>Ga0315276_10000239_pt1 | contig 46252 bp, 35 predicted proteins | sample YL17G05_0_MG_FD_204542 | JGI IMG/M metagenome (GOLD analysis project Ga0315276, IMG submission 204542) | Sediment microbial communities from Yellowstone Lake, YNP, Wyoming, USA - YL17G05_0 | ecosystem: Environmental > Aquatic > Freshwater > Lake > Sediment | place: USA: Wyoming | collected...
ACACCTTCATCGCGTCTCTGATATCCATCGCAGGCGAGCCGAGCAGTTTTTCGCCGGGTTCGGTACCGCTCATAACTCCGGCCTGAGCGCCAATCATCGTGCCGTCTCCTATCTCTATATTATCCACCAGCCCGACCTGACCAGCCAACACAACGCCATTGCCGATTTTGCAACTGCCTGAAACACCCACCTGCGAGACTATCAGGCAGCATTTGCCTATTACCGCGTTATGTGCAATCTGCACAAGGTTATCTATTTTTGTCCCTGCTCCGATTATGGTATTTCCGAACTTCGCCCTGTCAACGCAGGAACCGGCTCCTATCTCGACGAAGTCCTCTATCACCACTCCGCCGTTATGCGGAATAAGTTTATGGCTGCCGTCGATAAATGAGTAGCCGAAACCCGTTGAGCCGATAGTGGCGTTAGCCTGAATAATAACATTATTGCCGATTGTGCAGTTATGATAAACAACGACATTGCCGTCGAGCCGGCAGTTTTTCCCTATTTTCGAATTCTCGCCTATTTTGCAGCCGGCGGCAATTACGCTGTTTTCGCCAATCTCAACTCCATCATCAATTACAACGCATGCCCCAACGGAAACGCCCTTGGCTATTTTTACATTCTGTCCCACCTTCGCTGTCGGGTCGATTCCCTCGGCTGGGGCTTTCAATTTGGGCGCAAAAAGATTCAATACCTCTATCAGTGCCGCATCGACATTTTTAACAATCAATTGCGGCCTGTCGAGGCCCTCAATGCACCTGCCGACAATAACCGCCCCGGCCTGCGACTTTTTGAGTAGAGGTGTATGTTTGTCATTTGCAACAAAAGTGACATCGCCCGGCCCGGCTGTACCTACCGCCCCCACAGTGATTATCTGCCCGGAGCCGTCGCCGGCTAATTCAGCGCCAATCCGCTCAGCCAATTGTGCAACCGTCAATTTCATCCCAAGTCCTTCCATCGGATTCAGCTTTGAGCTTCAGTTACAGCTCAAATTATTTACCTGCGTCCAGCCGGGTTGTTACTTCACTGGTGACATCCAAACAGCCGCCGTTATACAGCACTTTCTGCATCCTCATTGCCAGGCCAAGCTCGTTGGCATTTGTCTCGGAAAAATCTATTTCATCCTCCCTGAACACTAAATCCACTCCCTTTTCCTTCGCAATTTCCCCGGTTATCCGCAAAATATCCTGATAAAGTTCCTTCGTCCATAACTGGTCCTTCAGGTCCATCTGCTGTTTGTAGAACTCCTGTTTCGCCTGATAGCTGGCTTGCTTTTCGAACATCTCCTTCGCACGCAACATATAATCACTGCTGTCCTGCTTCAGCGTACTTAGTCCCGCTTTTTCAGCCTCGACTTCTTTGGAAAGTGCCTGTAGTTCCGCAATTACTCTGTCCTGTTCGGCAATAGCTCCTTCCCTGTAGGCGGAGCTTCTCTTGCACTCCTGAAAAATCCTCCGAATACTGACAAACGCAACCTTCAGCCCCGCACCGGACTGTTTCGTATCGAGCTGCTGCTTGGTCTGTTTCTCTATTACTTCCTGTATCTCCTTGGAATAGTCCTTCCCGCCAATCTTAATAGTGTCAACCTCAGCCTTTAATTTCTCTACTTCCTCGGTGAGCTTTTCTACTTTAAGAAGGGCCTTTTTCGCCTCGGCAGCGCTTTCCTCCGGGCCTTTAGCGTCCGCTTTGGAACTGCTCTTGGCGCCGACAACTGCCAGAATTATAACACAAGCCAACACCGCCAGAACAATATGCTTAGTTTTCATAATCTAAACCTTTCTATACTTTAACTGCTTGTTGAAATTTTAAAACATTCTCCCCACGGAAAAACTGAAAATCTGCGTATCGTCGTCGCCATCTTTCATAAGCGGCGCGGCAATCTCCAATCTCATCGGAACGGGCCCAAACCATTGGGGCACTAATATCTGCAGGCCTGTCCCTACCGCCGCGCGGTATCCACCCGAATCAATCATCCCGCTGTCAATAAAAAACATCGCCGCAAAAGTCTCACTCGACAGGGGCACGGTTGCCTCGGCATTAGCCAAAATTATCCAGTCACTGCCCACCGGGTCATTGTCGACGCCGCTTCTGGTGCTTACGCCTCGATATTCGAAACCTCTGATTCCGTAAGTGCCCGTGCCGCCGCCATAAAATTTCTCGAAAGGCGGCGCGTCTCCCACCACGGACGCCGCAAGCACTTTAGTCGCCAGAATTGTCTTCCGTTCGGCCAAATCCGTAGAGAGCGTCCGGTAGCGCCTGTAGACGCCGCTTAATATCCCGAAAGTGTGGTCGCCGGCAACTTGTTCATAACTAATGTTGAAATTATAACCCTTGCTCGGATTAAGCCTGTCATCGGTAAGGTCTCTTCCGGCGCCAAGCCTGACTCCCATAAGAATATTGTCGCCTTTAACATCCTCGATTTCCCTGGGAGCATCGTAATCAAGGTTGTCAATTCGAACCCTTTCCATCCTAACGCCGACGCTTCTGCTCCAGTGGTTTCTATATCGCTTCTCGAGCCCAGCGTATCCTTTCAGCCTGCCTTCGTCATAACTTTCCCTGCTTCTCTTCCAGCTCGATGCGGCCAAATCAAGAGCGATAGGTTTATTCATAAAGTACGGCTCGGTAAAATTAACCGAATATTCGCTGACTTCCGTTCCCGGCTGCAGAGAAATTTTTAAAGTTTGCCCCGCGCCTTTGAATGCCTGTCCCGTAATAAGCTCGCTAAGACTCTCCGGCCGATCGCTGATGTCGAAATTTCGCTGCTCAAAAACTATCTGCCCCATAACGCCGCTGTCACTTGTTATGCCGGCGCCGAGCATCACCATGCCGGTCTGGCCCTCAATAACGCTTACCTCTGCGTCTCTCTGGCCGGCCGCCTCGCCGCGAGGCGTAATAGTGGCCGACTCCGTTACAGCCATTGCTTTTACCTCTTTTTCCAACTCACCGCTTCCGTCCCCGCGAGCTATATCAGCGTTATACCACTCCCCGGGCAGAAATCCGTATTCATTCAGCACCCGCCGCACAACTTTGTCCTGCGTCTGTTCGTTGCCGGTTATATTAATCCGTCCGATTCGAAAACGCTCTCCCTCTGTTATCGTAAATTCAACGTTGACTTTATCTTCGGAAATAAATTTAATGCCACGTTCAACCTTTACATAAATATAACCGCTTTCGCGGTAACGTTTAAGCAGCAAGTCAATCTCTGAAACAACTTTCTGCTCGTTATAAGTTTTCTTCTCTTCTAATTTTGAGCCGGACCGCAATTGTTCTGTATTAAAGTACTCATTGCCTGTGATAATAATCTTCTCAATGGTATAGGCGCGTCCCTCGACAATTTTAAAGGTGATACGAACCTTCTTCTTGTCTGCGGTAAATTCTCGTTCCGCCGTTATGTTGACGCCCAAAAAACCATTTCTGTAATAAATGTTTTGCAGCCTCGTAATGTCCTTGTCTACTACATCTTCCGTATAATAGCTCTGCAAAACTACCAATTTCGTCTTACTGGTCTTTGCGACCCCTTTAAGCGACCTGGTTTTCAGGGCCTTATTGCCGCTGAACTTCACCGCCGCTATCTTGGTCCTCGGCCCTTCATCAATCGTATAAACCACCTCTCCCACGGCTAATTTTTCCGTGTCAAGGTTCACATGGGCAAGAGAAAAACCCTTTTTACGGTAAAACTCCGCTATGTCCCTTCTTCCTGTCTCGGCCATAACCGCATCGAGGTAATCGGCCTTCTTAAAGCCCAGTTTCTTCTCCAGCGTCTTGGCCTTATACTTGTGGTTGCCGTTAAAAACAATCGACCTGACAAGATTCCTCTCGACAATCACAAAAGTCAGTTGGATTTGCCCGTCAGCAACAGCGGTATTATAATAACTGTATTCGACACCCGGCAGTTTCGCTATGCGCTTGGCGTCCTCGGCGGCATTGGCAGCATCAAACCGCTGGCCGACTTTGCTGCGAACTTTAGACAAAATTTTGTCACTGTTGATACTGACGTTGCCTGCTGTGTTTATGCGGCCGATCGTCAACCCGTTATCGACAGCAGGAGGACTATTTGGCTCTTCTTCCTCCGAAAGCAGGTAGGGGGGACTAATCAACAGTAAACAGCAGAGGAGGGATAGTAGATAATATGACTTTTTCATCGCTTCCTTTCAACTCAAATCAAAGACATCCTTTGTCTGTTCTCTCTCGTCCATCGTTAAAACGGCGACTCACCCCCGCCTTCGGCGGACGAATAAGAGGTATTTTCAAACCGCGTAAATTTCTCCCTGAATACAAGTTCGATAGTTCCGGTAGGGCCGTTACGCTGCTTCGCTATTATCACCTCGGCTTTGTTGGTCTGCTCATAGTTCTCTTCGCCGCGATGATAATAATCTTCACGGTGAAGCAGCATAACAACATCGGCATCCTGCTCAATACTGCCGCTTTCCCGCAAATCGCTCATCCTCGGCTTATGGCCCTCCCTGCCTTCGGGCGAGCGGTTCAACTGACTAAGAACCACGACAGGGATATTCAACTCGCGCGCGATAGCCTTTAAGTATCTCGATATTGTCGTAATCTCCTGCTGACGGGACTCAACCCTGCCCGTTCCAACATACATCAATTGCAGATAATCCACTACAATGCACCGGATATTGTGTCGGCTTTTTAATCTCCGCGCCTTTGCGCGCAGCTCCAGCGGAGTCAGGGACGCTGTGTCATCAATGAAAATCGGCGAGTCAGACAGCACTCCGCATGCCTTAACCAGCGCCTCGTAATGCTCCGTATCCAGCATGCCTTTTCTGACTCTTTGCGCGTCGGTTTCACTGCTGCTGCACAAAAATCTCTCTGCCAGCTGCTGCCTGCTTGTCTCTAACGAGAATATCGCGATCGGAGCTTTTTCTACCACGCCGATATGCTCGGCAATATTCAACGCCAGGCTCGTCTTCCCCATACTCGGTCTGCCGGCTATGATTATCATCTCCCCGTTCTGCAGGCCGCAGGTGCACTGATCAAGTTCGAAATAACCAGTTGACAAGCCGGTCACGTGACTGCCTTGTCGCTTCTCTATGAGCTCATAAGCGTGAACTACCAGGTCCTTTAATTCAAAGGCGGCACCGCTTATCTTTTTATCGGTAACGGCAAAAATCTTGCGCTCGGCCTCATCAAGTTTCTCGCTTGCCTCCCCATCCCCGCTAAATGCATCATTTAAAATATCACTGGCCGCGGCAGCAAGCTCACGCAGCACTTGTTTATCTTTGACAATCCCCGCGTAATACACCACATTGGCCGACGACGGCACAGAATCCATTATTTTGGCAATATATTCCACCCCGCCGACTTCCACCAGCTGTCCTCGCTTCTCGAGTTCATTACGAAGAAGCACGGCATCGATTGCTCCGCCCCTGTTTGTCTCGTAAAGCGTAATCAACGCGTCGAATACCATCTGATGCTCGACTCGATAGAAGGCCTCTGCCTTGAGCAGCTCGATAACATCGTTGGTGCATTCCGGGTCGATTATCATCGAGCCTAAGACCGCCGCCTCGGCCGCAAGAGATTCCGGCATACTCCTCAACGGCATGCCGACCGGTCCCGCACCGGCATTTGGTACGGCAGCGCTAACGGTCTCGTACTTCCTGGCCGCAGCGATTTTCCCTCGACCCTGCCGAACAACTTCTTTACCAATTTTGGTCATCTGATTTATCTTCTTCCGCTTTCGGCGGAACTTCAGCCGAATCAGCGACAACTGTAACCTTGACGGTAGCAGCCAAATCTTTATCGAACTTAAGAGTTACTTCGTGCGTCCCCACTTGCTTTATATGTTCAGCCAAATGAACTCTTGCGTCAGCAATCTCAAAGCCCTGCGCACGAAGATTCTCCGCTATCTCACCGGCCCCAACCGAGCCGAATAAAATTCCCTGCTCGTTTGCTTTGGCGGCAATAACTACTTCCGCCCCTTCCACGGCCGCTGCCACTTTTTCCAGCCGCTGCCTGTCGAGCATTCTGTCATCCGCCCGCTTGGCCGCTTCCTTTGCCAGAGAACGCAAATTCGCATCCGTCGGCACAATCGCCAGCCTCTGCGGCAGCAGATAATTCCTCGCGTATCCCATGCTGACCTCAACCACGTCTCCAAGCCAGCCTAATTCTTTAACGTCTTCACAGAGTAAAACCTTCATATGTTCATTCCTCTCTACTTAAGGCGAATAGCACACTGTCGGCTACCGCCGAGATAATCTACGTTATTAAACAGTATACGGTAATAGCGCTATAAATCTGGCCCGCTTAATCGCCGTGTTTACTTTTCTCTGGCAGCTCGCACAATTGCCGCTGCGCTTGCGCGAGTATATCTTGCCGCGATGAGTCAGCAGCCTCTCCAGGGTCCCGATGTCCTTATAGTCAACGTAGTCTTCGCGTCTCCTGCAAAAACGACATTGGGTCTGCTCTCGAACGCTCGCATGTCGTTCTCTTGTCTCATTGTCTTTTTTCTTTATTGGTGTTCCCATTTGCTACCTGTCCGTTTGCCTTTCTTTTATAGTGAGAATTATCAAACCATCTCACAAAATGTTCGTCCGCCCGCGGCGGAACACAAAATTAATAAACCTCAAAATTATCAAAAGGGTATATCGTCTGCCCCGACACTGTTGCTGCCGCCTTCTTCCGCAACTGGGCCTCTATCTTGTTCATTTCCGCCCTCGGCGGCAACTGGAGCAGAACCGCCGGCCCCTGCCGGGCCTCCAAGAAACTGAAAATTCTCCACCGTAACACGGTGTTTGCTCCGCTTTGTGCCGTCCTGCGCTGTCCAGCTGTTGAAAGTCAGCCTGCCTTCAACAAACAACGGCCTGCCCTTGGTCAGGTATTTGTTTATGTTCTCCGCTGTCTTCCCGAACGCCTGGCAATCCACAAAACAGGTATCTTCCTTGCTTTGACCGTCCTGACCCTTCCATTTGCGGTTCACAGCCAGACCAAAATCAACTACTGCCGTCTGGTTCGGGGTATACGACAGCTGCGGGTCACGAGTCAGATTGCCCATCAGTAAAACTTTATTGAAATTAGCCATTTTAAGCTGTCCTTTGCTATTGATAGTTCAACTATCACAACTCTTCTGTTTCCCGCTGTTCATCGTCTACCGTTTCCTGTTCCTGGGGTACGGTTTCATCTGCTGTTGGGGGAACAATATCTGTTGCAACAGCTTCTGCCTCCCTGCCCTCGGCACACAGAACCAAAGCTCGCATAATCCGTTCCGAAAGCCGAATATCTCTCTCGATGTCCCGCAGCTTGCTGGCCACCGCCTTGAAATAACAAAGGACATACACAGCTTTGCCTTTACCTTTAATTTCATAGGCGAGCTTCCGGTCGTCCCATTTTCTTAGCGAGACAATCTCCGCGTCTGCTCTTGCCAATATATTAGTGACGACCGTGACGACCCCGTCCCAGTCTGCAGCGGCATCAGCAGAATCAAAAAGAAACATCACCTCATACAATCTTGGCTCGCCTTTCTCCTTCTTTCTGCGAGATGGCGCCACTTTCTCATTTTTAATAACTGTTTCCAAACCAAATACCTCCTGTTTCCCGCCTATGACGGATTAAACTTGTTCATTGTCGCTCTTATACCATATTCAACCCAGCAAAGGACTGCGTCCCTTGCCCTGACAACCGCCTCATCCAGCAGAGGCTTCTCCGCCTTCGCCGGTTTACTGAGCACATAATCACGAGCTTCTCTCTCATTGCTCTGGCCGATGCCGATTCGCAGTCGGCCTATATTATCCGTGCCCAGCTTCTCTATCACGTCGGCCAAACCATTATGGCCGCCCGATGAACCTCTCATTCTCACGCGAACCCTGCCCGCCGACAACGCCATATCGTCGAGCACCACAAGCAAATCACTCACAGCAAGCTTATAAAAACCTGCCGCCGTCGCAACAGCCTGGCCGCTGCAGTTCATAAACAGCATCGGCTTTAGCAATATCAGCTTTTTGCCCTCAAATTCACCTGACCCTAAGCAGGAGCCGAACTTTTTCTTTCCTGCATCTATTTTTAACGCCTCTGCCAGCAAATCTATTACCCTAAAGCCGACATTGTGCCGCGTATCAACATACTCTTTGCCCGGATTCCCCAGGCCCACAACCATTTTAATCTCAGGCCCGTCCATCTATTCTCAGCACCAAAGACTCTATTTGTCCTCTTCCGAGGATTTCTCCTCTGCTGCCTCTGCATCTTCCTTGACTTCGCCAATAACTTCCGGAGCTGTCGGCAGTTCCGCTTCGAGTTCTTCGGTCGTCTTGGCCTCGGTAATCACGTTGCAGGCAAGCAACAGCGTCGACGGTGCGCTTACCAGCTTCACTCCGCTGGGCAGCTCGATATCGCTGGCATGTACCGTATCTCCAACATTAACCTCTTTCACATTGACAATGATAGACTTGGGAATATCGGTTACTTTGCACTCAACTTCCAGATGGTCTGTATGCACCTCGATAACGCCTCCCTCGTGCGTTCCCTTGGCAATACCCTTAAGCTCAACAGGAACATCCACCTTAATCATCTCGGCGATATCAACCCTCATCAGGTCCATATGAATAATATTTTTGCCGAGATAGTCGTATTGCAAATCCTTTATAATCATCTTTTCCTGCTTTTTGCCGATTTCCACGTCCAGCACACGGTGCCCGTGATGCAGCCCTTCGATCAGGGTATGCGCATCCAGCGAAATAGCCACCGGCTCTTCCTTATGCCCATACACAATCGCGGGTACCCGGCCGCCCTTGCGAACTTTAGCCGCACGGCCTGAACCGGTCTGTTCTCGAATTTCAGCCTTTAATAATAAACCCTTTTCCATAATTGCCTTTGCCTCACTTAAATTTTATCCGCTTCAGGCGGACTTGCCTCAAAAATCTTCGAACAAGCTGCTGACCGATTCATTTTTGTGAATTCTCTTTATTGCCTCACCTAACATCGAAGAAACAGTTAACACCTTGATGCTGTGCAGCTTACTGCTTTCTCCGTTCTGCGGTATAGTATCAGTAACTACCACCTCGTCAATAGGCGCATCGCCCAGTCGCTTCAAAGCCTCCCCGGCAAAAACACCGTGCGTGGCGCCTACATATATCTTTTCCGCGCCGCGCTCCTTGACCAGCTTCGCTGCGCTGCATACCGTCCCTGCGGTGGCGATGATATCATCGCACATCAAAACATTTCTGCCGGCCACATCACCGATAATTTCTCTCGCCTGAACCTCGCTGCCGCTCACTCGTCTTTTGTGCACAATCGCCAGGTCACCGCCCAAATGCGAAGCATACCTGGACGCGGTTTTCATATTGCCGACGTCCGGCGAAACAACCGTCAGCTTATTGATTTTCTTCTCACCGAAATACTTGCTCAGCACAAGCTCGCCGGTCAAATGGTCAACCGGTATATCAAAAAATCCCTGAAGCTGCTGGGCATGTAAATCTATCGCAAGCACTCTGTTGGCTCCTGCCGTAGTAATAAGATTGGCCACCAACTTCGCGGTAATCGGCACCCGACCTTCATCTTTCCTGTCCTGCCGAGCATATCCAAAATAAGGGATGACCGCCGTAATTCGCTTGGCGCTGGCCCTTCGCAGGCAGTCTAAATAAATTAAAAGCTCCACCAAATGCTCGTCAACCGGCCTGCACGTCGACTGCACTACAAAACAATCCTTTCCGCGAACGTCATCCTCAACCCTGATAACCTTTTCGCCGTCGGGAAATATGTCTATCTTCGCTCTGCCAAGAGAAACACCTAAATATTCGCAAACCGCTGCTGTCAACGCAGGGTTGCTGCTGCCGGAAAATACTTTCAAGCTGTTGTTTAGTGGCATCTTTTTTCCGCCTTTACCTTAAAATCCGTTTTTGCGCCTTCCTGGTGCCTGCCCGCCATAATCCTGTCTACCTGGCTAAGCTGCTCGGTGGTGTTGACGCTCATCGCCTCCTCAGGTTGCAGCGCCGCAATAGCAGTAACCTTATGGCCGCCCGCCATGATAATCGAAATCGCATCCGTCAGATAGTACTCTTTCTTGGCGTTATTCGGCTCAACCTTCGCCGCCGCCTCGAAAAGAATCCTGTTGTCGAACACATAATAGCTCGGGTTAACTTCCTTAATCTCCAGCTGCTCGCTTGTGCAGTCGTTATGTTCCACAATCGCCGTGATATTGCCGTCTGCGCCCCTGCATATGCGCCCATAGCCCTTCGGCTCATCCAGTATTGCCGTCGCTATCGTTGCCGCCGCTTTCTCGGCCTCGTGCTTTTCTATAATCTTCCGCAGCGTCCTGGCCCGAATCAAGGGCCCGTCCCCGCAAAGCACCAGCGTCTGGCCGTCAAAGCCGTTGAGCTGCCCCTTACAGCACAAAACCGCGTGGGCCGTTCCTTTCTGCTGCTCCTGCCGAACCCATACTATATCAGTATCGGCCTCGAACCTTTTCTGTACCCGCTCGGCGCCAAAACCAACCACAACATACATTTTCCCAACGCCGGCGCCCCGGCAGGCATCCAGCACATACGCAAGCATGGGCTTGCCGCACACCTCGTGCAGAACCTTAGGCGTATCCGTCTTCATCCTGCTGCTAATCCCTGCTGCCAAAATTATCGCGACCTTTTCCGACATACTTCCTTAACTTCGAATTTTGAACTTTAACTTTCTCAAACTACCCGGCTAGGACTCGAACCTAGAATGTAGGCACCAAAAGCCCATGTGTTGCCAATTACACCACCGGGTAAATCACGTGAAAATGCCAAAGATACGTAAATCGCAAATACCTTCTTGCTCTTACTTCTCATGCTCTTTGTCTTGTCACGGATGACCGTCTTATCCCGGCCGATTTGGCTCTGTCGGAGGCTTGAGTCAGCCATGCCGTGAAACTGCTGACCCCATAAGCCGCTTTCGCGACTTTAGCTACCCCTTGCGACAGGGCGTTTTTAACGCGGATGAATATATCCTATTCACAACTGTTATTCAACTTTTTTTCTTTTTTTCTAAAAAAACGCCATTTTCAGTACTAAAAACCGCCTTTTTAACACAACCTGCACGCAGCCAAACTGCAAATCTGGAACGTGCCGTCAGCACATCGAAGATTTGGTAATAATATGCGCCCCGTATCCGGCGGGCCTGCTTATCTGTCAGCATCCTGGTCGATCGCGGCATAACCGCGCTGACCCTCGCTTATATAATTCGGCTCAGACGAATCCCCGTCCTTGTCCGGATCTTCAACTGCCTCATGCGATTCAGAGCTTTCTTCTATCACCATCCGCTGGCGCAGCCTCTCGTAATCCTTCAGCGTCATCAAAACTTCTCTCGCCTGACTGCCCTTGTATTCGCCCAAAATGCCCGCACATGCCATCATCTCTATAATCCGGGAAGCACGCGCGTAACCGATACTGAGTTTGCGCTGCAGCAGTGACACGCTGCCGCGCTGGCTCTCTAAAATAACCCGCACTGCCTCGTCAAACATATCATCCCTTGCCATATCCGAAGTATCTATTCGGCCAAGCTCTGTAAGCTCAGGATGGAATTGCGGCTCTGCTATATCCTTCAAATATTTAACTATGCGCTGAATCTCCCCGTCATCCATAAACGTCCCCTGCGCACGCACCAAATCGCTTGAGCCGGGTTTCAGAAACAGCATATCGCCCTGGCCGAGCAGCGCCTCGGCGCCGTTCTGGTCAAGAACTATTCGGCTGTCTAACCTCGCCGCAACGCGGAATCCTATCCTCGCCGGCATATTAGATTTTATCAGACCGGTAACTACTGTCGCTTGCGGACGCTGCGTCGCCAGAATAATATGAATGCCGACCGCCCGGCTCTTCTGCGCAAGACGAACTATATATGCTTCTATCTCCTTCGCGGCCGTCATCATCAAGTCCGCAAGCTCATCAATTATTATTACAATGTTAGGCAGCTTCTTCGGAATTTTTTCTTCTTCCTCGGTGCTGTCAGGCCCGAACCGGCTGACAAGCTCCTCGACGCCGAGTTTGTTATACTCGGCAATATTCTTTACTCTCGCCTCGGCAAAAAGCGCGTACCGCTCATCCATCTTCACTGTCGCCCATTCGAGTATATGCACCGCGCGCTGCGTCTCAATCACTATCGGGCTCATCAAATGCGGTATGGTATTAAACGCCGTCATCTCGACCATCTTCGGGTCTATCAGTATCAGCTTCACCTCGTCAGGCCGCCTCGTAAGCAGTATCCCCGCGATGATACTGTTTATGCAAACGCTCTTGCCCGAGCCTGTCGTACCCGCAATAAGCAAATGCGGCATCGTCGCCAAATCCGAAACAAGGGCCTCGCCGGACGAATCCTTGCCCAAAAAAAGCGGTATCTCCATACCACGAGGCTTGTCGCCCGCCAATTGCATCAGGTCTTTAATGCGGACTTTTTCCTTCTCGCTGTTCGGTACCTCGATGCCTATCGTATGCTTACCGGGAAGCGGAGCAACTACGCGAACCGCACCGACTCCCAACGCACGCGCCATATCGTTTGAAAGTGTGCTGATTTGGCTGACCTTCACTCCCGCTGAAAGCTCAAGCTCGAACATCGTTATAACAGGCCCCGTATCAGCCGCCACCACGTGCGCATTAATATTAAACTCCATCAGCAGCTTCTCCAGCGCAGCCGCTTTGGCCTTGACAACCTTCTCCTGCACCGACGCAAAAATATGCTCCGGCTCGCTCAGCAGTTCCATTGGCGGCAACTGGTAATCATCATAACTCGTCGGCACATACGGCTTGGTCGGCTTGCGAACCTGCGGCAGCGTTAATTGCAACTCTCTCGGCGCAGCCTTCTCGGCAACAACGACTGTATCCTCAATCGCGACGTCCTCGTCTTCGTCAACGTCGCTCTCTGATTGCGATTCCTCTTGTGATTCCTCGGCCTCGGCGGAAAGCTGCCTCTGCCGCGTGCTTAACTTCTGCCATATCTCGCTTAGCGCCTGCGACTGCTGCCTCGCCGCCGACCACACCGGAGACGCCACTCCCACCATTCTCCCGGCTGCGAACCCAAACCACCCGAACGTCGCCGCCACAAACGTGTCCGCCAACAGAACGGTTCCGACGAGCCACGTCGCCGTAATCAGTATGAATGTTCCAAGAAGCGCAAAGTGCCCCCGCAAAAATTCCGCCGCCGCAACACCCAAAACTCCGCCTGAACCCATCGGAAAACTAAAAATGCCGTGAGGCCTGACAAGATAAAAACTGCTCGACGCCGCCGCGGTTACAAGCAATAACCCTATCGTTCGCAAAACCCCCTGGTCTATCGACCGGTTCGCCAGCCTCGCCGCTAAAACGCAAATCACCGAAACTATTATTACAAATATCCCCGGCCCAACATAATACATCAAATAATACGCCAGAAACGCCCCCGTTCGGCCGCACCAGTTAGCGGGCGGGTCGTTATGAGGCCACACAAACTTGCTCGGCCAATCGCCTATGTTGAAACTGATACAGCTGCACAAAATAATCAGCACCGCTGCAATTCCAAGATATTCTGCCGCCGCTTCGTATGACTTTTTCTCTTTCAAGGGTTTACGTCCGATAAAGAATTTCTTTTCAGTCCAGATACACGCTCCTGACCACAGGTTTTATATCGGCTACCCCAGACCTTTTTCTGCAAAATTTACCCGCCTTGGGCGGGCTTATTTACCACCATGTTATTACCGCAAGCAAAGAGCTATGTTTACCCCTTTTAATCAGCCCTGCTGCCGCTCCGTCTAACCTCTTCGAAAAAAGGCGTCCTTTTTTCCTCTACACACTTAGCCGCATAAAGATACATCGCCGCGGACCAGCTTTGCCAGTCCTGCCCACGAGGCGTACCATCCTGCGCACGGTGCCATTCGTTAAATCCGAACTCCACCTCGGAACTGTACGCCGAGCGAACAAGTTTAGCCAAAGCAGCGAGTTTCTCCTCTGCGAGCCTGTATTTCCCCGCAGCCACCAACGCTGCGATATAAAACCCGCAGACAAATGGCCAAATCCCCCCGTTATGATACTCCCCCGGCTGATTATACTTCTCATAACGCGGCCGCCAATCAGGCTCACCCGGACGGATGTATGGGAAAAAGTTCGGCGGCAAATCCACCGCGAGCTCCCCGCTTGCTCTTAATCCTTCTGATTCCGCTTCTATCCACGATATCAGCTTGCTCGCCCTCGACGGTGATGCTATCCCGCTAAGAATTGCTATGCTGTTGCCCAAAAGATCGAAACGCTCGCTCAAGTAAACCTTGTATGACCACATCGCGTAATAAGGTTTCCGCCTCAGAACCAAACCTTCGTGGATGTGCCGATTCTGTCTTTCGCCCTTGACAGCAAACCTCTCCATCGCCTCCTTCGCTTCCACGGCCCGTTCATGCTGCCCGAAAAGGCACAGACAGGTATAGACAATCGTATTGACATATAGGCCGTACCCAAGTACCCACTGTTCGTCACGCCAATCGCTGGTGGGCAGTTGTGCCACAAGACATCTATTCGGCGGACTCTGATACCTCATCCAGGTAAACGCTTTTTGGACGGCCTCCTTGAGAAAATTCTTCTCCCCCATAACCATTCGATAAAGCCCGACGGCCATAAGAAACAACGGCGTCGTGTCACTCGCCCCCCTGTCCTCGCGGTCGTGAACTAAAGATGGAATATGCCCCAGCTCCGTTTGGTTCTTCGCCAGAATCTCCAGAACTCTCCGCAGCGATTTAAGTAATCTCTCGTCCCCTGTGGCCAATATGCCCAGCGAGCATATCATTAAGTCTCTCGTATATGGCTCAGGATACCCCCAGCCCGCCGTCCGCGGCAAATTTCGGTAAGGCCCGTGATTGTTGTGAAGCAGCACTTCCAAAGCCGCCTGCCTGGCCTTGTCTGTCAATTCTTTTTGATGTTTATCCATCTTGTAGTGAAGTGTCGAAACTATTACGATATGCCCAAACGTCTCGAAACAATCTCGACAAATTTCCTCGCAACAACCCGGTAGTCAAAGTTTTCGACTACACGTTTTCTTCCTTCTTTTCCCATTTTCTCCCGCAGCCCGGCATCGTTCATCAATTCCAAAAGGTACTTGGCAATATCATGAACGCTCGCCCGGTAGTCTACTATCCTTGACCTTTTAAAGATGTGCTTATGACCTGCCTTGTAGCCAGACTCATCTCCGAGGACCGCCTCACGAAGCCGAATCTCCTGCGCAACCTCAGCCAGAAAAGCCGTCTTGCCGTGAACCATCGTATCCAGCAGTCCCATCGCCTTTATCCCTATCACGGGCTTTTCGCACGAGTTGGCCTCGACCTGAATCATCCCGAATCCCTCTAATCGCGACGGTGCAGCATAAATATCGCACGCCGCCAGCAGGTATGGCATATAGTTCCGCGAAACTTTGCCCGTGCTGTAAACTACGCTCTTATCTATTCCCAAATTAGTGGCTAATTGTATGTCCGCCATATTCTGCTGGTCCGTCCTCGGCTGGGGCCAAACCTTGCAAACGTATTTCCAGTCCGGAGCATGCGGGTCGTTTATCGCCAATGCCTGCATAACTTCCTGCGCGCCTTTGGATGCGGCATCGCCGCCGACGGTTAATACCATTATCTGGTCGTCCGCTACGCCTAAAGACTCGCGGACCATAGCAACCTTCGGCTCTTTCTTGTCGCGGGGCACAAAAGCGTCCGTATCGCACCCTACAGGCAGAACTTCTATATTGTCACCTTTAAGACCGTCGCGTATATACACCTTCTTCACCCAGTTTGAAGTAACCAGCATCAGGGGCAGTTTGTCGAGTATCTCCCCGTAATTCGCCATATAGCCGTCCGCCACGAGCCACGGTATCGCCGTTATTCCGTATCTCTGCGGATGAAGAACCAAATGAGATGTATGTCCCCAGTACCCAACTCCCACGACAATGTCAGGCTCGAACCACCGGTAGTACCATTCCTTTTCCTGTGCCGATTCGAAATTGACCGAGAACACCTCGACCCCCATCTCCTCAAGCCCTCTGTGCAGCAGTTGTCCCTGTGTCGCAAGTCCGCCCGGAGAAGGTGGATAATCGTACAAAAGCAAAACTTTCATCTTTAGTCCCTTTCTCTATCTTTTACCTACGGTCCCGAAACGCCAAAACGCCTCCTGCCGCGGTGTCGTCTTCGCCTCGAAACTGTCTTCGCCGAAACCGTAAATTTTAGTGATTATATCATACTTCTTCTGCCATATACCATCCGACAGCTTTATCCGCAAATCCGCCTTTTTGTCGGCCCGCGGCAAATACCCTCCGCCTCCGTCCTCGTATGCGAAAGACCATACCTGACCCGCTCTCAGTTGGTCGGACTTCCACAGCGTCATCACGGCTTTTGCCGTTTCTTCGTGTCTGATATGCCGCGTATACTCACCGACCGGCCCGTGTGTAATAATCAACTCGAACTTGTCGAAAGGCAGCAGCTCCATTATGGTTCGCTGAACCTCGCCGCTGTGCAAAGGCTTCTGTTCCGGGCCGTCATCGAGGTCTCCAATATGCCCGGCTGCGCCGAATTCTTCAATCGCTTTGAAAAATTTAGGCGCACGGTCCGCGTCGCTTTTTCTGCATATTGTTACAACTGTCCATTCAGCATCCGGATGCATCAGCATCAATCCGCCGGCCCATAGTGTTTCATCGTCAGGATGAGCTACTACGACAGCACACTTGCTATGCCTGTCTATATGACTTGAATGTTTAGGGTTTTGCATTTTCTTTTCTAATCCGCACAATCCCCACTGGGACACTTAAGAATAAAATCGACCACTTCGTCAAAATCGGCCGTCGCAAGACAAATACGCGAATCCGCGGCCCCGTAATACATAAAAATTTTATCTCCCTTTTTTATCCATCCGCACGGAAACACAATATCGTCCACGTCACCCTCTCGCTCGTAATGTGCCTTCGGCCCGAAAATCCATTCGTCGCTTCGTCTTACAACCTTCGTCGGATCTTCCAAATCCAACAGCACAAGCCCCAGCCGATAAATCGAGCCGGACGCCGTTACCCGCACCCCGTGATAAAGAATCAGCCAGCCCTCTTTTGTTTGCATCGGCGGCGCGCACAGCCCAATCTTGCCTGCGTCCCACCATCCTCCCTCTCTCGCACAGATTATCTCACGATGCTCGCCCCAGTGCTTAAGGTCGGGAGAAAACGATACCCATATATGAGCGCCGAAAACCGCTGACCTCGGCACAGGCCGATGCAGCATTGCCCACAGCCCTTTGAACTTCACCGGGAAAAGTGCCGCGTCCTTGTCCTCTGGCGGCATAACAGGCCCTGTCCGCTCGAATGTCTTGAAATCGCTCGTCGTAGCCAGCGACACTAAAGGCCCGCCCTTCGAATACGCCGTATAACATACCGCCCATTTCTTCATCTCTTCCAGCCGTGTAATCCGCGGGTCTTCTACTCCCCATATCTCTTCCGGATATTTTTTCGGCTCAGGCTTTAACGTCGGCGCCTTGTCTATTTGCCAGTTGCTGATTCCGTCGTCGCTCCTGGCCGCGGTCAAATGCGAAATCCCTCTGAAGTCCTCGACACGGGCAAGCAATAATATTTTCCCGTCCACCTCCGCTGCTGCCGCGTTAAAAACAGAATTGGCCCTGTAAGGCCAGTCATCAACTGAAAGAATCGGATTGCCCGCATGCCTTGTAAACAATTCCTTGCCGAAAGACCTGCCTGTCTTCTCTTTCATAATCTCCGAACCCTCTAAAAAAGCCCCGACAGCCCTTTTCTTATCAGCATTACCGCTATCGCCGCCAGCAGCAGGCTCATTATTTTCGAAAGGGCCTTCGTGCCCGCTTCGCCCAAAATCTTCATCAACACTCCCGCTCCGCTGAAAATTATACCCGCAAGCATAATATTTACCACAACAGATATAAGCGTGGCGAATAATCCGTATTGCGAGATTATAACCATCGACGTGGTCAGCACCGCGGGCCCGACAATCAAAGGCGTTCCAAGCGGAACAGCGCCAAGTTCCTGGCTCGGGATGCGCCTTCGCTTGGCCGGGTTAATAATATCCGTTATGGCCAAACAAAAAAGTACCGCCCCGCCGGCCACCATAAAATCCCCCATAGTTACACCTAACGCCTTGAAGACCGCCTTGCCCAGAAATATAAAACCAACCGCCAGACAAACCGCCGTCAGCATCGACTGGGCTATCACCTTTGTCCTTTGTTGTTTTTCCACATCTTCGGTCAACGAAACGAAAATAGGAAGCACCCCGATTGCGTCGACCGCCACGAATATCGGTATAAACGCCAGCAAAACATTCTTAAGCTCCATCTTTCTTTCCTTCCCTGCTGCGGCTCGGCGCCTGCGCCGAGACGAGTCGTCTCTTACTAAAGACTATTTACCAAACTCTATTTGATATTCTACCCCCAAAATTCAAAATCCGCTCCCTTATTTTCACCACAAAATCCCCAACAAAAAACCCCGCGGCGCATCCTTTCGCCACAGGGCCATAAAAATCTATTCACATTTTTTAACCTTCGGCTCTATCGCCCTATTTTCTGTCCCTACTTCGACTTGGATTTTTTCTCGGCTTTATCCACCATCTCATCCAGCTTCTTGGTCTGTTTCTCGACCTTGCGCGGTCTTTGCACAGCGACGCCGAGCCGGCCGAGCTCGCCGGACACTTCTGGCTGATTTTTATTAAGCTGAAAACTGCGGCTCAAATACTCCCTCGCAAGGTCCCTCTCGCCCTTGCTCAAATAATAATAGCCTATCTGCTTGTTAATCTTGGCCGAATTCGGCGCCATATGAAGCGCCTGCTGGTAACCTTTCAATGCGTAATCATCCACGCCTTGCTCCTGAAACGCCAGTGCAAGCTGAAGAGACGCCGCCGCCGAAACTGCCGCCCGTTCTATATACTCCTCCGCCAGCACCCTTGCTTTGGCCTTTTCGACGCTGCTTATCAGCACCTTAACCCTCGCCGCCTGGGCCTGCCTGTGAGCAGGGTCAAAACTTAAGGCGATACTATACTGGTTCTCCGCCTGAGACAACAGCCCGTCAGCCTGATACAATCGGCCCAGCTTGAAATGTGCGTCAGCGTCTTCATATTTATTTTCAACACGCTTGAGCATCTCGGTCTTTTTCTTCTCGGCCGGTGTCTTGCCAACCTCTTTGGGCGCCTTGTTCTTTCCGCCGCAGCCGCCGAGTAAAAATATGCAAATCAAAAAAGTCGGGCCGATGAATTTCCAGGCACTGGTATGTTCTTGCCTCCGTTTCATAACTCGTTACCCCGTTCCATTTCTTTATAATCTCTCTTTCTCTCTTCGTATCCTGCTCTTTGTCATTTTGACAAGCTGAAAAATCTTTGCAAGCAAAATTTTCAATTTTTTAGCAACAAAACCTTATTGCGAACCTCTCACTTACTCACCTGACAGGCCGCCTCAATAATTTCGACGCACCCGCCGGCATCACTCTTGCCGGAAGCGGCCTAAACATCAAGATTTTGGACTTCAAGAGCGTGGTCGCGGATGAAATCCCGGCGCTCCTCAACGCTCTCGCCCATCAGGATACTAAAAAGTCTGTCCGCTTCACCGGCATCATCTACTCTGACGCTCAACAGCGTCCGCGTGGCCGGGTTCATCGTCGTGTCCCACAACTGATCTGCGTTCATTTCACCTAAACCCTTGAAACGCTTTATCTCGACTCCCTTTCCGCCAATCTGCCTTACCGCGGCACAGATGTCGCCCAGCGAAGCAACCTCGTAATTGTCTTCGCCGTTTATAAGCTGAAACTTTGTCGGCAGTGCCTCGCCGGAAATAGTCCTGACGGGCTTTAAGAGAAAATCCTTCAGGTCCATGCCCCAGCTGTCCTTGAGTTTTTCATTTATCTCATTGATTCGGCCGACCTCATGAAGCTCTTCGGCAACGATTGGTTTTTCACCATTACCCTCCGCACTTGCGACTGCGCTCTCCTTCAGCTCTTCGAGTTTCTTTTCGTACTTGGCCCTGACATAATAAACATCTTCCTTGCCGCCGGCAATGATACGAAACTGCGGCAGAACCTTGCCGTCATAATACGACTGCACGAAATCCGCGAAGTTAATCCCGCGCCTGACCAGAACGGCTATACTGCGCTCGGCGTCTGCGAGACTCTTCACAAGGCCGGTTAACTCCTTTTCCAAAACTTTCTGCTGTTTCTTGCTCTTCTCGCCCCCTTTGCCGTCCCTGATGATAAGCTCCGTACCCTCGAGGCCGCGAGCAATCATCTGCCTGTGCATCTGCCCCTCGCTCAGAACATACTCGGATTTCTTCTTGCCCTTAATCTTGACCTCGTACAGCGGAGGCTGGGCAATGTAAATCATGCCGTTGTCGAGCAATTGCGACATCTGCCTGAAGAAAAATGTCAGCAGCAGTGTTCGTATATGGGCGCCGTCAATATCGGCATCGGTCATTAGTATTACCTTGCCGTATCTGCACTTGCTTAAGTCGAACTCGTCCACGCCGATACCTGTCCCCAGGGCGCTTATTATTGTTCGAATTTCATCGTGCGCAAGCATTTTCTCCAGCCGGGCCTTCTCAACATTAAGAATCTTGCCTTTCAGCGGAAGGATTGCCTGGATATTTCTGTCTCTGCCGGCTTTTGCCGAGCCGCCAGCCGAGTCGCCCTCAACGATAAATACCTCGGTGCCTGCCTTTTCCTTGCTCGTGCAGTCCCACAATTTGCCCGGCAGGTTGGAGCTGCTTAAAGCCCCCTTGCGCCTCGTCAATTCGCGGGCCTTTCTGGCAGCCTCTCTGGCCGCGGCGGCCTGGATCGCCTTGTTCAAAATCCGTTTCGCCTCAGCCGGGTGCTCCTCGAGAAAATGACCAAGTTGCTCGTTAACAACGCTCTCAACGAAACCGCTGACTTCAGGATTGGTCAGCCGGACTTTTGTCTGGGCCTCAAAATGAGGGTTGGCAAGCCTCACCGCTACTATCGCGGTCAGGCCCTCGCGAAGGTCTTCGCCTGTCGTGGCCTGGTCGCTCTTAAATAAATTATTGTTCTTGGCATAATAATTCATCGTGCGGGTCAGTGCTGTTTTGAAACCTGAAAGGTGTGTACCCCCGTCGATGTTGCGAATGTTATTCGCAAAGGCCAGCACGTTCTCGGTATAACTGTCGTTATACTGCAGACCGACCTCGCAGGCCATTTTCAACTCGGGGTCTTCTTTGGTAAAATAGATGACGTCCTTATGCAGCACTTCTTTGCCCTCATTGAGGTGCTTTACAAAAGCCTTAATTCCATCGTCAAACTTAAATACGACTGCTTTTTTGTCTTTTCTGTCGTCCTGGAACGTAATCTGCAAACCCGCATTCAGATAGGCCATCTCTCGAATTCTTTTTGTCAGCGTGTCATAATCGAACTCGGCGTCGCCGAAAATCTCCTCGTCCGCCATGAACGATATCTTCGTGCCTCGTTTGTCGCTGCGGCCGACTTCCTCGACGGACCCCTTGGCTTTCCCCCTCGCGCACTCAAAGTGATAGTGCCTGCCGTCCCTGTACACATCTGCTTCGAGCCACACACTGAGCGCGTTCACTACGCTGACGCCTACTCCGTGCAGGCCGCCGGCTACCTTGTAACTGTCACCGTCAAATTTGCCCCCGGCGTGAAGCGTGGTAAGCACAACCTCCAAAGCGCTTTTCTTGGCCTCCTTGTGCTTTTCAACAGGAATGCCTCTGCCGTTATCCTCGACCGAACAGCTGCCATCCGCTTGAAGGCGGACGATTACATCGGTGCAGAACCCGGCCAATGCCTCGTCGATAGAGTTGTCCATTACCTCGTAGACCAGATGGTGCAGGCCGCTGCTTCCACGGTCGCCGATATACATATCAGGCCGCTTGCGGACCGCCTCAATGCCTCCGAGTATTTTTATATTACTTGCATCGTATTTCTGCTCTGTCATATTGACTCCCTGCCTGCCATACAGCTTGTTGCGCTCAGCCGACAGCGAATTTTATTTCTCTTATTCCTGCTTGCGGACACTGACTCGCCAGCTTCTTAAGAAGTTCACTGCTTAATAATTGCATTTCATACATATACGACGACGAATCAACTCGTACCTTCAGCCTGCCGTTGGAAACCCCGGCAATCTTGCAGTGCTGGCAAAGTTCAGCCGGAAGCAACTGGCCCCATGCCTCAGCTATCAACCCGAACCTTTCCTGCTGCGGCGAAATCCGGCTCTCCATAAGCCCGCTCAGGACATCGCCAAGGCTGGCCGTGTTGTCCACTCGACGCCTTGCTCCCCACCTGAAAGTCCTGCACACCTGTTCGTTTTCGTTTGCCATTTTCAACCAAGGTTAATCGGCATCAGGACATAAAGAAAATTTGACCCGCTTTTTATCAGGCCCGGCCGATCCGCCTGGCCCAACTCTAAGTCGAACTCCGGCGTCTGAATGACTCGCAACGCCTCTATCAAAAATTGCGGATTAAACCCAACCTCAATCAGCTCGGCCTTATAATCGACCGGCATACTAACCTGCGCATCACCCGCCTCCGGCGCCCTTCCGGAAAACATCAGATTATTCTTTTCTATCGAAAGTTTAATCCCTCTCGACTCTTCGCTCGTCAACAACGCTGAACGCCGAACAGCGCTTAACACCGCTTCTGTTGACAGCGTCAGTTTTTTGTCATAATCCTGCGGTATTATGTCCTCGTATTTTGGAAAATTACCCTCGACAAGGTTCGAGCTTATAACCGCGTTCGCACAGTTGAACAATATCCGGTTATCGACAAGCTTTACCGCGACGACATCCTTGTCGGCATCGCCGATTTTGTCCAGCAACGCCATCGTCTTGGCCGGCACTATTATCTTCGTCTTGGCGACCTGCTCGCTCGGGGCCGACGCCAACGTAACCTTACAGCGGGCCAGCCTCCTGCCGTCAGTAGCGACCAGTGACAGCTTCTTGCCTTTGATTTCCCACAACACCCCATTAAGCGCGTAACGAGTGCTCTCTTTGGCCGTGGCAAACAAACACTGCCTGATGCCGGCCTGTAAGTTGCCTAAAGCAATTTCTATATCCGCCTGCCCCTCAAAGCCCGGAACTGCCGGATACTGCCCCGGCTCCTGTCCGTAAATTGTGAAATTACTATCTGCCCCCTCTACCTTGCATGCGCCATCCTCCGCCTGTAATAACAAAACCTCATCAACGCTCTCGCGCACAATCGCCGCCAGCCGGTCCGCCGGAACAATAACCTCGCCCGCCTCTTCTACCTGAACTTCAGAAACTAAATGGTTAATGCCAACCTCAAGGTCTGTTGCGCAGATATGAACGCCCTTTTTGTCCGCTACTATCTGAACACAGCGAAGTATCGGCTTGGGTGTTCGGCTCGGAACCACAGATGTTAATATGCCTAACGCCTCTGCCAACGCGGCTCGGTTAAACTTTAGCTTCATAATAAACCCCTATACTAAAACAGTAGGTTGATTTCTCGAACCCGTAACTTTTCAAACACCGTAGTTTACACCTGAAACCACCGCCTTGCAATTCTTTTCCCAAAAAACCTTGGCGGCGATAGTGCACAATACACTAAAAACATTTTCTTTGAGAGTTAGATTAATATTATATCTATTATAGAAAAATAGTATTAGTAATCATATAGCCTGTGAAATTGTTGTGTTTTAAGCAATGGTGCTTTGTAAGACCTTGCGCAGCGTCTGGTTACGAAACAAAAAGGAGGGGGATTTGTTGTGGATAACCTGTTAGGTTGCGGGATGCTTGTTTGGCAAAGCTGACAGGGCGGAGGGGTTTGTGGTGGCGGGACGCCTTGGCTGCCGCGAAACCTAACAGGTTTGTAGGGCTATTGTGAGTAAATAAATTAGGACGGCAGAACAGCTTGAAGATTTTGTCTGGGTGGGTATAATATGGCGAGCAATTGGAGTTATTAGGGAAATAAGCATGAGCGACAGGGTGCGGTCAGACACAACCTCATTAGGCAGGCAAAAACACTACCAACCTGTCCGCCGGCAGGACGGGCGGAGGTTTTTTGTAGGTATTGATATTGGCTCAACCAGCAGCGATGTAGTTGTGCTTGATAACGCCGGCAGCCGCGTCCTTTGTGATTACCAGCGCACCAAAGGCAAACCCATAGAAACGCTGCGCTCGCAAATCGAGGTAATATTTAGACAAATAAACCCCTCAGACATTGTTCTTTCTGTAGCAACTGGTTCAGTTGGACGATTCCTGGCTAAACTCTTAAACATCCCTTTTGTAAATGAGGTGCCGGCGCAGGCGGCAGCTATATCCCACCTGTACCCACATCTTCGGCAGGCCACCATAATCGAGATGGGCGGCCAGGACAGCAAGCTGATTTTCCTGTCCGTCGAAAAGGGCCACGGCACAGTGCGGGACTTTATCCTTAACACCGTTTGCGCCGCAGGGACAGGCTCGTTTCTCGATCAGCAGGCGCAACGGTTAGGTGTTAATATTGAAGATGAATTCGGCCGGCTGGCGCTGCAGAGCAAAACTGTTCCGCGAATGGCCGGAAGATGTTCGGTTTTTGCCAAGTCTGATATGATTCATCTCCAGCAGCAGGCCACGCCGAGCTGTGATATCGTTGCGGGTTTATGTCTGGCGCTGGCCAGAAATCTCAAAAGCGACTTGGGCTGCGGCAGAGAATTCGTTAAACCAATTATATTTACCGGCGGTGTCGCAGCTAACGCAGGCGTAATCAAATCATTGGAAGAAGTATTTGAATTATCACAGGGCGAACTTATAATTCCAGGCGAGCACTTCTTCACCGGCGCGATAGGCGCGGTGCTCATAGCAAAGGAAAGAACCAGCCAACAAGGCTCGAATAGACAAATTCATCTTGAGGAAATTGATAATTATCTCGCCCGGCACGGCTCTGCCCTCTCGAACGCCCCAAGACGCGAATCGTTAACCAGGCCGACTTTAGCGTGTCCCCAAAACCGTGTTTATGAGCGCCTTCTTTCAGAAACAGCCGGGCCGGTAGAAGCCTATCTCGGCGTTGACGTCGGCTCGATTAGCACCAAAGCCGCCGTTATTGATGGACAGAACCGACTGCTTGCTAAGCATTATTTAATGACCGCCGGCAACCCTCTCGAAGCTGTTCGAGCAGCCCTCGATGCGGTTGCAAAAAAGGTCTCGAAAAATGTAAAAATCGCAGCCGCCGCCACCACAGGCTCCGGAAGATACCTCATTGGTGACTTCATAGGGGCCGACGTCGTCATTAACGAAATCACCGCCCAGGCAAAAGGCGCCGCCATTGTTAATCCGAAGGTCGATACCATTTTCGAAATCGGCGGACAGGACAGCAAATACATATCTCTCGAAAATGGCGTCGTCGTCGATTTTACTATGAACCACGCCTGCGCCGCGGGGACAGGCTCGTTTCTCGAAGAGCAGGCTCAAAGGCTCGATATAAATATCAACCGCCAGTTTGAAGAACTTGCCTTCAATTGCCCCGGCCCCATAAAGCTCGGCGAACGCTGTACCGTTTTTATGGAATCCGACCTCCTAAACTATCAGCAGCAGGGAGCCTCTACAGGCGAACTCGTGGCAGGCCTTAGCTATTCGATTGTCGAAAATTATATCAATCGCGTAGTCGGCCGCCGCAAAATCGGGGACAATATCTGCTTTCAGGGTGGAACCGCCTTCAACAAAGCGGTCTGGGCGGCATTCGAAAAGGTTGTCAAAAAACCCGTCATGGTCCCCGACCATCACGAGGTGACAGGAGCCATCGGCGCCGCCGCCATCGCCGCCGAATACATGAAAAACTGGCCGCAGGCGGACCAAAACTCCGTGACGAAATTCAGAGGATTCGAGAATGTTACTTCTATCGAATACAAAGTCGAATCCTTTACCTGCGAGCACTGCCCGAACCACTGCGAAATTAAAGAAGTTCAGCTCCCGGACGCTGAGCCGTTATACTACGGCTCCAGGTGCGACAGGTATAATCTGAAAAAGAAAACCACAAAAACAAAAGGACTCGGAGCCTTCGAGTACCGAAAACAGATGCTGCTTGAATGCGCAGGCTTGATCGGCGAGCCTTCTAAGGGACAAACCACAAAAACCAAAATCGGTATTCCTCTGGCCTTGATTAATTATCAGCTCCTGCCCCTGTTCGCGCAGTTCTTTAAGGCGATGGGCTTTGAGGTAGTTACCTCCGGCCAAACCGACAAGCGCATAATCCGTATGGGCGTGGAATCCGTCAGCGCCCAGCTTTGTTTTCCCGTCAAGGCCGCCTACGGCCATATCGCCGAACTGCTCGAAAAGAAAGTCGACTACATCTTTCTGCCGAGCATCGTCTCGATGACGGCGAGCTACCCCCGGAACCAAACCAATCAGCTATGTCCCTACGTCCAGTCGCTGGTCTATCAGGCTCAGGCGGCTTTTAGTAATAAACTCGGAAACACAAAAATACTCACCGCCCCCGTTCACCTGGGGCAGGGGCAAAAACTTTTACAAAAAAGTTTTATCGCGATTGGCAAACAATTGGGGATTTCCGCCTCTGCGGTTCGCAAGGCCGTCAAAGAAGGATTCTCCGCCCAGCAAAAATTCGAACAGGCGATGCAGGATAAAGGCAAAGAAATTCTCGACCAAATCGCACCAGAGCAAAAACTGTTCGTGCTCGTCGCTCGGCCATATAATGGATGCGACGAAGGCCTGAACTTGCAATTGTCTAAAAAACTCGACGAGCTTGGCGTCCGCACGATTCCCATGGAGATGCTGCCCCTTCACCAGGCGCACCTCACCGACGAATCGCTCCACCGTAGCGCCTATTGGTCGTATGGCCAGAAAATTTTAAGAGCTGCCGAACTAATCAAATCCGACAAAAAACTTTTCGCGATATACCTGTCCAACTTCAGTTGCGGCCCCGACTCATTCCTTCTGACTTTTTTCAAAGACATAATGGGCCGAAAACCCTGCCTGCTGCTCGAACTGGATGAACATTCCGCCGACGCAGGCGTGATTACTCGCCTCGAAGCATTTCTCGACAGCTTAAAATGCTATCGTCCGTTGGAAAAAGAAAAAAACCCCGCGATAACAAAGCCCGCAATCATCGCCGGCAGCCATTGTGAACGCACATTGTATATCCCATATATGGGCGATTGTGCCCATGGTGTCGCCGCCTGCTTCAGGGCCTATGGTCAGCCCGCCGAGGTCATGCCCCTGGCCGACGAAGACGCCCTCCTGCAGGGCAGGGCCTTCACTTCCGGAAAGGAATGTCTGCCCTGTGCAATTACCAGCGGCGATATGCTCAAAGTAATCCGCACCGAAGGATTCGACCCCGCCAAAACAGCTTTCTTTATGCCGTCGGCGTCAGGCCCCTGCAGGTTCGGAATGTATAGCTGTCTGCATCGGCTGATTCTAAGATACGTCGGCGCGGAAGATGTCCCCATCATCGCGCCAAATCAGGACAGCAGCTTCTACCGCGATTTCACCAGGGACATCAACTCCTCCATGGGAAAGTTTATGAAGGATGTTTGGGTCGCCGTCGTGGGTATAGATTTATTGCGGAAACTAATATTGCGTGTCAGGCCCTTGGCTGAAACTGCCCAGCAGGCACGGCTCGTATATGACCAGTCTATCAGGCAGTGGACGCGGGCCGTTGAATGCCGCCTCAGCTTCTCCCGGATGTGCCGCCTCATGGAATCCATTGCGAAGGATTTCGCTGCTGTAAAATTGAACAGCGACAACCACAAGCCGAGAATCGGAGTAGTCGGAGAAATTTACGTCCGCAGCCATCCCTTCGCCAATAACAATATAATCGCTCGGCTGGAAGAGCTTGGCGCCGTCTGCGATTTGGCGTCACTGTCGGAGTGGATTTACTATACGAATTTTACCAGAAGTCTCTCCGCCAGACGCAAAAGCGAATTCCGCGATTGGTTCACCAATGTCTTTCAGAACTACGCCCAGCACAAAATCGAAAAGACCCTCGCCGAACCTCTTGAAAAAATGCTCGGCCAACTCGGCCTTCGTAGCCGCTTCGGCGAAGTAGGCCTGACCGAAAGCCCGACATCGCACCTCATCGAGCTGGCCAAACCATATATCCATCATTCGTTTGAGGGCGAAGCCGTCCTCAGCGTAGGCAAAATGCTCGAGTATCACCACAATGGCTTTGGAGGCGTAGTAAATGCGATGCCGTTTGGTTGTATGCCCTCGACGGTCGTCAACACTCAGACGATGCGTATAAGCGCCGACTGCGGCGATATGCCGATTCTGAATCTTAGCTTCGATGGCCAGATGGATTCGACCCTGACTACCCGCCTCGAGGCCTTCGTCGAACAAGTCCGCCAGCGCCGGCCCGCAAGCCCCGCCGCCCATCTCGTCTCGGCGTAGGCCGGGGACACACTTACGCTTATCTGTCGCGGGCGAATCTTCTTTATAAGGACTCAGCAAACCCTTAATGCGATTATTTAGGCTCACAGGCAGTATCGCCCGGCGTAAGCAAACAATCAATTAACCAGTTTTCAGCCAAAGCGGCATAATCTATTAAATTGACTATACCATCTTTCGGCGAAGGCGCTATATCTACCGCTGCCGCAGCTGTCAGCCAGTTGTATTTCATAATTTCTATGTCTTTGAAATCAACTATGCAATTCTCATCCAGGTCGCCGACAAGCGCGTAGGGACAATACGATTTTAAAGCAAGACCGCTCGCGTTACCTGCGTCAATAGCTAAGAAGCTATTTCCTGCAGGAGCGGGACCGGAAGAATTACTGCCCCAGCTAACTATGGACCCATCAGCTTTAAAGGCGAGATTGAAATAGTCGCCCGCGGCAATATCAATGAAGCCGTTTCCCGCCGGAGCCGTCGCCTGACCAAAATCGTTTCTGCCCCAGCAAACAATAGAACCATCGGATTTGAGAGCAACGCTATGATAGGCGCCTGCGGCGACAGCCACGTAGTCGTTTCCCGCCGGAGCCGTCGCCTGACCATAATCATTCCTGCCCCAGCAGATAATAGAACCATTTGTTTTTAGGGCAATATTGTGAGAGCCGTAACAGCCCGCATCAATGGCCGCATAGTCGTTTCCAGCGGGAGCTGTTGCCTGACCATAATCATCCCTGCCCCAGCAGGCAATGGAACCGTCTGTTTTTAAGGCGACACTGTGATATCGGCCGGCTGTGATGGCCTCATAGTCGTTTCCGGCAGGGGCTGATGCCTGACCATAAGTATTGCTGCCCCAGGCAATGAGAGAACCGTCTGCTTTTAAGGCAATGCTGTAACCGTTGCCTGCAGCAAGGGCTGTATAGTCATTTCCCGCAGGAGCTGCGCACTGACCGGAATTGTTATTGCCCCAGGCAAATATAGAGCCGTCTGTTTTTATGGCAAGGCCGTGAGAGCCGCCTATAGCGATATACTCATAGTCATTCCCCACGGGCGGTTTTGCCTGAGCGGCAGTGTTTCCGCCCCAGCCGACTACGGTGCCGTCTGTTTTTAAGGCAAGACTGTGACCGAAGCCGGCGGCGATGGCCTTATAGTCGTTTCCTGCCGGACTGGTTGTCTGGCTGCCCCAGCAGACAATGGAACCGTCCAATTTTAGGGCAACGCCGTGATAGCTTCCCGATGCAATGGCCTTAAAGTTGCTTCCTGTCGGAACGCCTGTTATCTGGCCATAGGCATTGCTGCCCCAGGCAACGATAGAGCCGTCGGATTTCAAGGCAACACTGTGATAGTCGCCTGCTGCAACGGCTACATAATCATTTCCCGCAGGCACCGTTGTCTGACCAGAACTGTTATCGCCCCAGCCGACAAGAGAACCGTCTGTCTTTATGGCAAGACAGTGCAGGTAACCTACGGCAATAGCTGTATAGTCGTTTCCCGCAGGAGTCGTTGACGTGCTGCCGCCCCAGCCGACAAGAGAACCGTCTGTTTTTAAGGCAAGACAAAGAGAATGGCCCGCAGCAATGGCCTTATAGTCGTTTCCTGCCGGAATGTCTGATACCTGGTGATAGGCGTTGCTGCCCCAGCCGGCGATAGAGCCGTCTGCTTTTATGACATAACTGCTTCCGCCTGCCGCAGCGATGGCCACATAGTCATTGCCTGCCGGGCATGTCACCTGGCCGCCGCCGTTATAGCCCCAGCCGTAAAGAGAGCCATCTGTTCTCAATGCCAGGCTGTGAGAGCCGCCTCCGGAGATGGCCGCGAAATTATTTGCGTCCAATATGTCACTGTTGAAAGACGAACCTCCCCACCCCACAATTGTGTCAGCATTAGCAGTAGTTGATACCAACAGAGCGAAGACAATGACCGAAATGCGAAGTGCCTTTTCCATTACCTATTCCTCCTAAATCAAAGATATGTAAAGTTAACCTGTTTCTCCAAACCGAGACTTGTCGGCTTTAACCATTCTAACAAGCTTACCCATTTTAACGGCCGGTTTTCCAAAAGTCAAGCAGGAAATCTCCAAAAATTGAGGATTTTTCATGGTTTTTTTGGGAGGAAAGTTCATCTAATCGAAGGGGTTGAACTATTCAGGGCACGTCCCCTGCCTGTACCAAAGACTGGCTTCGAATTTAACGTAACCCCTTATTAAATAGGGTGTTGCGATATAACAAGTTGGCCTCCTGCTCATTCAGGGTACACACGAAAGGATGGCTTATTCAATCTTCAATTCTCGATTCCCCCCAAATTCTATGAACAATGAACTATCAACTATGAACCAACTCTTATAGTTACGAATTGAGCTTAATCACATTTTTAGCTGTCTCTAAAACCTTATTCCGCAGCACGTTAGGTGCAAGCACCTCTACCTGGTCGCCGTAGCCGAGAATCCACCACGTTATCTCTCCCAGACCATCCACCCGAAACTCGACTATCGCCGAGCCGTCGCCGTTGCGAGTGACTTTTTGTGTGCTGTGCCATTGCACCTCGGCGACATTGTCGGCTACCCTCGGCAGGAACCGAAGCTTGATATTGTACATTTTGCCTTCCGGCATCATTGACCATGCCCTGCCGAAGTAATTGTTCACATCGAATCTCTCGCCGTCTATAAAACGTTTCTCCGTGTTTTTTAATTCCATGATGCGGTTAAGCTTGAACGTGCGGACGCTTTTGTGCATGTCCGAAAAGCCCAGCACATACCACGCCCTTCGGCTGTGCATCAAATGATAGGGACATAACTCGATGTCGATTATTTGGCCTTCGAAAAATGAGTGATACTGCATACTTACCTTCATTTTCCCTGCGATGGCTTTTTGCAGTTCCGCGAAGTTTTTATCCAGATCACTGCTCGGCGCCTGGGGATTAGCTCTTATGGAAATATTCTGCAGGGTCGTATTACAGTATTGTCTGATTTTAGGAGGCAGGTTGTTTTCGATTTTCAAAGCGGCCAGCAGAGCCGAATTTTTAAACGGCAACTGAACCTGCCCGCTCGCTTTATGAACCAGCAGTAGCAGGCCGAGCGCTTCCTGCAAATTCAGGTCTATCGGCGGCAGAAAAAACTCAGGGTCTATCGCGTAGCCGCCGTTTTTAGCGTTGTAATGATATGGCACGCCTACGGTTTGCAGTTCTTTCAAATCGCGGAAAACTGTCCGCCGGCTCGTTCCGAACATCTTCGCCAAATCACCGACGGCATAACCTTCCCCTGATTGTAATGTCGTTAAAAGCCCAACGACCCTGCTGATTCTGCTGGTCTTCATAATCGACCGCCTTGAATTATTTATGACTTGCCATTATATAACTCCTTCGGCCCAATTATAGCCCTTTCAAGGCTTTTATCAAACAAAAACCGCCGAATACTGCTGCAAAGATGGCATTTATCCGCATAAACCCCTGCCTTTTTATAGCCCGCGCTTACCACTTTTCCCAGCAAACCCGCCGGCCCCAGCTCGAATAGCGTATTAATAAACTCATTTTGCGCGGGTGAAAACCCCCTCCATATCTCCTCAAGAGGCTTATCGTTTACATTTCCAATGATTATGCCGCTGCACGTTCCGCTGAATACGTTCCCGAACGGGTCTATATGAACGCCTTTTGCGCCGAGAAAATCTATTTTGCAATTCATCTGTTCAAGGCTTTCTATCGGCACAGCCGCGACGGATTCCGCCAGCTTTCCACCCGCCCTGCCGGTGAATCGACAGGGATAATCTTTCATAGCTTTTGTATATTGCTGCTTTAATTCTTCGCTCGAAAGACCTTTCATTTTAACCGGGCTTTCCAAATATTTTCTCCACCGGACTAACACGCGGTCGGCCCCTAAAATTTCTGTCGCCACATCCGCCAGCAGCCGAACAGATTCTATATCCACGTATTCCTGATGAAACGGGTCGGTGCTGATTTTCAACCTGTCTATTCCAAGCTCATCGAGAATTTTTAATCGCTTTGCCGCAAGTTCTGCGCTGTCGGCCCAGAAACCATTTGTTTCTATCAGGTCAACCTTGCCGAGATTTTCTTTCTTGCCCTGCCGCAGAATTTCAACAAGCCTGTCCCAGCATAAAAATGCCTCGCCGCCCGTGATGTGAATTTTAGCCGAATCGCCGGCAAGAATTTTTAACGAACGCCAGATACTGATTGCGGTATCGATTGGCATCACCCCGTTTTGTTCTGGGCTGCAATTGTAGTAACAGAATTCACAGCTCGCGCTGCATTTGTAAGTCAGCAGCAGCCCCGCCGAGCGCCATAACTTCAATTTCGGCTCGTCCCGCGCAGTATCTTTGTTGTAAACATTGTCGGATAGTTTCATCATAGCTTACGTTTCGCAATATTCGCGCCGCCTGTTTCCGGGCGGGAATATTTTTTCAGGTGTATCTGTATCACGGTAATATCCGCCGGCGTTATCCCGCTTATTCGGCTGGCCTGACCCAAAGTCGTGGGCCTGAAAGCCGACAGCTTCTCTTTTGCCTCAGCCCTAAGATGCATAATCTTATTCACATCCAAATCCGGCGGAATCTTTTTACTCTCCAACGCTTGCGAGCCTGCCGCCAATCTTTGTTGTTTGGCCAGATAGCCGTCGTATTTGGCATCGATAATCGCCGCTTCTATTACGTCTCTGGAAAATACATCTTTAACGTCAGAATTCTCGGCCAATTGACCGGCTAAAGGATTATTTGGCTGCCGCAATTGTTCCCACAAACTTAGGCCGTTCGCGCGTGTTTTTTTCAAATAGCTTTTGAGGTTGTCTATATTTTTCAGTTTGTCTTGAAATTTTTGCCATCGCTTTTCGTCCACAAGCCCGACCGATTTGCCGATTTGCGTTAATCTTCTATCCGCGTTATCGGCCCTTAACGACAATCTATGTTCAGCTCGCGACGTGAACATCCGATAAGGCTCGTCAATTCCTTTCGTTAACAAGTCATCTATCATTACTCCGATATACGCCTGCTCTCTGCCGAGAACCATCGGCTCTTTGGACAGAATTTTTCTGACGGCGTTTACCCCGGCTACGATACCCTGCCCCGCGGCCTCCTCGTATCCGCTGGTTCCGTTAATCTGCCCCGCCAAAAACAGCCCGGATATTTTTTTGGTTTCCAAACTGTTTGTCAGTTGAGTCGGCGGACAATAATCGTATTCGATAGCGTACGCGTAATGAATTATCCGCGCGTTCTCCGTTCCCGGCAGCAGCTTGAGCATTTGCTCCTGAATATCCTCCGGCAAAGATGTGCTGATGCCGTTGCAGTAAATCGTCGTAATCTCTTCCTGCTCCGGCTCGAGAAAAACCTGATGACGTTTCTTGTCCGCAAAGCGGACAATCTTGCCCTCGATACTCGGACAATACCGAGGCCCTGTGGATTTTATTTGTCCGGTGTAAAGCGGAGCCTTGTCCAGGTTGTCCCTGAGCAGCTTATGAATCTCTTCATTGGTATATGTAATCCAACATGGGACTTGCTGCCTGCCCGCCCGCCATAGCGTAAGCGAAGGCGGGTCTATCGAGTCATTTAAAAACGAAAACGGCTTCGGGTCTTCGTCGCCACACTGGATTTCGAGCTTGTCAAAATCAACCGTCGACGCGTCCAGCCTCGGAGGTGTGCCGGTCTTGAGCCTTTTCAGTTCCAGCCCGATGCGTTCGAGACTCTGTGAAAGCTCATAAGCCGCCGGTTCGTCAAGTCGCCCGCCGGGAAATTGCCTCGTTCCTATGTGCATCAGCCCGCGAAGAAATGTCCCTGTCGTTACGATAACCGTCTGAGCGGCATAGGTTTTTTCGTTTTTACATTTGACGCCGCAAACCCTTCCGTCTTTGACGAGTACCTCTGTTGCCATTGATTCGACAATCGTCAGGTTTTCTGTTTGCTCAAGCGTTTGCCGCATCCACTTTGCGTATTTGTATTTGTCAGCCTGCGCCCGTGGCGATTGTACTGCTGGGCCTTTCGAGCGATTCAGCATACGAAACTGAATTCCCGTCGCGTCTGTCGCCAGCCCCATCAGTCCGCCGAGCGCATCGACCTCGCGAACTATCTGCCCCTTCGCGAGCCCTCCGATAGCGGGGTTGCAGCTCATCTTGGCTATCGTGTCCCTGCTTATCGTTACAAGACATGTCTTTGCGCCGAGTTTCGCCGCCGCATAGGCCGCTTCCACCCCGGCGTGTCCGCCGCCTATGACAATGCAATCGAAAGTAGCACGGGCTTCCAGCCCGTGCAGGTTCGATGAAGATGCTGATACTATTTCGTTTATTTTCGTTCTGTTAAACATATTTACAAAATGCCCCAATGTCATTCCGAGCGAGCGTAGCGAGTCGAGGAATCTGTTTATTTTAATAGATTCCTCCGCTTCGTCCCGCCCAGCGTTGGGCGGGACTTCGGTCGGAATGACAACAGCAGAATACTCTTTTGGGCCAGTATAGCCGATTGAACCTTTTAATCAACCTTGACAACCAATGTCGTTTCTCTAATAATGGTACATACCTACAAAACGACGCGAGGCCGTCACAATACATACCACGGATTAAGCTTCAGCCAAAACTCTAAATCCGAAATACCAGGCAAATTCGAAATCCTAATGTTCAGGGCAGTTAATAATATTAGAATGTCGCAACTTTGAAAAATTGAATTTCGAGCATTTGATATTGTTTAGGATTTAGATATTCGGATTTAGAATTTTTTATCTACTTTGTGTCTTTGTGCCTTTGTGGCATAGCGCCGCCGCCGATGCGATTGCGAAATTAGCTGTGTGGGTAATGCTGACGCTTATTTGCGTGATGCCCAATTTGTCGGAGATTTTTTTGACTTCACCGCTAAGACTAACCATCGGCTGACCTGTCGGGCTGTTCACTATCTCAATATCCGTCCAGGCAATCTTGCCCCGCCAGCCCGTGCCCATCAATTTGAGAATAGCTTCTTTTGCCGCAAACCGCCCGGCCAGCTTTTCTGTCCCATTTTTATTTGACCGGGCATATTTTTGCTCAGCGTCGGTAAAAACCTTACTCAGGAACCGTTCGCCGTGCCGTTTTACCATTTCTTCTATTCGCGGAAAATCCACGAGGTCTATGCCGTGTGCTATAATTTCCATTTTATAGTGAGCCTATCGAACCTATTGTTAATCTAAATTGCCGATTTGTTTTTCGTCTTGTTTTAATGAATGTTTGGGCAATGTAAAGCTTATTTTGGTACCGGCCCCTTCCCTGCTTTCCGCCCGAATCCAGCCGCCGTGCCTTTCGATAGTCTGTTTCGCTATGGAAAGCCCCAGCCCCGTGCCGTCCCTTTCGACCTTTCTTGCGTTGCTTGCCCGGTAAAACTCGTCAAAAACTTTATCTATTTCGCTTTCGGGTATGCCGATACCAGTATCGGAAATCTCCACGAGGACTGTTTCATCATTATCTTTGGTGCGGACCTGAACGGTTCCGTTTTCGGGCGTGTACTTAATGCAGTTAAGCAGCAAATTCGTTACCGTTTCTTCAATGGAGAATTGGTTGCCGAAGACCTTGTCCGTGAGGGAGTCGATATCGGAGCTTACAGTTATATTTTTTTCCTCCGCTTTGGTTCTGACCGATTCGACGGCAGCCGAAACAGTTTTCTTTAAATGGAAGAATGCCATTTCGAATTTGTCGCTTAGTCGCATCTCTGTTAGCCTCAACAGGGCCCTTACAAAGCTCGTAAGTTTTTTGGTACGGTCGTATGCTCGGCCGACGAAGTCGGCCTGCTGTTCATTAAGCGCACCTGCTATTCCGTTGGCAAGGACGCTCAGGCAGCTGTGTATCGCCGCCAGATACCCCTTGATATCATGAGTCACTCGCAGGACATACTCGTCTTTTATGCGGTCCTTCTGTTGAAGCTGGATATTTGCCTGCCTGTAAGCCTCTTCCTGATTTCTCAGTTGTGTGGAGATGGAGCTGGCCATATAGACCACTATGTACAGGGTAGTGACAAGGATAAAAATATGTCCCAGAATATAAGTAAGGCCCTGAGGCATATTACAGGTAACGAAACCTTTCAGGCAATGATGGGGTATGATGCCCTTGTACTCGAGCACGGACAGAAAGATTATCAAAAACGATGCCAGCGTGGCCTGCAAATAGCTTTCGCGGACAGAAAGCAGAACGCTCGCTATAATCATATGAAACACAAAATAGACGATAATAGGATTTTCGATGCCGCCGGAATAATGCAGTAAGATAGTCAGGGCGATGAGGTCGGTTGTGATTTGAAAATGGATTATCTTCCTGATGGATGTATCAACGGTATTTATCCCGGGGATGTGCCTAAGCAGCAGCAGAGAAATAATGTTTTCTAAAGCAAGCGCTGCCGCTATGCAGTAGAGCGGGACATCATCAACCGATACCCCTGCTATATTGCCGGCAAAGAAAGTGGCCGCGCAGACTCCCGCTATGGCTAACCATCGCAGTTTAATCAGCCAGTAAGCCTGCCCGATGAGCCTGGTGATCTGATTATTTTGTTCCATATCAGGATTTGGACGGTAAAAGCCTTTTTATTTCCGACAGCAGCACCTGCGGCTCTACGGGTTTGTCGAGGAAGCCCTCCACCGGCAGCCAGTTCGGGTCGCCGGCTTCAGCCTTAAAATCTATGCCGACTTTGCCTTTGACCGCTGTCATCATAAGTATGGGCATTTTTTTATGCTTGGGGTCTTTTTTCAATGCCCTCGCTATTTCGAACCCGTCATTCATTGCGGTTATCATAACGTCAAGAATGAGCAGGTCCGGCTTTTCGGAATTGATTTTGTCCATCCCCTCTGGGCCGCTGGATGCGGTGATTACCGTGTAATTTTTACTTTCCAGCGTGACTTTGACTGCTTTAGTGAGGTCCGGGTCGTCATCTATAATTAATATCTTTTCTTTTTTCATATTTTTACTCCGTCATTAGGTAGTTTCTTGTAACTGTATTGACTTTCACGTCTTAATGGTTCGCAGGCATTCGTAATTATCGCCTGCCCTTTTATTGGTTGCTTAAACGGTAAATTTTTTTCAGACAGAAATTCAGAAACCTGTCTCTTTCGCCCATCGCGATTTGCTTCGCAAGCCCGGCCGCGAACTGGTCAGAGGCGATTTCCCTGCGGCCGAAAAGTATTTTTGATTCCACTTCTTTTTGCACGTTGTCAAGAGGCTCGAAGCCTCCCGCCTTTTTTTCTTCCAGCTTCATTATAAAAATATGCTCGTCCGCCTCGATCGGCCCTGCGACTTGTCCGGACTCAATCTTCTCCGCCTCGACCGCGAGAACGTCATACGGTTTTGCCAAAGACCCCGGCTGCACAGGCCTCCACAGCCCCCCGTCCGAAGCCGTGTACCCGTGCGAGTATTGCTTCGCCAGCTCGCCGAAATCTTCGCGGCTCTGTAACCGCCTCATCAGTTCCTGCGCAAGCTTTCTGGCCTGTTCGACCCGGCTGACGTTTGGGTCTGTTACCTCCAGCTTCGAAGGTTCGATATCAATTAATCGAAAAGTTATCGTCGTCGGCAGAGCGAAAAATTCGTCCTTCATTTCGTTATAACAGGCCACCAGCTCACTGCGGGTGATGGGCCTGCGCTCCGGCAGTTGCCGGCGAATATAGTCCTGGCTGAGAATCATTTTTTTCTGATATTCCCTGAAGCTGGTCCAGTTCATTCCCATCTTTTTCAGGGCCTGTTCCGCCTTGATGTAGTCACCATCGAAGCTGGCGATAAAACTTCTCGTCTCCGATTCTGTTGCCTTTTCCAGGGCGGCCTCAATATCCACTCCCTCTCCCGCCTCTCTTTTGGCCTGCTGGTAAAGCAGAATATTCGACACTTTCGTTGTGATAATTTGCTCGAGCTCAGGCCCTGCCTGTTTTTCGAATTTCTCGAAGCTGCTTTTCTGCGCGATGGGCTTGTAGTAGTTTAATAAAGGCTCCGTTATTATTTCATCAGAGGTTATAGTTTCATCGCCCACCGCCAGCACAAATCCCCCTGACGCTTCCGGCAAACCATCTTTCTGCACCGCAGGTATAAGCGCAAGCTCTGCGTCAGTATACTTTGGTTTACTGCCGCCGCAGCCGCAAACCAGCAAAAGCGCCAATACCCCGAAACGAGCCGGCAAACCGAACTTACGCATAACTTAATCTCCAGCTAATCAGCTAAAAACTTTTATTTCTATGAAGATTCGCTTGCTTATTATATGCCATTTTATGAATTAGTGCTAAGAATCTTTCGCAAAATGGTCACGAGCGTCCTCGGCTCGAAGTAATTCGCAGGCAGACGCAAATATACCGTTTCAGGCTCGACGACCTTTACTGTCCCTTTCGCTTTGGCAAACAAGGACTTGGTTTTCATATCCGATTCTCCTGCCGCGGCGGAGCGTGCGCCAATGGCGAGATATTGCTTAATGGCAGAAAGCGAAGCCGGGTTGACAAACGAAAATATCAAATCTTTACCTGAGGAAAGTGAAGTCGATGGGCCGGAGGCGATAATACTTTTTATGCCCTTTTTGCCCGCCTTGATTCGAAGCTCCGCCAGCTCCAGCAGCAGTTTGACTTCACCCGGCAGCGGACCATATACATCCGCCAATTCGCCCTCCGTCTGTTTCAGGTCGTCAGGCGTTTTTGTTGCCGCGATTTTGCGGTAAATGTCCATCCGATACCTGTCGGAAGGTATGTAGCTTTTCGGTATATATGCGGTAAATCCTAAATCAATCACGACGGTGGGTACAACTTCTGAAGGCTCGCCCCTTAATTTTCTGACAGCCTCTGCCAGCAAATCGCAATACATCTGATAACCTACTAATTGAATATGCCCGGATTGGTCGGCACCCAATATATTGCCTGCCCCGCGAATCTCCAGATCTCGCAGCGCGATTCTAAAGCCGGCGCCCAAATGCGAATAATCCTCAATCGCCTTGAGCCGCTTTGCCGCCGTAGGAGTAATCGGCCTTGACGCCGGCAGCAGCATATAAGCGTACGCGCGGTGTTTGTACCTGCCCACCCTGCCGCGAAGCTGATGCAGCTCAGCCAGCCCGAATCGGTCCGCGTCATTTATAAAAATGGTATTTGCGTTTGGGATATCCAGACCGGATTCGATGATTGTCGTGCATACGAGCACGTCGGTTTCACCCGTCACGAAATCTATCATCGCCCTTTCAAGTTCGCTCTTTGCCATCTGTCCGTGTGCGATAGCGACCTTCGCGTCCCCGGCCAGCTTCTGAATTTCCCACGCCTTTTTCTCGATCGTCCTGACCCTGTTGTGCAGGAAAAACACCTGTCCCTGCCGATTTAATTCCTGCATGATTGCCTTTCTTATAAGCTCGCTGCTGTAAGCCGTTACGGTCGTCACTATGCTTCGCCTGTCCAGAGGCGGCGTCGCAAGCGAGCTTATGTCGCGCAGGCCCAATAGTGACATATGCAGCGTCCGCGGAATCGGCGTCGCCGTCATCGTAAGAACGTCAACGTCGACGCGCAGTCTTTTAAGTCTCTCTTTGTGCTCGACCCCGAATCGCTGCTCCTCGTCGATGATTAAAAGCCCCAAATCCTTAAAGCCGATGTCCCTGCTCAATAGCCGATGTGTCCCTATCAGCACGTCGACCTTTCCCTGCTTTGTCCGTGCGATGATGTCCTTCGCCTGGCTCGTTGTCTTGAAGCGGTTCAGGGCCTCGACGCAAACCGGAAAATCCGCGAATCGCTCGGTAAACGTCCTGCTGTGCTGCACGCACAATACCGTGGTCGGCACAAGCACCGCCACCTGTTTTCCATTTTCCACCGCCTTAAAGACCGCGCGCATCGCGAGCTCTGTTTTGCCGTAACCCACGTCGCCGCACAGCAGCCTGTCCATCGCTGTCGGCTCCTGCATGTCCCTCTTGATTTGCGCCGAAGCTATGGCCTGGTCAGGCGTTTCCTGATACGGGAAAGATTCTTCGAATTCTGCCTGCCATGCTGAATCCGCCCCGAATGCGATCCCGCCTTTCGCCTGGCGCTGCGCCTGAACCTCAAGCAATTCACCTGCCAGGTCTTCGACGGAGCGCGCGACTTTTTCCTTTTGCTTCTGCCATTTTTTCGAGCCGACCTTGCTCAGCTTCGGCCGTTTCGGACTCGTCCCTATGAACTTTTGAACCAGTGCGATGTTATGCACCGAAACCTGAATTGTTACGCCGTCTGCGTATCCAATCGTAAGATATTCCGACGTCCCCCCTTTTTCCTGTATGGCTTTTATCCCCAGAAACTTGCCGATGCCGTAAGATGCGTGAACTACGAAATCTCCCTGCTGCAAATCCGCGAGCGTATCTATAGGCGTACCCGCCTGTATCGGCCGCATGCGCCTCCGCAGCGCGTATTGGCCGAACAGCTCGTGATGACTTATTACAATTGTCCCCAGCGAGCTTATGACGAATCCCTGATGGACAAACCCCTGCATCAGTTTGAAATTCGCCGGAACCTCCCTTTTATTTTCTGTTATAATTTCGGTTATGCGATTGCTCTCGGCCAGGCTTTCGCAGTAGAGTAAAACTTTCTTACCTTCCTTTGTTTCCTGAATCAATTCCTCTAAAGCCTCCTTATGTCCCGCCCACAATGAGGTTGCCTTGTGCTGGAACTGCTGCACGCTTTTAATATCGACCTTAAAAAATTCGCCCGTCGCCGCCGCGGCGAATCCGCATATGTGCAGTTGTGTGAATTTCGCCATCGCCTCGTAAATCTCCTGCCAGCCGTAAAGCCGCGACGAATCTTCGAGCCGTTCCCGAAATAACTTTGCGACCTCTTCGATGTCGTTAGGCTCTTCTAAAATTATTATGGTATCCCTCGGCAGGATATTAACGAAAAGCTCCCTCTCTTCTGCGCCAGCGCCGCATACCGCCGAGATGATGTTGATGCTTTTCATTCGTTGGCTCGAACGCTGCGTATCCAGATTTATCTCGCGAATGCTCTCTATCATATCGCCGAAAAATTCTATTCGAATCGCCTCGGCTGCGTCCGACAGACTGTCTGTCGCCGACTCGTCGAGAAAAGTTTTTTCGCTTACCAGTGGTGCGTATATATCGACGATTCCGCCGCGGTGCGCGAACTGCCCCGGCAAATCGACCCTCTCCACTCGCTCGAATCCGTTTTCGACCAGCCATTCGATTGCCTTTTCGAGAGGCGTCGCTTTATCTGCCTGCAATCGAAGACAACTTTTCTCCAGCGCCGCAGGCTTTGGTATCGCCTGACAAAGCGCCTGCACTGATGTTGCGATTATAATTCCTCGGTTAGCCCCCGACCTGTCCTGAGCTTGTCGAAGCGACTTTATGTCGGGGGTTTCTTTTATTGACGAGACACGAGACACGAGCTTCAGTCTTTCGGCCCGGATTTCGTCGGTGGCGTCCGCCAATTCTTCTTCACCTTCCCATGCGACAAAAGTTTCGACCTGTGGTGAGCTTGTCGAATCCACACTTTCAGCTCCAAAGGTATGCAGGTCATCAGCTGCCTTGTCAGCGTCATCGATATGAGGCCGGACGTATAAAATAGGCCTGCCAAGCTCTTTTGATATGTGAACCGCCAACAGGCGCGCAAACGACCCCCATGTCCCCTCGACCTTGACCGCCCCCTCATGTGGCACGGCCATCTTGGCCGTGCTTTCACGGGCTGGAAGCCCGTGCCACGTCTTCAGCCGGGAGATTATCTCTACAACGGTTCTATCTCGACCAAGCTCCATAAAATTGCTGCTGTTTAAAGGTCGGCCGTATTATTTGGAGCTTGTCACGGATTTTTTGGCCGCCTCTATCGTCTTTTCAACGGTTATCCCGAACTTCTCGAAGCAAACTTTATAAGGAGCTGATGCTCCGAATGATGACATACCAATAAATAGACCTTTGTCGCCGAGCCACTTGCCCCAGCCCTGCTCAATGCCTGCTTCAATACCGACTCTGGCCCTGACACTCGGCGGAATAACCGAATCCTTATATTCTTTGCTCTGCTTCTCGAACAACTCCCAGCAGGGCATACTTATCACGTTTGCCTTGATATTTTCCTTCGCCAGAGCCTCCGCCGCGCCTAAAGCGAGAGATACTTCCGAGCCGCTGGCTAAAAGAAGGACATCTGGCTTATCTGTCCCTGCGAGGACGTAGGCGCCCTTGCACAAGTTTGCCGCCGAATTGTATTTGCTCTGGTCCAGCACGGGTACACCTTGTCGGGTAAGCAGCAAAGCCGCGGGGCCATTTCGATTTTCTAATATATATTTCCACGCTTGGACAGTTTCGTTCGCGTCAGCGGGCCTGAACACAGGCAAATCCGGTATCGCCCGCAGGCTCGCCAAATGTTCTACCGCCTGATGGGTAGGCCCGTCTTCGCCGAGACCGATACTGTCATGCGTGAACACAAATATGCTCGGATGCTTCGACAGCGCCGCCAGCCGAATCGCAGGCCGCATATAATCGCCGAATACCAGAAACGTCCCGCCATACGCCCTTGCCAAACCGCTGACGGAAATCCCATTCATTATCGCGCCCATCGCGTGCTCTCTGACGCCGTAACGGATGTACCTTCCGTCCCGCGCGTCTTTTTGGAAGTCTTTCGCGCCTGCGAACTTCGTATTATTCGAAGGCGTCAAATCCGCCGAGCCGCCCATAACCAGCGGGTCTTTGGGCATTACCGCATCGAGAAATTTTCCCGATGCCTGCCGCGTCGCGATTGAACTGCCCGCCTCGAACTTCGGCAACAGTTCATCGAGATTGATGTTCAACCTGCCTGCTGCTGCGTTTTGGAATTGCTGCGCAGGCTCCGGGAAACTGCCCGCGTATTTTTCGAACATCTTGTTCCATTTTCCCTCTGCTCGTTTGCCCCTGTCCACAGCTTTTCGCATATAGGCGAGGACGTCCCCCGGCACAACGAAACTTTTATCTGGGTCCCAGCCGTAATTTTTCTTAACTAATTTGATTTCGTCTTCGCCAAGTGCCGCGCCGTGCGCACCAGCCGAATCCTGCTTGTTCGGACATCCGTAAGCGATATGCGTCCGAAGTTTTATTATTGTCGGCCGATTCTTTTCCTTCTTGGCCTTCTTCATCGCCTTCTCGAAAGATTCCATATCGTTGCCGTCACCGTCGACGATTATCACGTTCCAGCCGTAGGCCTTGTAGCGCTTCGCCACGTCTTCGGTAAATGAAATATTTATCCCCCCATCGATTGTGATGTGGTTGTCGTCGTAAATCACAATCAGGTTCTCCAGCCCGAGGTGTCCCGCCAATGAGCAGGCCTCCGCCGAGACTCCCTCTTCCAAATCACCATCACCGGCGATTACGTAAATCTTATAATCGATAATGGGAAAACCGTCTCGATTGAAATAGCTTGCCAGATACTTTTCAGCTATCGCCATTCCGACCGCGTTGGAAATCCCCTGCCCCAAAGGCCCGGTCGTAATTTCGATACCGCGCTGCGGGCAATATTCCGGATGCCCCGGTGCCTTGCTGCCCCACTGCCGGAAGCTCTCCAAATCTTCCAGGCTCATATCGTATCCGGTTAAATGCAGCACCGAATAAAGCAACGTGCAGCCATGCCCCGCCGAGAGAACGAACCTGTCGCGGTTGTGCCATTGCGGATTAGCCGGGTTATACCGAAGGTGCTTCGTCCAGAGAATATACGCCGCCGGCGCCATTCCCATCGGCATGCCCGGATGGCCGGAGTTGGCCTTCTCGACCGCGTCAATGGACAGAAACCGGATTGTTTGAATGCAAAGCTCGTCAAACTCGGACAAGCCCGGGTTTTTCGCAGGCACCTTCATCATTACCGACCTTTAATTAATAATGGTTTCCAATCGTAGAACGAAGGAAATAAGGTAACGCCCTGCCCGCATTTCTGCAAGAGTTTTGTGGCTTGACTTCGTTTAGCCGCCGCCGCGTTATATCGCTTTAGTTTTTCCTGGACTTGCGCTCTTCTTTTTGGCCCATCATCGGACAGCCGGCCATGTTGGGCTCTGACAAACTGGCTCCCATTTTGGAACACTTCGGACACGTGCAGCCAGGCTCACACCTTCCTGCGTCAAACTCACGTTCCATGTTACACTCACGTTCCCCACGGTCGCCTTTGTCCCAGAAGGCTTTCATGCAATGACCGCCGCCGAAAGACTTCATCATCGGGCAGTGCTTCACTGTCATCACATGGCCGAACACCGCCCCTATTACCAAAAGTGCAATTGTGATAAAAATCGCTTTCCAGCTTTGGCAGCAGCAGCAGCTTTGGCTTTCATGCTTCTTTTCGTTTTCGCTCATTTTTAGCTCTCCTTGACATTTCCCACATTATATAACACCCGGCGCACAGCCAGGCGTTGCGTTTCTATAACAATACCAAAATCTTCAATATCATCATTATACGATATACTGCTGAGCAGGTTTGCTTGTTCGGTCCCCCGGCTTACTCATACACCTTCCACGGCACCTCTTCGAACCAGGGCCTGTTTGAGTACTTAAATAACCATTCATACTTCTCGGCGCCCTCGTAAGTAGGTAATTGGTCATATTGCTGGGCCTTTTTCAGCCATTCTTTGCACTTCTCCTCCTCGCCAAAGTAAGCGTATAAATTAGCGACTTCCATTGCTGAGCGCGACGAGCTGTTTAATTCGCTGGACTTCTTAAAGGCGGTTAATGCCTTGTTTAGCAATTCCGTTCTCCTGTTTTCGTCGCTGTATTTTTTTGCCAAACCTTTATAGGCGCTGCCCTGCATATCGTAAGCCAGCCAGTGCTCCTCCTTCTCTAATATCTTTTTTGTGTACTTAATCCCCTGCTCCGGGTCTTTTATGTTTACGCTGTCCAAGGCGTTGGCCCAGAGTTTAATAAGCTCTTTTTGCTGAAGAACTTGCTCCTTGGCGGTATTTGCCTCTCGTAGCGCGTCGCTCGCGTCCACCTTATATGTGTAGGCCATCTTCGCGCTGCATAGGGATACGATCATCGACACGAATGTTACAAAGAAAGTCGGATGCACAAAATGTTTTCTAAGACTTTGGTATTCCCCACAATGGGGACACTTCGATGCTCGCTTTGGAATCAGTTGCCTGCAGAACTTGCAGGGCTTTTCAACTGTGCTTGATTTCGAAAACAATGTTGTTCTCCTTGAATCTGTTGATTTCTTAACGGGCAATATTATGTCGCCACTTGCCCGCAGAATCAAGAACGAAATCCCCCCGCGTCGCCAAACGGAATTTATGGTCAACGTTACGCACTTTTTTAAGAAAAACGTTGGATTCTATCGTCAAACCCCCTCAAAAACCCCTCAGATACCTGCTATATTGTATTTTTTGTAAAATTTTCAAAAAACTACCCGAAAAAATGTAACAAAATCACTCGTTTTTGGACTATATAAGGTAGGTGGACTATAAAGATGACAATACCGGTGTAGCTCAACTAATCGGGCAGGCCCAGCTCGGCGACCAGCAGAGCATGAACAACCTCGCCCAATTGGCAGAGGCCAGACTCTTTGCGTATATTTATCGGCTTACTCTAAATTACGATTTGGCACAGGACCTTTTGCAGGAAACACTCTTAAAGATGGTCGAATCCCTGAAAGATTTAAGATGCGTCGACAAGTTTTGGCCCTGGCTGTATCGAATCGCGATGGGACAGGTTCAGCACCATTTCAGGGGCTACGGGAAAAAACATATGGTACAAATATCAGCTTTTAGCAAAGAACGTTTATCAGAATATACCTCGCAGAACGGCAATGACGGCTTGGATTCCCTCGTGCGCAGGGAACTCTCAGATGCGATATTCCAGGCGATGACAAACTTGAAGCTTACGTATAGAAACGTCCTGGTTTTGCGATGCTTCGAGCAGATGTCGTATGCCGAGATTGCCGACCAGTTGGACTGCAAGGAACTGCGGGCAAGGGTATTGTTCTTCCGTGCAAAGCACTCGCTTAAAAAACAGTTATCTCACCGTGGCTTCAGCAAAGAACTGCTGCTCGTAGCGCTTGGACTCTTCGGCCTGATGACCGCCCCCGCGAAGGCCGCCTCAACCGCAGGCGTTGTCAGCGCTGCATCCCTCGACGTC
>Ga0315276_10000240_pt1 | contig 46194 bp, 39 predicted proteins | sample YL17G05_0_MG_FD_204542 | JGI IMG/M metagenome (GOLD analysis project Ga0315276, IMG submission 204542) | Sediment microbial communities from Yellowstone Lake, YNP, Wyoming, USA - YL17G05_0 | ecosystem: Environmental > Aquatic > Freshwater > Lake > Sediment | place: USA: Wyoming | collected...
TCCCCGTACCTTGCGGTGTTGTCATTGAGCGGCAGTTCGATAGCGGACGACATCTAGTTGTGGCTTCCCATCGTTAAGCGACTGAAGCTAAGTCGTTTGACGCCTTGTCACAACCTCTTTTTCCACCGGTTCCCCCCCACAATTTCGCCATCAATTTGCATCAGATTTCTCGCCCGGTCGCATTAGTGGAAGGAGTATTCTGTATGCGCACATCGGAAACGTTGAGACTGTCGAGACCGCGAAGGTCTCGTCACACCCAACAGCCGGGAAGATGTGGGGCCCCTCTTTGTATTTGCCCAAAACGAACCCACTTAGTCGGTGTGGGATAACCACTTGGCATTCTAAGCGAACCCAACCGAACCCAAATTGGGGCTGGTTCTGGACCCCAGCTTTCGCTGGGGCGGGGCGGCAATGTGGTCATTGGCGTGTGGTAGGGCGCGGTCCCTCACCCGGCGCTTCGCGACTATCTCTTCCGACAGGCGATTGGGAGCGGAGGTCCGAATTCAAGCGCACAATGTCAGAATCCACCGACGGCGGATCGTCCCGCACGTGTCGTACGCCGTTGATAATTGCGGTCACAAACGCCAGCAGCAGCGCCACGAAAACGCTTGGGAACGAGTCTAGAATCCACAGGATTACCGTAAGGCCGACAAACCCCAACGATACGATGTGTAGAATAGTATGCTCTCTCATAATCCCGCCTTTCTGATTAGTGGTTCAAAGAGCTCACGCGTCCTTCTGTCCGGGAACTGGCGACGGACAGCGAGCATTCGCCCGATACCCTCCGCGTTCAACTCCCGGCTTGGTCGCACAGATAAATATCGCGCGCACTACTGACAGAGCCTGTCAGTCTATTTTGTCAATTCAGTGGCCAGAGTGGCGATTCTTGTCAGGTCATCACCCAGTGCTCCGCACCACTCAACAGACTGCGATGCCCCTAAACGAGGCTCGCTAAGACATGACCGGGACGTTAAACCCTACAACTCCACCCCACAACAAAGACCTAAGTTGTTGTGATTCAAGGGGGAATTTACGATTTCTATTTCCTTGACTGCCTTAGTCTTTCTATATTTTATACATGATTACCAAGAAAACTGAATACGCAATTCGCGCGCTGTGGGAGCTTGCGAACGAAAACGGGCATCTGGCCACCGCCAACGCAATTGCCCAGCGGCAGTGTATCCCACCCAAGTATCTGCCACAGATTGTTTCCGAATTGAGCCGCGCCGGCTTATTATTGTCAGTTCGAGGCTACGGCGGCGGTATAAAGCTTAGCCGTCCGGCCAAGGAGATCACCGTACTGGAAGTGATCGAGGCGATGCAGGGAAAACTCTGGATGTTCGAGTGTCAGATGGGACCGTGCGATTGTGATTTCGGCCCGGGTTGTGAGCTGAAAACGGTGTACGACAGAGCCAAAGCCTCGCTGGAGTCGATTTTCGGTGAAACCAACCTGGCAGAGATTCGGTTAGTAAAAGGACGAGGCAAGAGTGATAAGTAAAGAAGCTGTCTTACATGTACTCAGTGGAATCGAAGATCCGGAGTTGAAACGGCCGCTCACCGATCTCGACATGGTTAAGTCGGTTGATATCAGCGGCGGGGATGTCGTAGTCGGTATCACGCTCACGGTCCCGGGATGTCCGTTGAAGGCGAAAATCAACGACGATGTGACTCGCGGCGTGAGGTTGATCCCAGGTGTGGATTCGGTTCGGGTGGTGTTCGACGTCATGACCGACCAGCAGCGGGAAAAACTGAAAGCCAAACTGGGGATCGGAAATCGTGAGACGGTTTCGATTGTCAATTTTGCCAAGCGGTTTATCGCGGTGGCCTCGGGTAAAGGTGGGGTCGGGAAATCGACCGTCACTGCTAACCTGGCGGCTGCGCTGGCACGCAAAGGATACATGGTGGGCCTGCTGGATGCCGACGTCTACGGCTTCTCTATTCCACGCATGTTGGGTGTGACCGGTCAGCCGACAATTATTGATGACAAAATTGTTCCGCTTCGTAAGGGAAATAACCTGCAAGTGGTATCGATGGGATTTTTCGTGCACGAAGATGATCCGGTTATCTGGCGGGGGCCGCTCTTACACAAAGCAATAAATCAGTTTCTCACCGATGTGGTTTGGGATGATCTCGACTTCCTGCTTCTGGACCTTCCACCCGGCACTGGTGATGTTACGCTGACAATTGCGCAGTCTATTCCCTCTGCGGAATTGCTCGTGGTGACTACTCCGCAAGCAACGGCAACTCATGTCGCCGGCAGAGTGGCAAAACTCGCCGCGCGCACCAATCTCAAAGTAATTGGCGTGATCGAGAATATGTCCTACTATGAGACCAACGGTACTCGCGAGTACATATTCGGTAAAGACGGTGGTAAGGAATTAGCGACGCGTCTCGGAGTGGAATTCTTCGGTGAGATTCCGCTGTCGATTGGTATTCGTGAAGGAGGAGATAGTGGTAAACCGGCGGCAATAGACGGTTCACCACAGCAGATTGCACTGTTCGAGAAGCTCGCATCGGCAATTGAGAAGAAACAGTAGAGATAACCGTTTGCCCGATAACTCACTTCCAATTTCGGTCTGTAATTCACTCGTTGTGGACTTAGAGAGATACCAATTCGTCCACCTGTGGATTAGTCAATAACGCGCTGAACAACAAGCGCTTCAAATTTATCGTCTTTATTCGTCTGCGTCGGCTTGACGCTCTCCCCCGCATGCTCTATCTACTGCTATGAAGACGGCCACGTCGCAAGTTGTGGACGGGATGTGGATGTGTGCTGGGTCATCTTCGAAACCCCTTGCTCACAATCAGTTTACGGACCCGCGCTAGATGCCGGGTTGTTGATAAGTTGGTGGATAAGTTTTGCCTGGTGTGACCAGGAATAGAGGGTTCTGTTTTCCGACAAGGAGTTAGAAATCAAGCTCATGTTAGTAACCGCCATAGGGGGATATGTATGGCTGAAGTAGTGGCGAATTCCACGCAGTGGGCCGATTGCCTTCGGTATATGCAGCGCCGGATGAAGGAACAATCGTTCAACATCTGGATGAAGAACACCAAAGGAGAGCCGAACGGCAACGGCGAGTTCAAACTGTCAGTGCCCAACCAGTTTGTGGCTGATTGGATTAATGGGCATTTTCGAGAGACAATCGACGAAGCCTTCCAAGAGGTGCTGGGCCGGAAATACGAACTGGTGTTTGTGGTTGGACAACAACTGGATGCGGAGGACCAAGTAGCGCTCGAATTTGAAGCTCAGGCGGCTGCCCTGTGCTCTGTTGGCGCGTCATATCAACACAACCTGAATCGACGGTACTCCTTTGACACTCTGGTAGTTGGTGATTTTAATCAGTTTGCGTGCGCTGCGGCTCGCGCTGTGGCTGAGGCGCCCGGAATGACTCGTTATAATCCCCTCTTTATTTATGGCGGCACGGGGCTCGGCAAAACCCACATTGTGCAGGCGATTGGCAACCATATTCTGTATCAGTATCCTAACAAGCGGATTATGTATGCGACATCGGAGAAATTTACCTCCGATTTTATCACCGCTATTGGGGAACGGACAATCTCGGATTTCACGCGGATGTACCGGGATGGAGATGTTCTCATTATTGACGATATCCAGTTTTTTACCGGCAAGGAATCAACGCAGGAGCAGTTCTTTCACACTTTCAACGCTCTTTATCACGCCGGTAAGCAAATCATATTGACGTCAGATCGCCCTCCAAAGGACATTAGAGGACTCGAGGAGCGCTTACTTTCCCGTTTTTCGATGGGTCTGGTTACGGATCTTCAGGCTCCGGACCTCGAAAACCGGACAGCTATTTTGCTGAAGAAGATAGAAGTAGAGGGGACGGTAGTGCCTGATTCCGTAGTTCGATATATTGCGGATAAGGTAACATCGAATGTACGGGAATTAGAGGGGGCATTAATTAGGGTGCTGGCTTTCTCCTCGTTTAGCAAGACACCGGTCGACTTGGAGATGACACAAAAAGTGTTGGCTGATGTTCTCGGTAAACCGCAGAAAGAGGTAACAATAGAGGCTATTCAAAAGAAGACCGCTGATCATTTTCGCATCGAGCCGACTATGATGACAGCTAAGAAGAAGACTGCCAAGATAGCTCTGGCACGCCAGGTAGCTATGTACTTGTCACGATCTTTAACTGACAGCTCCCTAAAGACAATTGGAGCTGCCTTTGGCGGGCGAGATCATTCTACTGTTATCCACGCGTGTGACTTGATTTCGCGGCGCATGGCAGCAGATCCTTCATTCCGCGAGGGAATTGACAAGATTTCAGCAAGTCTTCTATATTAACAGAATGTGAATGGGTATGTGAGTAGTGCTTGGATAGATTGTAAGTTGTTGCTTTTGAGGATAACATTCAACCTATCCACTTAGAGAAATGCGGTATATGTTGAAGAGTAATGAGTAAATTAGTTACCTCCAACTATATTGCTATCAGGAACAACGCAGGCTGGAGTAGACTTTAGTGACGACCTATCCACATCCCCACACTCTTTATTATGATTGCTTTCTTTATATATCAGAGTACTAATTAAGTCTAGTGTGAGTAGTATTTAGCCGGAGCACATAAGTAATGAAGTTCTCTCTACCGAAATCGAAATTAAATGGCAGTCTTCAGTCGATCCTTCAAGTAGTGCCAACGAAGTCAACACTGCCAATCCTGACAAATATCCTCGTTGAGGCATTGGAGGGAAAACTGAAACTGTCGGCAACAGACTTGGATATATCGATCACTGCTACTGTTGAGTGTAACGTTGTCAAGAAGGGTTCAGTAGCATTGCCGGCACGGATATTATTTGAGATTATCCGGGAGCTTCCAGAAGCAGACGTGTCCTTTGAGGCAGTTGGGAATAGGGTAGAGATGAAGATTCCCAATGGCTCCTACAAGATTGCGGCTATATCACCTGACGATTTCCCCAAATTACCGGCTGTCAATACTAAGAAGGAAATTCGCATTGATGGAACCGATCTAGTCAAAATGGTGAGAAAGACAACCTTTGCCTGCTCCGGGGATGAAACTCGACCGGCTCTGAATGGGGTTCTCTGGCAGACGAAGGGGGACAAGATGCAAATGGTGGCAACCGATGGCCATCGCTTAGCCAAAATGGCGGTGGGAAACAGTAAACTCAAAGGGATGAATGAGGATGTTATTATTCCACCTAAAGTTCTGAACTTGATTCCCAAGTTCCTTGACGGCGGGCAAGGAGAGGTGGGAATAATTTTCGGAGATAATAATATTATTTTCAATTTGGGTGATGTTATTCTCACATCTCGGCTTATAGAGGGACCATACCCGAACTTTGAGCAAGTAATTCCAACCAGTAGCGACAAGAAATTAACAGTCTCAAAAGATGATCTAGCATCGGCAGTCCGTCGCGTGTCTATTTTGTCAAATACTCTCACACACCAAGTGCGTTTCTCTCTTCGCAAGGGCTCGTTGACCCTGGCAACAAGCAATGCCGATGTCGGCGGCGAGGGGCGGGAAGTACTTGACTGCGATTTCCAAGGGGAATCGCTGGAACTCGGCTACAATGCGACCTATATAACCGATATACTGTCGCGCACGGACAGCGCAGAAGTCATCTTTGAACTGTCAACTCCCGTCGCGGCTGGGGTGGTGTACAGTCCGGATGTACCAAAAGAGGACTTTCTCTGTTTGGTGATGCCACTTCGGCTGGCGGATTAGCCTTCGCCAAACGCCGACAGCAGATGTACGCTATCGCTTTTGGGAAACCGCGGCCGGAGTGGGCGAATGCTATTTGACCACCTGAGCGCGACTAATTTCAGGAACTTTTCTTCTCTCGACGTAGGTTTCTCCCAGGGCGCCAATGTCTTCTATGGGGACAATGGTTCCGGGAAAACGAATCTGCTAGAGGCACTATTTGTCCTCTGCCTGGGGCGATCGCAGCGACGAGCGGCGGATCAGGTGCTGGTCCGGACAACGGCTGACGTTTTCCGACTGGTCGGTAAAATGCGTTACGATGGTTGGGCGCAAGAGCTATCGGTAGCGTATCAACGGGGCGGCAAGAAGAAGGTGGAGTTGGAGGGAGTAGCGTTTCGAATAGTTGAGTTATTCGAGCGGCATTGCGTGGTGGCGGCCGGTCCGGAAGACAGCGATATTTTCTCCGGGGGACCATCGATTCGGCGGGAGTTCATAAACTTGTATCTTTCACAGTATTCGCAGACCTATCTTGAAAATCTACGGCATTACCACCGAGCACTGGCGCAAAAGAACGCGGCCTTGAAGCGGGAAATGGACAGCGGGCCGTTTGATTCTCTACTAGCACGATACGGCAGTAGCATAATGAAGGCGCGGTCGGAGTTCCTGGACACTCTAAAGAAGCCGGCGGTGGATCACTACCACACAATCTCGGACGGAGAGCCGCTTGATCTGGCCTACCAGCCATCGATACCGCTTGACGCGACCAGCAGTGTGGGAGAGCTTGAATCTCAGATAATGCAGGCGTTGGATAGTATACGGAAACGGGAGGCCGCAGCGGGCTTATCGCTGATCGGTCCGCACCGGGATGACTTGGGGTTTTTCATTGTAGGGCAACCGGCTAGAACGCACGGCTCGCAAGGGCAGTGGCGAACAGCGGCGATATCGCTGAAATTGGCCCTATACGATCTGTTGCGAAGGAAGAGAAAGGTGGCGCCGGTGCTGCTTCTGGATGAGATTTTCGCTGAGCTCGATTCTAAGCGCTCGCATGAACTGATAAATCTGTTCGGCGGATTCGATCAGTTGTTTCTTACGACCGCACTGGAGCCGCCGGAGCCGCTTCGGCAGGGAGGCTGCCGATTCCGGATTGCGGGCGGCAGTGTGCAGGAGATTCATTGATGCCGGGCTTGAGACTCAAAGACGTCAGCAAATCGTTTGGCTCGACAGTGGTACTGGATCGAGTTTCGCTGGAGTTGGCCGAGGGGGAACTACTGGTTGTGCTGGGGCCATCGGGATGTGGTAAGTCCACACTGCTTAGATTAATCTCCGGCCTTGAAGAATGTGACTCTGGCGAGATTTACGTGAATGACAAGAGAGTTGATCAACTCCGGCCTCGGGAACGGAATGTGGCGCTGGTGTTTCAGAATTACTCGCTGTATCCGCATATGTCGGTGGGGAAGAACTTAGCGTTCCCGCTCCAGGTAGCCAAGGTCCCAAAAGTTGAGATTAAGCAGCGCGTTCAGGCGACAGCCGAGATGCTTGGGCTGGCCGAGCGGTTGAAAGACAAGCCGGGGCAGCTATCGGGCGGCCAACGGCAGCGGGTGGCGCTGGGGCGGGCAATAATCCGCGACCCCGCCATATTCCTGCTTGATGAACCACTTTCCAATCTCGATGCGGAGCTTCGGCTGCGCATGCGGCAGGAGATCGTCAAGCTTCAGCGGGAGTTGGGACGGACGATGATCCATGTGACACACGACCAAACTGAGGCGCTGACGATGGCGGACCGAATCGCGCTTCTCGATAAGGGGAAGCTGAGACAAGTCGGCACGCCCGAAGAGTTGTACCAGAAACCGGTGAATAGTTTTGTAGCCAGCTTTATAGGCCAGCCGAAGATCAACTTGATTGAGGTCACAGTCACAGATGGACGGACATCGCCGTTTGATATTGAGACACGTGTCACCGGCAAGCTGCTGCTGGGGATTCGACCGGAATCAATCAGAATTGAATCGTCAGGTCGCTACGAGGGGGAGGTGGAATCGGTAGAGTATCTGGGGGATCAGTATGTAGCGCAACTAAGTTATGATAGCCACAAATTGACTGTCTCGCAAATGACGGCGGAACCGCAAATCGGTGACCCAGTGCGATTTTCGCTGAACAGGGAGGAGTTGCTGTGGTTCGACGCGGGGAGTAGGGAGCGGGTAGGGTAGTTCAGAGCTTATCGCATTCGTTGGCAGCGGGGGCAATAATGCGCCGAGCGGGAGCCGATCTTTTCGCGCACAATCTTAGCCCCACATCGGGAACACGGTTCTCCCTCATTTCCATATGCCAAGAGGTACTTCTGAAATGACCCAGTTTGGCCGTTGACGCCGCTGTAGGTATCCACCGACGTGCCATGCAGGCGAATGGCACGGCGCAGAATGCGCTGGATATGTGCGTGAAGGTCAGTGAGTTTGGATTTGGCCAGTGACGTCGTCACGCGGCGCGGGTGGATTCGGGCGTAGAATAAGGACTCGTCGGCGTAGATATTCCCGATACCGGCAATGAAACTCTGATCCAACAGCGCCTGCTTGATTTGCCGCGGCCGGCGGTGGCAGAGTTCCACGAATTGGTGAGGGGTGATTTCCAGCGGTTCCGGGCCGAGTTCGACCAGCCCTCTTTGTTGCCACAGTTCATCATTCCTAAAGAGGCGATGCCTCCCGAAGCGGCGGTAGTCGTTGAAACGGAGGTGATGAGCGGCATCACTCAGTTCGAACACCACAAGATCATGCTTCTCTACCGGTTTCGTTTTCGGCACCCAGAAGAAATGGCCGGTCATTTTGAGATGGACCCAGAGAGTCAGGTCGCCGGAGAGAGCGATCAGGATATTCTTACCGCGGCGTGAGACACTTAGGACCTGCCTGCCGATCAGGGCTTGCTCAAACCGCATTGGTCGAAGTGATCGGCTGACAACAATTGAGCTCTTGGGCGCCCGCACGGTCACCGCTGCTATTGTCTTGCCCACCAGAATCGGCCGCAACCCGCGGACGACGGTTTCAACTTCGGGGAGTTCAGGCATGACACTATCGGATGCAAAGAACCAGTTTACTGTTTCACTATGCTCACTTCGCCGGCCGAAATGCGGACGCGGGAGCCCCGGCATTCAAGCACGAGGGCGCCATCGGTATCGATATCCACTGCTTTTCCTTCAAGCTCCTGCGATGACGAGAGCAGTTTCACTTGATGGCCGAGCAGAGCGGAGTAGTTTCTAAGCCGCTTTCTTGAGGGACGAAGGCCGCTCTTGACATATTTGGCGTACTCCTGCTCGAAGCGGTAAAGGAACTCGCACAACAGTTCGGCGCGATTGGTCGACTTCTTGGTAACACGGCGCAAGGAGGTGGCAATCGCGCGAAGTTCGTCCGGAAAGTCGTCAGCTCTCTGATTTACGTTTATGCCGACACCGACCACCACATGATTGATTTTGCCGCGCTCCGCGGACAGTTCAGTGAGAATACCGGCCACCTTACGACTTGAAATCAGCAGATCGTTTGGCCACTTAATGCAGACCTCCCCCGGACAATAGCGGGAGAGGGTGTCGGCCAGAGCAAGAGCGGTCATGAGCGAAAGGCCGGGTGCTTTATCGGGAGTGAAATTGGGGCGGAGAACGATAGAAAGATATACGCCTGCATGCTCGGGTGAGTGCCAGGATCGGCCTAAGCGACCTCTCCCCTGTGTCTGCTGTTCGGCGATGACGATGGTCCCTTCGGGAGCTCCCTGCTCAGCCATTAAAGCGGCAAGGTCGTTGGTTGATTTGACGCTCTTGTAGCAATGCGCCGCCCGCCCCATTCGTTTGGCCTTGAGACCGAACTGAATCTCGGTGGAGGTAAGGAAATCGGGAGCCTTCACGTACTTGACAATCCCGCGCATCTTCTTGACCCGGTACCCCCAGCCGGTAATCTCCTTAAGGGCTGAATTCAGGGTATCATTGTCGATATGGAATCGCTTCAGCAGAGACGGCACCGGTACGACATCAGTCTGACGTCTCAGGTAGAGCAAGAGTCGGTCGGCAAGCGGTTGAGCGGGGGAGTTAGTCATCCGGTAATCTGCAATGAAAAATCGGACACGGGCGCCGAATGGGTGATCGCGCCAACCGAGATGAAATCTACGCCGGTAGCGGCGATGGCGGCAACCGAATCAAGGGAAACATTGCCGGAGGCCTCAAGTTCGACTTTAGGGTTCAACGAGCGGGCGAGTTTCACGAGTTGGACAAGAGATTCGACCGACTGATTGTCCAACAGGAGACGGTCAACACCGGATTCTATCCCTTCGCGAAGTTGCTGTTCGTTGGTTACTTCGACTTCGATCTTAATCTGGGCGGCATCGGCCATGAATTGCACACGGAATTCGGGCGAGTTGAGATACTGGCGTGTCGACCGCACCGCACTCTGGACAGACCCGACTGCCGCGATATGATTGTCTTTAATCAGCACCATGTCATACAGCCCCATCCGATGATTGTATCCCCCGCCGTGCTCCACCGCGAGTTTTTCGAGCTGCCGCCAGCCGGGAGTGGTTTTGCGGGTGTCGAGAATGCGGCAGTCGCTCCCGGCAACTCGCTTAACGAATTCGTTGGTAAGAGTGGCGATGCCGCTCAGATGGGCCAGGAAATTGATGGCCACCCGCTCTGAGGAGAGGATAGTCAGGTTGAACCCGGAAATATCCAGAATTGTGTCACCGACATCAAACGGTTCACCATCCTTGCGGTGTGGGAACACGCGATTGGCGGAGTCCACCACGTGGAATACCAGAAGCGCTGGCATCAAGCCGGACAGAATACCGGGGGACTTGGCGACCAGCTTGGCCCGGGCGGGTCCCGGTTCGAGACAGGCCAGCGAGGTGAGATCACCGCGACCGATATCTTCGGCAAGGGCGGCCTTCACCAGATTGAGGGTCGAGTCGTAGAGTGTTTCCTTGTTCATCGCAGGCTTCGATTGGCAGAATCAAACTGTGAGCCTATATTACGGCTATGCGCTCGAAAGGGAAAGCCAAAAAGCGGATAGCGGTGATCGGTTTCGGCTCTCAGGGGCGGGCGATCGCTCTAAATCTCCGGGATTCCGGATATCCGGTGCTGGTCGGTCTGCGGAATCGCTCCAAGTCGCGTCGCGCCGCAAGGGTGGACGGATTTCGATCTATCTGCACACTTGGCGATGCGACAGCGTTGGCAGACGTGGTCTGTTTCGCATTTCCTGACCATCTGCACGGTAAGGTTTTCAAGGACGAAGTCGCGCCGAATCTGAAGCCGGGGACGACACTGGTATTTCTGCATGGGATGTCGGTTCATTTTGGGTTGGTGAAACCGCCACCGGATTGCGACGTAATTCTCCTGGCACCCCATGCTCCGGGGTCAGCAGTTCGAGAAAAGTACTTAAGCGACCGGTCGGTATCGGCCTTCTACTCCATTCACCAGAACCGGTCGCGGCACGCCGGCCGGACGCTGTCCGAACTGGCAAGAGCAATCGGTTTTCGCAAGCAGCGATTGGTAAGGACAACTTTTCGCGACGAGGCAATCGGCGATCTGTTTGGTGAACAGGCGGTGCTGTGCGGCGGATTGGCAATGCTCATCAAAACCGCGTTTGAATTGTTAGTCGAGCGAGGAATCAAACCGGATAACGCCTATCTCGAAGTAGCCTATCAACTCGATCTGATTGTTTCACTTATCAAGAAATACGGTCCGGCGGGAATGCTCAACCGAATCTCAGTCGCAGCTCGGTATGGGTCAATCCGGAATGGACCGAAGATCATTGACTCACACACCAAAGTGCGAATGCGACGAGTACTGGCATCAATTGAGTCGGGACGGTTTACCAATGCGCTTGTCGCTCTGAAATCGTCTCAGGCCCGGGCGCTGAAGAAAAATTCGCTGCGTCTCTCGAACGCGACCTTAGAAAAAGCTGCTCGCAAGTACTCGCGCTGACACACAGGAACTCCTCCAGATCCCCGATGCCCAAGCGTTGTTGTCTTTCATTCAAGAACTTGTAATGCATAGTTGACTGTTCATTTCCTGAACAGCGTTGCACATAATGTTCGTCCGCATGACGCCCTAATCCGTTGTATACCAAGATGTTAAGTAGACACTTCTGTGCCGTAGAAGTTGCGTCGGTGTGGGCATATCCTTTGCTCGTTCTCACTCTGGCATTTACCAAAAACGAATGCCAGTGAAGTTAGACCAACCCTCGGCTGACCACCGGGGGTATTATTTTTCCAAAAGAGGGGCCGCCAGATCACCTGGAGGGAGAGCAGAACGCAATGCCAGATTTGGGTATTGCAAATACCCCATGTTAGACGTAACTTATTCTATGTCAACAAGGTGAAACGACGTTCGAAACGCAAGAGACTCTAAGATTCTGTAAACCAACCACAGGGTTCGAGTCCGAATCAGGTCGGTTACGATGACAAGCGATAATATCTGGAATGACGTTCTAGAGGCGATTCATATACCGCTCTTTGTGGTGAATACAGACCGAGTACTAGTGCTGGCAAACCGGTCGGTCATTTCTCTCGTGCGGAGACTGGGGTTCATGGAGAGCGATGGGGTCGCTATCGGCCGTCCCCTTTTTGAGGCCGTCCCCAAACTCCCGGCGTCGTTAGTCGCGCGTTATGATGAACTGTTTTCCACCGGAGTACCGCAGGAGGACGAGCGATTATATCAGCTGGAGGATTCGGTAGTATACATTCGGTCGAATCGGTTTCCGATATTCTCCGGTCAGGAAGTCAGTCATGTCGTCACCATGCTCACGGACGAGACCGCGCTGCGGGCCGGCCGGGAAGCTCTGAAGCAGAGCGAAGCTACGGCCCGCGCGATTATCAATTCATCCTTCGAGTCAATAATGCTGGTCGATCGAGACGGCACGGTCGTCATGGCAAATGAAACGGCGGCGAGACGGCTTGGCAGGTCGTTGAAGGATGTAATAGGCAAGACCAGTCAGGAACTTCTTCCGCCAGACGTGTGGCGCAAGCGGCAGCCATGGATCCAGAACGTGTTTCGGTCCGGCAAGTCGACCCGACACATGGACGCTCGCGGCGGCATGATTTTCGATTACATAATGAATCCGGTGTTAGACGAATCAGGGGCGGTGAGTCGGATAGCAGTATTCGCGACTGACGTGACCCATAGCGTAGCCGCTCAGGAGGAACTGGTTCGAATTCGGCAAGCAATCGAGAGTTCATCGGATGCCATTGCGATGTCAGACATGTCCGGAACGCACGTGTTCTCTAATAGGGCATTCGAGGATCTGTTCGGGTATTCGGTAGAACAGTTGAACGAAGCCGGCGGCCCCCCGGCGGCTTATAGCGATGCATCGCATGCAGCGGAGGTATTTGATACAATCAAGAGTGGCGCGTCCTGGTCCGGTGTGGTACACATGGTGACACGGAGCGGACGCGAATTACTAATCGATCTTCGCGCCGACGCAATTCGCGATGCAGACGGAAAGCTGATTGGGCTGATCGGCATACATACGGATGTAACGACACAACGCCATGCGGACGAGCAACTGAGACGGAGCGAGGAGAGGTTCCGCCTTCAGTTCAGTTCGATTCCCGTTCCCACTTTCATTTGGGGGAGAGAAGATAATGACTTTGTGTTGAAGGACTTCAATCTGGCAGCCGAGAAGATGACGAGAGGGGGGATCGTCGATTTCGTGGGACGACGAGCTTCGGAAATGTACAAGGACCAGCCGGAAATCCAGAGTGATCTGCGAGAGTGTTTTGAATCGCAGGCAACCATATTCCGGGAAATGTCGTATCATTACCACTCGGTTCCCGATGAGCGCTTCTTAAGCGTGCATTACGTTCCCATCCCCCCGGATTTGATTCTGGTCCATACGATAGACTTGACGGACCGCAAGAGAGCGGAATTGGAACTCCAGGTCGCGCACAATGAACTGGAAAAGAAAGTACACGAGCGTACCGAGGCGCTGCGCAAGCAGATAGAGTTTGATTCGCTGGTTCGTCGCCTGCTGACAAATTTCGCGAGCTGCCGGGAGGCCGAAATCAACGATGAGATTCGCAAGGGACTCCGTGAATTGGCAGAATTCACCAAGATCGAAAGCGCCTACACGGTGCTTGTCTCCGGGGACCAGACGTCCTACCGAGTGGCTCACTCCTGGGTAAAGGCTGAATGGCCCGACTATTCCGCCATGTATCAGAACGTGTCGTTCGGGTCCAATGCCTGGCTGGAAGGGAAAATACTGGGAGCCGAAGAGGTGCATATAGGAACGCTCGATGATTTTCCGAGTGAAGCGGTAAGGGAGCGGCGCGTGTATGAGCGGGAGGGAGTGAAATCGGCCCTGATGGTGCCGCTTATGGGCAGAGGCGGCAGCATCAAGGGGGCGATTGGTTTACGTTCCTACGCGAGTACCATTGAGTGGAAGGAGGAGCACGTAACTTGGCTTCGCACAGTAGGGGATGCTATTGCCAATGTGCTGGAACGGAAGCAGGCACAGGAAGACCTGGACAAGAGCGAACAACGGCTGTTTTTACATGTGCAACAGACGCCGCTTGCCGTGATCGAATGGGATACGGATTTTCGCGTTATACGATGGAATCCGGCGGCTCAGGAGATATTCGGCTATTCCGCGACTGAGGCCACAGGCGAGCATTCAGCGTTCATTGTTCCGGCTGAAGCCAGGAAGAGTGTCAATCAAGTGTGGAGAGATCTTCTGAAGCGCCAAGGAGGAAGTCGAAGCACCAACGCGAACCTGACCAAAGACGGGAAGACAATAATTTGCGAATGGTACAACACGCCGCTCACCGACCCCGAAGGTAAAGTGATCGGCGTGGCCTCGCTGGCTCAAAACGTGACTGATAGAGTGAAGGCCGAAATCGATCTGGCGCGTGCCTATGAGCAGTTGCAGGTGGAGCGGGAGGCGCTCCACCAGAAGAACGTGGCGCTCCAGGAGATGGTGGAACAGGTTCAGGAGAGCAAGCGGACGACCGCAGCTCAGATCCAAACCAACCTTGAGAGAATAGTGCTTCCGGTAATAGAGCGGATAGGGCCACGACTCGACCCACAGGGGCAGCAATATTTGACTCTTGTCCGGACGAGTTTGAGCGACATTTTGTCTCCCTTTGTCAGCAATCTGGAGAGTCAGTTCAAGCGTTTGAGCCCGCGCGAGGTTGAGATCTGTGAGCTGATACGAAGGGGGTATGACAGCAAGCAGATAGCTGATCTCCGCAGCAGCTCGGTTCAAACCGTGCTCAAGCAACGAAAAACAATTCGCAAGAAATTGGGACTAGACCAAAAGAAGATAAACCTTGCGACCTACTTGACCAGTACTTTCCCGGCTCAAAGAAAACGCGAAAAAAGGAAGAAAACCATTTGACACCAATAATGACCGATGCTTATTATATGTCTGTAAGGAAACAAGTAACGGAGCGAAACAGGGTACGATTTGTCCGACTTGCGGTGGGCTTTAGGGTATAGGTTATACCCCATATGTACCCTAAAGTATACTCTTGCAAAATGTGTTTTCGGGTAGATATTGATCTCGTAGTATAAACCAAACAAGTGGCCTGACCACGGGGGCGAGCTTGGTATTACCAGTCTCTGAGCACATGCCTTCAAAGGTCAATAAGTCACTTGGTTGTTGATGACGAGTCCGCGACGTAGGTCCCCGCTGTTCCCCCTCCCCCCCAGCGGTCCTACTAAGCGGGCTCTTTTTTTTGCCGAAAGGTCGGGGTTCGGCGGTGGAAATATCACTTGTTAAAGCAGGCGACAGCAGGGTTCGTTATTGGTTGACCCGGCGTTGAGGCTGAGATAGATTTTCCTTTCGTATGAAACTGTCATTCAAGCAGATAGCAGGTGTCCTGCTGGTTATTGTTGTCGTATTCGGCGGGTACTACTTCTACAATCACTATCGCGGTCGCTCCACCGCCGAAAAACTCTCCGCGATTATTCACGATGAGGACTTGAGAAAACTCACCGGCAGTCTTGGGAATTTCCTGAGAGATGATTCCGCTTCGGTGCGAGAGCGAGCGGCACTTGCGATCGGCCGTATCGGCGGCAAAAAGAGCGCTGAACTGCTTTTTGCCGCGCTGAATGATGCGTCACTTGACGTAGCAGGCGCCGTTGCGTTCGCGCTCGGGCTTACCGGAGTCACAGAGTACGCCCAGAAGCTTCTGGACGCGGCATCGGAGATGCCCGGTTCAGTCGCGGCACGGGCGGTTGAGGCGGCGGGGCGATTGGCTGACACCTCGAACACCGAAATCCACAGGCAGTTGAGCGGGTATCTGGACGATCCGTCTCCCGAAGTCCGAGAGGCAGCCTGCTTTGCCCTCTACCTCGCGAGGGCCAAGGAGGAATCCCGAGCAATTATCGATTTGCTTGCTAGCGAGCCGGATACGCTCGTACAGCGCAAAGCGCTGTTTGCATTGACGCGTCTTGGGAGTGCGGAGGCTACGCCGGTGTTCGTCCGGTTTCTGGCTGACGCTGATCCCTATGTTAGGGGACTAAGTGTGCGCGGGCTATCTCAGTCGCGTGACCCGCAGGCGTTGCAATACCTGGCTATAGTACTCAACGATGGTGATCTAAATGTGCAAGCACAGGCGGCAATTGGCCTGGCTGGGAAGCAAGCGGTAGAGGCAGCAACCTATCTCGTACGAAAACTGCCATCGGTTCACGATGAAAAGGTGCTGCTCGAGTTTATCAGTGGTCTTCAGCACTTGAGCGATCCACGAGCGATGGAAAGTGTGCTACAGCACTGGCATGAGGATTCATCGGTCAACATCACCGGAGCCGCACTCAAGTATATTTCAGCGATTGAGAAGGACCGAGCGGTGAATCTGCTCGATTCGGTTTTGACAGGAATGCCACGGCCGGAGATTCGGGTCGCATGCGCCGAGGCATACGGGTTGATTGGTCACAATACAGTGGTTCCAAGGGTGGTAACTCTATTCGCCGATGAGGATCCAATAGTGCGCTCGTCGGCTTTTGAAGTGCTGATGAAACTTGATTCCGGCAATGCCGACTTCTACATCAATAAAGCGCTGGCGGATAAGGACTATGTCGTAACGCTGCAGGGAATCAGCGCAATTCAAGAACGGAAGCTTCAGTCATATCTGCCCAAGCTCGCGGACCTGATGGCAAAAGGGGAGGATATAGACGTCGACATCCGCCGCAACATCGTCGAAGCGCTTCCAACATTTTTTGAGACGATGGGTCAGGACAGCACGGTTGTGCGGTTGTTGATCGCCGGCATTCTAGACAAGGACTACATCGTACGGCGATCAGCGGCTGAAGTGTACAAGTCGCAGATGCATGAGGACCGTGACCGAATGGTACCACCGGCCGAGACCCGAATTACCGAAGGGGAAATCGCCAGGGCGCTTGTGAAGTATGTGGACAATCCAACCGCCGTCATTGCTACCTCACGGGGGGAGATCGAAATCGAGTTGCGGTTTGATCTGGCGCCGCTGACAGTGCTCAATTTTATCGCTCTGGCCAAGTCAGGATTCTATAACGGTCTGGTGTTTCATCGGGTCGTTCCGAATTTCGTCATTCAAGGCGGGGATCCGCACGGCGACGGCAACGGCGGGCCGGGGTACTACATCAGGTGCGAGTATTCGGAGGAGCCGTATGAGCGCGGAACGGTCGGCATTGCGACATCGGGTAAGGATACAGGGGGCTCACAGTTCTTTATCACGCTGTCACCGCAGCCGCACTTGAATGGACGATACACCGTGTTCGGGCAGGTGATTTCGGGGATGGAGAACGCAGACAAAATCGTCAAGCGGGATGTTATCCAGCGAATCACTATCAGGGAAGGAAGGTCGTGAGAGCATATTTCCTCGCGGTGTGGCTACTAGGCGCAGTGTTCCTGCCGCCGGATTCAAGTTGCGCGCAGGATGTGGCTTCCGGTATCGACCCGGAAGCGCTCATCGCGCAGATTCTTCAGGTAAGCGCCGAGCAGCAGGCTAAACTGAGAGATGCCGTATTCGATGCAGAGTATATCGAAGGGGAAACGAAAGACGACGGTCAGCTTGAAGAGAAACTCCGGTTCATGAAACGAATATCAATCAAGTATTTCCCGGATACGGCCTGGTTTCATGAACAGTACATTCAATATTACAAAGACGGGAAGCTCAAGAGCGACGAGGACTGCCAGAAGGAAGCCAAAGAGCGACTGGAGAAGAAAAGACGACGGGGAGCGATGGATATTTCGTATCCGATGATCCGGCCGTTCACACCGCGTCATCGCGGGCTCTACACGATAACCTACCAGGGAATCACTTCGGAGAAGATCGACAATTACACGTGCCATAGGTTCACGGTGACTGCCATTGAACCGGCTGATTCGCTGATAAACGGCGATTACTATTTCGAGTCGGACGGGTTTCATCTGATGCGCGTAGATTTTTCACCGTCGAAGCTGGTCAAGCGCAGCATGTTCAAGATGAACGAGATGAAGATGGCGCTGAGTTTTGGGCCGAATACCGACAATATCTGGCTGCCGAAGCAGTTCCGAATCAATATGCGAGCCAAGGCAATGTGGGTGATTGGGATCAAAGTCTCCGGCACGGAAGAGTACCGCAATGCCAGAGTCAATACCGGTATCAATGACAAGTTGTTCGAGGTGACTGATGACAAATGAACAAATACTCAAGACCAAAACCGTACGGGTGGACATCAGCGACGGCGAGAACGTGGTGTTCGGCCAGGCGCATTTCATCAAGACGGTGGAAGATCTCTACGAGGCGCTGGCAACGGCGTCGCCGACGCTCAAATTCGGGATAGCCTTCTGTGAAGCCTCCGGTAAACGGCTGATACGGCATGACGGTAATGATGCGGCGCTGATAGAAAAGGCGACGCAAGCAGCATATGGTGTCGGCTGCGGGCATACGTTCTTCATCTATATGAAGGATGGTTTTCCGGTCAATGTCCTGAATCGGATCAAGGAGGTTCAAGAAGTGTGCGGAGTGTTCTGTGCGACCGCCAATCAGCTTCAGGTGATTGTGTTGGAGACCGAGCTAGGGCGCGGTGTGATGGGGGTGATTGACGGCGAATCCCCGGCGGGGATTGAAACCGCGGAGGACCGGAACGAGCGGAGAGATTTCCTGCGGAAAATAGGTTACAAGCGATAAAGACAACATAGTCCGGGAGCAGACAGATGCGATTTGAGTTTGAGCGGTCAGCCACCGAAAAGCTGGTGATCGAGGACACGGAGTACAAGGGGCGGCAGTTAGTAACGTTGCGGATATATTTCCTGGCCGACAACGAGGAGTGGCTACCGACCAAGAAGGGGGTGACGTTCAAGCGGGAGCAACTCGACGAAGTATTGGCATCGCTGGAGAAGATCAAGAGCGGGGGGTGAGGGGGACTACCAGAAGGTCATATACGGCGATCAGTCACGAGTAGCGGGCACCAGCTTGCTTCAGCAGCTGGAACTCGTGGTAACGCCGACCGGGTACCGTTGTTCAATCTTTCCACCTCAAATCCGATAAATAGGTACAACCGCACCTAATTTCCAAAATGAGGTGAATGAGCCTGAAAGCTGTTTGGATAATCATAATTGCCGGACTTCCGTTGATCGTTCTGGGGCTGCGGAGATTTGCGCCAACAGGCAAATTAGTCCGATTCATGACACCTCGATTCCTGTCACGCTCGGAGCACACAAAGGTTGAGTTGCGGCAGGCAGGGGTCGGGTGGATTCTTTGGAGTGCGTGGCTGTTTCTCATTCCGATTGCCGCTATAAGCAAGGTACCATTCAATTGGTTGGAATCCAATCGGATCGTCATGGCCGCAACGTTCTTCGTAGTGCCGGTGACAGCCGTTATCCTCCAGATCGCGGGTTGGATGTTGCTGATACAGGGGTTGACCGCAAGGACGGAACAGACCAGCCCGCTCATGAATTCGATCTTTGCCGCTGATCCTCGAAAGTTGGCGGCCTATATCAAACGCATGTGGCATTACGCACGAATCAGCATGACCGCGCTTGCCCTCACTATCGTGGTGCCGGTTACTGAAGCGTTCCTTGAAGTTGAGCCAACCGGGAAAGTAGTATTGGTAAATGTGTTCTTCCTGATAACGTTCATTCTCACGCTTTGGCGGACGCGCGCTTACGTCGTCAAGAGTTCTATAGCGATGTCACAATGCGGGATGCAGGCGCTCTACTCCACGCTGGGCGGCCCGGCCTCAATTTTTTTCGTATGGTACAATGCATACCAGGTCCGGCAGCAGTACCTTCGCGGCGACTTTAGGGTAGCAAATAGATCAGCCGGTTCTGCCTCGGTAATACCGCCGCCTCACTAACTCAAGAGGCCGCCGGTACATCACAGCTTCCGCGCCGACAACTTTATTGATGCAATCTTGCCTGCGAGCATACTGAGATCGGTTGCCGGCTTTGCTGATGGCTTGGTATCCAGCGTGATCGGCTGGGGAGCACAGCAACTGCTGTCGCCGAACATGGCTCGAATAGATGACTCATCGTACACCAATCGATCGATAACTTCAACCTGATCGAATCCGGCCTGGTTGACCAGCCGAATATACTCATCCTCTTCAACCGCCCCGCCCACGCAGGAAACCCAGGCGGCAACGTCGTTACGAACAGAATCGGGAAGGTGATGTGTGACTATGTCACTCACGAGCATGCGGCCGCCCGGCTTGAGGACACGAAAGGCCTCAGCAAACACTTTCGCTTTGTCGGGGGATAGGTTGATGACACAGTTCGAAATGATCCAGTCGACCTCGCCATCAGCGACCGGCATTTTCTCCATCTCGCCGAGTCGAATCTCGAAATTGGGGATGCCGGCCTTGGTCAGGTTCACATACGCGGCCTGCACCATCTCAGGCGTCATGTCAAGACCGATCACCTTGCCGGTTGGGCCGACTTTCCTCGATGCGAGAATCAAGTCCAATCCGGCTCCGGAGCCGAGATCGAGCACGACCTGTCCGGGCAGCATTTCTGCAAAGGTGGTCGGATTGCCGCATCCGAAGGTGGTCACGCTCTCCGGCAGAGTGGCGAGTTCTTCGGGTGTGTAACCGGCCAACTGCGCGTAGCGCCCTCCGGCCTGGGTGCCGGAATTGGGGCCGCAGCAGCTACCGGAACCCTGTGTGATGGCCGCGCCGTAGTGTTTACGGACTGCTGACTTGATGTCACGGTCGGTATCTTTGTCGCCCATATATCTCCATATTGACTCGTCGGTACTCGTAAATCAATCATAAACAGAAATGCCTGCACGGTCAACGACGGCGCAGGCATTTTGGTTCAGAATTATCTTCAGAACTGATTACAGTGCTTAAGAACGGTACCTCCCCCGGTAATATAGGAAATGATTGCCGATAAGTCGCTCAAATCACAGATACCGTCACAATTGAAATCGCCGGGTGGATAGGTAACCGGTGGGATGACATGAAAGGTCACTGTCACCGCATCGGGCGTCTTAGGGGTACTGGGCTTGGTCGGGATCATGTTGATGTGCCCAGTATAATCACCGATTCCAAGCGCGGTCGCATCAGCCTTAACCCAGATCGAGGCCGGAGTCGTGAATCCGGTCGGCGGGTTATTCAGCAGAATGATCCACGGATCAGATGAGGCGATATTGAAGCTAATCGGCACACCGGTCGATGAGAAACTGACCAGGAAGCTGTCGGGAGCGACCTTGCCGGCCATGGAGGCATAGCCGAGCGTGACCGGTGATGCGTGAAGTGTTTCAGGGGGGAGGAACTGCTCTGTTGGAACGACAGCTATTCGGAACAGGTCGCCGTTGCGCTCGAAAGAAGGAAACCACAGCGTTGACCGGTCGACAAGCTGCGGTACGATGTTGCCGGCGCCCGGAGTGCTGCGCACGTAGTGGAGCGTAAACAGCGTGTTCACACCCTGGTATTGACCGGCGTCGTGACTAGCCGTGATCAGAACCGAAGTATCCGCGCCCCTCGCTCCATACGCCACAAAATTTTCTGCAATATCGGTTATCGCCGTCAGTCTGAAGACACCGTTTGCGCCGACACCCTGATTGAGGAAGGGAAGATAGTACCCTTGTGCATCAGGCTGCAGCATCACGCGGACCGGAAGCGATACCGAGTCAATTCCGTCGGGAATGTTCAGCATTCTCGGCCAGTAGACTGAATCACCAACAGTGTAGTTACTGCTGTATACACCTGACGCACTGCAGTCCAGGAAACCTTCCATAAACATGTAATTGAAGAGCGCTACGTCGTCACTAATTGTTATGCCGGCGCGACCGTCACAGTCAGCCATCGCGGGATTGACAGGTGACGGTCCAAATGCCAGAAAATTAACCAGGTGGGAAACGTCGGCAAGATCAACCGGTGGGTGATTGTTGACGTCACCACAGATTTGCGATTGCACTGAGAGCGGCACCGCGAGCAGCGCAAGCGCCGCAACCAACAAGAGAACAAGTTTCCGCATGGCGGTTCTCCTTCCGTTTGACGGTAGGGTCCTAGAATCAAACTCAAGTCTGCAAAGTGGCCTGGCTCCCGAAGGTTTGACAATAGCCCGACCGGTCGTATGTTAATGATAACTGTGTGTATAGTACTGATTCTCATACGGTCTGTCAAGCACAAAATCACCGATGTCGTCCATGATGGGGCGCGGGAGCGAAAAAAAACCGCTTGCGCAAGCCGCGCGAGGCGCGTATTGATAGCGGCAAATATAGATCCGTTGGGGGTGGCGTAAACGACCGCCTGAGATCATACCCCCTCGACCTGATCCGGATAATACCGGCGTAGGGAAACGGAAGATGCGTGTAAGTCACATCCCCCGTTGAAGCTATGAGAAGTCATCAGGCATTACCTGGTACATTCATGGCCGACCTATCGATTCAGGACGGAATCTTGCAACACTAAATACTATGTAATGCGAGGTTACTGTCATGAAGCGCATAGCCTTCACCCTAATCCTGCTCAGTAGTTTAGGCGTTGCCCGGCCGAAGGGCGCCGAGCTGATCGGCAAGGTGACCGATCAGCAGGGGAAACCCATCGAGGGTGTTTCGGTCATCACCAATGTAATGGGTGTCGGGACCATGAGCGATTCCGCAGGCAGTTTTCGCCTGATTTGTCCAGACGAGGTTAAGAGCGTTACCTTCTCGTCGGTAGGATATCAACCTCGGCAGTTCAGAACAGGAGACATTCCGACGTCGGTGGTGTTGGCCACAATGTATTATCGAACGCAGGATATTGTCGTGCGGTCAGATCGGGCTGAAGCGGGTGTGACGCCGGTCACGTTCTCGAACCTTACGCGGGACGACATTGCCCGTGACTACAAAATCGGCGAGTTTCCGCTCCTGTTGGAGACAACCCCGAACCTCTACTCCTATTCAGACGGCGGCGGGGCGCTCGGCTACAGTTACATGTCCATTCGCGGGTTCAATGACAAGCGGATATCGACCTATATAAATGGCGTACCGCTGAACGACCCTGAAGATCAGGCTACGTACTTCGTCGACCTGCCTGACTTCGCATCGAGTGTGACGGATATTCAGGTGCAACGGGGCGTAGGCAATTCTCTCTATGGAGACGCGTCGTTCGGCGGGTCGGTGAATATCGTCACCAACGCATTTGCCCGAGAGAAACAGGTGCGGCTTACCTCCGGCTACGGCCAGTACCGCTCGGGCGGGAAACGCGTGGGAGAGATATCGAAGCAATCGGTCGAGTTCACGTCGGGGTTGGTTGATGGTCGCTGGAATTTCACCGGCCGATATTCCCGGCAGAAAAGTGACGGCTATCGCCGTGACAGTTGGTATGAGGGTTGGGCGTACTACTTATCGATCGCCCGGCTCGATCGCCGTTCGACGACGGAGCTTCATCTGTACGGCGGCCCGATGCGTATGCACCTGGCGTACTATGGCGCCTCACCGGAGGATATGGCGCATGACCGACGCGTCAACTATCTCGACTATAGCAACGAGACGGACAATTTCAACCAGCCGCATTACCAGTTGCACAACGTATACAAGCTCTCGGAACGGGCGACATTATCGAACACGCTGTATTATATCCGGGGCAAAGGGTATTACGAGCAGCTCAAGCGGGATGCGGACTACCGTTTGTACGATATCATGCCGCCCTACCGGGATGCCGCCGACACGATCGGTAATTTAGTCCGCCAGCAATGGGTCTATAAGAATCAGTACGGTTGGAATCCACGACTGGATATCGAGCACAAGCGTGGAACGCACTCGATTGGCGGGTCGTTCTACTACTTCGATTCCGATCACTGGGGAAATGTGGTCTGGGCGGAACACCTGCGCGGTGCTTTCGATCCCAGATACAGGTATTACCAGTACAGTGGGAAGAAGTATGTCGGCTCGCTTTATATTACCGAGACGTACGCGATGACCGACAAGCTGAAGGGGCAAACGACCGCGCAGACACGTTATCAGCGGTACCGATTCAGCCAGATCAGGATGGGGGAATATCCCGGTTACCGATACGACCTGGACTGGTTCTTCTTCTCACCGCGACTCGGATTGAATTACGCGTTCGATTCGCACACCAGCGGTTATGTCAACGCAGCAATATCATCGCGGACGCCGACCGATGCCGAAATCTATGATGCGGGAGATCCGGAGGCCGTGCCACTTTTGGACATTAAATCGGAGCGGGTCGTAGATGTAGAAGTAGGCGGGACCTATCGAGGGGAGAAATACGCTCTTGGCGTGAACCTGTTCTGGATGGATTTTCGCGACGAGATTATTCCGCAGGGGGGTATCAATCCAAATACCGGGCTGGCAATCACGGTCAACGCCGATCGCTCGGTGCATTCCGGCATCGAGCTGACCGGAACGGTACAGGCGGCGGAGGGGCTGGAGATCTCCGGCAATCTGGCCTTCAATCACAATCGCGTGAAGAAATTCTCATCGTTGTTCTCATATGCGACTGGAACTGGAGACAGTTTGCATGCGGTCGATTTCAAGAACAAAGTGATGTCGGGTTTTCCGGACTATCTCGCGAACATCATTATCGACTACCGCACTGAGCGAGTGCGCGCAACATGGCGCACCCGGTTCGTGGGGAAGCAGTACGTGGAGTTGTACAATCTCGACGAGTGGGCGATCAAGCCGTATGATGTCAGCTCCGTGTCGTTATCGTATGAACTAGCAAATCTATCGGGGTTTGGCAGGGCCAGACTTTCAGCCACTGTGGAAAATGTGTTCGACAAGCGATTCATTGCTTCCGGGTACGGCGGCGACTATGTCAATAACTTGACAGGCGGAGAGTTTTCTGTCGGCGGCTGGGGAGAGTATTTTGTGGCGGCCGAGCGGAATTTCTTTGTGCAACTGGAAATGGAGTTGTTCTAGTCGGACGTGCACTGGATTGATTATGCGCTCATCATAACGTACCTCGCGGTACAAATGTATCTCGGAGTGCGCAAGCCGATCCGCTCCGACAGCACGGCGGGGGAGCTGATTCTCGGCGGACGGGCGTTGACGCTGCCGGCGTTTGTCGCCAGTCTTGTGTCAACGTGGTACGGCGGGATTCTGGGAGTGGGGGAGTACTCGTATCGGTACGGGATTTCCAACTGGCTGGTGCTCGGGGCGCCGTACTATGTCGCGGCGTTTCTGTTTGCGCTGATTCTGGCGCGGAAGGCGCGGGAGTCGGAACATCTCACAATCCCCGACCGTCTGGCTAAGGTCTATGACACAAAAACCGCAGTCGCCGGATCCGTGATCGTCTTTCTGATGGCGGTTCCGGCGGCGTATATCGTCATGGTCGGCGTGCTGTTTCAGTTGCTGTTTGGCTGGCCGTTCTGGTTGGGGATTTTGTTCGGGACCGTATTTTCGACCGTGTACGTGTTCATGGGGGGATTCAAGGCGCTGGTGCGGAATGATCTGTTTCAGTTCACGCTCATGTTTCTGGGGTTCATTGTCCTTTTCGTTTTCCTGACGGCTACATACGGCGGTTTGGAGTTTATCAAGCAAGGGGTACCGGCGACTCACCTGACCTGGCATGGGGGGCGGTCCGCCTGGGCAATTGCCGTCTGGTATATAATAGCGCTCACCACTTTGATAGAGCCGGCGTTCTTCCAGCGCTGTTATGCGGCGAAGAACCCCAAAGTGGCACGCAACGGCATTTTCGTGTCGATTGCCTGCTGGGCGTTGTTCGACTTTCTCACCACTTCCTGCGGTCTGTATGCCCGCGCGCTGCTGCCGAATCTTTCGGACCCGGTGGCATCCTTTCCGGCGCTGGCGCAACAGTACCTTCCAGCCGGAATTGCGGGGCTGTTCTCAGTGGCGATGCTGGCCACCGTCATGTCCTCGGTCGATTCCTATTCGTTCATAGCGGCCTCCACATTCTCCAACGACATGGTCGGGCGATTTAAGCCAATTGCAGAAAAGCACATTACGCGAATCACGCGAATCGGACTGGCGGTTTCGACCATCATTGCGCTCGGCTTTGGGTTGCTGTTTCATTCGGCGGTGGATATCTGGTATGTATTCGGTTCGGTGGGGGCTCCGGCGCTCTTGGTGCCGATGGTGACATCGTTTGTGGGGAACCGCCGCCTGCCGGCGCGATGGGCGTTTCTATCAATTCTGCTCTGTGGCGGGCTGTCGCTGGCGTGGCACCTGTCATCGTATCGTGACGGGGGGCAGACGTGGTTTGGGGTGGAGCCGATAATTCCGGGGCTAGTGTGCTCGATCATCCTGTTTGCGCTCTTCTCGCGGCCAGCCACGAAGATAGCCTCTTGACAAAATCGATATTCGTGTCATCTTATATACAGACCTTCAGGGAGAAGGACGTGGTGGGAAAGACGTTGCTGATGTGGCAAATGAATCGTAAATATCCGCTGGCAGTCTGTTTCTGGCTGTTAGTTTTGGGGACGTGCAGTGGTGTGCAGGCGGACTGGATCAAACCCATAATGTCCGCTCGGGCTGGGATTGACTCAATCGAACGGGTGCTGGTGATCCGGGATGTTGATTCTCTGCAGCTATTTGGCAAGCAGATGCTTGACCTTGGAGACATCGCCGGGGGCCCAGGGCATGAACTTCTGATCACAAGATGGGAGAGCGCAAATGACTCCAGCCGGGCGTTCATATACTATGGCGGAACTCCTCTCGACGGCAACGCTGATCTGAGGTATGTCTATTTGGGTCGGAATCTACGGGCTGTGGGTGACCTGAACCGCGACGGGTACACTGATTTCGCGCAATGGCATCTACCTCTGCAGCCCCAGATCGATTTTGACATATTCTGGGGTGGACCACTTTTTGATAACCTTCCTGACATGGTAATACCGAATCATTTTTCGCTTTCATATGACGCCGTGGATCTTGATGGTGACGGAGTACTCGAATTGCCGGTAATCCGGGACATAAACGCGTTAGCAGGGGTCATAGATATCTACAAGACGGGAGCGTTATTTGATACTATTCCTAATTATATTATCACTGACACGAGTGTGAGGTTTGGGTTCGATCTCTGCACGGGCGACTTCAACGGTGACGGTTTCGGCGATATTGCTGTTTCTGCTGACTACGGTTTGTCAACGGATAGCGCCAAGGTTTATGTTTATTTCGGTGGACGGTCGTTCGATACGACGGTTGATCTTATCATCCGCAATACGTCACAGGACCCCGTGACCATATCGAACTTCGGCAGGTTTGTATTCAATGTTGGTGATTTCAACGTTGACGGGTTCGATGATCTTCTGATCTGCCCGGGGAGTAATGCCCCCGGTGGCTTGTACATGGGGTCAGCAAATTTCGATGGGACGCTTGATGTCATAGTGAATCAGTATCGCGGCGGTTTCGGCTATTTTCCGCCGACCGACGTGGAGCGGGCCGGTGATATCAACCACGATGGCTATCCTGATTTCATAATCGGGTATGTCGCGGCCCCCTGGCGATATGAAGCTCATCTGTATCTTGGTGGACCGGATGTCAAGCAGTATATGCCGGCTGACATCTGGATTGAAGAATCGATGATACCGGGTGCCCTACTCGATTTTGGCGAGGCGGTAGCGGGAATTGGTGATTTCACTGGGGATGGAATCGATGACATTGCGGTTCGGTCGAGGACGGGGTACGGACCGGATACGTGGTGGGGTGAGGTGAATATCTTTGCCGGATGGAAGAGCAGCCAGTCGGACGTGCCGCTGGATCGAGACAAGCGGATACCCGACGACTTCTCACTGATGCAGAATTATCCGAATCCATTTAACGGCAGCACGGTGATCAAATTCGGCCTGTCGCGGCGGGCACAGGCGACGCTTACGATTTTCAATCTCTCCGGTCGGCTGGTTCGGACTATAGTGAATCAATCACTTCCAGCAGGTAGCTACCGGGCGACCTGGGACGGTACTGACAGCTTGGGCAAGCCGGTGGCAAGCGGAGTGTATCTGTATCGGCTTAAGCTCGGTGAACAATCGTTCTCGAGGAAGATGTCCTTATTGAAGTAATTCTGCGGCTTGCATCCCCCGTTGCCCCGCACGCAATCCCCTTCGGCCGCCAACTATAGACCAATTTCAATGGCATTTTGATGGTGTTTTTATCGCCGCTCCTTTAGGTAGAAGGAGTGATCTGTATGCGCGCGAGAAAGTATAGTATTATCAAGACTTCGCTGTCGCCGGATCGGCAAGCGGACAAAATGTGGGGACCCCTTTATTTGACGAAACGAACCCACTAACCCGTTGTGTGACAAAGAAAGGTGCTCCAGAACGAACCCAACTAAGCGCAATGGCAGGTCACAATCTGCCTCCGGCGGATCAGGACCTGCCATAGGATTGGCTCCCTGAGTTCGCGGGAATGAAGCACGCGACCTCCGTCGGGTCCTGCACGCCGAAGGCGGGTGTGACCCGACGGCTCTCGCTGGCGTGAGGCAGTGAGTAGGTGCAAAAAAAGAGGAAACGAACCCGCTTGTTGGCTGCGGCATATCGCATCCAGTTCCTGTGCGCGGCACAGCCTGTCCTGAGCGAAGACGAAGGATGTCGTCACATGCCAGCGACCTTTCGCGCAATAGAATTCGTTGGCAGACGAGGGCGTCTGCCACGCACCGGGTTTGCCGTGCGCGGGATTGGCGGTTCTGAGGCAGAACCACCCTACGAGCAGAGGCCGTCGAAACCACAGGGGTTTCGACCTGCACAGACTGCATTGGACGTCTCTCAAAGGAACCCGAAAGGATTGCCTTATAGGCAGTGACCTATTATATTCCTAAATAATGAGTGATCCCATCTACCTTTCTCGCGACGGGCGGCTCAAACTGGAAGGGGAACTTAAGCGGCTCAAGTATGAGGAGCGACCCCGGCTGGTGGCCGAAATCAAACGGGCCCTTCATCTTGGCGACCTTTCAGAAAACGCGGAATACCATTCGGCCAAGGATGCCCAGCGGCTGCTGGAAATGAAAATCGCCGAGCTGGAAGACAAGCTGTCGCGGGTGCGGTCGGTCGATGTCGACAAGATTCCGAATGACAAGGCGTACCTGTTTTCCAAGGTGCTGGTGAAGGACCTTCGGGACGGCGAGGAGACGCTTTATACGCTGGCGCCGCCTGACGAGGTGGATGTCGACAATGACGTCATTTCAGTGAAATCGCCGATCGGCGCGGCCTTGCTCGGCAAAGGGGTGGGGGAGACCGTGACCGTGACGGCACCGGCAGGGGAAATCCGTTACGAAATCCTTCGGATCAGCCGCGAATAGCAGCTGACAGCACAGCCGGTCTTATTCGTCTTCCCCGTAGAATTCGTCCAGCGCCTCTTCCTCGAAATACCCCTCGGCATCTTCCGGCTCGATACCGGATGCCTGATTGGCGCATTCCAGCGAGCAGTAGAACTCGTTCCCCTGCTTGACCGGCTTACCGACTATTTTCTCGTTGCAGTGGTTACAGAACATCTCCAGGCCTTGTTCATGTTTTGCCCTAACGGCTGGTACGCATATTACCGCAAAGAGGCCGGCCGAGTTCCCGAAAAACAGCCCCCTTGGAGGCGGCCTATCTTAGGCGGAAGTGCAATTGTTGTCAAGGGTTTTTAGGCTCCGCTTGGAGATTCGTTTCACTGCAATTCCCGGTTGGTTCCACCGATTTCGGTTTCGGAGCAATCGGAGTCATTATATCATTCAACACTTGACCCGTTGAGGCGTCGTAAGAGCAATAAGTATCAGGAGAGTGAGGACAAACATATGGGCCACGACCGCTACAGGAACTTCAAGTTTGAGACCCGGGCAATCCATTCGGGGGAAATTCCCGAAGATGGGACGGGGGCAGTAACGACGCCGATTCACCCCAGCTCTACCTACCGCGTGAAGTACCCCGGGGATGGGTCCGGCTACGTTTACTCGCGCTGGTCTAATCCCACTCGAATGGCGTTGGAGAAGGCGCTAGCCGCCCTTGAGAACGGCGCAGAAGCCTGTGCGTTTTCGTCCGGTCTGGCAGCGGTCAACGGTGTTCTCGATCTGCTGAAAGCGGGCGACCACGTTGTTGCGGTAGATGATCTCTACGGCGGCACGCGGAGGCTTTTTGAGCGGATCAGGCGGAAATTCGGACTGGATTTCAGTTATGTCGACGGAACCAACGCACAGAGTTTCGAGCAAGCCCGGAAGCCGAATACCAAATTGTTCTGGATAGAGACGCCGACCAATCCATTGCTGCAACTTGTGGACATCGCCGCCGCGGTGAAGACCGCAAAGCCGCATGGCATATTGGTGGCGGTCGACAATACTTTTGCAACGCCTTTTATTCAGCAACCGCTGGAATGCGGCGCGGACATTGTTCATCACTCGGCGTCCAAGTATCTCGGCGGGCACTGCGATGTGATCGCCGGCGCGCTGATTTGGAAGGATCCGAACCTTACTGAGCAGATTCGACTCAGCCAATACGGCGTGGGCGGCTCGCTCAGCCCGTTCGATTCCTGGCTCGTACTGCGCGGCATCAAGACGTTGCATATTCGCATGGAACGACATTCGATGAACGCCATGAAGGTAGTCGAGTATCTTGAGAGTGTCAAACAGGTGGAACGGATATTCTTTCCCGGGCACGACGGCAAACCGATTCCAAACGGCATGAGATTACCGGGAGGGATGGTGTCGTTCGCGCTCAAGGCGGATTTCGAGCACGTGAAGAAGTTTGTGATGGCGACTCGCGTATTCGTTCTGGCGGAATCTCTGGGCGGTGTCGAGTCACTGATAAACCATCCGGCTTCGATGACCCACGCCTCCATTCCAAAGGAGGTTCGTGAACAGCACGGGATATCCGACGGATTGGTCAGGCTCTCGGTCGGATTAGAACATGTCGATGACCTGCTGATTGACTTGCGCGAGGCGTTCGCGACGATAGCGTGAAGTTGAAATCCGCGTGCCCTGTAGCAGCTAAGGGGTACTTGTCCAACGAGCCCGACCTCAACTCTATAGGGCATCCAGACCCGTCACCGATCGACCTGATCGGTCAGCCGTAATGCTCTTCGGCGAGACCCATGATATCTTTGACGAGCACAGGCTCGACAGCGTAAAAGCCCTGACCATATTTGCAGCGAGCGAGCAGGCCGAATGAGCGAGCCATGGCCGACAATTGTTCAACGTAATCACGTGATTTCTCGGGGTTGAGAAACTGGGAGCGATGCGCCGAAAGAGCCGCTATCCATTGATCAAAATGCGGTGTAATATCCACCACGAAATTGGGCTGGACACCCGGCGGCAAGAAGTAGTGAAAGATTCGGGTGACCAGATGTGGGGGGTCGGGCAAGTCGACCTTCTTCAATGAGGCCAGATTGCAGGCGTTGACAGCGATGACGCCGGAAGCGACATGGTCGGGGTGTGACTGACGGCGGCCGTGTCCAACATGCGGATAGGGGGCCAATAATATACGCGGTCTGGTGCGACGGATAATCGCTGCAATAGCCAGCCGTTTGTCATAGCTGTCATCCAGGCGAGTGTCGCCCCAGTCAAAGGTAGCTAGAATATCGACGCCAAGAATTTTCGCAGCATCCTTCACTTCCTGCGCACGTATTTCTGCCGTACCGCCGGTTCCCATTTCACCCTGGGTCATAATGACGATGCCGCAGCGGTAGCCGCGTTTGTTCAGGTCAATCAGTACGCCGCCGGTGCCGACTTCGATGTCGTCCGGGTGAGCGCCGATAGAAATCAGATCATACGGTGCTATATCGTTCATTCTGCTCGCCAAGAAAAAACCCGGAGACTACGTGTCTCCGGGTCTGGATAATCGAGTCAAGGTCTATTTCCCAAACGCATTGGATTGGAAGACCAGCATTTCACGAATCAAGTTGTACGTGTACGCGCTTCCGACTGCCGGATGAGAGGTCGGACCCGAGTATTCGAGAACGGTTGGATCGTGTCCAGCGGCCCTCAACGTGTTGATCCAGGACAGGGTCATATCATGATAGCCATACTCCGCCTGAGCCGAAGTTCCAAACCACATGGAAACACTATCGAGTGCCGAGTTGCCGGCCTTAGCCAGAAGGGAATCCAAGTTGTTGGCCATCCAGCGACTCCACGTAGGGACGTCGAGAGTCACATGTTGATTGAACGGCAAGTGGAATCCATAGTGAACATCGGCGCTGCCGATCGGGCCGCCTATGTCCTGACCAAGGAGCAGGTCGGAGACAAGAGTAGTGCTGTCTGCCACCTGCTGCCTACTCACGATAAAGAGTCGGCGCTGATTAGCGGCAATGGTAACGGCGACAGTCATTTCCGTGTCGTGCGGTGAAAACGCCAGGGCTCCCCCGATGAACATGCGGCTAACCGGCCAGGATCTTGACGTGTCCAACTCTCTGGCTATGAAGTCCCAGTCCCAAGTTGGGCCAACCATCAGGTTTTGCTCGGCAAAAACCCTTGGGAAAAGGGGAATCAAGCCACCATTTCCGGTACTACCGTCGAAATCGAGCGGACCATCGCTAACCGAGATAGATTGGTAGATTCCGGGATGTTTCAAGAGAGCGCGGAAAGCGCCGTACGCGCCCATACCGATTCCCCCAATGCCATGGTGTTTCGGATTACTGGAGGCATCCGCCCAAGGAGCAACGAACCGTAAGCTATCAATCAACCTGTTAACAAGCCGATCCCCCATAATATCGTCCATGTGGCCGGCAGGAATGCTGTTGCCGTAGAAGCAGCCACCGAACACCTTTTCGTTTCCTACCGTGACAATGATCATCGGGCGGATGAGACCTTGGGAGATTAGATCATACGCTATTTCAGCCAACCCGTGATCAAAATAGAACCACTTGTCGCCATCCTGAGGTGCCAGCAGTACAAGCAGCGGAAGCGGCTTATTCCGATATTCCTCGGGCATCGGAACGTAGTCGGGGTGTGGGATGTATGCGGCCATTTCCAGCAGGCCGGCAGGATTTCGGACCTGCATGAGCAACTGGGATGGACTTGTATCCGGAACGGCGTCCAGCGGGTCCGGCACAAACACGTGATTGAAGTCAGGCCATACGGTCCAGCTCGACCTTCCCGATGTCGTCGGGACATTGGTACCGCGATCCGAACAACCGATTGACATTAGCACTATGAACGCGCCTGTTATGACCAACAACCTGCAGTATTTCATCATTTTCTGCTCTCCTAAAACCGATGCGCCACCGAGAGAATAGTCTCGAAGGTAGTAGCTTTGTATAGTCCGGGGAATCCCTGCAGCGAGCCGTCGCTTTCATAGGTTCGGTCTACGGTCAAGTCCGGATTTATCATGATACTGCCGCCAAGGCCCAGATCCCAAGTCTGGAGATGCAGCAGCAGTCCGCTATTTAAGCCGAGTTTCGTTCCGGTATCCATGAACTGCGGCACAAAGCCGACCTTGTCCGGATTGACACCCTGGTCGATAGACAATCCACCTAACAGGGTAAGTGTCGAATTGACTTCATACCGGCCGCCGAGAGCCGCCTTGAGGGTGTTCTTCCACTTGACTTCCGTAGAGATATCCGATGTGAAGAACGGCTTGACCGAAGGATCGCTAGCTGCCCCGGAAAGACCGTTTCCTCCCGCCAGCGAGAACTTCAGACCATCGAAATTTGACCAGAGCGTGTACTCGCCATCAAGCGCAACCAGGAATTTCTCGCTTACGCGGTGTGCGAGTCCCACTCCGATCGAGGCCGGGAGTTTCAGTTTGGTCTCAAAATTCCGCGACAAAGAGACCTTGCGACCAGAAGCAAACAGATAAGTCACTGAATTAGGATCGGTCTGCTTGTTTCTCGTCGACCTGATCTGCGGCAAGATAAAATCAAGGCGCGCATCCCCCTTCACAGTCACGTTGAACGGTAGGGCGGCCGTAATGCCGAGGTTCGTCTTCTCGTTGAACTTGTACATCAGGCCGGCGCGGAACCCGACGCCCCAACCATTACCGTCGGTTTTCATAAACTCCGGGATGTGATTGTAGGGGACATCGGTATAAGGAGCAATTACCATCGGTGTCGATCGGAACTTGAGATCATTATAAACGAGATCGGCGCGAAGAAGTTGAATTCCGACACCAATCGCCATCTTATTCGGTTTGATTTCACGCGCCGCCGTCAACTGGAATGCAACAACGTCCAAGTTCACGCCATACTGAACATCCGGCGCACTCAGCGTATCGTTGTAGGTTCGCGGCGGTTGATAGAGATTCCAGCTAATGTTCTGGTCGAACGGTTGGTAGATGGAAAACCCCCAGACCGTTTCTCCCAGGATCGGCAGTTTTCCGACAAAACCGCCTGTCGGATTGGTCAGCACACTTTGTTTATTGTAAACAGAGATGCCGTTGTAGAAGCCGGTCAAAGTATCCAAGCCGCCATACCTGTAATCCGGTGTCAGTTCGTCACGATAATTCAGAAACGCGGACTCCACGCCCCATTGGTTGTCGGCAATGTAGGCAAGCCCGGCCGGATTGTAATAGGCCGCAGTCCAGTCATTGGCCACGCCTCGGAATGCACCGGCCATTCCCCGTGCCTGAACACCCAGGCCGGTGCTTTCAAAACCGGCTGCGAGCAATGACGCACTGATCAAGGCGACCGCCAGAATCACTCTGACAGAGATACCAAGTATCGCCATCCTAATGTCTCCCTTATCAAACACACACATCATGAATCCTTAAGGCTGAAGCCAAAAGCGCTCGGGATCGGCCGGCTCTCTGGGCCGGCCACACCTTCCTCAACTCGTTTCTTTCCCTCGCAACTCACGCATTACAGTGACGTCATTCTGATCGTCACACAAAAAAACCGAGTTGCCAAGTTACGGCGGCAGAATAGCTCTTGTCAAGCAGCAAACCTGCTTTTTGGAGTGTCGCGTGACGCAACAACTCGCTGACAAACTAAGGGTTATCGGTTCAGAAGAAGACGGTCGCAGGGTGCTTTTCGTGATACGCCTTCGCAATCTATGCGCCGAAATCTTGATAATCTCAAATCGATTGTGTCATTTGAGGTTAAAGGAAAGGCCAACATTCCCCGTTCAAGACGGGTGACCCTCGTTCCCAAACCGCTCGGCTCTTGGCTCGGAAAACGATTCCGCAATCTTGGATACTTCTTTCGAATTACCTCCAAGCCTGGGAAGATGCACAGAGTCTGGCATTGACCCTTATCGCTTTGTAGGATAACCTGTTATGCGAGAATTTCCGAGCGCGGCATCTCTCTTGCTCAGTACGACACGCAACGGCCGAGTGAGACTGGTCGGTGTAGATGCCCTTGCGGCCAAGCCATAGGAAGGTGGAAATGCGCAAGTTACTCGGACTCATAGTCCTCATAATCATTCTCGTTTCGCTGAGTTGGTTTCATCGAGCCAAGGCGCAGGATCTAACTCCGCTAAGTGACCGACAGAAAGCGGAGTTGTTTCGCACCTACCAAGCCAACAAGACCGGCACGAATAGTGCACGAACATATCGTACTCCCGACATCTATGATTCTTCTGCTCAACACAACAATTCTGCCGTCCCTGAAGCGCGACAGCCCGAAGATACGCTCCTTGCCGATTCCGTGAGTCCTATCACTACGGCCTCGAGAAATCTCCCGGAGTTCGAGCAGCTTCGACCATTCGGACAAGACCTGTTCGGTGGGCCGCGGGAATCGGCGCCGCCCGACGATATCGCATCGAGCGGCGACTATATTCTTGGCCCCGGCGACAATATCATCATCTCGCTTTGGGGGCGAGTTGAACAGGAGTACAATTTAACCGTGGATCGGGAAGGGAAAGTGTTCATCCCTAAACTCGGGGAGTTGAGCGTGTGGGGAAAGAGAATTGACGAATTCAAGAGTTACGCTAAGACGAAACTCTCCGTGGTATATTCTGGCTTCGACATGAACGTGTCGTTGGGGAAAATCCGATCGATCCGCATTTACCTGACCGGTGAAGTAAATCGACCGGGCGCATATACCGTGACATCATTGACGTCGCTATTCAACGCTCTATATTTGGCGGGCGGGCCGAATGCAAACGGATCAATGCGGACTATTCGCCTTATGCGCGGTGGCAAGGCTGTGGCGAGTCTCGATCTCTATTCCTTCTTGCTGGCGGGTGATAATACGTCGGACGTTCGGCTTGAATCAGGGGACGCCATATTCATTCCGGTGGCCGGCGCCCGAGTGGCAATCCGAGGGGAAATACGGCGTCCAGCCGTCTACGAGCTGAAAGGAAATGAAACCGGAACAAACCTTCTAGAGCTGGCCGGAAACGCAACGCCGCAAGCGCACTTGGACCGGGTGCTGCTCGAGCGGATATCAGCAAAAGGGGAGTGGCAAGTACAGGACCTTAATCTCAACCCCGCTCTGACGGCCGACATTTCTCAAACGATTCTCAAGGATGGTGACCGAATCACGGTGTATTCGATATTCGACGCCAAAACAAACGTGGTCTTCATATCGGGGATGGTAAAGCACCCGGGTTGTTATGAGCGGACGGATTCAACCCGCGTCAGGGACTTGCTGACACGCGGTCAGCTCCAGGACTACGACGTTTACTATCATCGGGCCGATCTGTTTCGCAAACATACCGATTACCGGACAGAGGTCATACCGGTTAATGTCGGAGCGGTTCTTGCCGGTGATAGTATCAGCAACGTAGTTTTGCAGGACCGCGACTCGCTCCATATCTATTCAGTCAAGGATGTTGAACGGGACAAGTATATCTATGTCGGCGGCGAAGTGGAGCGCCCCGGCTCGTACCCTCTGTATGACCGAATGACGGCAGCCGACTTGATTTTCCTGTCCGGGTCATACACGCGCGGCGCATCACGGCTTCAAGGCGAGCTTGCACATACTGATTCACTCGGACAAGTGACAATTGACTACATCAATCTGAACGATTCCATTTCAGTTAGAACTGCGCTTCGCGAGGATGACCGCCTCTATATACGCACCATTCCGGAGTGGCAGTTGCACCGGACGGTGAAGGTAGAAGGGGAAGTTCAATTTCCCGGAGAATATGTGCTGGCCAGTCGGAGCGAGACGCTGGGGCAATTGCTTCGACGCTGCGGCGGGTTCACCGGAAACGCCTTTCCACCGGGGGCGGTGTTTGAACGACGGTCGATAGGCCGGAGTCTGGCTTCTTTACAGATACCCAAGATTCTTGAAAACAGCCGAGAGTTAGTCGAGGACAGCGCCGGAAACCTCGAGCGCAATACGGTAATGACGTATGATTCCTCAATGGTGAACCGAATCGTCATCGACCTAAAGAAGATAGCGGATGGCCAATATGTGGCTGGCGATCTCGTACTCGAACCGGGGGACCGGGTTTTCGTTCCGCCCATACCGACCGGTATATCCGTGATGGGGGCGGTGGGGGCGACCGGTACGATCAAGTTCACCGCCCACAAGAGGGTGAAGTACTATGTCCAGCAAGCGGGGGACTTCTCACCTCGCGCGGACAAGAAGGGGACCCGATTGATAAAAGCGAATGGCGCCGTGTTGGCCGGTAACGATGTGCTTGGCAAGCAGGCCGAGCTTGGCGACATAATTGTTGTGCCCGCAAGAATCGATAAAGAGAGAGATTGGCTCAAGACTATGTCGACCGCTCTGGCGGCGACGACGAGTCTTGTGACAACCTTTCTTCTCATAGACAAGCTTTAGCAGGGGTTGATAAGAGCACCTTAGCAGTTAGCACCTAGTCTCACCTTCCTACCGAAACCACCGGACGAGTTGTCAACTCTCCGGTGGTAGTTTTTTCGCCAAAGAACAGTTTTCCATGTGAGTTGGAAACGGCTTACCAATGCAAAGGTGTCCAAGCGCGCAGGTGCGACAGAAACTCTCGGCGCCACAAAGTAACCTGTTACTTCTCTGTGGGTTAGCATGTCCGCTCAATAACGGTACAGTTCGGCACGGCAATTGAGATGCAGAGTACGGACCCCGACTCCGCCTTGGCGTGACGCCGGGGAATTCGACGGCACGATGCTGAAGGAACAGCCCAAGAGCCATGGAAGGAACTCGGCTATGCTGAAAATCGGACTTACATCTGAAGAACAGTTAACGCATCTGACACAAACAATCGCGAGGCGGACATTGCTTTCACCAAAGAAAGTACTTCCGTTTTCGGACATTCAGGAGTTCCTGCCCCATCTTCTCGCGGAGACTACGGAGCGCACGGATCATCTCATCGCCGCCGGTCACACATCGCCTGATATCGTGATTGCCGCCGACCGTACGGAGTTGAAAGTATCGGAAACCCTGGGAGTCTCGCCGTTTACCGCGAGCGTTGACGCGGCGCTGTCACGAATCGCTGACGGCTCAGAATTGATATATGCGGCCAATCCGAACCGAGTGACAGGCGCCAATTTCGGGCTGGCCGATCTGGAGACGCTCGTGCGGGCAGTTCCGGAGGGTTTTCTTCTCGTAGACGAATATTATTTCGATTATTTCGGTATCACCGGCCTCACTCTACTGGAGCAATTCTCGAACGTGTGCGTGCTGCGGTCGTTTGCCGCCGCTTTCGGAGTGGAATCCTCTGACTCCGGCTATATCGCCGGACCGTCCGACCTTATCGACCGTTTGCGCGGCCGGATGTCTAACCAGATCATTACGACGACGATCTACCGCACGGCCATGACGAGTCTTGAAAACGATGCTGCACTCGATGTCCGGTTAAAGACACTTCATGATGAAGCCATGCGGATATCAACCGAACTTACACGCCGTGGTCTCCAGAACCGTATCACCGCGGCGGATTTCCTTCTATTGCGCGTAAAGGAGCCGACGCTGGTGGGGAACCACTTGGCCCGGTACAAAGTGCCGTGCGAGAATCTCGATGGCTATCCACTGCTGAAAGGCTACCTCCGGTACAAGATTCAGTCGCCGTTATCGAACGACCGACTGCTGGACGCCATAGGTCGGATCCCGACAGACCAGTATCAGTTGACAACCATTGACAAGCGGACGGCCACATTGCGGCGACCGGCAGAAGGTTCGCGGTCCGAAGAGTCTGCAGTGGTAATCCGGAAACCAGTGAAGTTGGGACGAGCGACCGAGGACGCCGAAACGGCAATTCGGACCAGTTTAACTCGAATTCGTCATTGACCTTCCGGCTCGGAAGGAGATGCGCCCTGGCAGACGAGATGCTTGCGAAATGATTGCATGGGACAAAACAGCCGCTCAAGGGATTGCCCTACCTGACGATATCTGGACAATCGGGGACTCAAAGGAAGCATTGTTCAGAATGGACCAGTTAACGACCAGACAGTCGAGAATCCAGCTCTCGGACATCCGTTCAGAGAGTGCCGCCATAGCGGGTATCACCACCGATACGTTAGAGATTGGAAGAACAACCGGGCGAGAAGAGGCCCCAGCAAGTCTACATCCGACCACTCAGCCGCTGCCGTTGCGGCTTGTAAGGATGATAATTGGCCACCCGGGAGCCGTTGCAATTGCAGGGCTGAGCGTGCTGGCTGTTGCGGCAATTAGCACGGTAGAATCAGCGGATTTAATCGAAATGCTGGTCGGCACGATAGCTCTCAGAATCCTATGCATTGTTATTCGAACCACGGGTATTTCACACGAACATGGGCTTCATCGGCTTTGCACTAAACAGATGTGGCGGGACGAAGCCGCCTTCGCTGCGGTGTTCTGTACGGCGGCGTTTCTGTTTGATTGGCGAATCCAACCAATACAAGCCATCCTCTTTTTAACCACCAATGTCGGCGCCCAGGTTGCTGTTCACGTAGTCGGTAAGCGACTACTCAAGAGCCGGGAAACAAAGAAAGTAATAACCAGAGCCAGTCGGGCGCTGATAATCGGCACCGGGGTAAAAGCAAAGCATATCGTCGATGTGCTGCTGGACAATCCGGAAGTCGATATGCACCCCAGCGGTTTTCTGGACAATGAGCGCACCGGGCTGTGGCGGTACCGTGATGTCCCGCTCGTTGGGCGGCTCGAAGATATCGATGAGCTAGCCCTGAAGGAACAGGTGGACGCTGTGTTTATCGCGACCGGAACGCTCGAACCGGAGATGAAGGCGAAACTGTTGTACTCGGCAGGTAAGATGGGAATTACGGTGCATCTTTTCCCTGGCGACGGTCTTCCCTCTACGACACTTGAAACGGCGCGCCTCAACGGTTTTCCCACCCTGGTTTACCGGGCGACGAGTTACCGGTACCCCATGATGGTTATGAAACGCGCTGCGGATGTACTGGGTGGATTGATCATGCTGCTTTTCGCGGCCCCCATTATGCTGGCAACAGCCATCGCGATTAAGGTGGGCAGCCGGGGTCCGATACTGTTCAGGCAAATTCGGTCCGGTCGCAACGGGAGGCGGTTCATGTTGTACAAATTCCGCACGATGACCTGCGATGCCGAGGAGAAAAAGGCGTCGCTTCTTCATTGCAATGAGATGAGCGGACCGGTATTCAAAATAAAGGATGATCCGCGTGTCACCCGAGTCGGCAAGTATCTTCGGAAATACTCGGTGGATGAGCTGCCCCAATTATTCAACGTTCTGGCCGGAGAGATGTCGCTGGTCGGTCCGCGCCCGCCGCTTCCGATGGAAGTGAAAGGGTACGAACCCTGGCAGCGGCGCAAGCTGTCGGTCCGCCCCGGTCTCACCTGCCTCTGGCAGGTGAATGGACGAAACGCCATCGATTTCAGCGACTGGATGCGGCTTGATCTTGAGTACATTGACAACTGGTCATTTACCTTGGATATGAAGATTCTCGCCCGGACGATTCCAACCGTCTTGAAAGGCTCCGGGGTCTGATGATCTGCACCTGATGGGCCTGGCCGGCAGGAAGCCGCACTAAACGTATTGGATACGAGCATGAAGCGCGCACTGTCTATATCAATCCTCTGTTGCATCATCCCTGCTGCTGTACTAGCTGACAAAGCGATCGGGGTCATTCCGGTGGGTTTGCCGGAAACGGATTTCTTCTACGTGCGAATGGAACGTGAAGAGGCGCTCTCACTTGACAAGCATGACTACCAAATCGGGGGATATACAGTCGACCTTTTTCCGTTTGGGCTTGGGCCATTTGACCATTTGGCCGGAGTAGCCGGCACGAAAGCGGCGATATTTGGATCCGTGAGAGAGGATATTTCCAGTTCACGGTATGCGCGTGGTCGCGCCTATGAATCTATTCGAGCCGGACTGACAGCGAGGCCGACAAACCATTTGTTCGTTTGGGGAAATTTCGTCCTGGATGAACAGAAGGCCCGCGATCCCCTTTATACCGGCAAGAAGTGGCGTGGGCTGGCCGGCGATGTCGAGCAAGCGTTTGTCTGGTACCGGAGCGGGGGATTCAATCTGCAGGCGGGGCGGTTCGCATCGTTTTGGGGAGGGCGCCATTCGTTGCTGCTGGGACCAAATACGATCATGGATGGTGTCGCCTACAGCTTTCGCTGGGGACGAATCGCGCTGAGTTATCGATTGAGCACGCTGGACGGCCTTTCGCCGGAACGAAACGGCGTCAGTCTATTTGAGGACCGCTATCTCGCCGGACATCGAATCGACGTGCATCTTTCCAACCGCTTTCGCATCGGAATCTCCGAGATGGTTGTGTTTGGAGGACCCGGAAGGCAATTGGAATTCGCATATCTCAATCCTATTCTCTTCTATCATGGCACGCAGCTCAACGGCAACTCCGATGACAACACACTTCTGGCTGTGGATTTCGATGTCAAACCGGCCAGACGATTTCATGTCTACGGCCAGCTACTGGTGGACGATTTCCAGATTGAAAAGAAGAAGCAATCCGATCAGGAGCCTAACGAATACGGTTTGGTCACCGGCTTCTATGTAGCCGATGTAGTCACCGGATGGGACATCAAGGCAGAGTACAGCCGAGTAACCAACCGCACTTTTAATCAACCGTTGCCGCGCAACCGCTATGTATACGAGGGGAAACCGATCAGCGCGGCATCGGGGAATGATTATGATCTGGCGACGGTCTCATTACTTCGGTGGTTGAACCGGAACCTTCGCGGTTCATTGTCGGCGGAGTATGGTCGTCAGGGGGAAGGGTCGCCTATGGATGCCTGGAGCACGCCGTGGATGGATGTCGCCGGTGACTATTCCGAACCATTCCCGACCGGCGTGGTGGAGAAGAGGTCGTCACTATCGGTCGGCCTGAAGGGGATCCTTCACAATGTGCTGGTCATAGATATGGAAGCAGGGATTCACGGGACCAGAAACTTCGGACATATTTCCGGTCTGAACCGAACAAGCCCCTTCGTGCAAATCGGTCTCTCCGCACTCTTTTCTACTGCCGTTGACGTGCAGTAACATCGACGCTTCGGCATTTTCCCAAACCTTTCATCTCTTCCGGTGTTGTAATGGTGTATTACAGAGCCCGTACTTGAGGGTGATGCAAACAGGCTCTGATTAGGATTACGTATGATAGGCAAAGACATCGCTATACAAGATATGGATCGCAGCTTCACCAATCGTCTGGCACAGGAAAACTCTCCTTACCTGCTGTCGCATGCCCATAATCCGGTGGATTGGTATCCGTGGGGGGATGAGGCGTTTCAGGCAGCGCGGGATAAGGATTGCCCTATCTTTCTTTCAATCGGTTACGCCGCTTGTCATTGGTGCCACGTGATGGAAGAAGAATCGTTCGAAGATGACGAAATCGCAGGCATCCTGAACGGATCATTCGTCAGCATCAAAGTGGATCGGGAGCAACGTCCGGATATCGATCATATCTATATGACATTTACCCAGGCGATGGCGGGGTCGGGGGGGTGGCCGATGTCGGTCTTTCTCACGCCCGACCTGAAGCCATTTTTCGCCGGCACGTATTTTCCGGCCGATGACCGGGTGGGGCTACCCGGTTTTCGGAGGATATTAGTGGAAGTGGCCTCCGCTTACAGGGAAAACCGTGAACAGATAGTTGAGTCAGCCGCGAGCATGTTTCAGGAGATCACAAAGCATCTCAGTGCAACCAGAGAGATCTCATCGTTGAATACCGGACTCATTGCGGGGGCGGGAGAATCGCTGCTCAAGAATGTCGATCACATGTACGGCGGATTCGGGCGGGCGCCCAAGTTTCCGCACCCACTGGAGCTGGCGCTATTCCTCCGCCTGGGACGCAAGACCGGCGACCTGGCATATATACTGGCTGCGGAAAAGGCGTTGCAAGGGATGGCGCAGGGAGGGATATATGATCACATCGGCGGTGGCTTTGCCCGCTATTCTACCGATGAGCAGTGGCTGGTGCCGCATTTTGAGAAAATGCTGTATGACAATGCGCTGTTAGTGCCCGTGTACGCCGATGCTTATCGTATTACCGGGAATGAGAGGTACCGAACTGTCGTACGGGAGACGCTTGATTTCCTCCTTCGAGAATTCACCGACTGCCAGGGTGGCGTCTACTCAGCGCTTGATGCTGACAGCAAAGGAGTGGAAGGGAGGTTCTACCTTTGGGACAAGCCCGAGGTGAATGCACTCTTGGGGAATCACTCTGAGCGGTTCTGCAATTACTACAACGTAACGGCGGTCGGCAATTTTGAAGGGAGAAATATCCTCAATATCAACAATCGGTCCGTTCAACTGCGCAGTGACTCCGGTCTGTCCGAGGACCAATTCGATTCTGAGATGAAGTATTGCCGCACGCTTCTGCTGAAAGCTCGCTTCCAACGGGTCCGGCCCATAATCGATGACAAGATTCTCACGTCCTGGAATGGTCTGGCGATAGCCGCTCTCTGCTCCGGCTATCAGATTACGGGAGATAGACGATATCTTGATACTGCCACGGCCAACGCGAGGTTTGTGCAGAATGAACTCTGGCGCGATGGCAAATTCACTCACGCATGGCGCCGGGGAGCACATTCACAGGGGGAATTCCTTGAAGATTACGCCTATTTCATTCACGGATTGCTGAGTCTCTTCCAGACTGACAGTTCGACAGACAACCAGCAGTGGCTGGAATTTGCAATAGAGTTGGCAGAACGGGGAATGTCTCTTTTCCAAGATGAGGATGGCCGTTTCTATCTCCGGCCCCGCGACCAAGCCGATCTGATTTTTCGACCACACGAAGAAGCGGATTCGGCGCTGCCAAGCGCAGGATCAATCATGATTCACAACCTGCTTAAACTGGAGCGCCTGACAGGGCGCGGCGAGTTCAGGCGTTCGGGAGAGCTGGGACTTCAGCAGTTGTCGGGTTTGATGAGAGATTATGGCAGCCGGATGACATCGGCACTGCTGGCGCTAAATTGTTATCTCAGTCCGAAGGTTGAGATAGTAATCACCGGCAAAGGTCCGGTCCGTGACCGGATGATTGCAGAAGTCCACGGGCGGTATCTGCCAAACGCAATTGTCGCAGTGTGCGGTTCAGGGAGCCGGGGGCAGGATTGGCCGGTTTTTCAGGGGAGGTTTGCCAGCAACGGATCGGCCAGAGCATATATTTGCGAGAATTCAACTTGCCGCGTTCCGGCCGAAACGGTCGAAGCCTTACTGGACAACCTTAGTGATGTTTAAAGGGGCATGCAATATTGTGAGTCAGGAATCTTGCAGGAACCGCAAAAGGTTATAGATTGTTAACCGGCGATGAGAACGCAGAGTTACCTGATGGAGTTCGGGCTATGATGACTATTAAGATGGATTGGGCGGGGGGGTTGAAGTTCAAAGGAGTCAGCACATTCGGGCATGATATCATGACCGATGCCGGCTTGGCATCGGGAGGGGATGAGGCGGGTTACAAACCGAGCGAGTTGGTGCTGTTTGGTCTGGCCGGATGCACCGGCATGGATGTGATTCGGATTCTGGAGAAGCAGAAACAGGATGTAACTGCATTGGAAGTTGAAGTTACCGGCCATCATGACGAGAAGAACTATCCGCGACCGTTTCACACGGTCGAAGTCAAGTTCAAGGTGCATGGCAATAATATCGATCCGGCCAAGCTGTCCAGAGCGATCGAGTTATCTGAAGAGAAATATTGCATAGTCGGGCAGACAATCAAGAATGTCGGGAAGGTTGTCACGAGCTACGAAATCATTCCCGCGTAGAAAATGGGGATCAGCATGAAGAAAGAAGATATCGCGCACACGCTGATTTCGGACAAGCCGTTCGATACGGTAGTCTCGGCGCTGGAGACGAATAGCCCGGCGCATCAGTTTCGGGTGCTGCACGTTCACAACATTCAGCAATCGCTGGCAGAGAAGGGATTCCAGCGCGGGCCGCTGAAGATTCTCGAAGTGTGCAACGCCAGTTTCGCGCATCGGGCGCTTCAGCAGGATATAACGGTCGGGTTGTTCATTCCGTGCAGGTTCACGGTCTGGACTGAGGGCGGCAAGACGCATGTCTCGCTCGGGAGGCCGACGATGATAAGCGCGATGCTGCCGAACGCCAATCTTGAAGCGCTGGCCGCCGAAGTGGAAACGACGCTGAAGCGGGTAATGCAGGAATCGGTGTGAGCGAGACGGCAGCCAAGGGACCTTCATCAAACCGAGCGGTCAAGCGGCTGCTGTTGTTTGGCGCGATCGGCGGAGTTATCGGATTTGGGATTTCGTATGTATATTCCAGTATGGGGTCGACCTGACAGGTCAGTTGTAACCCGTGGGTGATGACCACGCTCGGGTTGGTGATCGGGGCGATCATGGCGAAATCGGATTAGGAGCGCGCAGATGCCGTTGTTTGAATACAAGTGCAAAGAGTGTGGCAAACCGTTCGATGAGCTGGTGAATCATCCGGACGATCCGGTGACTTGCCCATTCTGCAAGAGCAACAATGCTGAAAAACAGTTGTCGGTATTTGCGGCGAGTGTAGGGGGATCTTCATCGGCCTCAGCCACGCCGTGTGGCCAGCCAAGCTGCGGCAGTGGATTCGCCTGAGCGCAGTAGTACTTTACCCGCGGTCGCGGGTGGACGGGAAACTTCAATTCTTCAAGTGGATTAACCTAAGAGATTAGCAGAAGACTATAGTCTCATGCCCGAACCTTCCAGGTTTTCTTGTAGTAATGGATAAACTTCCTAGGGACGGGTCTTAGTTTCTTTTTCGATTGAGAAAAGAGAGTCCGCATTTCTCTCTTTAGGTCGGCTAGTTCACTCGTATCCACGTACCTTCGTGTGAAGGAATGTAGTGCTCCCTTTTTAGCCAGCGTTTTCTAAGAGAGCCCTCGTGGTCAGGTTATAGGTTTCTTCCATCCGGTTCGGCGTCCGGTAGCCCAGCGCCGAGTGTAACCAGGTCTCGTTGTACCTCTCC
>Ga0315276_10000242_pt1 | contig 46005 bp, 40 predicted proteins | sample YL17G05_0_MG_FD_204542 | JGI IMG/M metagenome (GOLD analysis project Ga0315276, IMG submission 204542) | Sediment microbial communities from Yellowstone Lake, YNP, Wyoming, USA - YL17G05_0 | ecosystem: Environmental > Aquatic > Freshwater > Lake > Sediment | place: USA: Wyoming | collected...
GCGATCTCCCGGGCCCAGTTGAAATAGAAGAGAGGATCCAGGCGGTCGGGGCGGTAGAAGGGGGTCCGGCTGATCTGGAACAGGTAGATCAGCCGCAGCAGGAGCGCCAGGCCGGCCAGGATCCAGGCTGCCCCGCGCGGGTGGCTCTCCACCCACCAGGCCGGGCGCTCCTGCTGCGGCAAAGCGGCGGCGGGCGGGACCGTCTCCTGGTGCGGCGCCGTGGTCTCCGTTTCGGACATGCAGGCTCCTTCCGGCAAAGGCCGACAATTATACCGTTGCGACGGGCGGGCAACGCCGGAGAAGCCCGCTCCCCGTTCCGCCGGCCGGGGCTGTGCAACTCGCCCCGCAGGGCCTGTCGCCACGCCTCGTCCCTTTGCCGTCGGGGCACGGACGATTGGGGCTGTCCGCTGCCCCTCCGGCTCCAGGGTCCGAGGCCGCGGCGCGCGGCGTAGCGAGAGAAGGCCCGCCCCCGAGGCCCCCGGCTGACGAACTAAGGCGTGCCGCGAAACACTGAGCCCGCAGCGACAGGACCCGTGGGGCGAACCTCAGGCGTCGGGCTCGACGGCGCGGCGGTGGCGATCGAGTTCGTCGAAGTAGTCGGGCTTGACCAGGATCTCCCGCGGCTTCGCCCCCTCGCCCGGCCCCACGATCCCGTCCCGCTCCATCATGTCCACCAGGCGCGCAGCCCGGGCGTATCCGAGCTTCAGCCGGCGCTGGAGGTGGGAGATGGAGGCCTGCCCCGTCTGCACCACCAGCCGCGACGCCTGCTCGTACATCTCGTCCACCTCGTCGTCGTTCCCCTCCCTCTTGGATTCCGGCCCCTTGGTCACCGTCGGGTTGTAGGCCGGCTTCCCCTGTTTCCTGAGATAGGCCACGACCCGGTTGGCCTCCATCTCGGTCAGGAGGGGGCCGTGCAGCCGGAGGAGGCGGGACGACCCGGGCGGCAGGAAGAGCATGTCGCCGTTCCCCAGGAGCTGCTCGGCGCCGTTGGTGTCCAGGATGGTCCGGGAGTCGACCTTGGAGGAGACCCGGAAGGCGATCCGGCTCGGGAAGTTGGCCTTGATGACGCCGGTGATGATGTCCACCGAGGGGCGCTGGGTCGAGAGGATCAGGTGGATTCCCACCGCCCGGGCCATCTGCGCCAGGCGCGTGATCGATTCCTCGATGTCGGCGGCGGCGGTCATCATCAGGTCGGCCAGCTCGTCGATGACCACCACCAGGAAGGGGAGGGGCTTCACCTCCTCCTCCCGGGTCCCGCCGTCGGCGGTGGCCACGGGATGGGTGAGGGGCTTCTTCTCCTTCCGGGAGAGGGCCAGGAGCGCGTTGAACTGGTCGATGTTCCGCACGCCGCACTCCGCGAGGGAGCGGTAGCGCCGCTCCATCTCCACCGTGGCCCACTTCAGGGCGTTGCTGGCGTGCTTCGGCTCCGTCACCACGGGGGTGAGGAGGTGCGGGATCTGGTCGTAGACCCCCAGCTCCAGCCGCTTGGTGTCGATGAAGATGAACTTCACCTCCTCGGGGCTGGCCTTGTAGAGGATGCTGGTGATCATGGTGTTCAGGCAGACGCTCTTCCCGGTCCCGGTGGCGCCGGCGATGAGGAGGTGGGGCATCCGGGCCAGATCCGCGATGAACGGGTCGCCGTGGATGTTCTTCCCCAGCGCCAGGGTCAGCTTGTGGGGGGAGGAGACGAACTTCTCCGAGGCGAGGAGGTCCCTTAAGGCGATGATCTCCCGCCGCTTGTTGGGGACCTCGATCCCGACGGTGGATTTCCCCGAGACCCGGTCGATCCGGGCCGACTCGGACTGGATGGCCAGGCAGAGATCGTCGGAGAGGGTGGTGATCTTGCTGTACTTCACCCCCGCGTCGGGCTTGAACTCGAAGGTGGTGACCACGGGGCCGGGATGGATCTGCACCACCTGGCCCGCCACCTGGAACTCCTGGAACTTGGAAGTGATCAGCTTCGCCGTCTCCATCAGCTCCCTGTCGTCCGCCGCCTGCTCCTCTTTTCCCTCGTTCAGGAGCGACAGGGGGGGCGGGAAGTAGCCGGGGAGGGTGCTGACGAAGGGGAAGGCGGGCTGGGAGGGGGCCTCGCGCTTGGGATCGATCCGCGCCTCGATCTTCCGGGACGGGGCCGGCACGGCGGGAGAGGTCTCCACGTGCGCCGCGGCCTGGGCGGGCGGCTCTTTCCTGGCCGTCTCGTCCCGGGTCCGGGCGTGCTTCCGGACCACCTCGCTGCGCAGCGCCTCCCGGCGCTTCGCCTCCCGGTTGCGGGCCCAGGCCACCACGAGCCTGCCGGTGGTCTCCTGGAAGAGGGAGCGGACCTTCACGAACAGCTCGGCCAGGGAGACGCGGGTGGCCATCAGGATCCCGACCCCCACGAGACCGAGGCAGGCGAGTGCGGTGCCGGCGACGCCGAGGTGGGACTTCAGGAAGGAGGAGAGGATGTTGCCGAGCCACCCCCCGGCGTCGAGGGGCTCCCCGCCGACTCTCCGGTCCCCCAGGAAGAGGCTCAAAAGCGACGCCGCCGAGAAGACCAGGATCAGCGCCCCTGCGCTCCGCAGGGGGCGCCCCTCGCCGGGACGGTTCCAGAACCGCTTCCACCCCGACCAGCCGAAAAGGAAGGGGAGGAGGTAGGCGCCGAACCCCAGGAACTGCAGGGAGGCTTCCGAGGCGTTGGCCCCCGCGCCCCCCACCAGGTTGTGGACCGGCCGGTCGTCGCCGGATCCGAAGAGGGTCGGGTCCTCGGGAGTGTGGGAAAGGAGGCTCAGCAGAAGCAGGACCGAGCCCACCAGAAGGACGATCCCCCAGGCCTCGCTGAAGCGGCGGCTCCGGAAGATCGCCCCCCAGTCGATCCGGTTGCGGGCCCTGCGCTCCCGGCGCGCCTTCGCCTCGCGAGCCATCAGATTTCAATTACCATCGCGAGCCATCAGATTTCAATCACCATGGGGATGATCATGGGGCGGCGCCCCGTCTCCTTCCGGAATAACCGCTTCAGCTCCGCCTGGATCTTGGCGTGGATCACGTGGACGTCGCCCCGCTCCTCGAGGGTGGAGGCGGCCACCGTCTCGCGCACCACGTCGGCGGCGTGCTGCAGGATGCCGCCCCCATCTTCCTCCTCCAGGACGAAGCCGCGGCTGACGATCTCGGGCTCCGTCTCCATCTCGCCGCTTCCCTTGTTGATCACCACCACCGCCGTGACGATGCCGTCCTCGGAGAGGTGCCTGCGGTCGCGGATGAGGACCTCCTCCACCTCCTCCCGCGTCCCGTCTATGAAGACGCGGCCGGTGCCGATCTTCCCGGCGCGCCACGCCTTCTCCCGGCTGAACTCGAGCAGGTCTCCGTCCTCCGGCAGGAGGATCCGCTCCGGCGGAATCCCGCTGTCCCGGGCCAGGCGGGCGTGGCGGTGCAGTTGCCGGTACTCGCCGTGGATGGGGACGAAGTAGCGGGGGCGCGTCAGGTTGAGCATGATCTTCAGCTCCTCCTGGCTGGCGTGGCCCGAGACGTGGATGGAATCCCGGCCCTCGTCCAGGAGCACCTCGGCCCCGCGCTTGAGGAGATGGTTGACCACCCGGGAGATCGACTTCTCGTTGCCGGGGATGGTCCGGGCCGAGAAGATCACCAGGTCGCCCGGTCCCACCTTCACCTCCTTGTGCTCACCCAGGGCGATCCGCGAGAGGGCCGACATCGGCTCCCCCTGGCTTCCCGTGACGACGAAGATCATCCGGTCGGGGGCGATCCTGTCCGCCGCCTTGGGCTCCACCAGGATTCCCGCGGGGATCGTGAGGCGGCCGAGCCGCTCCGCCACCTTGGTGTTCTGGAGGAGGCTGCGGCCCACCAGGCAGACCCGCTTCTTGTTGGCGGCGGCGATGTCCAGGATCTGCTGGACGCGGTGGATGTGGCTGCCGAAGGTGGACAGCATCACCCGTCCGCGCGCCCGGCGGAGGATCGGCTCCAGCGCCTCCCCCACGCGACGCTCCGAGGGGGTGAATCCCTCCCGCTCGGAGTTGGTGGAGTCCCCCAGAAGCGCCAGCACCCCCTCGTCCCCGAACTGACCCAGGCGCGGGAAGTCGAAGAGGCGCCCGTCCACCGGCGTCTGGTCGATCTTGAAGTCGGCGGTGTGGATCACGAGCCCCACCGGCGTCCGGATGGCCAGGGACATCGCCCCCGGGATGCTGTGGGTGACCTGGATGAACTCCACCTCGAAGGGGCCGATTTTCACCACGTCCCGGGGCTTCACCGGGTGCAGGTCCGAGTGGGCGTCCAGGCGATGCTCCTGGAACTTGGCCTGGACCAGCCCCAGGGTGAAATCGCTGCCGTACAGGGGTGCCTTCACCGCCTCGTAAAGATAGGGGACCGCCCCGATGTGGTCCTCGTGGCCGTGGCTGAGGATGATCCCGCGTACCTTCTTCGCCCGCTCGAACAGGTACTGGATGTCGGGGATCACGAAGTCCACCCCGAGGAACTCCTCCTCGGGGAACATCAGCCCCGCGTCCACCACCAGGATCTCCTCGCCGTACCGGTAGACGGTGCAGTTCATGCCGAACTCGCCGGCGCCGCCCAGAAAGAGGATCTCCAGGTTGTGCGCTCGCGAAGAATGGGAGGACCTGTCGGCTGGCTTCATCCGGGCTTCAGAGAGGAGGCATCCGCCCCGGCGGCCCCTCGGCGCCGCGGCCACGACGGACGCAAACGCGGCGGATTATACCACTACTTCCCGCGGCCCCGGCACTGCGGGAGAAGGCTTCAGGATCTTTCCGGAACGTTCCGGGCCAGCTCCAGGAACCCTTCCAGGGGGATCTCCTCGGCGCGGGCCGCGGGATCCAGCCCCGCCGCATGGAGCCACGCTTCCGTCCGCGCCACCGGAAGGGCCGCCCCGCCGGAGAGGGAGTTCCGGATCCGCTTGCGCCTCGAGGAGAAGGCCGCCTTCACCACCGCGGCGAAGGTCGTGTAGCCCTGCTCGGAAGGGAAGAGGGAAGGCCGCGGGGTGAAGCGGAGGAGGGTGGAGTGGACCTCCGGGGGGGGAAGAAAGCAGCCGGGCGAGAGATCCAGCAGGTGGACACAGGAGGCCCGGCAGGCGCACAGCAGCGTCAGGACACCGTAGTCGCGGCTCCCCGGCGGCGAGAGGATCCGGTCGGCCACTTCCTTCTGCACCATGAGGGTCAGGTCCGCGAACCGATCCCCGAGGGAGAGGAGCCTCAGGATTGCAGGGGAGGCCACGGAGTAAGGAAGGTTCCCCACGGCGCGGACCCCGCGGCCCGGCGGCATCAGGCGATCCAGGAGGTCGGGGAGGTCCACCTTCAGGATGTCTCCGGACACCACCGTGAAGTCGGCGGAGGCCTCGGGGATCTGGCGAAGCCGGCGCACCAGAAGGGGATCGATTTCCACGGCCAGGATCCTCGCCCCCGCCGCCAGAAGCGGCCAGGTGATCGCCCCCCGGCCGGGCCCCACCTCGAGAAACCTCTCGCCCCGGCTCGGGGCGATGGCCTTCACCACCCTGTCCACCACGGCCCCATCCGCCAGGAAGTGCTGCCCCAGGCGGCGCCGGAACCCCCGGGAAGCGCTGCGGGTGCCGGTTGTATCCATCAGGAGGGATCCTGCATCTCAATCACCGTGAAGAAAGACCCCTCTTTGCGGCGGATTTGCCCGGCCCTGAAGGGGTGTGATATAAGCGCCGCGCATTTTTCTGGAGAACCCATGGCCAGCCAAGACGTTTTGACCCTGGACGCGAAGAGCTTCGAAGAAGAAATTTCCAGGAAGGGAAGCGGCCCCATCCTGGTGGACTTCTGGGCCGAGTGGTGCGGCCCCTGCCGCCTGATGGCGCCCATCCTGGACAAGGTGGCCGTCCGGCTCAAGGGCCGGGCCCGGATCGGCAAGGTGGACGTGGACGAGAACCAGGCCCTCGCGGCCAAGTTCGGGATCATGAGCATCCCGACCATGATTCTCTTCAAGGACGGGCAGGTCATGGAGCAGGTGGTGGGGACCACTTCCGAGGAGAGCCTCGCGAAGATGATCGACCGCCACGCCGTCTGAGGGAGATCAGCGGATCCGGGCCAGCCGCAAAAGGTCCGGCACCAGCGCCACTCCTCCATCGGGGAGGATCGCCGTCCCCGTCAGGCGCCCGCTCTCCTCGGACTCGGGCGCGGGACGTACCACCACGTCGGTCTCCCCCAGCACCGCGTCCAGGGCCAGGGCGTAGCGCTGGGGCCCCACCCGGTAGAGAAGCCCGGGGAACCCGGCCCTCGACGCTCCGTCCGCATCCACCCAGGGAACCCGCTCGAACCGCACCAGCGGAATCGGATCGTCCGGGTCCTCCTCCCAGAAGGACTGCCCCTCGCGCACCCGGATCCGGGCTGCATCCAGGTCCACCGCCTTCTCGATGCTTCCCACCGGCACCGCGAAGAGGTGCTTCCCCGCCTGGCACAGGTAGGAGCGGACCACCGCCACGCCCGCCGGTATCACCATCTCCACACGCCAGCCCCGCTCGTCGCGGATCACCCCGGCGCAACCGCCCAGGCGTGAGATCCGCTCCCGCGTCTCGGCGTCCAGGAGTTCGCCCGGTTCGGCGTCCTGCGGCGCCGGGACCCGCAGGATCAGCGCCAGCGCCGATCCGTGGCGCGATGCGGCCATCTCCACCCGGCCCGCTTCGGCTCCGTCCGGCCGATCCGCCCGTTGGGTGGGCGGGATCCCCTTCTCCACGAGGCGGGGAAGCAGCCGGGAGAGAATCCGCGCCATCTCCTCCAGCACCGCCAGGTCCACGCGGCTTCCGCCGCCGGTGAGGAACAGGGTGGCCTCCCGGCCGACGGCGCGCCCGGACTCCTCCACGCAGCGCGTCAGCCTCTGAAGGACCCGATCGAAGGGGACCATCCGCGCCGACCGCACCTCCGCCCGGATCTCGGCGAGGTTCCTCTCCAGCTTCTTCAGCGCCGGCTCCGCCTCGGCGGCGATGTCGGAGGTGCCGACGGCGGCGGCGAGCTGGTCGCGGCTGACCTCGGCCTCCTCCACCCGGTCCAGGAGCCGGTCCAGGAGGGTGGCCCGGATCCGCACCGCCCCCGGCAGCGACCGGACGGGTCGCGAGACCGTCTCCGAGATCTCCATGTCCGGCTTCCGCTCCACGACATCCGCCGTGACCTCGGCGATGCCTCGGAGTGTCTGGAGGCAGTGCCGGAGGACCTCCGGGTCGTGCCGGGTGCGGATCTTGATTTCCAGGACTCCGGCCGCGCAGGCCGCCGGGGCGCGGGAGGGGTCGGGGGAGAGACGGACGATCCGGCCCATCCGCGCGCAGCGGGAAGAGAGCACCCGCAGGCGGGCCGCCGGCAGGGGCGTGAAGGGTTTCAGGGTGATCCGGACGAGAAGCAGGCTCTCCTCGCCGTCGGCCGGCTCGGGGGGCAGGGGTGGCTCGGCAAGAGTCCCGAGCACCTCCAGGGCGGAGAACGGCTTCCGGAGGAAATCGACGGCGCCGGCCGTCAGGGCCCGCAGGACCGCTCCTTCCTGATCGTGAGCCGCCGAGACCATCACCCGGACCGAGGGGTCGGATGCCACCAGCGCCCGGGTCATCTCGATCCCGTCCATCCCGGGCATGATGATGTCGCTGATGACCAGGTCGGGTTTCAGTTCGGGCTGAAGGGTGAGGGCGGCGGTGCCGTCGGAGGCCTCGGCCACGACCCGGTGCCCCCCCTCCGTCTCCAGGATTTCCCGGAGCATGGAGCGGATGAAGCCGGCGTCATCCACCAGAAGGATCGAGAGGGACATGGGCGATCCCAAAAGGGTCGCGCATCGGGAAAGAACGAGTCGCCCGCATTATCTGCCGGGTGGCAGGTCGTGTCAACGCGCTATACTGCCAATCCGGCCTGCCCGTGCGTTTGGGGAGATGGCGCCTTGGGGGGCAGTCCGAGGCCCGCGCGGGACGCGCGGCGGCGAAGAGGGGAGAGCCTGTGAGCCCGGTCAGGACAACCCGCTCCCCCAACCGGATGCCGGGGGGCGGGTCCCGCGTCCACGGAGAGGTCCAGGGCGACCGGCGGAACGCCTGGACGGGGGTTTACGATCTCGTCCGGAGGATTCCGAAGGGGAGGGTGATGACCTACGGCCAGATCGCCACGCTCCTGGGGAGCCGCCTGTCGCCGCGGGCGGTGGGATGGGCGATGCACGGGAGTCCCCGGGGGGTCCCGTGGCACCGGGTGGTCAATGCCTCGGGCGGCTGCTCCACCGACCGGATGCCGGACATCGCCCCGGGGCTGCAGAGGGCGCTTCTCGAGGCCGAGGGAGTCTCCTTCCGCCCGGGCGGCACTCTCGATCTCGCCCGCCACCGCTGGACACCTCCCCCGCCGAAGAGGCGCCCGAAAAACCTTCTACGCAAACGCAGCTATCCCTGATTGCCCCGCGGGGCCTGTCGCTGCGTCTCGTCCCTTCGCCGTCGGGGCACGGACGATTGGAACTGTCCGCTGCCCCTCCGGCTCCAGGGTCCGAGCCGCAGCGCCACCCGCGGTGGAACGTTCGGGAGCTGGTTGCCCGCTCTGCTGACGGCAACCTATCCCAGGCACTGTTGACAGGGGCCGCGGGGCGCCTTGCCCCGGGCGCAATTCCTTGACAGCCGGGCGGTACAGCGCTGACAATGGATGGTCCCGGGCGCCTTCCGCGAGGGGGCAGAGTCCCTCATCTTTCGATTCCGGAGGCTTTCTCCGCGACGCCGGGTCGTCGCTCGAGGGGGAGGTCCGCATTCTCGGTTTTTGCAGCCGCCTCGCCACCTTCCTTCTTGTCTCCCTCCTGGTTCTCGTGTTGAGCCCGGGCGACATCCGGGCGCAACACGGCACGGGGACGGTCAAGGGGATCGTGGTGGACCGGAACGGGGACCCCCTCCCGGGCGTGAGCATCGTCCTGGAGAACGCCTCGCTGGGGGTGCCGGAGAGGGGGGCCGTCACGGATTCCCGGGGGGAGTTCCGGTTCATCGCGGTCCCCCCCGGCCGGGGCTACACCCTTCGGGCCAGCCTCGCCTCTCACCAGACCGTCGTATTCCACGACGTGGAGATCTCCCCGGGCGACAGCGTCCTCCCCGGCATCACCCTCCGGCCGGCCCTGACCGAGAGGGTGGAGGTGAAGGCGAAGGTGGATGTGGTCCGGACCGAGTCCGCCACCACCAGCACCACCATCTCGTCCGAGTTCCTCTCCGGATTGCCGGTCCTGGGGCGCGACTACCAGGACATCCTCACCCTGGCGCCCGGGGTCACCGACGTGAACAACACCGGGAACCCCAACATCCACGGGGCCCGGGACACCGACGTGGTGACCCTGGTGGACGGCGTGAACACCACCGATCCCTTCACGGGCCTCTACGGCCAGGAGCTGAACGTGGAGTCCATCGAGGAGATCGAGGTGATCACCGCCGGGGCCACGGCCGAGTACAGCCGTGCCTCGGGCGGATTCGTGAACATCATCACCAAGTCGGGCGGGAACGAGTTCAAAGGGACCTTCAAGTTCTTCCTGCAGACCAGCCGGGTGGACGGCGACGGGGCCGGGACCGACTCCACGGAGATCCGGGGCGGGCTTGGCGAGACGGAAGGGTTCCGGGACCAGAAGTTCTCCAACCTCTATCCCTTCCTCTCCCTCTCCGGGGCGTTCATCAAGGATCGCCTCTGGTACTACTTTGCGCCCGAGTACGTCCAGATCGAGGATCCCATCAACGCCGGGACCCAGTCCTACATCGCCGCCACCCGCGCAATCCGGGCCACCGGGAAGGTCACGTGGCAGCTGGCCTCCTCCAACAAGCTGGCCCTCATCGCCCTTTACGATGACACCCGAGAGGACAACCAGGGAGTCGACAGCCGCGTCTCCCTCGAGAGCGGCTATACCTTTGCCCGGGGCGGGCCGACCCTGACCCTGCAGGACACGGCCATCCTGAGCCCCAATCTCTCGCTGGAGTCGACGCTCTCCCGGTTCGATCAGTCCTTCAGCGTCACCCCGACCCTCGACCCGGACACCAACGGGAACGGCATTCTCTACGTGGACGGGATCCCCTCGCTGGGGGGGAATGAAGACGGCTTCATGAACGCCCGTGAGCGGGATCCGGGGGAGGACTTCGACCGGGACGGCCGCTACGACGTCTTCGAGGACTACGACGGGACCGAGAGCCTGAGCGGCTGCGTCATCGATCCCGTCACCCTTGAGAGTGTCTGCTCGGAGGACCTGGACCGGGACGGGCGGCTCACCTCGCCCAACGGTTGCGAGGGGAATGACCACGAGGACCTCAACTGCAACGGCCGCATCGATTTCGAGGTGGACGCGAACAGAAACGGGAGCCTCGACCCGGAAGAGGACACGGGGATTCCCTGCGCCAACCGCTTCTTCTGCCTCGACGGATACGAGCCCGGCACCCGGGGCAACGGAATCTTCGACACGGAGGACACGAACGGAAACGGGGAGCTGGACACCGTTCCCGACGAGGGGGCGACCCCCTTCCCGTATTGGACGGACAGGAACGGAAACGGCCGGCCGGATCCCGGGGAGTTCCGGTCCCCCGTCGCGCCGGATAGGGACTACGTCTGGAGCCTCAACAGCAACCGGATCTCCGGGCCGTTCTATTTCGACTACGCCGACAGCCGGACCCGGGACACTCTGAAGGAAGACCTCTCCTTCTACATAGACGACCTGCTGGGAACCCATGACGTGAAGGCAGGCCTGATCTTCGAGAAGGAGGGGTTCGACCGGACCACCCACCGGCGCTCCCTCCTCCAAATCAGGAAACAGGGCGTGGACCTGACCACCGGGCGGGTGGGGGGGACGGTGGGGACCTACCTGCCCACCGAGGGGGCCGTCCACAACACCGCGTCGGGCGACCACTTCGGCTTCTATGTCCAGGACTCCTACAAGCCCCTGCCGAATCTGACGGTTGGGCTGGGGCTCCGGTTCGACCGGGAGGGAATCCGCTCCGGTGGGTTCGAGTTCTTCGAGCCGGCGGAGCAGCGGCGGCAGTTCGATTTCCTCATGGGCCTCAAGGGAATCGAGGCGAAGGCGGGGGATCTCAACACCGACGGGATCATCTCCAAGGGGCTGACCGGCGATCCGCTCTATTTCACGTTCGTGGAGAGCAGCCACTTTCAGGCCCTCGAATCGGCCCTGGGGCTCGTGGCCCCGAGCCGGCTCACCCGTCACAACTTCCTGACGAGCATCGAGAGCGCTTCCCTCGCTCAGTTCGGAATCAACGATCCGCTCCGTCTGCGGAACGGCCGCCCCCGGCAGCCGGAGGAGATCCTGATCACCAATAACAACCTGGCGCCGCGCCTCAGCCTCTCCTGGGATCCCAGGGCCGACGGGAAGTCCAAGCTCTTCGCCTCCTGGGGGCGGTTCTATGGGAACCTCTTCCTGGAGACCGTGGTAGGCGAGCAGGGGCCCGACACCGTCAGCCCCTACTACGCCTACGACTCCGACGGGGTGGACACATTCGGGGTGCCCAACAACCGGATTGGCCGGAGGATCTCCTATTCCCCCCCCTCGGCGTTCCAGGTGGACCGGGCGCTGCGCACCCCCTTCACCGACGAGCTGACCGCCGGGTTCTTGCGGGAGATCGCGCCGGAGGTTTCCATCTCGCTGACCTATGTCCGCCGCGACTACCGGGACCAGCTCCAGGACGTGGACGTGAACCACAGCACCCGGCGTCCCCCCTTCTGCAAGGGGGCGCCTGCCACCACCGGCCACTGCGACGACTTCGGCATCACCCTCGTCCCGATGAGAGGCCTCACGAACGTCCGGTTTGACAGGGTGCCCGACAGATACCCGGATCTCTACATCAACAACTTCAACTTCAACCAGATATTCCGGGTGGGAAACTATAACTTTCAGGCCTACAGGAGCTACGAGTTCCAGATCACCCGGAGGCTGCAGCGGAAGTGGCAGATGGACGCCAGCTACGTCTTCTCCAAGGCCACCGGGCAGGCCGAGTCGTTCCTCTCCGAGAGCGGGGACGATCCGGCCCTCACGGAGCTGAAGAGCGGGTACCTCGACTACGACCAGCGCCACGTGGCCAAGATCCACCTGGTTTCGTATCTCCCCGCCGACTGGCGGCTGGGAGGCAGCATCACCTGGTCCTCGGGGCTTCCCTTCAGCTTCACGAACCGCTTCCAGTCCGCCGACAACGTTGATTTCACCCAGACACGGCGGCTCTTCGGGCGGCGGGACCCCAACACCGGGTACTTTCTGGAGGAGCTGCGCAACAGCCACCGGAACCACTCGGCCTACGACATCAACGTCCGGACCCAGAAGAACTTCGTGATCGGCAACGCCGCCGCCGGGGCCTTCTTCGAGATTTACAACCTCCTCAACGCCGACACTCTCCGGATCGCGGAGATCGACAACCGGGAGGACACCCTCCAGGCCGAGGAGACGCGGAGGTTCGGACGGCGCTTCCAGTTCGGCATTCAGCTTGACTTCTGACTTCTACCGTCCCGGGGCGCTTCCCGGTCAAACTGGCGTGAAGCGGCGGCCCGGGGCGGGGCTGGGCCGCCATCCTGGCACCGGCCTGGGCGCGGCGGGGAGGGGCCATGCTAACTCAAACAAGAATTGATCGGTTAGAGCGTCTCTTTTCTTTTCATATGGCACCGCAGTTGCTAGAATAGGCGGCCTCGGCGGCGGCGGGATCCTTACCGCCGCTGCATCGTCATTCTCAAGAGAAGGGTGGTCTTCCGGGAAGCGCCGGGTCGCTGGTGGAGGGCTCGGGCGGAAAACAGGAGAAGCATGGAACAGGACATCCGACGGATCAGCGAACTGGTGGCCGAGAAGGGGACCTTCGTGGAGCCCCTCCTGTCCGAAGTGCGAAAGGTCATCGTGGGACAGCGCTACCTTCTGGATCGGCTCCTCATCGGGGTGCTGACCCAGGGGCACCTTCTTCTGGAGGGGGTTCCGGGACTGGCCAAGACCCTCTCGGTGAAATCATTCGCCGACGCCATTGACGCCAAGTTCCAGCGCATTCAGTTCACTCCCGACATGCTCCCGGCGGACCTGATCGGCACCATGATCTTCAATCCCCGGGACGGGGCCTTCAGCCCCAGGAAGGGGCCCCTCTTCGCGCACCTGATTCTGGCGGACGAGATCAACCGGGCGCCGGCCAAGGTGCAGTCGGCCCTGCTGGAGGCGATGCAGGAGCGACAGGTGACCCTGGGCGATCACACCTATCCCCTCGAGCCTCCCTTCCTGGTCCTGGCCACCCAGAACCCCATCGAGCAGGAGGGGACCTACCCGCTCCCCGAGGCGCAGGTGGACCGGTTCATGCTGAAGCTGAAGGTGGGTTACCCCTCCAAGACCGAGGAACGGGCCATTCTGGACCGGATGTCGGGAGATCACATTCCCGCCGTGCGGCGGGTCGTCTCCACCGCGGAGATCCTGGCGGCCCGGGAAGTGGTCAACCAGATCTACATGGACGACCGGGTGCGGGACTACATCGTGGACATCGTTTTCGCCACCCGCTTCCCGAAGGACTACAAGCTGGACATCGCCCCGCTCATCGCCTTCGGCGCCTCGCCGCGGGCCACCCTCTATCTCACCCTCGCCGCCAAGGCCCATGCCTTCGTGAAGGGAAGAGGCTACGCGACGCCGGAGGACGTGAAGTCGATCGCCTTCGACGTGCTGCGGCACCGCGTCCTGCTCACCTACGAGGCGGAGGCCGAGGACGTCACGCCGGAGGCCATCGTCCAGCAGGTCCTGGACACCATCGAAGTGCCCTGAGCCTTTCGCTCTTTCCGGCCGACCCAGAGGGTTCGCCACAGATGCCTCTCACCTCCCAGGAGATCCTGAAGAAGGTCCGGCGGATCGAGATCCGGACCAACCGCCTTGTGAACGAGTCGCTGGCGGGGGAGTACCACTCCGTCTTCAAGGGGCGCGGGATGGAGTTCGACGAGGTCCGGGAGTACACGCCCGGGGACGACATCCGCACCATCGACTGGAACGTGACCTCCCGGATGGGGCACCCCTACGTGAAGAAGTTCGTGGAGGAGCGGGAGCTGACGGTGATGCTCCTGGTGGACGCCTCCGCCTCGGGCGACTTCGGCACCGTGGGGAGCACCAAGCGGGAAGTGGCCGCCGAGGTCTGCGCGCTGCTGGCCTTCTCCGCCATCAGGAACAGCGACCGGGTGGGGCTGCTGGTTTTCACCGACCGGGAGGAGCGGTACGTTCCGCCCCGGAAGGGGAGGAACCACGTGCTGCGTGTGATCCGGGAGGTCCTCACCTTCGAGCCGTCGGGGAGGCGGACCGATCTGACCCTGGCCCTGGAGTCCCTTTCGCGGGGGATCCGCCGCCGCTGTGTGGCCTTCGTCGTCTCGGACTTCCTGGACAGCGGCTTCGAGCAGGCGCTGCGCATCGCCAACCGGAAGCATGACCTCATCGCGATTGCGCTCTCGGACCCGCGGGAGATGGACCTCCCGCCGATGGGAATCCTCGAGATGGAGGACACGGAGACGGGACGGACCCTCCTGGTGGACACCTCTGACCGCCGGGTGCGTGCCCGGTATGCCGCCGGGGCCCGGGAGCGGGTCGAGACGCTCAGGCGTCTCTTCCGCCAGAACAAGGTGGACTCGGTGGAGCTGACGACCGGGCTTCCCTATGACGTTCCTCTGGTCCGCTTCTTCCGGGACAGGGCGAGGAGGCTGCGGTGAGGCGCCTTTTCGTCTCCCTGCTGATCGCCCTCGCAATCCCGGCGGTGCCGGCCCGGACGCCCTCGGGGGAGGAGGCGCCCGTCCGGGCGCAGGCGGTTCCCGACCGGACGAAGGCCACGGTGGGGGACCGGATCCTGGTGACGGTCACGGTGACCCATCCCCCGAACGTGACCGTTTCCCCCCCCAGCCCCGTGATGGAGTCCGGGAGCACCCTGCTCCTGGAGCAGGTCCAGGGCGCGGCGCCGCGGGAGAAGGAGAAGCCGGCGGAGAAGGGGACGCCCCCGGGAGTCGTGCGGGAGCTCTTCCTGTTCCACGCCCAGGCCTTCGAGACGGGCACGACCAGCCTCCCGGCGTTCCGGGTGGACTGGCAGGGGAGCGGAGGAAAGGCGGGGAGCGTCTCCACCGAGAGCGTCCCGCTGGAGATCGTCTCGGTCCTCAAAGGGCCGGGGGAGGAGCCGGCGGACATCAAGCCGCCCGCCGAGTTGCCGCCGCCCCCGTTCCCGTGGAAGGCCGCGGGGATCGCGGCCCTCGCCCTGTCCCTGCTCGGCGCCGCCTTCTACCTCTGGCACCGGCGGCGAAGGCCGCCGGGAGCCGGGCCGGAGGCGCCAGCCGTTCCCTCCGTCCCTCCCCATGAGCGGGCCTACCGGGAGCTGGAGCAGCTTCTCGCCTCGCACCTTCTCCGAGACGGCAAGATCAAGGAGTTCCATGTGGAGCTTGCGGAGATCATCAAGCGCTACCTGGCTGGACGCTTCGGGATCGAGACGCTGGAGCGGACCTCCGAGGAGGTCATCGAGGAGATGAAGCGGGTGCGGGTTGGGACGGCCTCCACGGGACTGGTACGGGAGTTTCTGGCGGAGACGGACCTGGTGAAGTTCGCCAGGCACTTCCCGGCGGAGGAAGAGGTCCGTCTCACCGTGGACAGGGCCTACCGTCTCGTGGACCAGACGAAGCTCGTGGTCTCCCCGCCCCCCTCCCCCGTCAGCGGGGTCCCCCCCGTGCTCTCGCCGGAGGCGGCGCCATGACCTGGCACTGGCAGAGCCCCCAGTGGCTCTATCTCCTCCTGCTGGTCCCGGCCCTGATCGGTCTTCACGTCTGGACGCTGCGGAAGGGAAAGGGATCGCTCCGGTTTTCCGACCTGAGGATTTTCGACGGGATCCCGCCCTCCTGGACGGTCCACCTCCGGCATCTCCCGTTCGCCTTCAGAATGCTGGCCCTGGTCCTCCTCATCGTGGCCCTGGCGAGGCCCCAGGCGGGGCACAGCGAGGAAGAGGTCCTCACCGAGGGGATCGACATCCTGGTGGCCCTGGACAACTCCGGGAGCATGGCGGCGGAGGACTTCAAGCCCAGGAACCGGCTCCACGTGGCCAAGGAGACGGTGGCGAAGTTCGTCCGGGGCCGCAGGAACGACCGGATCGGCCTGGTGGTCTTCGCGGAGAAAAGCTACACACGGTGCCCCCTGACCCTGGACTACGGAGTCCTGCAGACGCTTTTGGACGGCGTGAGCCTGGCCCCCAAAAGCGAGGACGGGACCGCCCTGGGAATGGGGCTGGCCACCAGCGTGAACCGTTTGAGGACCTCCCGGGCGAAGAGCCGGGTCATCGTCCTGCTGACCGACGGCCGGAACAACCGGGGTGCCATCGATCCCGCCACCGGCGCCGCGCTGGCGAAGGCGATGGGGATCCGGATCTACACCATCGGGGTGGGGACGAAAGGGGAGGCCCCTTACCCGGTGGACGATCCGGTGTTCGGCCGCCGCTACATCTACATCCCCGCCGACATCGACGAGGAGAGCCTGAAGTCGATCGCCGCGACGACGGCCGGGCTCTACTTCCGGGCCACCGACTCCCGGAGCCTGGAGTCGATCTTCGCGAAGATCGACAGGATGGAGAAAACGGAAGTGAAGGTGAAGCGGTACATGCGGTTCACCGAGCTGTTTCCGGCGTTCCTCCTGCCGGGAGTGTTTCTCTTCCTGCTGGAGGTCGGGCTCTCCCAGACCCGGCTGAGGCAGATTCCGTGACGGAGGTCCGGTGATGTTCGGCGAGCATGCGGAACGGCCCGTGCGAAGAGCCCGCAGAGAAGAATTCATGACAGAGGTTGACTGATGTTCGGCGAGCATACGGAACGGCCCGTGCGAAGAGCCTGCAGAGAAGAATTCATGACAGAGGTTGACTGATGTTCGGCGAGCCGCGCGCCCTGCTCTTGCTGCTCCTGGTGCCCCTGCTGGCGGCCTTCCTGGTGATGGTCCGGGTGCGCCGCCGCCGTCTTCTGGCCCGTTTCGGGCGGGAGGACCTGGTGGCGCGCCTGGTGAGGGCCCCGGGCGCCGGCCGGTGGGCTCTGAGGGTCTCCCTCATCCTGTTGGCTGCCACCTTCCTGGTTCTCACCCTCGCCCGGCCCCGGTGGGGGCAGAAGGTGGAGGAGGTACGCCGGCAGGGGGTGGACGTGATGGTGGCCATCGACGTCTCCGCTTCCATGCTCTCCGAGGACGTGAAGCCGAGCAGGCTGGCCCGGGCCAGGGAGGAGGTCGCCACTCTCCTCTCCTCCCTGGGCGGGGACCGGGTGGGGCTCGTGGCCTTCGCGGGCGATTCCTACGTCGCCTGCCCCCTGACCCTGGACTACGCCGCCGCCAAGATCTTCATGGACGTCCTCGACCCCTCCCTGATTCCGGTCCCCGGGACCGCCATTGCCTCCGCCATCCGGAAATCAACGCAGGCCTTCAACAGCCGGGAGAAGCGTTACAAGGTCCTGGTTCTCATCACCGACGGGGAGGACCACGGGGCCGATGCGGTGGCGGCCGCCCGGGAGGCCGCCCGGGAGGGAGTGGTGATTTATACTCTGGGAGTCGGGACCGGCGGCGGCTCTCCCATCCCGCTCCGGGAGGCCGGCGGAGGGGTGACCGGCTACAAGCAGGACAGGGCCGGCAGGATCGTCACCAGCCGCCTCGATCCGGTGAGACTGGCCGAGATCGCCGAGGCGGCCGGAGGGAAGTACCTCCCCGCCACGGCGGAAGGGCGCGAGCTGAGGGAAATCGAGGACCGGATCGCGCGGATGGAGCGGCGTCAGGTGGGATCCCGGCTCACCATCACCTACGAGGAGCGGTACCAGCTCCCTCTATCCGTCGCCCTGATCGCCCTCCTTCTGGACGCGGGCGTGGGAAGCCGGCTCTTTCCACGCCGGGAGAAGCTGCCGACATGATGAGCCGGGGCCGGACGTTCCTGTTCGCTGTCGTCTCGGGGATCCTCCTGTCCCCCGTGATGGCCCCCGAACTTCTCGCCTCGGCGCGCTCCAAGAACCGGGACGGGAACCGGCTCTACGAGGAGAAGAAGTACGATGAGGCCCTGAAGCGGTACACCGAGGCGCAGCTGGAGGCCCCCGACGCCCCGCAGCTCCACTACAACCTGGGGAATGTCCTCTTCCGGAAGGGGGACCTGGAGAAGGCGCGGGACGAGTACCGCCGGGCGCTGGCCTCCGCCGACCCGGGGCTGGATCCCCGGGCCATCTACAACCTGGGAAACACATTCTTCACCCGGCAGGAATACAAGGACGCCGTGGCCGCTTACCAGCGCGCCTTGAGGCTGGACCCCTCCGACGCGGATGCCAAGCGGAACCTGGAGCTGGCCCTGCTGCGGATGAAGCAGCAGCAACAGCCGAAGCAGCAGCCCCAGGGCGGCGACCGGAAGGACGAGGAGAAGCAGAAGCAGCAGGAGAAACCCACACCCCAGGGAGGAGAGGAGAAGAAGCAGGAAGCGGCGGAGAAGAAGGAGCCCCGGGGCGGCGACCGGAAGGAGAAGGGGAGCCTGTCGAAGGAGGAGGCCGAGAGGATCCTCAACGCCCTGCAGGAGGACGAAAAGGAGAACATGAAGAAGCGGCTGGCGACGTCGAAGGAAGACCAGGAAGAGGTGGAGAAGGACTGGTGATGAGACCGTTCCGGATCGTCTCGCTTCTCCTCCTGTCGGCCCTTGCCGCCACGCCCCTGCTGTCCCAGGAGCCGCAGGTCAGCGCCTCGGTCACTCCTGAACGGGTGGAGGAAGGTGACCCGGTCACCCTGACCGTGGAGATCTCCGGAGACAGCCAGGCGCCCGAGACGCCGCCCGATCTGACCCGGTTGCCGGGCTTCATCCTGGCCGCGGGTCCTTCCGTCTCCTCCTACTTCCGGTGGATCAACGGGCGCACGAGCGCCTCCCGCACTTACACCTACACCCTCCTCCCGCAGGGGAGGGGGACCCGCACGATCCCCGCTCTCGCGTTGAAGATCGGGGAACGGGTCCTCCGCACCGAGCCGCTCCGGGTGGACGTGGTGCCCCGGAGCTCGATAGGGGGCGGCGGGAATCCGCCGCCCCGGGCTTCCCCTTTCGCCGATCCGGGAACGCGGCGACGGCTCGCGCCCCCTCCCACCGCTCCGGCCCTGCTGATCGTGGAAGCGTCGGTGGACAAGCCGGTGGTCTACCCGGGCGAGCAGGTGACCCTGGTCTACCGGGTCTACACCCAGTTCGAGATCGCCCAGATGTCGCTGAAGGACCAGCCCACCTACCAGGGCTTCTGGGTCGAGGACCTCAAGACCGACGACAAGTACGAGGCCCGCCCGGTGGCGCGCAAGGAGGGGAGCTTCGTCGAATACACGGTCCTGAAGAAAGCGCTGTTTCCCACCAATCCCGGGAGCTTCACCATTCCCCCCATCACTTTTCACTTCGCCGTGCGCCGCCGGGGGATGGACCCCTTCGATTCCATGTTTTTCCAGCCCACCGAGAGTGTTTTTCGCTCCAGCGGGGCCGTCACCATCCGGGTGAGGGATCTCCCGGAGCAGGGCAGGCCGCCGGAATTCAAGGGGGCGGTGGGGCAGTTCACCCTGAAGGTGAGCGCCGACCGGAAGCAGGCGCGGGTGAATGACGCCGTCGCCCTGAGGATCCGGGTGGAGGGGCAGGGGAACATCAACACCCTCGAGACCCCCGGGCTGCCCGAGATCCAGGACTTCAAGCGGTACGAGCCCAAGGTGGAGGAGGCAATGCAGGCGAAGGGAGGGACCCTCGTGGGGGCCAAGACCTGGGAGTACGTGCTGATCCCCCTGGCACCCGGTGAGCAGGTGATCCCGCCGGTCCGGTTCGCCTTCTTCGATCCCCTGACGGAGCAGTACCGGCTTCTCGAGAGCGATCCGATTCGCCTGAGCGTGGCGAAGGGAGATCTTGCGGAGGTGCCGGTCCAGGCGGCGCCCGACCGGACCGAGATAGCGGTGCTGGGATCGGACATCCGGTACATCAAGCAGGCGGCGGGCCGCATCGTGGACGAGGGGACAATCCCTTACGCCTGCCGCGGGTTCCTGGCGCTTCTGCTGGCGCCGCTGGCCCTGAACGTCTCGCTCCTGCTGATTGCCCGCCGGCGCGCGGCCCTCTCCGGCAGCAAGGCCCTGGTCCGCCGGCGCCGGGCGGCGCGGGCGGCCCGGAAGCGCCTGCGGCGCGCCCGGACCCTCCTCGCCCACGATCAATCCGGGAAGTTCTACCAGGAAATGGCCTCCGCCCTGACTTTCTACCTGGCCGACAAGGCCGGGGTCAGCGCCTCCGGACTCACCTACGACCGGGTCGAGGAGATCCTCTCGGAGCGGGGGGTCGAGCCGGAGACGGGGCAGCGGTTCCGGCGCTGCCTGGAGGCCTGCGACTTCGCCCGGTTCGCTCCGGCCTCCTCCGGGAAGGAGGAGATGGAGCGGGCCTTCGTCGAGGCCGGGAAGGTGATCGAGGAGCTGGAAGGGAAGGTGAAGATCCTATGAGGCGTCGCGGCGGGGTCGTGGCCGCGCTGGGGCTGGCCCTCCTGATCGGAGGGCTCACGGCGCGGGCGGCGGGGGCCTCCCGGTCTCCCGAGGAGCTGTTCGCCCGCGGTTGCGAACAATACTCCCGCGGCGACTATGCCGCCTCAGCCGATTCCTTCCGTGAAGTCCTCTCCGCCGGGATCCGGAACAGCCGCGTCTACTACAACCTGGGAAATGCCTGCTTCCGCCGCAACCAGATCGGCCAGGCGATCCTCTATTACGAGAAGGCCCTGAGGCTGGATCCCGCCGACGAGGACGCCCGGGCGAACCTTCGCTATGCGAACCTCCGGATCCGTGACCGGATTCCCGCCGACGATTCCCCGCTCCTCCTGGCCCTGGCGGTGCGCGCCCGGGATCTCCTCCGCCTGGAGGAGGTGACGCGACTCTTCCTGGGGGTCTACCTGGCAGGGATGCTTCTGGGTGGGGGCTGGATCCTGACGAACGGGCGGCGCTGGGCGCCCCATCTCGGAATCGCCGCCCTCGCCCTCCTCGTCCTGTCCCTGGCCTGCGGAGGCTGGATGCTCCTGCAGGGACGCGCGCGGGCCTCGGCCGACGAGGCCATCGTCCTGGTGGAGAAGGTCGAGGTCCTCAGCGGCCCGGGGCCCGAGAACACCCTCCTGGCCTCGGTCCACGAGGGGACGAAAGTGCGAATCCACAACCGCCGGGAGGCCTGGGTGCAGGTGACCCTCCCCGACGGCCGCGCCGGCTGGATGCGGGGGGAGGCTCTTGGAGTCATCTGAGCCCCTCGGTCTTTACCTGCACGTTCCCTTCTGCGTCTCCCGCTGCACCTACTGCGATTTCTACACGCGGCCCTTCGAAGATCGATCCCGGGTGCGCGCCTTCGCCGGCGCGCTCGGAGTCGAGATCGGCCTGAGCGCCGACGACCTGGGGCTGAGGGGCCGCAGGGTGAACACCGTCTACTTCGGGGGAGGGACCCCTTCGCTGCTGGAACCCGGGGACCTGGAGGGGATTCTGCAAAGCGCCGCCTCGGTCTTCCGGATGGACCGCGGGGCCGAAGTCAGCCTCGAGGCCAACCCGGAGAGTGTCGCCGGGGAGAAGCTCCGGGCCTTCCGCGCGCTGGGCGTCAACCGCCTGAGCCTGGGGGTGCAGAGCTTCCGGCGCGGGATCCTGGCGACCCTCGGGAGGGCCCACTCTCCGGAGGAGGCCCTGAGTGCGGTGACGGCGGCGCGCGGGGCGGGCTTCGATAATCTCAGCATCGACCTCATGCTGGCCCTTCCCGGACAGGACCGCGGTGGTCTCGAGGAAGATCTCCGGACGGTGGCGGATCTGGGCCCGGATCATCTCTCCGCCTACCTTCTGGAGATGGACAAGGAGACCGCCTTGCGCGCGCGGATCGAGAAAGGGGAACTGAAGCCTCCCACGGAGGACCAGGCGGCGGAGATGTACGACCTCACTGCCGAGGCGCTGGAAAGGGCCGGCCTCCGGCACTACGAAATATCCAGCTTTGCCCGCCCCGGCTTCGAGTGCCGGCACAACAGGAAGTACTGGACCGACCTTCCCTTCCTGGGTTGCGGCCCCTCCGGATGGTCCTGCCTGGGGAACAGGCGCTTCTGTGTGACCCGGGACCTGGAGGGGTACCTGGACGCCGTCCGGCGCAAAGCGGCCCCGGATCGGGAAGAGGACCAGGTTTCACCCGGGACGCGGTTCGCGGAGGCGGTCATCGCGGGGCTGCGGCTCCTGGAGGGGATCGACCTGGAAGCGATCGCCCGCCGTCACGGTGTCGCCGATCCCCTCGGCCCCCGCCTGCCGCGAATCCTGGAGCTGGAAGAGGCCGGCCTCCTTCGGCGCGAGGGAAGCCGGATCCGTCTCACCCGCCGCGGCCTCCCCGTCGCCAACGAGGTCTTCCGCGCGTTTCTGTGAGTGGGGTCCTACTCGCCCGGGGGGGGAATCGCACGCCTGTGCACCGCCAGGGCCACGCCGGACACGACCAGCGCGGAGCCGGCCAGGATGCGCAGCGTGAACGGCTCGTGCAGGAGCAGGACCCCCACTCCCACCGCCACCACCGGGTTCAGGTAGGAGATGAGGGAGACGCGAGTGGCGGAGGCGTGGGAGAGGAGCCAGTACCAGAGGCTGAAGCTCACCGCCGATCCGAGGAGCGCCAGATAGAGAAGCGCCCCCAGGGAAGTCGCGTTGAAGGAGATCGGAAGGTCCCTTTCGGTGGCCAGCGCCACCGCCGCCATGATGATGGCCGCGAGTCCCATGGGGACCGCCGAAATCGAGAGAGGGTGGACCTCCTTGCCCCAGCGCTTCACCGCCACGGTGGCGAGGGCCGACACGACCGGCGAAGCCAGCATCACCGCCGACGCCACGGCCATCTTCGCCCCTCCCATCGACGCGAAATCCTCGGAGTAGATCACCCCCACCCCGGCGAATCCCAGGAGGATCCCGCCGCCCCCCCGGAGCGTCAGCCGCTCCCCCGGGAGGGTGAAGTGGGCCAGAAGTGCGACGAAGAGGGGAAAGGTGGCGAAGAGGACCGCGGTAATGCCCGAGGGAACGTACTGCTCGCACCAGTAGACGATGCCGTAGGAGGCGCAGAAGGTGAAGGCGGTGTTCACCAGCCAGAGTCTTCGCTCGAGACGGCTGCGACCCAGGGGGACTCGGGCCAGGAAGGCCACCACGAGGAGCACGGCCGAGGCGATGGCGAAGCGGAGGGCGACGCCGGTGAAGGGCGGGATCCCTTCGAGTCCGATCCGGATGGCCGCCCAGGTGGTCCCCCAGATGAGGATCAGGACGAGGGCGACGGTCATCATCAGGAAGCGGTCGGGTCGGGGCAAGGGTGCCTCCGGCAGCGGACGGTGCGCGCGGTTCCGCGCGTGGAGCACAAAGCCTAAGGGCATCGGAACCTCGGGTCAAATCGCCCCGTTTCTCCGAGCGGCGCGAGCGGCGCGAGCCCCGCGAGCCTCGCGAGTCCTGCCGCCGGAACTCGTCCCTTCGACCGTCGGGGCACGGACGATTGAGGCTGTCCGCTGCCCCTCCGGTCTCAGGGCTCGAGCCCCGGCGTCACCCGCGGTAGAGATTGATCCGGGTCGGCGTCTCGGATAGGCTCTTGGCATTCTGCAGGAGAAGACATGATGCGCGCGGAGAGGTTTCTTCCCTGGGCCCTTCTGGCGGCCGTCGTCCCGGCCGTCCTGATCTTCACCGTGGCGTCCGGCGAGCAGCCGCAGCAGCCGCCATCGGGACCGCACGATGCCACCATCCACCATTCCTTCAAGGGGATCGACCAATGGGTCCGCGCCTTCGACGACCCGAAGCGCGACCTGTGGCAGAAGCCGCAGGAGACGGTGGCCGCCATGAGGATCACCCCCGGGATGACGGTGGCGGACCTCGGGGCCGGCACCGGCTACTTCAACCGGTATCTTGCCGGGGCCGTCGGCCCCGGGGGGATGGTCCTGGCGCTGGACACCGAGATCGAGATGGTTCAGCACATGGCGGAGCGGAACCGCCGGGAGGGGCTCTCCAACGTTCTTCCGGTGCTGGTTGCGCCTGAGGACCCCTTTTTCCCGCGCCGCCGCGTCGATCGGGTCCTCATCGTCGACACCTATCACCACATCGACGATCGGCTGAACTACTTCGCCCACATGAGGGGCGCCCTCACGGCGAGAGGGAGCATCGTCGTCATTGACTACCTCAAGAAGCCGGTGCCCGTGGGGCCTGGCGCGGAGCACAAGATCGACCGGGACCTCGTCGTCCGGGAGATGAAGCAGATCGGACTCAACCTGGCCCGGGAGGAAACCTTCCTTCCTTACCAGTACTTCCTGGTCTTCGAGCCCGCAAGGCGCTGAGCGGGGCGATTCGAGACGGAGAAAGGCAGGCCCGGATGATCACCACCGCCGATTTCAAGAGGGGGCTTACCCTCCTGGTGGAGGGGAAGCCCTACCTCATCATGGATTACACGGTCCAGACCCCCTCGGCCCGCGGCGCCGCCACCCTGGTGCGGGTGAAGGGGCGCAACGTCATCACCGGGCAGGTGCTGGACATGACCTTCAAGTCCGGGGAGAAGTTCGAGGAGCCCGACCTGGAGAAGCGCAAAATCAATTTCCTTTACGCGGCAGAGGACGCCTTCCACTTCATGGACGAGGAGTCCTACGAGCAGTTCCACCTGGACCGCTCGATGCTGGGCGACGCCGCGAGGTGGCTCATCGAGGGGATCACCCTGAAGTCGGTGGTCTTCGAGGGGAAGGTGGTGGGGATCGATCTGCCCCAGTTCGTGGAGATGGAGGTGGTGGAGACGGGCCCGGGCGGCCGCTCCGACATGGCCAGCGGCAAGGTCACCAAGTCGGCGAAGCTTGCCAACGGGACCGAGATCCGGGTCCCCTCCTACCTGGAAGCGGGGGAGCGGGTCATGGTGGACACCACCACCGGCGACTTCGTCAAGCGCGTCGGGAAGTGAAGAGCCGGATCGGTTTCGTCGTGGGAACAACGCGCCGAAGAACCTGAAGCTCCAGGGAAAAAGGGGGAAAGGCCATGCACAGGGAGCGAAGCATTCGCCGATGGGTGGCCGCGGCTGCCGTGGGTCTGCTTCCACTCTCCTTTCCAGTCGCCTCCGCGGAAGAGGGGAAGGGACCCAGATGGAGGATTCAGGACGCCAGTCCGGGAATCCACCTCGTGCTGAAGGAGGGCAAGCGCTACAAGGTCTCGGGCAAGGTGATGGTCGAGTACCGCCTGGAAACCTCCGCGTTCCCCCCGGGAAAGAGCTACGGCCTCTGGCTCTGGAATTTCGGCAACCCTGAGGGATGGCTGATGATGAAGGATTTCTCCGTGGATGCGGCGGGTCGTCTGGTCTGCGAGCATCCCATCCCCCCGGAAGAGGCCGCTGGGGGAAAGAACCGGGCCTGTGTCTTCGACATGGAGAAACTGTCCTTGCTGGCCATCGCTTCGGTCAAGGGAGTACCCTTCCGCGTGGCGATTCTTTCCACCGACGGAGCCATCGGGGCTTTTGTGAGGTCCGTTCCGCTTCCCCTCCAGTTCAAGCAGGGAGGATGCACAATTTCGGCCGAAATCGCCTCGGACAAGGCCGACAGCTTTTTGGTGGGGGGAGAGGGATTCCAGCCAGGGGAAAAGGTGGCCTGGAAGGCGGAGATGGGCGACACCCTTACGGAGGATGAGGCGGAGGCTTCGGAGAACGGCAATTTTGTGGTCGTCCTGAACCCTGGCGCCACGGGCAAGGAGTCGGGCAAGGTCGTCTTCACGTCTCGAGGGAAATCCTGCAACCCGACACTGATATTCAAATGGGGGCCGCCCGCCCTCAAGTAACGATGCCGTCGCTCTCCAAGGAGACGGCGATCCGATCCGATGCCTGAATCAGTGGGACGGGGCCGCGCCCCGGGAGAGATCGGCCAGAAGCCCCGCTGACTCCCTGTCCTTCGCCTCGACCTGGATCTTCATGTCCAGGTCCCTGCCGACCCGGCAAGCCATCCGGATCGAGTCCACCGACGCGAGGGCTTCACCTGGATTCCAGCCGGCATTGTTCCGGGCGATCTCGGATGAGACCTGGTTCGCCAGGCTCTCGGAGTTGAAGACGGCCCAGACCGGGGCTTTCCGGTCCACGCCGGCGAGAAGGTCCCGGAATCGGGGCTCCTTCGTCTCGGGGCGCTTCGCGCCGGTCACGACGTCCGCGGCGCGGAACACCTCCGACTCCTCCCCGAAAAGGAGGGTGGTCTCGTCGGGCTGGGCCATGTCCCTTACGATGATGGCGGCTTCGGTGCTCAAGGGGTTCCCCGCGGTGTGGCAGAGCATTCCATCAGTGACAGATACGGCGAAGGAGGGGCCGAAGTTCCGGAGAAACAGGGCACGGAGAATCTTAGGGGATCGAGTGCCTGCGCACCAACATCGCCCGCCACTCCGCCAGACCGTGCCGGGCCGTCCCACACCCGGAAGCGCCACGTCGGTGCATTACTTCTGTTTCTCGTCGAGGGCGGCCCATCGGGCGTAGAGCCGGTCGACCCTGGCCTGGAGTTCCTCGAGCTCCGAGAGCCGCTTCTGCAGCATGACCGCGTCCGTCGCGATCGAAGGATCCTCCGCGCGCCGCCGTGCCTCGGCGACCCGCGCCTCGGCGTCAAGCACCGCGCCCTCCATCCCGGCCCATTCGCGCTGCTCGAGGTAGCTCAGCCGCCGCGCTCCGGTCGGCGGCGCCTTCGCCATCGGCGGGCGTGGTGTGTTCTTCTTGGGCGGGAGCTGTGGCGATCGGTTCGCCTCCCACTGGCCGTAATCGGCGAAATGGTGCGCGCCGCCGCGGCCGTCGAGCGCAATGACCTGGGTTGAGACCCGATCGAGAAGATGCCGGTCATGACTTACGAGCACGAGGGCGCCGGGGAACTCGAGCAGGGCCTCCTCCAGAACCTCGAGGGCCGGGATGTCGAGATCGTTCGTGGGCTCATCAAGGACGAGCAGGTCGGCGGGCTGGAGCATCATCCTGGCGAGAACGATTCTGGCGCGCTCGCCTCCCGAGAGGCGGGACACCGGGGTCTCGAGCTGCCCCGGTTGGAAGAGAAAGCGCTTTGCCCACGATGCGACATGGAGCGCTCGATCGCGGTAGACGACACTGTCCCCCTCGGGCGCAAGCGCCCGCTTGAGCGTGAGCGCGGGGTCGAGAGCGTCCCGGTTCTGGTCGAAATAGACGACACGCAGGCCCTCGGCGCGCTGGAGGGTCCCGGCCGCGGGTGCTATCTCCCCGACGATTGTCCGCAGCAGCGACGTCTTCCCTGATCCGTTGGGGCCAAGGACGCCGCAGCGCATGCCCGGCGTGAGAAGCAGGTCGAGGTGGTCGATGATCGTCGTCCCGGCGAACGCGATCCGCAATCCCTTGCCGTACCAGAGCCGCTTCGTCCTCCGCCCGGAGGAGGCGAACTCGATGTCCACTGTCGGGGCGACGGTGCGGGCGCGAGCCTCCTCGAGCTCGGCGATGCTGCGCTCAGCCGACTCGATGCGCGCCTTCGACTTGGACGTCCGCGCCTTCGCGCCGCGGCGCAGCCAGGCCACCTCACGACGGACGAGGCCGGCCAGGGTGTCCCGGTAGGCCGCCTGGTTGCTCAACGCTTCGTCGCGCGCCTCCAGGAAGTCCGCGTAGGTTCCGGTCACCTGAAAGAGGCCCGAGGCATGGAGCCGATTGATCTCCAGCATCCGTCGCGCAACCCTCTCGAGAAAATAGCGATCGTGACTGACCACGACGAACGCGCCGGACTCGTTCCGCAGAAGGGATTCGAGCCAGAGAATCGAGTCGATGTCCAGGTGGTTCGTCGGCTCATCGAGCAGGAGGAGGTCGGGCCTGCGGGCGAGCTCACGCGCCATGGCGAGCCGGGCGCGCCAGCCCCCCGAGAGGAGGTCGGTCGAGATGCCTGGGTCGGTGAATCCGGCCTTGCCCAGGGCCAGCCTGACGCGCTGGTGTCGCTCGTGGTCATCGAGTCGTTCATCCGTCGCGACTGCTTCCGCGACGATTTCATCCGCCGACCTGCCCGGGGCGAAGACCGGAGTCTGCGGGACATAGCCGATGCGGATGTTCTTTCTGCGGGTGCAGGTCCCCGAGTCCGGGCTCTCGATGCCGCCGAGGATTTTCAGCAGGGTCGACTTGCCCGCTCCGTTGGGGCCGACGAGCCCGAGATGATCTCCTTCGCAAAGAGCGAACGTCAGCCCCTCGAACAGCGGTGGCCCGCCGAACGACTTGGTGAGGCTTTCACAGCTGAGGAGTGCCGGACGGGGCATGCATGACCACGCGGAGTGAGAGACGACGACGGTAAACTACCGCCCGGGCGTTGCCTGTCGCCAGGGCCCGACTCGATCCCCTTGGCGGGAGCGCAGTATACATCGGCCTCCGTCCCGGGGCCGCGGCATCCCGGGTGATAGCGCCCTTCCTCCTATTGCAGGTAGCCGAGGGACCGGAGCCGCTCCCGCTGCTCGGGAGAGAGGCTCTCTTCGAGGTTGGCCCCCGCCCCTTCCTCGTAGTCCGCCCAGCCGTCCAGGTCGCGGATCAGGCCGGGGGCGGAGGGATTCGCGGATGCGTCGAGGGGGCGCTCCTCGTCCGGATCCGCGGAGAGGTCGTAGAGCTCGTGGAGGTCTCCCACGGGCGTCGGGATCCGGATCAGCTTGATGGGGCCGCGGCGGGCGCTGCTCCAGCGTCCCCGGACCCCGGGAATGAAAAACCGGGGGTTGGCGGAGTGGATGAGATGGTAGTCGGTCTCGGCGAAGAGGAGGTCGTGGCCCCCCGCGGGGGAGAAGCGATCACCGTCGGGAGCGAACAGGGGGACTCCGTCCATCCCCAGGCGGTCGGGGAGGCCCAGGAGCCTGAGGATGGATGGGGCGATGTCCATCAGCGCCGCGGTGCGTTCTTCGGCGGCTCCCGCGGCGATCCGGCCCGGAAAGACGAAGACCAGCGGGACGCGGAGCGTGCCGTCATAGAGGTATTCGCCGTGGGCGAAGGAGTAGCCGTGCTCGCCGAGGCTTTCGCCGTGGTCGGAGGTCAGGACGATCAGAAGGTCCTTCCGGATCCCATGTGGAATCCCGTCCAGCAGGCGCCCCACCTGCGCGTCCACCTGGGCGATCTCGCCGTCGTAAAGCGCCGCCAGGTGACGCCGGTCCTCCGGGGCGAGGGGGTTGTTGAAGATGATGTCCCCCTTGTGGAACTTCCCCTCCAGCATCTCCTTCATCGCTTCGGAGGGGTTGTAACCGGGATCGAACTTCTCCGCGAACTCCGGCGCCGGGTCGTAGGACCAGTGGGGATCCAGATAGTGGACCCAGAGGAAGAAGGGCGGCCCCGGGGAAAGGGAACGGATCCTCTGCAGCGCCTCGTCGGTGATCTCCCGGCTGCTGTCGCCGTCGAAACGGCTGCGCGGGTTGGAGTAGGAGTCGAACCCCTGCTCGAACCCCTTGCCGGGCTGCAGGAAGATGTTGGAGACCACCGCCCGGGTGGAATAGCCCCTCTCTTTGAGGATCTCCGCCAGGGTGGTGTTGGCCGGCGGAACGAAGGAGAAGAGGCCCCGCGCCCGGTGGTGCTTCGGGTAGAGCCCCGTCAGGATCGTCGCCACCGACTGGGTGGTCCGCGGGACGGGGGCGAAGGTGTTCCGGAAAAGCGTCCCTTCCCGGGCCAGGGCATCCATCCGCTGGGAAGTGGGGCGGGAGTAACCGTAGGCCCCCAGGTGGTCCGCCCGGACGGTGTCGAGGGTGATCAGGAGGAGGCTCGCGGGGCGCACAGCCGGGGAGCAGGCGCCGAGGGCACCCAGAAGGATCCCTGCGGCCAGGAGGAAGCGGAATCTCGTCGCAAAGGCTGAACGCAAAGCGGCTCCCGGGGAGGCGAAAGGTCAGGATGGCATTATAAGGGACGATGCTTCTATCCGCCCGGTCCGCTCCACCCCCCGGCGGGGAGACGCAAAGGATTTTTCCCCCTGATTCCGGAAAACTCGGGTATCCTTCCGGATTCCGGAGCAGAAGCGGGCGGTATGCTTGGTGCCCTGATGAGAGTTTTCCTCGTTCACGTCCGCGACCCGCAGTTTTACGCCATCCCCGGCACCAAACGGGAGAAGAACGGCCGAACCCGGATCATGGGCTTCCCGCCCATCGGGATCATGTCCCTCTCCTCGGTCCTCAAACGCTCCGGCCACGAAGTGGTCCTGTTCGATCAGGCCAACCCCGACACGCCGGACGACTTCATCATCCGGGAGATGCGCCGCCGGCGGCCCGATCTGGTGGGGCTGAGTTTCCTCTCCACGACCAGCTACCCCTATGCCAAGATGCTGGCCCGGCGGATGCGGGCGGCCGACAGGGGGGTCAAGATCGCCTTCGGGGGCGTCTTCGCCTCCCTCAACGCCCAACGGGTCAAGATGCAGGTCCCGGAGGTGGACTTCGTCTGCCGGGGCGACGGCGAGCAGCTGATCCTCGACCTCCTGGAGCGGCTGGAGGATCCCGCCACGGTGGAGGGGGTCACGTGGCAGGAGAAGGACGGCAGGCTCCGCCACAACCCGAGCCGCGTCCTCGACCGGAACCTGGACCAGTGGCCCTTCCCGGACCGGGAGAGCCTGCCGCTGGATTTCGTGGAGTCGATGCCCCTGGACGTCCCCGCCGTCCTGTCGCTGGACAGTTTCACCACGATGCAGACCTCCCGGGGCTGCCCCTGGTCCTGCATCTTCTGCGACATCCCGATGTTCAACGAGGGGAAGTGGCGCGCCCGGAGCGCGGACCATGTTGTCGGCGAGCTCCGGCAACTCCAGCAGGACGGGTACGGCGGCGTCTTCTTCGTGGACGACCACTTCCTCCTCCAGCCCGAGAGGATCGAGGCGATCTGCCGCGGGATCAACGAGCATGGAGTCACCATCGAGTGGGGGTGCGAGGGAAGGGTGGATTCCACCTGCATGGACCTCTTCCCGGCCATGGCCCGGGCCCACTGCCGCACCCTCATGTTCGGCATCGAGAGCGGCAGCCAGAAGATCCTGGACCGCCTCAAGAAAGAGCAGACCCTGCAGGAGATCGAAGCCGCGGTCTCCAACGCCAAGAAGGCCGGCATCCAGATCGTCCACGGCTTCTTCGTGGTGGGGATCCCGGACGAGAGCGAGGAGGACCTCCGCTCCACCTTCCGGTTCGCCTCGAAGATCCCCATCGACAGCTTCGGCTTCAACCGGATGTGCGTCTACCGGGGGACCCCGCTCTGGCAGGAGTACGTCCGGCGCGGCCTTGTGAGCGACGCGGCCGACTGGTACAAGTACTTCAAGTGCACCAGCATCGACCCGACCTGCCTGCCCGGCGAGGAGGTGCACCGGATCCGGTCGGAGGAGATGCGGAAGCTGATCCTCTACAAGTTCACCCACCACCCCCTTCAGACCTTCAGGCTGCTCCGGCGTTTCACGCGCCACATGCCGCTGCGCGACGTTCTCTACCTCCTCGTCAAGCCCTTCCTGGGGCAGAAGAAGGGGGCCACCCGGGCCGAAGTGATCTCCCGCGCGGTGGAGCACGGCGACCTGAAGAGCGCGGCGGCCGACATGACCCAGGTGGCCGATGAGGCCCTGGAAGAGGCCATTCGGAATTCCCGGGCCGACCGGGCGCCCGTCCAGGCCGAGGCGGAAGGGGCCGGCACCTGAGGAGTGACCCATGATCGACCTGCGAAGCGACACCGTGACCCGTCCCACCCCCGCCATGCGGAAGGCGATGGCCGAGGCGGAAGTGGGGGACGACGTCTATCGGGAGGACCCCACCGTCCGGCGCCTGGAGGAAAAGGCCGCGGAGATCCTGGGCAAGGAGGCCGGCCTTTTCGTTCCCACCGGATCGATGGGGAACGCGGTGGCGGTGGCGGTCCATGCGCGTCCCGGCGAGGAAGTGATCCTGGACGCCGACTGCCACATCATGAACTATGAGATGGGCACCCTGGCCGTTTTTGCGGGCGCCATGCCGCACCCGGTGCACGGCGACCGCGGCTTTCCCACACCCGAGCAGGTGGAGGCCGCCATCCGGCCCCCCATCTATTACTGCTGCCGCACCACCCTGCTCTGTCTGGAGAACACCCACAACATGCAGGGGGGCGGGATCTACCCCCGGGACCGGTTCCAATCCGTCGTGAATCTCGCCCGGCGCCGAGGTCTGAAGGTGCACGTGGATGGGGCCCGGATCTTCAACGCCTCGATCGCCTCCGGCGTTCCGGCCGCAAGCCTCGCGGAGGGGACCGACTCGGTCATGTTCTGCCTCTCCAAGGGCCTCGGCGCCCCGGTCGGCTCCATGCTGGTCGGCGGTAGCGCCTTCATCGAGGAGGCGGTCGCCATGCGCAAGCGAATGGGAGGGGGGATGCGCCAGGTCGGGATCCTGGCGGCCGCCGGCCTCGTGGCTCTCGAGACGATGGTCACCCGCCTGGCGGAGGATCACTCCAATGCCCGCCTTCTCTCCGAGCGCCTGGCGGAGATCCCGGGGATCGAGATCGATCCCTCCACGGTGGAGACCAACATCGTCATTTTCCGCACCACGAAGATCGCGGCGGCGTCCCTGGTGGATCGCCTCAAAGCGGTTGGGGTCCTCTGTCTCGCGATCTCCGCCGACCAGGTCCGGATGGTCACCCACCACGACGTTTCCCGCGACCAGGTCCTGAAAGCCGCCTCCGAGGCCCGCCGGATCGCCGCCTGAGGGGCGGCGCCGGAGGAAAGAGATTCTTGACGCACTTCGCAAGGCTACGTTAAGATTCGCGCACGTCTGCATTTATCCCGTTTCCGGAGGCCCCCGTGGATTTCTCCTTTACCGAGGAACAGGAACTCACGCGAAAGATGGTCCGCGAGTTCGCGGAAGCAGAAATCGCCCCCCACAGCGCCCGGCTGGACGAAGAGCAGGAATTTCCCTTCGAGATCTTCCGGAAGCTCGGTGAGCTGGGGCTCACCGGCGTGGTCTTCCCGCCGGAATATGGGGGGGCGGGGCTGGCCACGGTGGAATACGCCATCGTCGTGGAGGAGATCGCACGGGTGGATCCGGGCGTCGCCCTCTCCGTCGCCGCCCACAATTCCCTCGCCTGCAACCACATCTTTCTTGCGGGGACCGAGGAGCAGAAGAGGAGGTACCTGGTCCCCCTGGCGAAGGGGGAGAAGATCGGGACCTGGAGCCTCACCGAGCCGACCGCGGGGAGCGACGCGGGAGGGACGAAGACGCGGGCCGAGAAGGACGGCGATCACTTCATCCTGAACGGGACCAAGACCTTCGCGACCCACGGATCCGTGGCCGATGTCGCCGTCGTCTTCGGCGTGACCGATCCTGCGGCAAAGCACCGCGGGATCTCTGCCTTCATCCTGGAAAAGGGAATGGCCGGGTTCCGTCCGGGGAAGAAGGAGAACAAGATGGGCTGCCGCGCCTCCGACACTGCCGAGCTTGCGATGGAGGACTGCCGGGTCCCCCGGTCCCAGCTCCTGGGGAAGGAGGGGGAAGGGTTCCGGGACGCGATGCGGGTCCTGGACGGCGGGCGGATCAGCATCGCCGCCATGGCGGTGGGGACGGCGCAGGGGGCGTTCGAGGCGGCCGTGAAGTACGCCCGGCAGCGCCAGCAGTTCGGAAAGGCGATCGCAGAGTTCCAGGCCATCCAGTTCCTTCTGGCCGACTGCGCAACCGAGATCGAGGCCGCGCGCTGGCTGACGATGCGCGCCGCGCACCTGAAGGATCAGGGTCAGGACGTCAACAAGGCCGGGGCGATGGCGAAGCTCTACGCCTCGGAGACGGCGGTCCGGGTCACCGACAAGGCGATCCAGATCCACGGCGGCTACGGCTACATGAAGGAGTACCCGGTGGAGAAGTTCCACCGGGACGCCAAGCTCACCACCATCGGCGAGGGGACCTCGGAAATCCAGCGCCTGGTCATCGCCCGGCGGCTTCTGGAATCGTGAGCGCGCGCACCGGGACGATGTCGCCCCTGGCGAAGCGGCTCCTGAGGGGAAGTCCAGGCGCCCTGGCCCGGAGCATCTCTCTCGTCGAGGAAGAGCGGCCCGAGGGCCGTGCCATCCTGAAGGTCATCTACCCGAGGACGGGGCGGGCCCTGGTCCTGGGGATCACCGGGCCTCCCGGAGCGGGAAAGAGCAGTCTGGCGAGCCGGATGGTGGCGGCCTGGCGCGCCCGGGGCGAGAAGGTCGGCATCATCGCCGTGGACCCCTCCTCCGCCTTCTCCGGCGGCGCCATTCTGGGGGACCGGATCCGGATGCAGGAGCACGCTCTCGACCCCGGCGTCTTCATCCGGAGCATGGCCACCCGGGGGCACTTCGGCGGCGTCTCCCGGGCCTCCCGGGACGTGGTGGACCTGATGGACGCGGCCGGCTACGGCATCGTCCTCATCGAAACGGTGGGCGTCGGCCAGGACGAGGTGGAGGTGGTGGGGATCGCCGACCTGGTCCTGGTGGTGCTGCCTCCGGGCCAAGGGGACGACATCCAGGCGATCAAGGCGGGGATCCTGGAGATCGCCGACGTCTTCGTCATCAACAAGGCGGACCGGGAAGGGGCCGACCGGCTGGAGGCGGAGTTGCAGGCGATGCTGGCTCTTTCGGGGGACACCGAGACGGCGGCCACCCCCATCGTCAAGACGGTGGCCATCTCGGGAAGCGGCGTCGCGGAGCTGATGGAAGCGGTGGAGCGACACCGGTCGAGGGCGGTGACGAGGGAGGCGCGCCGGAAGCGGGAGATGGATCGGAGCCGGGACCGTCTCCTGGATCTGCTCCGGGAAGAGATGTTCAAGCGGGTCCGGCGCACCTGTCTTGCCGACGGGGAGATGGAGGCGCTGGTGGAAGACCTGGCCAGCCGGCGGCGGGACCCTTACAGCGCGGCGGAGGCGGTGCTGGACCGGATCCGGTTCCCAAAGCCGGGGCGCGCCGGCGCCCGGGACAGGAGGCGCCGGTGATCCGGCGGCTGGACCACGTTGCCATCGCCGTCCGGAAGATCGAGGAGCGGCTTCCGCTCTACCGTGACCTTCTCGGAATGGCTGTTTCGGGTGTCGAAGAGGTCCCGGGGGAGAAGGTGAGGGTGGCGATCCTGGGTCAGGGGCCGGGACGGATCGAGCTGCTGGAGGCCACGGAGCCGGGATCTCCCGTGGAGAAATTCTTGCGGGAGCGCGGGGAGGGAATCCACCATCTCTGCTTTCTGGTGGATTCGTTGGAGAGGGCCTGCGCCCGGCTCCAGGAGGCGGGGCTTCGGCTCGCGGGCGGAATCCGGAGGGGGTCGGAGGGGACCCGGATTGCCTTCCTCCACCCCGGCGACGCGGGGGGCGTCCTGATCGAGCTGCGGGAAGCGCCGGAGGGTGAATCCTGCGGAGGAAGGGGAGAGAAGGGATGAACAAGGTGATCTCCGGAGCGAGGGAGGCGGTGGAGCGAATCCCGGACGGCGCGGTGATCCTCATGGGAGGCTTCGGGCTTTGCGGCATTCCGGAGAACCTCATCGCCGCGCTGAAGGAGAAGGGGACGCGCGATCTGATCGTCGTGAGCAACAACGCGGGGGTGGACGACTTCGGCATCGGGATCCTGCTCCAGACCCGGCAGGTGAAGAAGATGATCTCCACCTACGTGGGAGAGAACGACACCTTCGAGCGGCAGTTCATCCGCGGGGAGCTGGAGGTGGAGCTGGTCCCCCAGGGGACCTTCGCCGAGCGGATCCGTGCCGGGGGCGCGGGAATCCCGGCCTTCTACACGCCGACGGGGGTGGGGACGCCGGTGGCGGAAGGGAAGGAGGTCCGGGAGTTCGACGGCCGGAAGTATCTCCTGGAACGGGCCATCCGGGGCGACTTCGCCTTCGTCAAGGCCTGGAAGGGGGACCGCACGGGAAACCTCATCTACCGGAAGACGGCCCGGAACTTCAATCCCATGATCGCCACCGCGGCGGACTTCACCATCGCGGAGGTGGAGCATCTGGTGGAGCCGGGAGGGCTGGATCCGGACACGGTAGCGACGCCGGGCATTTACGTGGACGCCATCTTCCAGGGAACGAACTATGAAAAGCGAATCGAGCAGAGAACGTATCGTCCGAAGGGCGGCCCTCGAGCTTGAGGACGGCTTCTACGTCAACCTGGGGATCGGGATGCCCACGCTGGTGGCGAACCACATCCCCCCGGGTGTGACCGTCGTCCTCCAGTCCGAGAACGGGCTGCTGGGGATCGGTCCCTTTCCGGCGGAAGGGGAGGAGGACCCCGACCTGATCAATGCCGGGAAGCAGACCATCACGGAGGTCCCGGGATCGGCCTACTTCTCATCGGCCGATTCGTTCGCCATGATACGCGGGGGCCACGTGGACCTCACGGTCCTGGGAGGGATGGAAGCGGACCAGGAGGGGAACCTGGCCAACTGGATGGTGCCGGGCAAGATGGTGAAGGGGATGGGGGGCGCCATGGACCTGGTGGCCGGGACGCGCCGGGTGGTGGTGATCATGACCCATGTCACCAAGGAGGGCGAGCCGAAGATCCTGAAGAAGTGCCGGCTCCCCCTCACCGGGATCGGGGTGGTCCACCGGATCATCACCGACATGGCCGTGCTGGACGTGACGCCGCGGGGCCTGAGGCTCGTTGAGATTGCGCCGGGCGTCAGCGTGGAGCAGGTCCGGAAGGCCACCGAGGCGGAGATGGAGGTGGACGAGGCGGCGCTGAAGGTGATGCCCTTCTGAAGGGAGCGGGATGTTGAGGGTGGATCGGATTCGTCCCGGCGCCGTGGTGATTCTCTACCTCAAGGAGCCCAAGGAGCGTTTCTGGGGGGTGCTCCGTTCCCTGGACGGCACCGGCGCCTCGGTCCTCGGGGTGGACCTCCAGGCCTTCGACGACTGGATGAGACAGGTGGCCGACGCCGCGGTTCCGGACATCACCCCTTCTCTGGTATTCTTCCCCCTGCTCCGGGTGGAGAAGATCCTCCTGGACATGCCATCGGGCGAGATCCCCTCGCTGGTGGAGCGTTTCGAGGCGAGGACGGGCCGGGACCTCCTGGCCTACCTGGGAGTCGGCGACCTCTCCTGAGGAGCGGATGATGGACATTCTCTGCCCCGGCTGCAACATCACGATGGAAGCGGTGACCGGCCCCCGGGAAGAGGACCGCGGCCGTTACCGGTGCTCCCGGTGCGGCGGGGAGTATGTGGTCCCTCCGCGGCCGTCGCCGGGAGATCCGGGGACCGGTACGGCGGTTCCGGTGCCCGGGTCGGCCTCGCCTCCCACCGTGCCCGGTTTCACCGTGGGCGGGATCCCCGGCGCGGAATGGCAGGTCCCCGAGGAGCTCCGGTTCTCGCTGAAGGTGCTGGAGGGGACCGAGGCGGGGAGTGTGTTCCAGGTGAGCCGCAGCCGTGTCACGGTGGGACGGGAGGAAGGGGACATCCTGCTGGAAGATCCGCTGGTCTCCCGGAAGCACGCGGCGTTCGAGGTCTTCGGATGCCACCACATCGTGGTGAAGGACCTGGCCAGCACCAACGGCACCTACCTGAACGGCCGCCTCATCGCCTACTCGAAGCTGAACAACGGCGACAGGATCAAGATCGGGTCCACCGTCCTGGAGGCGGTCATCCAGATTTCTGATTGACCGGGACCGGGACGGGCGCCGGAGCGATCGCGTCCCCCGTCTGCAGCGAGAAGACCGCCACCCGGTCCCTTCCCTCGCGCTTCGCGCGGTAGAGAGCCTGATCCGCGCGCCTCACCAGGTCGTCCAGGTTCCCGTCGAAATCGTTGGGATAGGTGGCGATCCCGATGCTGGCCGTGGCCCGTATCCCCGGGACCGTGGACGAAAGCGCCTCGATTCCCTTCCGAATTCTCTCCGCAGTGCGCCGGGCCTCCTCCACGTGGGCCTGGGGGAGCAGGACGCAGAACTCGTCGCCTCCCCACCGGCATGCGATGTCCGATGCGCGCAGGCTCTGCTTAATGGCGCCGGCCACCAGCTGCAGGAAGCGGTCACCCGTGTTGTGGCCGTGGCGGTCGTTGATCTCCTTGAAGGTGTCCAGGTCCAGCATCAAAAGGGCGAAGGGGCTTCGGTAGCGCTGGGAGCGGGTGCGCTCGTCGGCGGTACGCTGCATGAAGTGGTGTCGGAGGTAAAGGTCGGTGAGCCGGTCCACCGTGGCTTCCTTGTAATGGCGGGCATTCTCGATGGCCACGGCGGCCTGCTGCGCGATGGTGGTGAAGACCGACAGGCGGTTGATGTCGTAGCGCCCCTGCTCCGGGTCCACCACGCCCATGATGCCGGTCCCCTTCTGCTCCACGATGAGGGGGACCATCAGGATGGAGCGGATGGAGGGGTCGTGAAGCACTATGGGGAAGGGGAGGGCGTGGCCCTCCTCCCGGATGTCCCGGATCAGCAGCGGCCGCAGCGTCTTCAGGGTCCAGTCCACGAAACCGGGGCCCACGGGGAGCCGCTCCTCCGACCGCAGTTCCTCGCCCCGGTGGATGTAGCGGGCGGAGACCTCGCGTTTCTCGGGCTCGGCCATGGCGATGAAGAAGACGCCGGTGGGGAAGACCTGCCGGCAGTAGCGGCTCACCACGGTGCAGACCATCACCGGATCCAGGCTGGAGCTGACCTCCTTGGCGATGTTGTTCAGCGCGGCCAGCTCCGCCGTTCGGTCCTCCAGGCTCTGGTTCGTCCTTCGAAGCCCCTCCTCGACGCTGTTGAGGTGGTGGAAGAGCCAGCTCACCAGCAGGAGGGAGGATCCCATGCAGACGAACGCCGCAAGTCCCGACTTCACGTAGAGGGAGATCAGGGCCAGGACGAGGGGGATGGTGAAGATCTCCAGGGGCGAGATGTAGAGGAGATGGTTCCGGGCGAATTCGGTGACGTCGCCTCCCCGCTGGTACACCGCCCCGGCCAAAAGCGCCAGGGTCACGCTGTTGAGCACGAGAAAGACGGTCACGACGCCCAGGGTGTTCTGCCAGGTGAGGTGGGTGAAGACCCAGGCGTCTCCCAGGCGGGAGGCGGTGAAGCTCCCTGCGGCGAGGGTGGTGAAAAGGACCCCGGCGTTGAAGCTCGTGAGGGCCAGTCCGGGCCGGCTGCCGGGAACCTCCCCCCGCTTGAACAGGATCCCGAGGAACACGGCCCCGGCCGCGACCACGTAAGGGAGCGGGCGGGGAAGGACCGCCAGCGCCGCGATGATGAAGACATAGTCGATGGACATCCTGGCCCGGGGCAGGATGGTGAATGGGAAGCGCCAGGCCAGCCCGATGAGGAGGGCGAAGGTGACCACAGGCAGAAGGTGGGAACGGGCCAGGTCGGTGTCGATCTCGGTCCCGATCATGGCCAGGGCGAGACCGCCTAATCCCAGAATCGCTGCGTAGGCGACGAAGGGGCCCCGCTCCGATTTGGCCTTGCCTGCCATCCGCCAATCTCCTGACAAGTCTCCCGTTCGGCTTAAATATAGGGACCGGCCGATAGAGGGGCAAGACCGGGGCCTTTCAATCTTCGCGGCATCCCATTTCCGTATTCGCCCCTTTTCCCGGGACTCGTCTAGCCTCGCCGGGACCGGGGACGACTCGGGAAAGAGGTGCGTTGACAGCGGGAAACGGGCTTGGATAAGATGCCCGGCGAGCCGCGGCGAGCCGCGCCGAGGCCCGGAAACCCGGACGTTCCCTCCCCGGAGACGAGACATCCGATGGGAAGACTCGGCGACAGCAGCACCCGGCTCGCTTTTCCCCTGGATGCGAGCCTGGGACCGGTGGTTGTCGGTTCCATTCGCTCGTATCTCCGGCTCTATCGCCTGCCGCGATCCGCCTCCGAGTTCATCATCGAGCGGACGGAGCGGGCGGTGCGCCGGCTTGCGGCGAGAGTGAGTCCCCGTCCTTTGCGAGTCCGCCTGACGCTGCAGATCCGGGCCGGTCAGCTGCGCGTCATGCTCCGGGTCTTTTGTGCCGGCCCCTGGGATCTCCGGCTCGCGTCCCTGACCCGGGGGGCCCCCCCCACCGCCAGGGCGGAGTACCGCGCCGGCCGCCGGGGCGGTACCCTCACCTTCACCTCGGCCCTCAAGAGGAAGGATTGAATCACCCCGTGAGGGAGGAGACCTCCTTCTCGCCGGGCGGAGGCGTCTGCCTTGTTCTGGGCGCCGGAGGGTTCCGCGGCCTGGCCCACGTCGGAGTCCTGAAGGCCCTCCGGCGCGCATCCATCCCGATCGACTCCATCATCGGCGTCAGCATCGGCTCCCTGGTGGCGGCCTTTCATGCCGGCCTCGGCCTGGAGCCGGATGAGATTGCCGCGGCGCTCTCCCGCCTGACCACCTCCTCCTTTTTCACCCTGGGAATCGCGCTGCGGCGGTGGGGTTTCCTGTCCGGCCGCGCCCGGCGCGCCGTATCGGGGCATCTGGAAGAACTGGACCGCCTGGGAAATCTGAGGCTCGATCGCCTCCATTTCGGGGTGCGGCGCCTGGGTCTGCTCGCGATGGATCTTCCGGGCGGGGAGGAGGTCTTCGCCGCGACGGGCCTCCCCTGCCCGGTACCGCCCGATCGGCTCGTCATGGGCGGGATCAGCATCCCCGGGCTCTTCCCGCTGGTGCGATTCGAATCTCCCGGCAGGACCTACCGCCTGGCCGACGGGGGGTTCAGCCGCTCGGTCCCCGTGGAAAGGGCCTTTCAGCCGCCCTTCTGCGCGCGGCGGGTCCTCGCCGTGGACCTCCGGGTGATCCGGGGGTTCCGGGAGCGGCGGAGAAACCGGTGGCGCAGGCTGGAGTCGGAGCATGGCGACTCCCTCGTGCGCCTGCTGCCCAGGGTGGAGCAGACCGGCACCATCCTTTTCCGGCAGGGCCAGGGGGCCAGGCTGATCCGTGCCGGCGAGGAAGCCGTCACCGGGGAGGTGATCTCCCGGTTGACCCTCTCCCGGAGCGGATGCTAGGCTGAGCGTTGTTTTCGGCGTGTGCTTTCCCGGAGGCCTTCCCGTGCCAGAGCCGGCCCGACTTGGCGTCATCGGCGGCAGCGGTCTGTACCAGATGCAGGGCCTCTCCGGCGTCGAGTCGGTGAGCCTCGAGACCCCTTTCGGATCTCCCTCGGATGCCTACCGCGTCGGCTCCCTCTCCGGGATCCGCGTGGCCTTCCTGGCCCGTCATGGCCGGGGCCACCGGCTCCTTCCGTCGGAAATCAACTTCCGCGCGAACATCTACGGCCTCAAGGCGCTGGGGGTGACCCGGATCATCTCCGTCTCGGCAGTGGGGAGCCTCCGGGAGGAGATCGCCCCCCTTGAAGTGGTGATCCCCGACCAATTCATCGACCGGACCCACGGAAGGGCTTCGACCTTCTTCGGGAACGGGGCCGTAGCCCACGTCTCCTTCGCGGATCCCGTTTGCGCCGACCTCTGCCGGAGCCTGGGGGATGCGGCGACGGCAGAGGGTGCCCGGGCCCACCGGGGGGGGACCTACCTCTGCATGGAGGGGCCGGCCTTCTCGACCCGGGCCGAGTCGCACCTCTACCGTTCCTGGGGGGCAACGGTGATCGGGATGACGAACCTTCAGGAGGCCAAGCTCGCCCGGGAGGCGGAGATTTGCTACGCGAGCCTGGCCATGGTCACCGACTACGACTGCTGGCACCAGGAAGAGGAGGCGGTGACGGTGGAGGCGGTGGTCTCGCGCCTCAAGCAGAACGCCGAGACGGCCGGAAGAATCATCGCCGGCGCAATTCCCCGGCTTGCCGCGGAACGGGAATGTCCCTGCGCCACGGCGCTTCGAAACGCCCTCCTCACGGATCCGGCGGTCATCCCCGGGGAGACGCGGCGCCGGCTGGACCTTCTCATCGGCCGCCACCTGAACGGGGGCAAGGCATAAGGTGTCCATCCTGGTCGTGGGTTCGGTGGCTTTCGACACGGTGCAGACCCCGGCGGGCCGCGCCGAGGAGGTGCTGGGCGGCTCGGCCAGCTACTTCTCGGTGGCCGCCTCCTTCTTCGCCCCGGTCCATCTCGTGGCTGTGGTGGGCTCGGACTTCACCCCGGACCACGCCTCCATCTTCCAGGAGAGGGGCGTGGACACCAGAGGCCTGGCCCGGGCCCCGGGGAAAACATTCCGCTGGAGCGGGGTCTACGGGGAGGACATCAACCAGCGGACCACCCTCGCCACCGAGCTGAACGTGTTCCAGGAGTTCCGCCCCGACCTGCCGGAGTGGCTGAAGAAGATCGACTTCGTTTTCCTCGCCAACATCGATCCCGACCTGCAGCGATCCGTGCTGCGCCAGATGAAACGCCCGCGCCTGGTGGCCTGCGACACCATGAACTTCTGGATTACCGGAAAGTCCGAGGCCGTCCGGGAGACCCTGCGCGAGGTGGACGTCCTGCTCATCAACGACGAGGAGGCGCGGCAGCTTTCCGGGGAGCGCAACACCGTCCGGGCGGCGAGGAAGATCCTGGGATGGGGCCCTTCCTCGCTCGTCGTGAAGCGCGGCGAATACGGCGCGGCCCTTTACAGCAACCGCTCCCACTTCGCCGTTCCCGCCTACCCCCTCACGGATCCGGTGGATCCCACCGGGGCGGGAGACTCCTTCGCCGGCGGTTTCGTGGGGCACCTGGCCCGGACCGGAAGACTTGACGACGGCAACATCCGGCAGGCGCTCGTCGCCGGCAGCGTGATGGCCTCTTTCTGCGTCGAGGACTTCAGCCTCCGCCGGTTCGGGAAGCTGCGCCCGGAAGAGATCCGGATGCGGCAGAAGGAATTCAGCCGGATGACGGCATTCGAGGAGCTCCCGTAGTGCCGTGGCTCCTCCTGGCGGCGGCGACGATCGTGCTGACCGTCCTCGGCTATTACTCCCGCCTTCCCTGGCTCCTGCCCCTGCTCCAGGTGGTCCCCGCATATCCGATCCTGGTCCGTGACCTCAAGGAGGGGAAGATTTCCCTGGCCGTCCTCCGGATGCTGGCGTGGGCCATGGTCATCGCCCTGACGGTGGGGGCCCTCGCACTCCATGCGCCGGAGACGGGGGCCGCCTCCGTCCTCCACGGGCAGGCCTACCGCGACGAGATGGTCCGATGGGTCCGCACCGGCGTGGGCTCGGAGAGCATGCCCTCTCGGTTCCTTCCCCAGCACCTTCTCCATGTCGTGGCCTTCGCCGCCCTCTCCCTCGGCACCGGCAGCCTGCTGTCCCTGGTCCTCGGGGCGGTGCTCATGAACTACATGAGTTTCTACGTCGGGAGCCTGCTCTCGCTGGCGAGGCGCCCGGAAATCGTCCTGCTGTGCGGCTGGCCCCCCTGGTCCATCCTCCGGGTGACCGCGTTCGTGATCCTGGGCGTGGTCCTGGCGGGGCCGTTCCTCCGGCGGGTGGCGGGGATTCCCTTCCGTTGGGTCGACCGGCGCGGATGGATCCTCGCCGCGGCGGCGGGGCTGGTCCTGGATGCGGTGCTGAAGGCGATGCTCGCCCCTTCCTGGGGCAGAATCCTCCGATCGGCGCTCTTCTCAGCTTCCCCGGGTCTTTGACCTGTCGCAGACCTTAGGCATAAGATGACCGCGGTGCGGGCGGAATGCGCGGCGGGAGGCTGGAGGAGAGTGCCTTGACGACACGGCGACAGACGCGGAAAAGGGAGAGGCTGGACGCCTCGCGGTTCCGTTTCGGGATCGTGGTGAGCGATTATCATCCCGCCGTGGCCGGACGGCTGCTGGAAGGGGCCCTGGGCTGCCTGGCCGCGCACCGCGTGGATCCCCGGAAGGTCCCGGTGTTCCGAGTCCCGGGGGCCTTCGAGATCCCCCAGATCGCCTCGCGCCTCCTGCAAGAGGGCGATCACCCTTTTGACGCCCTGATCTGCCTGGGACTCCTGATCCGCGGGGAGACCTTCCACTTCGAGGTCCTGGCGAGGGAGGTGTGCCGGAGCCTCGCCGAGACCGCGAGGCGCAGCGGCATGCCGGTGGCCTTCGGAGTGCTCACGGTGGAGAACGAGCGGCAGGCCCGGGACCGGTCCGGAAAGGGAAGCTCCAACAAGGGGTGGGAAGCGGCCGGGGCAGCCGTCCGGATGGCTGCGCTTTATCGCAATCTGGACAGACGTAAGGGAAGAGAGGCGCGGATCCCAGGGTCCCCCTGAAACTCCGGGAGCGAAGGCAGGCAATGGGCGAGAGAAGGCGCGGAAGGGAATACGCTCTCCAGATGCTCTACCAGATCGACATGGGGGGAGAGGGCCCCCAGGAGGCCGCCTCGACCTTCTGGGAGGGGAAGAGGGTCCCGGACGAGTCGCGCCGCTTCGCGGAGGGCCTGGTGCAGGGGACCCTGGAGCATCTCCCGGAGATCGACGCCCTGCTCCGGGAGGGTCTGGTGCACTGGAGGCTTCCGCGGATCGCTGCCGTGGACCGCAGCGTCCTGCGGATGGCGGTGTACGAGTTCCTCTGCGAGAAGGAGACGCCCCCCATCGTCGTCATCGACGAGGCCATCGAGCTGGCGAAGCGCTTCGGCGGCGAAGAATCGGGGGTTTTCGTGAACGGTGTCCTGGACGGGATCCGGAAGCGGATGGAATCCCACCCCTCCTCCGGGCCCTCCGCCCGAGTCACGCCGGAAGGCTGACTGCCTTCCCGGCCCGGCATACCCCCCTCGTCAATTTTTCGCCCGGTGTCAGGAATCCCCCTTTCCACCCTCCCCCGATTGGGCCTTCTCGGGGAAAGTAACCATAACCTGCGCAATATGTTAGATTCGGGATGATTCGTCCTGTCGCGCCCCCGTCCGTCCGGCCTGAAACTATCTCCTTTTCTCATAACATATTGGCAAAACTGCAAATCATTCCTATATTTCAACTGTTCGCGCCCCCGTCCCGGGACTGACCGCCGGAGGAGCCGCCTTGAGCCTCGTAGGAAGCCTGAAGGATCTCCCTTTCTCCGATATTCTCCAGATACTCTGCCTGAGCCGCCGGTCCGGGATCCTTTACCTGAAGAGCGGGGATCCCATCGTGATCCTGCGCTTCCGGAACGGGCTCCTCTCGGGGCTGGATCTTCCCGGAGAGGAGAGCCCGCTGATCCGGGGAATCCGCCGGGAGAAGCTGGTGCCCCCGGAAGTGCTGGAGCAGGCGATCCGGGAATGCAGGAGGGCCAGCGACTCCTTGATTCAGAACCTGGCTGCCAAGACCTACCTGGATCCGGACCAGGTGTTCCGGATGGTGGTGTCGGAGGTCCGGGAAGTGCTCCGGCGCCTGCTCACCTGGAGTGACGGCGAGTTCCGTTTCGAGATCGGCGGCTCGGAGACGGCCGGAAAGGAACGATCCGACGAGATGGACCCGCACGACGGCGCGACGTCGCTGGAGGGGACGCTCCTGCGCATTCCCGAAGGGCTGGATCCCCGGGAAATCCTTCTGGAAGAGATGCAGGTGCTGGGCGCCGAGTCGGTGCACCATTTCTTCCTTCCCACGCTGCCTCCACCCGCCAGGGCAGTCGATGCGTCCCTCCGGTCTCCGGATCCCGGAGAGGTGCCGGCGAAAGGGGACAGCACCCTCTGTGTCGTCCTTGTGGATGAGCGGTCGGTCTACCGCGACCTCCTGGCCTCGGTCTGGCGGAAGGAGGGCTTCCGGGTCGATTCCTTCACGTCTCCGGAGGCCGGATACCAGCGCTTCGCGCTCCTGGCGGAGTCGGGGGCCCCGGTTTCCCTGGTGAGCGATCTGGTCGTCCCGGAGACGGGAGGATCGGGGTTCGCGGGGGGCCTGGAGCTGCTCATCCGCGCCCGGCAGGAGTTCCCCGGGGCGAAGGTCCTCCTCATGTCGGAGGGGATGGATCCCACGGTGGAGGAGGCCGCCCGATCTCTGGGGGCCCGGGCGATTCTCCAGAAGCCCATGACGCTTCCCGCGGACTCGGAAGGGTTGAGGGAGGCCGTGGAATCGCTGGCCCGCCAGGGAGTGAGGCTCCTGCAGGACGAGGGGGCCGACCTGGCGGAGGCCTCGCCGGACGAGGACCAGACGGAGACGATTCGGGTGGTGGACCAGCTTTCGTTGCTGGGGGCGCTCCTGGGAGAGCTGCGGCGCCCAGGGAGCGACATGGAGATTCCGCTCCTGGTGCTCCGGCTCGCTTCCGAGTATTTCGAGAGAGGGGTACTGCTGGCGGTGGGAGACATGGAAGTTCGGGGCCTGGGAGGCTTCGCGGGTAACGGCGAGCAGGAGTTCCTGGGGCGGAAGTGCCGCGGGTTCTCCCTTCCCATCGCGGCCGGGACGAGGCTGAAGCAGGTGCTCTCCGACAAGGCCTCCGTTCGCGGGCCACTGCAGCACC
>Ga0315276_10000243_pt1 | contig 45786 bp, 41 predicted proteins | sample YL17G05_0_MG_FD_204542 | JGI IMG/M metagenome (GOLD analysis project Ga0315276, IMG submission 204542) | Sediment microbial communities from Yellowstone Lake, YNP, Wyoming, USA - YL17G05_0 | ecosystem: Environmental > Aquatic > Freshwater > Lake > Sediment | place: USA: Wyoming | collected...
ACCGCTCTTGCAGTCCGTTCTTCTCCCACATCCTGTCCATCAGATGCAGATAGAGATTCGCCAAGAGCGGCGAGATGACTCCACCTTGTGGTGTGCCTCTCGTGTTTCCCTTTCCACCTCCGATATTTAGTATAGGAACTATCTCAAAATGATAAGTTTGTATATCGCTGGTTGGGTTGACGGGCAAGGGTTTTTTGCGGTTGGATGGATGGTTAGGCACCCCCTACCCTTCTCTGCTGTCAGATAATTCAATACAAGGCATTCTAGGAAATCAATTTCAGCGCAAAAGCAAAATAAAGAACGGGAGGGGGCGCCCGTTCTTTTTATTTATTTGGCTGCGATGCTATGATGCAGCCTTGGTATTATTGACCTTACGGTCGCGTATCCAATCCCGAGACCCCATTGGAGCTCGATGGACTCGAGTTCTTCAATACTGAAGTAGCCGAGTTCCGGCTCGTGAATGACGCAAAGCCCGAAGGCCAGCTTTTCTTCGGGATCGTACTCGAGCGTCTTGCGCACCGGGATCCCCTTGACCGTGGCGACCAACTCGCCGGTCTCAACGACCCAGGGCTTTGAAGGAGTCCGATCGAATCGGAGGTTATAGTATTTTAGTACGCTATTTTCGCCAACTGGCCCGCTGCGAGGGGCAGGCTGAGAAGCCGCTGCGCGCGCATCTGCAAAATGTTTTGGATGACGCATGCCGATTGTGGGCAATTTGGGGCTTGAGAGAGAAAAGGAATCCCCGCGTCCCGAAACGCGCTCCTCTGCTTCAGGCGCCGCCGGCGATTGAACCGCCGCGGTAGCAACAAATGCTTTCTCACTATTTCCAACTCTTTTTACCAAATGATCTCCCAAGATTCTGTGAATGCCTTCATACTATTATCGACCATACGTTTTTTTCCGTTTACCATTTATATTGTCCCGAGACTGACCTCTGGGTAATTGCAGTTTCTCAGAGAAACGCCCGAAGTTGTATTTGAGAAAAGTCTCTCTTTCCAGCGGCTCTTCGCTGACCCATGCGATCGACAGCGGCTCTTCCGTCGGGGGACCTTTCTTGCTTATGAGATCGATGTTGTAGGTTGTACCGTTATGATAAGCTCTCACCCACACGTGTCCCGGCAGGTAGGCCACCGCAGCCTGCAACCCTCGGCGAGCGAGATAGACTGACACGAGTATGGTCCAACCCTTGCAATCGCCTCCGTAGCGGTCAATTTCCGTCGGGGACAACACATAGGGGGGCCCATGTTCGGTCCTGCTAAGGATCGGCGGGTCGTGCTGCAAGCTCTCTCTTCCGAACCCGAGCCATTCCTTGAGGCGGCCAACCTCCTCTTCGGGCGTTCCCACCGGCAGCGACGATGCCCTACGGATCAGTTGCTCGATCAACGGATCTCGGAAGTGTCCACGAGCCAGCCGTGCGAATACTTCCGCATTGTCGCGCCCAGAGAAGTCACCGATCAGACAGCGGTAATCAATATCGATGTGTTGGGTCTTGATCTGGTTGTCGACTTGGTACTTCACCACCAGCGTTACCGGCTCACGCCTCGGCATGTCCGGGCAGATCGGCGGCGTGGTCACCTCCACCTCGATGCGTCTCGCCCTACTCTCGTCCCCGTCTGTCCCTCGGGGTTGAGAAACGGTGACGCCCGGTGTCGGCGATGCAATGGAAAGGACGCGCCAGTCTGACTGCGGCCCATCGAGATCCACCACGAGCCGCCAGCGCGAATAGTCGAGCGTGGTACGCACGGGGACCCCCTTGATCGTCGCGACGAGTTCGCCGGACTCGATGCGCCATGGCTTCGAAGGGGTGCGGTCATAACGAAGGTTGTAGTATCTTTCTGGCGCGCGCTTCTTCGCATCCGGCTCCACCGCGCTCCCTGCGGTCGAAGGCAGAGCCGTTACTGATCGCCCATTTGGGCTCACCAGTTCATAGCTGCTCTGGCCTTTTGATGATTTATCGTTGCGATGATCGATTGGAACAGTACGAGGCTCGCCGCTTCTATCGGAGACAATTCTTTGACTGGCAGTAGCCCCGAAAAACGCGGCTTCTCTTATAAAATCCCAAGTCATGGCATTCTCCCCCAAAAGAATTTACCCCCATGCCTTCTGACCTCATTATACTTATCGGCAATTTTGAGAAAAAGTTGCGTGCTAAATAATGCAATAATATCAATAAGTTAGAATGAACCATGTCAATACGTCAAATAATTATTTAAAATACATATCATCTTGTAAAATCCAGTCGGGCGCGAAGCAATACTACAATTATACCAACGACTTACAGGCAACCCATCACTTTTCTGTATGCCTATCCGGATAACGCACCAAGGTGTCATTGCGAGGAACGAAGTGACGAAGCAATCTCATATAACCCCTTGATTTTCATGACCTTATTGACAGCCGCCGATTGCTCCGTCATGGGTTTTTGTTTGTTTCGGGTTTCGTCCGTCTGGTTTTTTTTGGTTTTTTTTGTGCTTATCTGGGTTTTCATGGGTTTTTCTTCAAATTGGATCAGCTGACCCGGCAAGCCGGCTGCCTTGTCCCCGGTTTGGTCATAACGATTTGCCATGCTTGGGTGCGTCGCGATCTAAATGTTCCGGCGTAGGTCAATAGGTAAAATCTCCACATTCTACGGAAACGCTCATCGTAATTCTTCTTTAATTCAGGCCAGGCGTTTTCAAAATTGTTGTGCCATACCATGAGCGTCTTATCATAATCCGGGCCAAAATTATGCCAGTCCTCCATCACAAATAACCCTTCCATGGCTTTTCCTATCTGTGAGATAGACGGCGTCATCGCGTTCGGAAAAATATATTTTTCGGACCAGGGCTCAAATTTTGTTTGACTGGCATTTCCTCCAATGGCTTGGATAAAGGCAATGCCATCATCCTTCAGGCATCGATCCGCCGTTTCCATGTAGGTCCTGTAGTTCTTATACCCCACATGCTCAAGAAGGCCGATAGATATTACTCGGTCAAACTTTCCCTGTGCCTCTCGATAATCTTGCAGTCTAAGTTCAACCGGCAATCCCTTGCATAACTTGTTCCCGAGCTCGACTTGCTCTTTAGAAACGTTAATCCCCAATACTTTAACTCCATATTTTTCGGCAGCATATTTTGCAAAACCTCCCCAACCGCAGCCCAGTTCAAGGACAGTCTGGCCCGGCTTAAGATTTGTTTTTTTGCAAACCAAATCTAATTTTGCTTCTTGTGCCTCATCCAGATTTTTTGCGTTTTTCCAATAGGCGCAAGTATAAACCATTCGTTTGTCAAGCATTGCCTTGAATAAATTATTCCCCAAGTTGAAATGCTTATCTGCAACCTGAAATACTCTTTTCTTTGATTGCATGTTAATAATTCTTGGCATAAGAATCTTCAGGAATGTTCTCCAATTCATTTTATGCTTTTTATCTATGTCATTGCTGAAAATGCGGAAGACAAGTTCATCAAGTTTTTCGCAATCCCACCAGCCGTCCATATAAGATTCCCCGAAACCGAGGGATCCGTCGGTTAAAATTCTTTGATAAAATTTGTCATTGTGGACCTGGATATCCCAGGACCGATCCCCGTCAATCTTTATGTCACCAAAAGAGAATATTTCTTTTAGAGCATTTTTAAATCTATCCGTTGACATTTACTCCCTCCAGTCCTATTTTAACAGGGTCCGAAAGGATTTCCTCAATCGAACTCCTGATCCTTTGCGCGATCTCCCCATGAGCCTGGCCCGGCTCAAATATACAGGAATTAACCGGACAATGGAGTCACGGAATACCGCCTAAGAGTGTATGGTGAAATTTTGAGAGAAATCAATGTGTCCAGTTTTTTATAATGTAGACAAAACTGGAAAATTAAGTGAGTCATTTTCTGGAACCACGATCGGACCATCCGGTCGCGGCTGACTCATCCAATATTCTTTTCTTCGTTCCTTCGTCTTTTGCTTGAGCTCTTGTAATTCCCGGATAATCAGACTTTTATTATTGACCTCATAAATGTGAGTGGGTGTAAAATTCCACAATGCCTGATGCGGCCGCTCATTGTTGTAGAATCGCATGTAGCGACCAATCTCTTCTCTTGCGGATATTTCATCCGGATAACTGCCGACAAGATACGCCTCCTCTTGTTTCACCGTTCCAAAAAACCTTTCCGTTATCGAATTGTCAGTCGGCCTGTGGACTCGCGCGTAACTCAAGTCTGCCCCAAGCTGTTCAAAAAATTCCTTCGTGATGCGGGCCGTATTCGGCGAACCAAGATCAACCCGCATCTTCGGCAAATCCCCGTTTCTCGGATTTATTCCCGCAGCTTTCAGCGCCTCCGTGTAGATCCACCGTATATGTCCAGAATTCACCGATGGACATATTGTCCACGCCAACGCATACCTCGAAAAAAAATCTATCAGCGCCAGCAAGTCCCATCTCACATGATTTATCTTGAGCCGTGTCCAGTCAGAGCCCCATATCATATTAGTATAGGAACTATCTCAAAATGATAAGGGTGTATATCGCTGGTTGGGTTGATGGGCAAGGGTTTTTTGCGGTTGGGCGCCGGGGTATGGGCAACATGATGGGCGGCATCCGGGCAATCTGAAGCAAAATCGACATGTCATGGTGACTTTTTCAGCCGGTCGCGGTCCGAGATGTGGCGATACAGACACACTGCCGCGTCACCAGCCCGGGTCTTGATTATAATCCTCATCTCGTTCAGGTCTGGTCTGGTCGAAATCGGCAGCTTCGTCGTTTTCGTCGTCGGGCAAGTAGACGAACTCTCCCACCGACGCAGCATAGCGCCTGCCCTGAGCAAAGTCGAAGGGCTCGAACTGTTTCCTCGGCGGAGCCCTTGCAACGTCGGGGAAGAGTTTCGCTATGGGCGCCGCATCGAGGATAAACTCGGCAAGCTCCATAACAGCGCCGCACTTCGGGTAAAACCCATGACGGAGCAATCGGCGGCTGTCAATAAAGTCATGAAAATCAAGGGAAAATAAATTGCTTCGTCATGCGGTTTTGTTGGGCAATAACTCCATGTCTGGTTGCGGAGAAAAGGCAGCCCAAATCCGTCAGCAAAAATCCCCCCTCGCCCCCCTTTAGCAAAGGCGGGATTCTTCTCTGCGTACTCAGCGGTAAAAAAGACCTCAGAAACAGCTTCCTGGGGGATTTTACAGGAGGCGTCGGACGCCTAATGGGGTAGCGTGTCTTCGACGGCTTGACCATGGTAGGTTAGAAGCTGCGTGATTGTGGCGGTGACGTCCAAGCCGATAACGTCGTATCCCTCATCAAAAAAGATGCGAAGGCCGTTCGGGCCGAATGAGATCGTCTTTAGACCCAATGCCTTGAAGAGATCGCTTGGCGTCTGTTCAAAGGAGATGGTCTTCGGTATCGGGATGCGGATTGCGCTCTCTTTTGACGAATAAACACTAATTCCATATTGCAGCTTTTCCCTTAGCGCCGAGATTAGTGATGCCGGCGGTATAGTTGTTGTATTGCTGCCGGGAACCGGTGAGATGACAAGCCGCGAACGATCGGCAAGGGGCCTCACCATGACGACAAATCTCGACGGATCTTTTGAGTCTGTCTTGACATCACCCACCTCGATGGCCAGAAGGAGCGTGAGCTCGAAACTTGCTATCTGACCCTGCCATGGATCGGGATTCTCAGGACGCATTGAATGGATAATCGGATTTCCATCGGCATCCAGTTTGATCGGCAGATTGCCAAATTCATCCATTGGCTGCGCATTGTCCACCTCAAGGGCATAGAACGTCATGATAAGACCGCCTATCTGAAGGTCCAAAAGATTGCTGCCCGGCGGCTGTTGTGCAGAGGGGCTGCCGTCCGACCCGGGCGTCACTACCGGAATTTCACCGACATTAACAATTGAGAGATGCGGGGGCAAGGCGCGATTGCCCCTGATGCGAACGAGAATCGGTTGTTTGGCGGAGAAATACCCGTATTTTGTGAGCGGCGTCCCCAAAAGCTCCGAAATGCGCGGCCGAAGATTACAAAGCGACGACGACACCTCCCCCTCCTGCCCTTTATTTTTAAGAAATTCATCGCACTCGACCACGAAATCGAAACCGGCCTTCTTGAAAAACGGCTCAGATATTTCCATGTCAAAAAGTCCGTGCTGTCCGGTCTGATTCTCGCCCAAGGTCAAATTCGTCAGCACGAAGAGGAGGATATTGACGACATCCGCACCAACGGCAAGACGCAGCTTGGCGTCTTGTCCGTCAGCAGATGTGAGATAAGATCCGGTTTTGCCGCTCAGCACGGCTCCGACTGACGGCAGCCGAAGCTCTTTTGGCATCTGCGAGAAGAGGTTTTGATCGCCGCCGATTAAATCGCCTTTAAGAAGAAGTCCGCTTTTCTCGATCGCCAGCCCGCCGCCGAGATCAAGGCCAACCGGGAGCTCAAACGCCTGAAGAAAGCTGCCCAAATCAATACGAATGTTTTTGCGCCAGCTTCGAAGAAGATGAGTCAGCGCTTTTGAACCGCTGCAATAGAGCGATTGGTTGATGGCATCCAGCACCTTCTCGTTGACAAGACCTGTTTGGGCATTGAGTGAGTTGAATGCCTGACAGAGTTTTTTTGTTTCGCCTGACACATCCTGTCCCGACACATCGCAAATCACGAAACCGCCGAACGGCGTCGCATCACCCACCATATTTTGCGGTATGAGCGCTGATGGCATTCCCTTGCAATAACGCGCATCCTTGAAATCGCAGTCTGTATGCGGGGCAGACAACAGTATTTGACCCTGATCATTCTTCTGAAGCAAAAGATCGACGACCGCCTTCCGGAATGAAAGTTTGAGAGGTATGGGTTCGTCGGCGGCATCTCCGTCATGACCGGAATTGAAGGCCAGTTTGAAACCGACTCTTATATTGTCTGCATTGATGCTTGCGCGAAGCAAATCTTTTTCAAACGAGATGCCTTCAATCCTTGCCGCGCCAATGCTCGGCGCCTGAACACCGGTCATTTCAAAGCTGCCTTGCGCGCCGCCCGCGTCGCACTTCGGTATGATGGCTTCACCGTTCTCGTCTTCGTCAACATTTCCTTCGGCATCATCATTTTCCGCTTTGTCGGCAAGTTTTTCAACGAACTTTCCAAGTTCATCCGAGACGATGACATTTGTGAGCAGAGGGGCAATCACATCTGTAAGGGTTTTAGCAGGAAGGGCGATCTCAACCGCTCCGCGAGATGCGAGACCATCTTCAACCCCGCCCGCATCACTAAAGGGAGAGGCAATCTTGCCCCATCCAAAAACCCAAGGGATGTGCATATTTTCGTGATCGATCGTAACTACGTTGATTCCCGTCTGCGGGTACAACGTCATCGAATACAGGTCGTCTGAGGCCGGACATACATTGACGGGTGCTTCACGGTTGAAGGATACATCGACACAGGTATTCGCCGAAAGCCCTTTGATTTTGAAATTCAGGGGAATAGTCGGATACTGGGAGGAAGAATATGCGGGCTGCGGCGACGGACTTAAAATCTCCAATTCTTCAACGGCGCCTGAGCCCTGAAATACGCCGCTTTTAATGGCGGGGCATGAACCCTGCGGTGTCGCCGCATTGCAGGCCATGATCGCGAGTTCATTTGAACCGGGACCAACAGGCACGCCCAAAATGAACTTGCCCTGTCCGCCCTGCTCGATGCTCGTTTGGCAGGTTATGCGGCTGATGTTGCCCGCCGAATCGCGCATCACATTCTCGACTGTTAGAGTTACCGCAAACGTAGATGCGCCGATCAAATCACAATTTTGACAATCACCAAGGAGTGAAACAGTGACATTCACATAGGGCACATCAACTTTATTTTGAGTGCGCACATCCGGACTGAACGATATTTGATTGTCTCCCATTTGCACCGCAATAACCCGGCTTGTGCGCACAGTCTGCGTCTCAGACTGTCCGCTAAATCTCGTTGCGCCGATTGCAATGGTGTACGGCCCGAGTTCACCGAGAGGGACCCTTGCAGCAAAAAAACCGTCTTCATCTAAACAAAACGGTCTGTTCTTCAATTCTGACTGCCCGCAATTTGCCGTTTCCGGATTACTTGTATCAATTTGCACCGTCTTTTTTGTGTAATCGTGTTGGGCGCCGATATTTATGCTCGCGGGGATCGAACCTGCACGATCGATGGTCCCCTTGACGATGATGAATTCACCGATAACACCGGGTTCAGGCGAATTGATGCAGAGAAATCCCAAACCCTTCTCACAAACAATTATCGGAGGCCTTTGAGGAACCTGACACATACCCGGAGTATCTGTTTGGGGCGATGCGTCATCGTCTTGCCCCTCTTCAGGAGGTTTTTCCTGATTCCCCTCGGGTGATCCCTGATCCTTAACCAAACTAATGCTTCTTGATTGCCACCATTGTGTGACGTTACTGATCGCATGTTTCAGGTAAATCGCAGCGTCGTTATATATGTCGGCCTGCGCATGAAGGGGCATGAGCAGACACGAAGTCAAAACAGCCGCAAAAAACACCCTGATTCCAATGAATGAGAACTTTTTCATAAATTTAATATGACCCCCTCTTTTCGTCTACTATCTCAAAAAGTTGCGTAAAATCTTAGGCGGGTTTTTCTTGACGAAGCAATCTCCAAATCCCCCCTTACCCCCCTTTTGCAAAGGGGGGATGGGGGGATTTTTCTCAGCAATCTTGGGGGGAGTAAAGGCGCAGTATGTCATTTTACCCCCCACAATTTTCACCCGGGCCTCTCCCAAAACGGCACCCATAATAGGAAAAAAGGCCCTAAAATGCCCAATGGCCGCATTAAAATTATAACGGGCTTTATGACGCATCCGGCTTATACAGCGCGTATTGCCTGATTAGCCCCTAAAACGTAGAAAACACCCCTCACCCCCGCCCTCTCCCCCTTGGGGAGAGGGCGAGCCTGCCCGCCATGCGAGCCTTTATCGCAAGGCGAGGCAGGCGGGGGTGGGGGGGTGCAATTTCTACGCAACTTTTTCAACCGAATGTCGATAACCCCTACGAAACAAGCTATGCGTAAATACAGCTTCAACATACATCGGCTGGGCGCAGCCTTTGCGGCGTTGGCATTTTTCATCGCCGCATGCGCCTCGGATTGGACGCCCATATATTATCCGCCACCGGAGGATAAGCCATCGGGTCCCGAACCCGGCGAGTCGGCTCCCGCACGGGAATGCACAATTTCATTCACGTCACAGTTATGCGTCACCATCAAAGGAGATGAAATAGAAGCAGGCACCGACCCCAATGAGCCGCTCTGTACCGAGGTTTCCCCCTTCCCAATTCACATTTCGGGAACGGAGGTCAAACTCATCGGCAGTGAATTTCCGGATGTCAAGGTTGAAGGACACGGCCTGCCGGCCCCAATCACCATCAATGCAAAGGGAAGCGGCACAGGAGATGCGAATGTAGGCAGCGGAGCAATAGACGCATCCGGAAACATCACAATAGAAAATTATTCTTTCTTCATCGATGTCCTTGGAATGATCGGCGAAATCCCAAACCTGACTCTGACAACAACTGCCACAGAGGAGTTGCCCGACCTTCCATCTATCAGCGGCAAACCGCCGGATGTCTCGGGCGCCATGATGCTTGTAACCGGCACTGTCGTGGGTCCTCTCTTTGAAGCCGCAGACAAAGTCCTGCTTGGCGCATCTTTAACCGCAACCTTCTCGGGATCGATATCACCCACACTGGATCAGTGCGGAACCAACGGCGGACCAAAATCAATTGAGATCAAAAAACTCTTTGTGAACGAAAAGGGCGAGCAAGCCGAAGAGGATCTTCCCGATGGCAACCGCATGGAGGTCTCATCAGGGACCTTCATTTCCGAAGGGCCAAGCGACATCGGGCCTCGTTTTGAGGCCAGCGCAAAGTTCAGGCTTAAAAACATGAGCAGCAAGACGCTTCAGATCTCAATTCCCTCAAAGGTCAACGCGTTTTATTTAAGCTCGATGGACGCCCTCTCGCACAAATTATCGCCTCAACAATTGATGACAATAACCGCGACATTTCGACCGACTGCGGCCGACACGAAGCCCGGGGAAGTCATCGCCCCGCTCGTTATAGGAAGCGATTCGTTCAAGCTTGTCGCGGTCGCAAAATCAAAATCCGGCGAGGCAGGCCTTTCCGTGGTTGGTGAGGACGGGACACTCGAAGCACCTAACGTCGACGGTGTTGATGTCGGATCCCTTGCGCTTCCCGCCAACTCGGAAAAGGACTACTTTCAATGCGATCCCATCAAGTGCGGCGAAATGAACTTGTCGACGAACTGCAGGCCGTGTGCCGATCGCACCAACGGATCCTGCCAGATCTTTGTCCTTTCGACGACCGGCAGGCCTATCGGAAGCGTAGACAAATCCTGCGCACCCATTGAACCCAATGCGACACCGCGAATGACCATCGACCTTAAAGGCACCTCCAAAACACAAGCCGACAAAAAGATTGTGGCGCTCCGAAATCACGGTGTCGCTGATCTTAAAGTAACGGCGATCAAGCTGGAGGAGGCGCCCGATTCACGATCGAGGGATCAATTTGCCATACCCCCAAATGCGATCTTTCTTACCGACCGTTTTGAAGACATCAAGAAATCCGCACCCGCCACTTTACCGCTTGTCCTTTCGCCGTATCAGGAGGGATACAATGATCGCACCGTCTTTATCGTCATCTCCTACAAGCCGACGGATCTCACGGGTTTTGACGGCACACAGGCAGGTGTGGGAAGTCTTGCGAAGGACAAGGCAATCCTCCGTATCGAGACGGATAAAGGCGAGATTACATTTGAGATCACAGGGGAGACGACAATACTCGAGGTCCCGCTGCTTGAGCTTTATTTCAAGACCTCGACCGGCCTTAAAAAGGTGGACAATGGAAAGACATTTTCTTTCCGTGATGTTACTGCGGAGACCGTTGATAGCGCAGTCCCCTTCTTCATAAAACTCGCTGACACGGCATCGTCCGCCATGCGGCTTGTATCGATTCGTCTGGAAGGCGGTGAAGCCAATTTTTATGAATGGCTCGACACATCTGAAGAGATCCGCTCTAAAAACCCGCCCACGGGGAAGGGAAAGCGCTGTTCGATTCCCATCATTGATCCGACAACCGGTCAGATGACAAACGAGTTATTCGATCTCAACCCCGTATCACTCGGCAGCAGCGGTTTCAATCTGGTGCCCGGTGCGTATTCAACCGACACGATGCCGCTGTTAGGTTGTGTGAATTTCCATCGCGATGTCACGGCCCTTGATGACGAGGCAAAGAAGAAACGACTCTTCTCGGCAAACATTGTCGTTGGAGCACAGGAGCTTGATGCCGGCGGCAATCCGGTCAAAAACCCGGACGGAAGTTACAAACAGACGGAAACAAGATCCAATCTCCTTGCGGCAATCAACCCGATCACCGGCAAGTTTGTAATTCGAATCACACAGACGATGGCGGCAATCCTGCCACCGCAAGGCCCCATTATTTCGTCCATCTCCTCAAAAAGTGAGAAACTCCTTGAGGGGGTGGCGCAGGATTCGGATTACTCAATCTTTCTTGGCACGATGATTTTGGACCCCTTTGATGAAGAGACGATCAAAGATGCGTCGGGCAAGAAAATCGTGTCCACGCCCGGTGACGGAATCACGGCTGTTTTTCGGGCAGTCGACACACATCCGGTTGATACCGACTATGAAGATCCCTTTCTCAACGACTACGCCTCTCTTCTTTATGACGGATCACTTCCGCCGGGCAGCCGCGGCTTCTTTGAGGATTATCCGAACGCCCCCGAGGGTCTAAAGACAAGCGCCTGGCGAATTTTTACTGCTACTCTATCATACCCCGGGGCGCTGGCACCGGAAGACCAAAAGCCAAGGGAACCCTCTGACTGCCTCATTGTAAACCCCTGCAGCCCCGAGGGACTTAAAAAATTTATACCAGCCGGTGTCCCGCCGGGAGAAAAAGGTGCATGCGCCTTCTTTTATGCATCTGCCGCTCGCTACGACAGCCCCGCCTTCCACACACCAGAAGAGATGGAGGGCGGCGAGTATCAGCACCTTTGCAATGTCGTGGGGCAACCGCAGAATCTTCTGGATGTCAACACCGGCCATTACAGTCTCGACGGTTCCATAACATTTGAGGAATACGGCTTCCGATTTTTCGGGCCGACATATCTTCACGTCCCGGGCGGGCCTGCGGGTTCCGTGCCGCCCATGGATGTCGTCTTTCATAGCGCATATACGACCGATGTACTGAAGCCGCCGTCGGATCCCGATGATTATAATCTCATTCCGGATGAAAAAATTGATATCGCGCATCAGGCATACAAAATCAATTTGGACGATCCTACACTTCCCGTGCCGCCAATCTGTCCCAAAAACACCAAAAACCGTACGATTGCCGGACAGAAATACGGCACATGGCAATATCTCGCCCCCCTTATTTCAAAGGACGAGGCGGGGACAATCCCGGCAGGCTGCCCCGAGGATGGCAATAATTTCACCGGCGGCACCGCCTTCTTGCGCGGCCGCAGAATAAATCATGAAACGGGAATCTTTACCGTCGTTGCAGTAGGAAACTTCGGTCCTTCAAAAGATCTGACATTTATTTTCAAGGACATCATGCTCTTCGTCGTCATGAACGGTTGGCTTTGCAATCCCATGGGAGATGAGGCCGACTTTGAGGGTGAGCGCTGCTACGACTTGAAATTTAATGATCGAGATGCGGCAGGCCAGATTTCCGTATTGGATTGATACCTCGACGGCGCCGCAGGCCGAGCACTCAATGCGGGAACTTAAAAAGAGGTAATCTGTGCCCGAGAATGATATCAAAACAATCTGCAGGGATGTGAATTTTCCGACGGATAAGACTGCCTATTGTGAACGGCTTATCGAAGAAGAGTGTATTACACCTATTAAGACGTCGTGTACCGATAAGTACAGGGCCGGGTCAAGGGCACACAAAAAATGTTTCGAGCAACCTTTTGATTTTGAGATAAAGCACTTTATCCAATCATTCAAGGCAAAGGACCTGAAAGAGTGCAGCGAAGTCGTTTATGACATTGTCAAATATTTTGGTCTCCCTCAGCCACCCCAACCGCCACAACCACCCCAACCACCACCTCCAACCGAGGCAACTCAGGTGAGCGGTCCTGAAGCGGCACAAAACCCCTCAAAAAGCAATAATCCATGGGGGCTTTCGCTCCAGTATAATTTGCGGCTGCCGATCAGCACCTCGGTTTCTGAAGGAGGGCTCGGCCATGAATTGGGTCTTTCCTATATCACCAACGCAGATCAGGTCGATCGTTACGTTTTTAAATTGTCTCTCCCTTGGGGGGAGACAAAGGGGAAAATATTTTCCAGCACAGACGTCGAAGGCAGTTACACCGACAACTCGCACTGGGCCGTCATGGCAGGAATGGGAAATAACAGGCGCTTCGGTTTGTTATTTACTTCCACCACGCCGCTTCTAGGTGTCGGTTTTTCATCAACCGCACAACCGGATCGCGTTGTAGGGGGCGAGACTTTTTCATTTGACAGCTCAGGCACGAAAACATTCGATATCAGCACATCATACGCAATCGGTTTGGATCTTCGGCCGGGCGGGAACTTCCCGGTGTTTCAGATCGGACCCGCCATGCGTCTTGGTGCTATATACGCCGGAGGTTCAGGCGAATGGGACCGGCTTCAACTGGAATTCATGCTGATGCTCTCTGTCGGATATGATGAAGGAAGTGCAATGAGCAACAAACCAGATGAAAAGCCCACAGCCATGGGTCTCACCTATTACACTTATGCAAAGCTTCACAGCCTCGTTCAACTTTATCTGATCAATAAAATCCTGAGTGAAAATGCAGAGAGGGTCGGCGGTCTTTTTGGCGGCGGTGGCGATCCCGGCGGCATGGAAGATATACGCGTGCTCGAGGGGGCTTCGGCACTTTTCGGATCATTGGCCCTGGCAAATTCGCGTGCCTTCTTTTTGAAGGCCGGTGATCTCAATTGGCTCCCCCTCACACTTGAAGGATTAGGCGGCATCGCTTTGCTTGCGGCGTCCACAAGCAACGCGGGAAGGGGCTCAGGAGTTGGCGGTCTGCTCAACGCCGCAGGAATGGCAACTTACATGTTCATGGGAATAGATAAACCGGAATCGCGAAGAAATTCCGGCGATGAACTGTATTCGAAATTGAAAAGTGCAGCACTGATAAATTACGGGGTCAACTCGCTTTTTTTTCTGGTTGGCGCACTTGCCGTGAGCCAAGACTCCAAAGGCAGTATCGGCCCAATCCTTCTTAGCGGCGCATCTCAGGCCAATTTTGCCCTTGCCCTCTCTCCGGATCCAATAAACAGCGGCGTAGTTGATCAAACCATTTACAGTTATATTCCGGTTACATACTACTCACGCAAGGCCAAAGCCCCCGATTCTGATCTATCTGAAACACAAACGGGGAGCCGGTCCGGAATTCTGATCTCAAGAAATTTCAAAGATTCACTTTTCTTCACCGAGGCGCGTTTCCTCACCCATGCCTTACGATTCGACAACATTTTCAAGCGTGCCGGGACGGAGCCGAATGAACCATACGGTGATGCGGCCCTCCCTTCTGAAATTTCAGCGACACTTGGCATTCGATACAGGCCGGCAGTATGGTTTCAAATTGGAGCAGGCATCGACACGCTGATGCAATATGGAAGCGGTCTTGGAGCTACAGGAGGAGTCGGTGTCAGCGGCGGTCTTGATTTTCTAATCCCATTCAATGGACGCGGCGATGGATCGGGTTTGTCGGTTGGAATACGGGGCGGCATCCATAAACTCATACCAGATGGATATCAGTACGAAATTGTCCCGCACATCGGCGCGCTGGTGCACTTCTGAAGAAGAGGCAAAGATTATCTACCGATACAACCGGTGCGTCACAATGTAAACCGCCACCCCTTTGGGCACAAGATCCACAAAGGATTCGCCGGCTGCGATTCTATTTCTGATCTCTGTCGCGCTCACATCGGGAATCGGCGACTTAGGACCGCGCGGTATGGAAATAATAGGGACAAGCGCTTTGATCTGATCGAAATCAATCCACTCTGAGGTCTGCGCCTGCAAATCACCGCCGGTAATCAGAGAAAAACGATGTTCCGGATATTGCTCTAAAATATGTTTGATGGTCCTGATCGTGTGGGAGACTCCGCCAAGCGTATTTTCAATTTTTGACACGTGAACCTTTGGGCCGAATTCCCCGAATGCAAAAAGGCACATCTCATATCTCGCCTTGAATTGTACCAACTCCTTGCCGAAGGGGTGGATATGACAGGGCATCACCCATATCTCATCGGCCAGATCCTTGGCAAAGAGCCACTCACAAATCGCGACGTGCCCAATGTGCGGCGGATTAAATGAACCCCCAAAGATACCAATTTTTTTTGCCACTTATTCCCCCCTTGCCCCGTTACGAATTTTCAACCAATTCATTGTTGTTACATAGTTTTAGCAATGATAGAATCTCACTACAAAACAAAAACACAAATGTAAATTTGTAACGGGGCTTGCACCATTATTTGAAACGCTTTATAAACAATTTAATTATGAAACTCAATCACGTTATTGTCGTCTTTAAAAAACCGTCTATGCTGCATGGAACCGGCGGCAAAAGCGCCCTTCCGCGCTTAAAACGCGTCTCACCAGATCTTTTCAGGCGCAGGCTCTTAATGCAAAAGAGTCACGTGAAGACGATCGAACAAGTCCAAAAGATCCTCAAAGAGCTTGAAATTCCACATGAAGTAATTGAACGTAAAAAACTGGAATCTCCATCAAATCCCCCCTCCCCCCCTTTTCTAAAGGGGGGTGCGGGAAAACTTCAGGCGAGCCTCATCATCACCATCGGCGGTGACGGCACGGTGCTGGCGGCGTCCCACGTTGCCGGCAACATACCGATTCTCGGCGTAAACTCGATGCCCAGAACATCTGTGGGTTTTTTCTGCGCGGCAAACGCTTCCACCTTTAAACAAAAAATTACAGAAATAAAAAGCAATCGGCTGCGATTTACTTCATTGCCGCTTCTTGAAGTATCAATTGACGGAAAGCGGTTGCCGTATCTTCCCCTCAACGACATATTGTTTGTCGCCTCCTCACCTGCTGAAACAGTTCAGTATATGATTCAAGTAGGCCAGCAAAAAGAGCGCCAGCGCGGCTCCGGTGTCTGGATCGCGGCCGGCCCGGGTTCTACAGCGGGCATATGCTCAGCAGGCGGGAAGGTAACTACAGTCACATCGCGGAGGATTCAATATCTCGCGCGCGAGTTATATCCGATCCCGGGCACCGTTTACCGCTTCAGGAAGGGTTTCATACCTCCGGGCAAATCGATAAAAATCACGTCCGAGATGTCTGACGGCATGGCCTTTCTGGACGGATCAAAGCTAATGTACCCCGTTCCTCGCGGCTCAACACTCGCCGTCCGCATCGCCCACCAGAGGCTCCGAATATTTTTGTAGAAACAGGGTGGGGTCGCCTAAAGTTGCCCCTACCCTGATATGTGTTACAATAACTGATCGGGTTGGGTGTCGGCCGAAGGAAGGGAGGCCGTTTCTTCTTTCATTGCGGGGTGGTCCAGTGTCTGCAGTCTGTCGTCTAAACGGTTAAGGCGTTTGTCGGCTTTATCGTATGACGAATGCGCATCGCTTAAATGCTTTCCAAGTTTTGTGAAATCGTCCTGAAATCTTCCGAATTCCGTCCTGATCTTTCCCATCTCCTTCATGATTTCATCAACGAAGCGTTCCACCCTTAAACCTTTAAGCCCAAGAAGGATGGTGTTGAGATAGGCATAAAAGGTGTTTGGTGAAACAGGGATCACCTTTTTTTTCATTGCGAATGTTGCAAGTGATGTCTCTTCCGAGAGCACTTCATCGCACATGATGATTTCATAATAAACGTTCTCGGCCGGGACGTACATGAGTGCAAAATCGAATGTCCCCTCCCCCGGCCTTATATATTTTGACGCTTCATTCACCCGCTTCTTGACGCCGTCAACAAATGCCCTGCGGTAGGTTTTTCTTTCTTCATCCGTCTTTGCCATCGCCAGACGCTGAAAATCCTCCAGCGGAAATTTGGAGTCCACGGGAACCAATCCGTGCGCCGTCTTGATAACGGCATCAACGCGCTCGCCATCCGCAAAGCCGTATTGAAGTTCGTAGGCGTCCTGAGGAAGCATCTGGGCCAGAAGATCTCCCAGAAACGTCTCGCCAAGCCCTCCTCTGATCTTTGGAGCGCGAAGTATCTGTTGAAGTCCGGAAATATCCTGCCCCACCTCAAGCACGCGCCTGCTCACCTCTTCAATCTTCATCATCCTTGTGCCGAGTTCCGAGACAACGCGCGCGGCGTTGTCCAGGCGATCACCCACCATGCGCTGCACGCCCTCAAGGCGTTCGCCAACGGTCTTGTGCGTCTGTGTGTTTGCGTGGAGAAGCTCATTAAGGCGCGACTGATTACCTTCCAGACTGGCTCTTATTTGTTCTTGAAAGGCCGCCAATTGCTGGTGGAATATTGAGAGAGACGACTGGTCCTGACGCCGGTTCTGGAAGACGAAAACGGCAACGATACCAATCACAAGAAGAGCAATGATTATTATAAAGATAGCGGTTGTCGTCATGGCATAAGACACTTAGGCCAAAAGGAGTCAGTGCGCAACTGTTCTTTAACGATTATGACAGAGGATGAAAACCGAACCGATTAGACAAGTCTTGCCATACCGATTCTCATCCTGCGGTAGTAGGCAAATTTTTGGATTGTTTGTCCACCCTCCGCCCGAGACGCCTGATTTAGCAGATCATTTGCTGTTCCGGCGTATTCTGTGGCAAGGGCGCGATTGGATTTTTGCAGACTGCATGCCTTATTATAGTAATACGTGGCGACTTGGAAGAGAACAAAGGCATTTTTCTTCTGCGCAAGATTTTCTGCGGCATCATAGAGCTTTTTTGCTTGGGCATCTTGTTTCTTCGAGAGCATCTCCTTCCCCTTGTTGCACAGAAGTGTTGCAACATAGGTCTCAAGATCTACGGGCGCGAATTCTTTGTGTTCCACATTGAAACGCTCAAAGAAGGGTCCCAACTTTTCCGGATAGGCAATGTCATAAAGTACTGTCTTTTCTGTTCCCAACCGGGCCGTGAGACATCCGTGATCCTGACGCTTGCCGTCATGAGTTCTGTAGACCTGCGCAAAACCGAACTTCACATCCTTCAAATCCTTGCCAACCTCTTCTGATTTTTTGGCATACATCATGGCAGCATATAGGAAGTTGGTCTTCTCACTGCATTCGCCTTTTTTCTTGTCGATGGATGCAAGAAGCGACAGATCTTCGGAGTTTCCGCTGTTGTCCAACTTCCAGTTCTTTGTCTCTTCTCGCGCCCACCTGGCAAAGCTCTGGAGGAGGTGGTGCGTATAAACGGTTTGATAATCGATATCCGGATTCTTCTGGGTCTTATTCTTGGCATAGACTTCGGCGCTGAATTTCCATTTGGGCAGTTCCGCCTTGAGCTTCTTCTTCATATCATCCGGCAGCATGAAATCGACCTTGTGACCGGCGACTTCATAGGGCTCCGCCAAAATCTTATCTGTGGGCGGCTTGATCTTTCCCGCCTGAACAGTGGCCTTTTGAGGCTCTTTGCCTGTACTTTTCGGCGGGTTAGGTATTACCCCGGACACCGCCTTTGGGAAAGCTTCCGGTGTTCCTCGTGACGGCATAGGGGCGGATATTGCGACCGCTGATGGCTGAACTTGCCTTGCCGGCTGGCTTGATGGCGGCATTGTTGGCTTTGGCTGCGCTGGCGCCTGTGTTTGTTTTTGTGCGACAGCCAACTTGCGGGCATTTTCCGCCTCCTGATTTCGTTGGGCAATTTTAATCTCGCGTTGTTGTCTTAGTTTTGCAGCCGCTAGAGCCTTTTCATCAGATTCTTTCTTTGCCCGTGCGGACTCAAGTTCCCTCTTTGTATTTTCGATTTGAGCCTTTGCTGCAACAGCTTCTTTCATTGCCCTTGTAGCCTCTTCCTGTGCACGTCCAACGGATTCAGGGTCCCCTCCTTCACCGCCGGCTTTTTCGGCTTCTTGCTTTGCACCTTCAGCACGTTCTTCAGCGCCCTTTGCCGCAGCCTCTGCTGAAGCAACCTTTTTTTCGGCTTCACTTATCTCAGCATCGGCCTTTTTAGCTGCCGCCTCTGCCCGCGCTACCCTCACCCTTGAATCCGCTCCAGATGCCCGGGCCTGCCCGCCAGGTCGTGACGCCGGAGATGCCCCTACCGGCTGTGCTGCGTCAGATGGCTTTTGCCGAAGTTGACGGACAACCTCTTTTGCACGATCAGATCCGATGATTGCATTGCCGTTTAACAACATCCTTGTCCCCGCCGGGAGTTGTTTTAATAGACTATTTAATTCCTGTTTTAGTTTTTCATTTCGATCCAGTTCCCCTGCAAGGGCCTCGGCCTTTTCGGGTTTGCTGGTAAGCTCGATTGTCTTTCCATCAGGAGTGACATTGACCTGCATTTTATCACTACCGTCAGCTTCCTTGCCGAATTTGGTTTTAATCTTACTCGCCACTTCCAATACCCTAGCTGTTCTCTGTCCCTCCTGACCTTCCTTGCGAGATTCAATCCTTTTCTTCTGATCCGGCGCTCCCTCATCGAGCTTTGTGATGTAGTCGCGGGCATCAAGACGATCTGCATCATAGCCGTCCTGAGATTTGTAAGCTGGTTCTGCACCAAACGAAAGCTTACCGGTCCTTGGATTAAAGGCGGGCTGAGGTTTAAGTTCTTTAAATTTGCCGCCTTGCTTCTTGTACCATTTGCCTTCATTCGAATAGAGCTTATCCGTTCCTTTTGAAGCGGCCGTTGCATTCTTTCCAACCGCCGAACCGGCTTCAATATCATAGATGTCGTATATCTTTCCTGAGCCATCGGTCTCGGTCTTCTTCTCCGGAACGACTGCCAGATAATCGAGCTTTGCAGCTTTCCCTTTGCCTTTACCTTTTGCCTTTGTGTCCGGCTCAAGTGCGACGCTGCGGACGTAATCCTTTGCCGCTTCCTTATCCATCCCAAGGATATTTTCTGCGTACCAGTTACCAAAGTCTTCAGACCATCTGTCATTCTTCTTTTCCGTCTCTTGCTGAGTCTTGGGGTCTTTTTGCTTTACTGTCTTGGGCGGGATGCCGGTGAGGATGCGCCCAAACTTTTCGCTGTCGCCATCGGCCTTTGCTGCGGCCTTTGAAGCGATGGAGTTTGCTTCTTCCTCGCTATAACCCATGTCGGTCTTCAGTTTTGTAATGGCCTTGCCTTTGGTTTCCTCTGAAATCGTTTTCTTCTCTGTCTTCTCGGGCTTCGTTGTCCCTTCTATATTGGATGCTGCAGCAGGAGCCCCTCCACCTGCCGGTGCAACCGGAACATCCTGCATCGGCTGGGCGGGAAGAAATACCGGCGGAGGTGCCCAATGGCTTCTCAAATAGTTATCGTAAGAAGCAAAGAAATTAGTCATAAATCTCGAATTGCCGATCCCCTCAAATATCCCGTATGGATTTTTCCCCCATCCCAATGAATACGAATCGCCCATGGCAGCAGCGGCTGAAGCAAAGGTGCCGCCGCCAAAACCGCTCACGCCACCTGTGTAGGCATAGATGCCTAAAAGGCTCGACTGCGGAAACATGGTACTGCCCGCAGAATAGGAAAGGCTTCCCAATGCTGAATAGAAGTTAGCCAATCAAACCTCCGTAGACGCTCTTGTGGAAATTCGCCGATTTCAAGGCGTCTTTCAGTTCACCTTCAATTCTATCTTTAAGCGGCCTCGTCTCAAATACATCCCGTATCTGCTTGTCCAAAGCCTGATCAAAAGCCGCAATCTCCTTGATGCGCTTGATGACAAAGCGCTCAAGGATCTGCTTTTGTTCCAAAACCTTTTCAACACCGGGCCTTGCACTGTCATACTCGTTAAAAACTTTTAACGACGAATCTTCTTGCGGGATCGGATTAGCGGCAACTGCGCTGCTGCCGTGCGTCCCGGCATCGGCATTGCTGCCATCACTAGTAGATGACGAGCCGCCACCAAGAAGCCTGTCAAGCTGGTTGCCGGCATTTGATTTATAAACGCCTACTGAACGTGCAGACTGCGACGCCGATCTCTTTTCCTTTGAAATGCGTTTCTCGCCGTCTTGATCCTTCTTAACCCCGCCCTTCGCATCGTCCTTGCCATCGATTTGTGGGGCTTGGGCAATAAACTTGCCGGCTTCCTGAACAGGCAAAGTTCCCTGATTCGTTGTCTTCGGCGCGTCGGGCATTTCGCTGCCCTGCTTAACTGTTTTTTGATCTTCGCCCGCAGCTTTTTTGGGATCCGCCGGTTTTGCCGCCACTTCAGCCTGCTTAATGCCTTGCTGATGCGGCACGCGGTTCATGGTCTGCGCGAGCGTGAATGTTGATGACTGCCTCGTGTCTGGCTGGAGATTGGGATTGGCCGGTTGTGGCTTCGCCTCGATCGCCTCAGGGCTTGCGGGTTGACGGGATTTTGTCAATTGATCCAAACCTTTAGCATCCAGCTTTGTCTTCTGATAGGCCTGTTCATGCTCCTGTAATTTCTGTGTCTGAAATTTTGCAACTTCATGCTGAACTTCGGGCCTTGTCGCCTGTGTCGCTGACTGCTGTACCTGCTTCTCAGCTGGCGGTTGAACCTTTACTCCTTCTTGCGGCAAGGCGGCAGATTTCTGGGCAGCTTCCGTGTTCTTGGCATGAACGAGACGGTCCATCATCTGCTTGGAAGAGTTAATGTCCTTCTTTACCTGATCCTTTCCAACATCCCGAATTTGCTGGGATACTTTCTTTTCCTGCCAGCCGTCTGCAAAATGATCTGAACCAATCCTTGCCATATAGGGACTCCACTCACCATGTAAAGGTGAGTCTAAATTCTATTAACAATATGAAATTACTCATAAAATTAATTTAAACGACCTCAACCTACCACGACTCCGCCAGTATATTTTGCAAGAGCTCTGCCAAATCATCTCCGAGTGCGATCCTTATGGGCTGGATAAAGGGGTAGGGCTATAGTTGATTAAATAACAACGTGTTAGAGATCGATTATTTTTTACAAAAAGAAGGATTATTGAAAAGTGCTATTAAATAAGGAAAGGAGAATTGAAATCTGAGGCCCCTACTCCCCACATGGTGTCCGACACCAAATCCGAATTTGGTGTCGGACACGGGAATTATACGACGTTAGGCAGAATGGAGAAAACGATCTTTGAGGCTATTGATTCGCCCAAGACGTTCTTCGATCCCTGCGAGCTTCCCATCGTCATGGCATTTCCTCACGGCATTAAGCGCTTGGCGCTGAAGTTCGATACCTCCCTTGCACAGCATAATAATGTCGGCGCCGGCCTCGATGGCATGGCATGCTGCTTCAGGAACCGGCAACAAATTTGCGATCCCCTTCATCAATATATCGTCTGTCACAATAACACCTTCAAATCCCAACTCCCTGCGCAGAAGTTCATCTGTAATACGACGTGAAATGGATGCCGGCCATTTAGGATCAAGATTGGGTATGAGTACATGGGCTGTCATTATCATCGGTATGCCGGCGGCAATCGCCACCTTGAATGGATGCAATTCACACACGTTCATGCGCTGCCGCGTGTGATTCAAGACCGGCAAGGATAAGTGGGAATCGAGGTCGGTATCACCGTGCCCCGGAAAGTGCTTGCCGCACGCAATAATGCCGCCCTCCATGAGGCCGCGCATCATCTGTATACCGATCTCTGCAACGAACACGGGATCGCTGCCGAATGATCTGTCACCTATGACCGTATTAAAGGCATTTGTGGCCACATCAAGGACGGGTGCATAATTGAGATTGAATCCCACCTGAGAAAGCTCAATGGCCATTGTTTTACCCACTTCGTAGATGGCCTTAGCCCCCTTTTCTGCCACACGCATCGCAGCAGGAAAATGCGTAAACGGCTCATGGAGTCTCATCACCCTGCCACCTTCATGGTCTATCGATACAAAAAGCCTCCCCTCACCCGCTTCCTGCAATTCCTGTATGAGCCGCTTGAGTTGCTTTTTGGATTCAAAATTCCTTTTAAAGAGGATTACACCGCCAATACCTTCATCGCGGATGAATGACAGCAGTTCATCTGAGGCCTTTGCTCCCTCAAAGCCAATGATCATGAGCTGACCCAGTTTTATCATTGTGGAATTCCCTCTTTTTTCGTGAGATCGCCGTCGACCTCACGATCTTGCGATCTTCGATCTCGCGAGAGTCACTTCCCCCTCGGTGCCAGTTTATCCCTCAATCCATCCCCCAGAAAATTAAAACCGAGGACGATAAGCATGATAAAAATGCCGGGGAATATCGACATGTGCGGCGCGATCAGAAGATATTGCGTCCCCTGATCGATCATTGCCCCCCATGACGGCGTATTAACAGGCACCCCCACCCCCAAAAAGGAGAGCGCCGATTCAATCATAATCACACCGGCCATGCCGAAACTGGCGTTCACTAGAACAGGTCCGATCATATTAGGCATGAGATGACGAAAGTATATCCGCCATCTGCTAACGCCAATCGCCTTTCCTGCGAGGATGAACTCCCTGTGCTTCAATGTCAATGTCTGAGCGCGAACCAACCTCGCATACGTCACCCATCCCTTGAGGCTTAAAATAAAAATCACGCTGACAATCGATGGCTCAAGAAAAGCTGCCACCGCCAACGCAAATAGAAAGCTGGGAAAGGCCAGAAAGACATCCGAGACAAACAAAAAAAACTGATCCACCCACCCCCCCGAATAACCGGCGATGAGACCCAATGCGCAGCCTATCAAGAGCGAAATGCCGACGACCAGCACACCGATGCCAAACGATATGCGCGCGCCATAAATGATTCGAGAGAGGATATCACGGCCGTCTGCATCATGGCCGAACCAAAAACCGGAATGAGGCCCCGCAAATTTGAGTGCGAGGTTATATTCGTTAGGATCATGGGGCGCGATGAGTGGCGCAAAAATCGCTATCAGCACAAGCACGCAAATCAGAATCGCACCGATTTTAAAGGTCCATATTCTCACAGTCTCACCCTTGGATCAAAGGCCTTATAAAGGCAATCCGCCATCGTGTTGATGATAACGTATGCAAAGGAGATGATAAGCACGCATCCCTCAACCACCGGATAATCACGGCGTCTGATTGAATCGAGAAGTAAAGTTCCCATCCCCGGCCAGGAAAAGACCTTTTCTGTTATGATGGTTCCTGCCAGGAGCGTTCCCACTTGCAGGCCGACAATTGTCACAATCGGATTTAAGGCATTCTTAAAGGCATGCTTGAAAATGACGTTGCGCTCCGACACACCTTTTGCCCTTGCCACGGTTATATACTCCGATTTGAGCTCCTCAATCATGGACGCCCGTGTCATGCGCGCAAGCATGGCGGCAAGCCCAGTCCCAAGTGTTATTGCCGGAAGAATGAGTGATGTCCACGACTCACGGCCGGATATAGGCAATATCCCAACATGGACGGAGAATATGAGGACCAAAACCGGTCCCAACCAGAAATTCGGGACTGATATCCCTACAAGCGCTATGAACATCGCAATGGAATCCCATATGGAGTTTCGTTTTACTGCAGCAATAATACCCGCCGGTATTGCAATGAACATGGCAACAAACATGGCGGCACACGCGAGAACGACGGTAGCGCCGTAATTGTCCTTGATCAGTTCAAGGACGGGCCTGTTGTCAAAGATGGACGTTCCCCATTCGCCGCTTATGAGCCCTTTTAAAAAATAGCCGTATTGGACTAACACAGGCTCTTCGAGTTTAAGCGCGTGCGCGAGCTGCGCGCGATCGGCGGCCAAAGCCCGTTCACCGAGGATGAGATCTATCGGATCGCCCGGTATGAAGTGGATGATAAAAAAGACGATAGTCGAGACCGCAAAGAGAACAGGGATAATCGAAATGAATCGGCGGAGAAGATAATGGGTCATAATTGATTTTCTAATCCTTGGATACATTTACAAACGTCAAATACGACGCATCGGGGCGAAGTGAAACGCCATCGAGCGTCTTTCGATAGACAACAAAATTTTTCTCATACCACAATGGAATAAAAGGCAGATCTTCGAGAAGAATGCGCTGGACTTCGGCATAGAGAGTCTTGCGCGCCTGTTGGTCCATATTAACGCGCGCCTGCTCGACAAGCTCATCGACGCGCGGATTTTTATACCGGCCGCGGTTCAAGCCGTGGGGCAAAAACTTTGATGAATGACAGACATCGAAAAAGACATTGGGCTCAGTGACGCCCACCCATGAAAGGGTATAGAGCTGAAAATTACCGCTCTTCACATCGCGATAAAACGTCCCCCATTCGTAAGGCTCAACGCGGACATCAACGGCTACCTGCTTTAGCTGGTGGGCGATCATGCGCGCGATATCGATACGCTCCTTGATTGTAGAAGTCTTGTGCGAAAGCGTGAAGCGCAATTGAGGAACGCCGCCTGCCTGAACAGGGTAGCCCGCCTCATCAAGGAGCTGCCCGGCCTTCACCGGATCATAGTCGTAGTGTCTCAGCCCTTCGGGATGCGCCCAGTTTAGGGGCGAGAGGATGGAATCCGCCTTCGTGGCCATGCCTCCGAAGCGATGGGCGATGATCTCGTCACGGTTGACGGCATAGGCGATCGCCTGTCGAACTTTTGCACCTTTGAGGATTTTGTCCGCAAGGTTCATGCCCAGATACGTCATCACAGTCCCTTCGTCGGAACGCATTTTGAGCCCCTTCGTTTCGAGGACCTTGGGAAGCAGCAGCGGCGGGATTCCATTCTGTACAAGGTCTATATCCCCTTTGATCAGCTTTAAAATCCTGATGTTATCATCCTTGATGACATTCAGACGAAGCATGGAAATTTTTGGAATCTGACCAAAATAGCCGCGATTGGCCTCGAGCTCCACCACGGATTCCGGCACAAAACGCACAAGCCGATAAGGCCCCGTCCCGAGAGGTTCCCGCCCAAACCGATCACCGAGATTTTTTGCATCCTCTTGAGAGACAATGCCAAAGGTCATGAGATTCAAAAACGGCGCGTAAGGTTCCTTGAGTTCAAAGCGAACCGTGAAATCATCCTCCGCGACAATGGCTTTGATAGGTGAAAAGCTTTCGCGAAATGGAGATGTGAGTTCGCCCTTCATTATGGATTCATACGTGTATATGACATCCTTTGCATTGAACGGGCGACCGGAATGAAAAAGAACGCCACGGCGGAGAAAGAAGCGATATGTGATGTTGTCTATCTGTTCGTATCTTTCGGCTAGGTTCGGTACGATGTTTAATTGGCCGTTCTTGCCCATGAGGCCGTCGAAGAGGAGCTCGCATATCTTTTCGCTCTCCGCATCGGTCGCAAGGCGCGGATCGAGTGTGATGGGGCCGGACTGGATGGCAACCTCGAGAGTTTTTCTTTCGCTCAGATAGGCCTCTTTGCACGCCGCAAGCGAGGTGAACACTATAAGCGCAACGCACAAATTGACAGCGGGTCTCATCTTCATTAGTATTCCTTACAAACTTGCACATTTAAACATTTACGCACTTAAAAAACAATGTCAATGCGCTGTCTTAAACTATTGCTCTGTAGTTGCATGCTCGTTTTTGTTGGAGTACCGGCCTTTTCCCAGACCCCGCTTGAAACGAGAATCATGCAGATCATGTCGGCATCCGTCATTGACCCTGACCGGACCGGCGTGGCAGCCGCATCGGCAGATCAAGGCATGACGCTGGCTTCCATCAACGGCGATACTCCGTTCAACCCGGCATCCTGCGCGAAAATCGTTACATCTGCAGCAGCACTTGCGTTTTTGGGACCGGATTACCGCTTTGAGACCACTTTTTATACGGATCGCACAGGCCGCGGCTACGGGCCGATTGAAAATCTTTACGTCTCTGGAAACGGCGACCCCTCTCTGGTCAATGAAGAGCTGTGGCAAATTGCAGAGGCGCTTGTGAATCATGGCATCAAATCTATTTCAGGGGACATTGTCATTGACGATTCCTTTTTTGACGGTCCGTGGTATCCCAGAAAAGACGGGGATGACGAACGCGCCTATACCGCCACCACTTCCGCCGTCGCTTTAAATTTCAACTCCGTCAAGATCATCATCGAACCGGGTGAAAGATCGGGAGAGAAAGCCGTTGTCACCGCCGATCCGCCGACATCCTATATTCGCATCGTAAACAATGTCGTAACAGGGAGAAAATTTCGTGCTACAATCACGAGCGGGCCATCATCTGAACAAGTTGAAACTTTTATTGTTTCAGGCACGATTCCACTCAGGGCCGAGCCGAAATCTTTCTATCGCAACATCAGGGATCCGGCGCGCTATGCCGGATCAGTCCTCAAAGATTTTCTGGCACAGCGTGGCGTTGTCATTAATGGCGCGGTCAGGAAAGGCCCTGTGCCGTCGGGCAGCCGCGGAATCGTTCGCTGGCAGTCCAAACCGCTTAGGGAAATTGTCCGTGACATGAACAAGTTTTCAAACAACTTCATCGCGGAGCAACTCATCAAACACCTCGGCAGCGTCAAAAAAGGCACTCCCGGCACGACGGCCAAGGGCGTGGAAGTCCTTGATGACTATCTTTCGTCCTTGGGTGTTGAGCGCGGCACCTATACACTTGAAAACGGTTCGGGCCTTTCCGCGGTCAGCCGCATATCAGCCAGGCAACTGCTCAAGGTTCTTCTGGCTGTCTATGGCAATCCGCGCATAAGGATGGATTTCATTGACTCCCTGAGCGTTTTGGGTGTTGATGGAACGATGCATAGATGGAGATCATCGCCAAATCTCAGGGGGACATTGCGTGCCAAGACGGGTTCGCTCGATAACGTAATAACCCTTGCCGGTTATGTCCCAATGTCAAATGGTCGGACGGGTACATTTGTGATCCTTGCAAATGGATTTAAACGTGGAAAACATTCTGCACATGATGCGGAATTGATGATCGCTTCAGCCATAGCCGAGGCGCAATGAATCAAATTCTTCCAAATAACGTTCCCTTCATTTGCACGGAGGAGCCTCATGCGCCCGCATCCCCTTACAAAGGGAGGGTTGAGAAATCCCTCATCAACACATTATTGGTCATCTGCCTTGCGCTGGGCTTTTTGTGCATCACTGCCATCTACCTGCCTTCCAAGTTGAGCAGCGCTTCAATGTCATCCGCACAAAAGGCTTTAGAAACGCCCGCATCAAATCTGCTCTCCGTCCTGCCGCAGGAAAATATTGAAGTGTCCCTCTCACCTCCACCCCAACCATCAGTAAATGGAACTTATATCAAATTCACGCCGGAACCTGAACTTTATTCCCCCCTTTATATTGCTCAAAGAGAAAGTCACGACAGCCAGCAAACGATTAGCGATCCGCCATCTGCACCGGAATCGCGCAATGAAAATACAAAACCGTCGGCACTGACCAGAATTCACAGGCAGTCATCGCTTGCATTATATGAACCGCCAAAAAAATTAAAAAGCCCCAAGGTGAAGCCGTGGTTCACGGTTCCAAAGGCGCTGGAGTCCGACGTCGACTTCTGGAGGGCTATTTATGCAAAATATGATTCGCATCATGTTATCCTGCACGACCCCAAATATCTCTCCATTGTATACGGCGTTATTGATTTCACTGATATGGACGCGGATACGGGCATAACGGACATTGAGCGTTCGCGTATCAGGCAGGTGAGAATCGATGCGGAGCGCGAATCAATCACCGCCGTTCTTGAACAACTTGCCGCTGATCCTTCCTCAGGCGATACATCAAAAAGGTCAATTGAGATCAGAAATTATTTCGACAACATCCGTGAAGCGGACAAATTTAAAAATGCGGCGAAGCGCGGGGTTCGCGCGCAGACGGGGCAAAAAGACAAGTTCATCGAGGGTTTAAAATATTCCGGCCGCTATCTGGGAGAAATCGAATCTATCTTTGAAAAAAAGGCTCTGCCCAAAGAGCTGACATTCCTAATATTCGTCGAGTCAATGTTCAATCCCAGCGCCAACTCGTCCGCCGGAGCAAAAGGCATATGGCAGTTCATGAGGAGAACCGCCACGATCTACAACATGAAAGTCAACGCCTTAATCGACGAGCGAGCGGATCCTATACGCGCAACTTACGGAGCCGCAAATCTACTGCAGCACGACTACGATTATTTGGGCAGCTGGCCCCTGGCAATCAATGCCTACAATACCGGCCGCGGAAGAATGCAGCAGGCAATGAACAGGCTCGGCACCACAGACATTGCAACTATCGTCAAATATTTCGAGCATCCAGCTTACGGATTTGCATCGCGCAATTTCTATTTGGAGTATTTGGCCGCGATGGACATCGCCAAGAACCACAGGCAGTATTTCGGTCCGATCAACTTTGATCCGCCGCTCCATTACGACGTTGTCACTCTCGATCGGCCGGCGCGCCTCAATGAAATTGTGATGAAAAGCGCAATATCCTCAGAAACATTTAAAGAACTCAACCCTGCCTTAAGTGTTGCAGTTTTCACGGGAAAAATCCCTCTGCCATCGGGTTTTGAACTTCGTGTGCCGGAAGGAAAAGGGGAATACATGATGGCTATTTTGGCCCGAACCGCCGTGGCTTTTCCCTTCTGGCATACGGTGGAAAATGGCCAGACGCTTGAAGACATCGCATCGATGTATAATATCCCCGCGCCCGACATACTGCGCGCAAACAAAAAGATGGGAAGACACCTGCATGCAGGCCAGAGAATACGGATCACGAGATAGAAAATGTCGTTGCGAACTTTGAATTTTGGTGTTTAATTTCCTTCCTCCCCTTTGTAAGGGGAGGAAAAGGAGGGGTAGATCACGATCTACCTCCCCTACCCCTCCCCTTCGACTCTGCTCAGGGCAGGCTTACAAAGGAGGGGACAACTTCGGAAACGACCTCTATAAAGAAGGAATAATAAAATCGTATGAAAAAAAGATATCTTGCTTTTTTAATCGTTCTCGCCTTTGCCTTCACCGCCTGCGGGGGAAGATTGCCTTCACCTTCACGCTCGCAACATATCATCGAGCACTACTTTAAGAAATACGCAAAGAAATATCCGGCCTCCCCATATGGTCAAGGTATTGCGAAGGTTGAAGTGGAAAAACAAACTGAAATCCGAAAGCACTTCATTACTGTTGAGACCTATCTTACATTAAAAGACGGCAATCTAAGAAAGATCAATGTCACCGAAGAAAAGACCCAGGTGGGCTGGCGATTTGTGTCGTGGGAAGATGCTACAGGCCTATAAAAACAAATCCTAATATCTAAATCCTAAACAAAACCAAAGACCAAAATTCAAAACGTTTTGGTCATTTGAATTTTGGATTTTGAATTTGTTTAGAATTTAGTGCTTAGGATTTTTCACAAACGTTTCCACATCTAATGAATTTCCGTTAGTCCTTACGGTAATTGCCCCGTCGCGATCTGTCCGATAAATCCTCGCCCCAACACTGCTTAGTCGATCTAAAACAATCTGATCCGGAACGCCATATTGATTATGTTCACCCACCGTAATAACCGCAATAGCGGGCTTCACGGCCTTTAAGAAGCCGTCTGATGTCGATGTTTCGCTGCCGTGATGGCCAATCTTCAGAATATCACTTGATACACCCAAATGAGCATCGAGCCAGAGCCGTTCCCCGACTTGCATGAGATCGCCAGTAAGGAGGAAACTGCGCTCTCCATAGGACAAACGCGTAACAAGGGATGCGTCATTGGGATCAAGTATGGACACATCGCGCGCACTTGGGGCAAAGATCTTGAGCTTTGCACCGCCCTCCTCCATGACAAATGGCCGCGTTTGATTATCGGGTCCGGCGAGGGATACGATAGGAACACGCTTTTTTTGCACACGATTCAAAAAATCCTGCCAATCGTCCCATTCTTCTTCCGGCGCATCACCGCCGTTTGTGTAGATGAAATTTGGCCGCATCTGCTCCGCAACAGTTGCGAGACCCTTGTAATGATCATGGTGAGGATGCGTGAGTATCAATTTATCGACATGATGGATGCCCATGCGCAAAAGTGCCGGAATTACGACGTGTCTGCCGATATCAAAGTCGCTCCCCTTGACGCCGCCGCCGTCGATAAGCGCCACTTTTCCATTCGGAAATCGCATGACAATCGAGTCCCCATGTCCCACATCTAAAAATGTCACTTCAAGTGATTTGTTAATCATCGGTTTTATATGCCAGTAGCCAAAATCCATGATAAACAGTGCACCAACAACTCCCGCAACAAGGCGCTTATAAGCCAATCGCCTCCAGAAGACAACAATTGCGATGACCGCATAGGCAAGAATGATTTCTGTTGTGGATGGAATCCAGGATACTACAAGTGCATCACCATGCCGATCAATGAACTTGATAAAATGGAGAAGAATATTTGCAGATGCAATGGCCGGCTCCCACACGATGGCGCTGCTGTGAATAAAACTAACGATAGAGGCCGCGATAGCCAAAGGCATGAGAACGATGCCCGCAAAAGGCACCGCTACGAGATTTGCTATCAGCCCGATTGCCGAAACAAAATGGAAGTTCAGGGCCACAAGGGGAGCACTGCCAAGTGTTGCGGCAAGGGTCACCGCCGCAATCTGCAGGATGGGCCTGACAATCTTCTTGAAAAAATCATTTGTATGGGCAATCCATCCGTCAATGCATTCTTTAAAGACGGGCGTTAATATGATGATGGCAAAGACAGACATCACGGAAAGCTGAAATGAAACGGAAAATAGAGACGCCGGCAGAATAATCAGGATAAGAAACACTGCAGTTGCAAGGGCTGAAAGGAGGTCTCGCCTCCACTGTGTCAGCAAGGCAATAAAGAAAATGGTGATCATGATTGCCGCCCTGAGTGCCGATACTGGAAAGTCGGCAATGGCAACATAAAACCACACGGCAGGCAAACTTACGACAGCGGCAAGACGGGGAAGAGGCAGGAAAAGGGCAATGCGCGGCCACCAACCAAGGGCAAAACGCACCAAAAAAAATACGATAAGGGCGACATAGCCAACGTGTAGACCGGATATTGAGAGCAGATGAGCAAGGCCCGTATGAGAAAAGGCATCGCGAGTTTCCTGACTAATCTCTCCCTGTCTGCCGATGATCATCGCCTTTAAGATGCCTGCTGCATCCCCCCTTCCCGTTGCGGGAGAGGGTGAGGGCGAGAGCGATGACTCCCTGGAATCTCCGATTGCCTTATCGATTATCTGCCTTGCCTTACCTGTAACCCGCGTGAACCATGTAAGCGGCCTTTCACCTGTCTTCACGATCCACTTGGGTCCGACGAGCGAACCTACGGCGCCGATCCCCTGCGTCAGGAGATACCGCGGATAATTGAATGAGCCGGGATTTTTGAATTCGCGTGGCTGTCTCAATCTTGCAAAAAATCTGACGCGATCGCCCGCCTCCAGTTTTTCATAAAGCTCGGGCGTGTACAATCTGACGTTGCCATGTGCGGATGAAATTTCATCGGAGAGATTTTCGCCGCACGCATCAAGGGCGATGTTAATCCGCCACCCATTTGCGACAGAGATGGGGTCTTCGCGAAGCCATCCATCGCACCGATACGGCGTATCAGGCTTGAAAAAAGTTATTTGCTGTTTGAATGCGGTAAACGCGAGGAGCCGTCCGGCAATAAAAAAACCTGAAAGCACGAACACAAAGGGAACGATCGCAATACTGTGGCGCCGCAGTCGAGGGATCAGAAGGCAAATAAATATAATTATAAAAACTGCGATGATGAAAATGCGATTTGAGAATAATAAGATACTAGCCTGACCGGTGAGCAGGCAGAGCGCGACTGCCATCATCGGGCGGGATGTGATCCAGCGCACATGAGATTTCTCTGAAGAGCTCTTCTGCAATGGGTTTGACGCCATCGTAACGAGCACTACCGTTTTGTGTGCTGATAATCAAGCCGAGTTTGCTTCTCAATCCCACAAGATAGCAACGCGCCTTGCTGGTCGGCTTTAGCCTGTAGAGTTTAAGGACACTACAAACATTGACATCATTAACCCAGAAATCGCCATTCGAATACTCAAATCGAACTCCCCGAAAGAGACCATCGTAAATACTGCCAAGGCGGCCAAGGATCTTGTCCAAAAGCGCATTGACAGCGCCGTTGAATTTTCCCTCTGATTTCCCGCCATTTTTCCAGACATGCTGCCTGTACTGATCTATGGCGGCCGAAAGACCTGATAGATATCTCACGTCATTTCCGATCCCATTGATCAGCTCATTCACATCTGTGTCGTTCAAATATACATGGTCGCCCTCAAAGGTCCACTTTTCATCCTTTGATGGGCAAAAACTGAGTCGATGATCCAGCGGCAGATCCGTGGCACCTTCAGTCCGATCCCCGGATCTTATCCTTACCTTTCCGACCAAATCACGTATTCTATTGATTTCACTGCTCATTTCTTTGTAATCCTGAACGAATTGAAGGATCCCGTGTGAATACAGGCCCCCTATTTCTTATCGGCAAGATACCTACCCAAAGTTGCGCTGTAGTCCGATAAAAATGGCCGGCCCTTCTCATCTCTGGCCAGCACGATTTTGAGGTCATTTAACGCCTGCACCTGCCTTACTGTCAGTTCCATGTTTCCTATATTGTGTCCTTTGAAGAAGATCTCGCTTCGTATCCGGTCAAAATGAATGGAGGCCACTTCCCTCTCTAGGATAAAGGTGTATGTGAGATTGTCTTTATAGATAGCCAGCATGCTATCTGTTTCGGTTGTGCCTTTTACTCCCACCTTTCTGGCCCTTGCCACTCCGACATGTTTCCAAAGCTCGAAAACGCTGTGCGGTTTTGGTGTTTCTTTTACGAGTTCTATGTGTTTTTCACGTTCATGTTTCATTTTTCCACTCCCCCTTTTCCCTGAGGCCCCAATTTTTTTTGCACGCCCCATGCCAAGATAAGTGCGACACGGCATCAATGTAACCGATTGATTTTACGATATTATTATATAACGGCAAATTTTGATGACGTCTCAATTTGGGAATATTCTCAAATTTTAGACAAAGAATTGACACCTGCGGCGAGAAAGGCGAAATCGAGAAAGGCAAGAAGAGCAAGAAAGGTAAGCGGGAAAAAATACCCTCTCCCCTTGCGGGAGAGGGTTAGGGTGAGGGGGACACATATGAAAGGTTTTATTACATCTCACAAATTAGACGGCATCGGACAAATCTGGGTAGCGAAAGGGCCTAAGGGAATTTGTAGGATCGGACTCTGTGAAAAAAAGGCGGATTTTCGGGTCAACTGAAACTCAAAAAACTGCTTTTGAAACTGGAAGGTGTGAATCTCTAGCAGGTTATTTAAAAACCCAGACGAACGAAAATCGGACAGTGTGTATCATTTCTGGGCATTCTTATCTTCGTTATTGTAACTGTCGCCATTCGCTTTCCCTTAATTATCAATAAATTTCCGACTTCGTCTCAAGTGGCATGAGGGTTGCTATTTTATTATATTGGGGGAGGGATGACTTTAGCCTCCCCTCCCCATGTTTTCTCGACTCGTCCAGCCAAGATGGCTGGACTCGCTCGAAGAATAAAAAATGTGTGAAATGAGTTACAAGGAACATCAAGACAACCGGAGACAAAGAGTTCTTATAGCCGTGATCAGGCGGAAGAAGGATTTGGGCATCCTTTTAAACGAAAGATGGTACAGGGTGCCTGTTGCCAAACTGCCCCGCCGGAGATTCAACTGGATCGCCTTTTATCAGACATCGGCCCTTGGAAACGAAGGGAAACTGATCAAATACTACGCACGAATTAAAAAAAGGCCAAAATATCTGCGGCGCGATTTACTGCCTGATGAGGCAAATCATCCAAAGGCAGATGCAAAATACTATAAATTCCATTTGTCCAAAATCAGGGCCCTCAAATACGCGGTGAAAAATAAGACAAGCATGCGTGTCACATTCGGTTTCACCACCCTGCCGCGCCTTCAAAAATTCAGATCAATCGCAGGTCTTTTCGGAGTGCGCCCATTGGAGAGGATATTCAGAAAGATGCTCAGGAAAAACGATATCCCTTTTGTCGCGGAATATCCGATAAAGTCGCGCGGGCGACTGCGCTATCGGCTCGACATAGCCGTCTTTTGCAAAGACGGAAAAATAGATATCGAGTGCGACCAGCAGAAGTATCATTCAGGAAACAAGCAGGTCTATGATTCGAGACGCGATAAATATTTACGCCGACACGGGTGGCAAATAGTGCGGCTTTCGGATGAGGACATTTTATTTCACGCCAAGGAGAGTCTTGCAGAACTAAAACAGATGATAAGCGAGTTGGGCGGGTTTTGCTAAGACCTAAAATTAGATACTAATGGTTGTCATTGCGAGCGCAGCGAAGCAATCCCAATAAGAGCCGTGTTACAAGGAGATTGCTTCGTCGCTACGCTCCTCGCAATGACCACCCGGTGACTTCGAAAACAGCCCCACGAAGGGAGATGGTAAAGAAAAATATTTTCTCTGCGTCCTCAGCGATCTCTGCGGTGAATCTTATTTAAATCTTTTCGGGCTCGCTCGAAGACTAAGAATTTCTTGATACAGGAACCGGCGGGCGACTAAGCTCTAATGAAAAATCCGGATCAAAACAGCTGCGGCATCGTGCCTCGTAGGCCTCTCCTGAGCCAACAACAACCTGATCTGAGCTGGAGATGAGGCGCTGAGACTTCGTCGCCTCTCCGCCGCACGTCATGCAAACCGCCTTGAGCTTCAATATAGATTCCGCAATTGCAAGGAGCTTGGGCATGGGGCCGAACGGCTTGCCGAGATAGTCTTGGTCCAGGCCGCTCACAACAATCCTGAGGCCGCGATTGGCGAGCTTGTCACAGACTTCAATGAGATCGTCACCGAAGAACTGCGCCTCGTCGACACCGATAACACGCGTCGAATCGCGCAGGTGTTCCAATATTTGTCCTGCATTTTCCAGTGGAGTGCAGATAAATTTCTGGTCGGTGTGTGATGTAATGAACTCGTCGTTGTAACGCCTATCGATCGCCGCCTTGAAGATTTGGACGCGCTGCTTGGCAATCTGTGCCAGACGCAGGCGCCTTATCAGCTCCTCGGTTTTCCCCGAGAACATCGGCCCGCAGATAACTTCGATCCAGCCTGTGTGACGACCCTGATGAATCATATTGTCTCCCGATTCCCCTCCTTTGTAAGCCTGCCCTGAGCAGAGTCGAAGGGGAGGGGTCAGGGGAGGTAGATATTTCAAATCCTAAATTCTAATATCTAAATCCTAAACAATTTCAAAATCCAAATGACCAAAATTCCAAACAACCAGTTTTGAACATTTGAATTTGGAAATTTGGATTTGTTTAGAATTTCGGATTTAGTGCTTAGGATTTCATCATTATCTACCCCACCTGACCTCCCCTTACAAAGGGGAGGACTTTTATCCCAACAACAAACCGGCGATCGTTGCCGTCATGCATGATACCAAAGCACCACCGAACATCGCCTTTAAGGCAAGTTTAGCAAGATCGGAACGCCGCTCCGGGGCAAGCGCCCCTATACCACCAATCTGAATGCCGATGGAAGCGAAATTTGCGAACCCGCAGAGCATGTAGGTCGACATGATTGCCGCCTTCTGTGATATTACGCCATCCCTGATCATCGGTGCCAACTTGCTGTAGGCGACAAATTCGTTGACAGCTATCTTAAGCCCCAAGAGATGCCCCACCTGAAATACATCGGCCTTAGGCACGCCCATGAGATAAGCAAGAGGAGCAAATATCGCCCCAAAAATCGTCTTGAGGCTCCCCGGGAACCAACCTGCGTATTCCCCATTTTGCTGTAACACGCCACGAAGGAGCCCCCCATCAATCAATCTATCACCAATGGCCAAAACTTTATCAAGGAGTGCAATTAAGGTTATGAACGCAACAAGCATGGCAGCGACATTGAGAGCAAGCTGCAATCCGTCGGTGACCCCGCGCGATGCCGAATCCAAAACGTTTCTACCCACATCAAGACGCGGTAACTTGACATCGCCCGCCGTCTCGGAGTGCTCTGTCTCTGGAAAAATAATTTTTGCAACCATCAAAGATGCGGGGGCTGCCATGCAGGATGCTATAATGATGTGTTGCGGAGGTATCCCCATCTGAATGTAACCCGCCATTATGGCGCCGGCTATGGTTCCAAAGCCGCCAACCATGATGGCATTGAGTTCCGAGAGGGTGCAGTGGTTGAGAAAAGGACGGATGAGGAGCGGCGCCTCCGTTTGTCCCAGAAAGACATTGGCCGAGCATGAAAGTGATTCGGAACCGGAGGTCCGCATCAGCCTGCTCATAATCCAGCCAAACACCTCAACAACCCGCTGCATTATTCCAAGATAATACAGGATCGACATGAATGAGGCGAAAAAAATGATTGTTGGCAATACTATGAACGCGAATTGAAACCCGAAGGTTCCCCTCATATCAGCATCAACAAGCTTGCCGAACAGAAAGCCGCTTCCCTCGAGGCTTAAATTTAAAAATGCTGACACCTTGCCCGCGAACCACTGCATCGCCTGATTCCCCGCCGGCCACTTGATGAGAAGGATTGCAATGCCCCACTGGAGGGCCAGCCCCATGATGAGCGTACGCAGATTGATCCGCCGCTTGTTGTTGGACATTAGAAATGTGATCAACAATAAAGTCAGCAGGCCGATTATTCCTATATATCGTTCCATATACCCTCACAACAACAAATCCGAATTTCGAATATCGAAATTCGAAACAAATTCAAATTACCTAAATTCGAAATTCAAAACGTTTGGATCATTTGAATTTATAATTTTGGATTTGTTTCGTATTTCGAATTTCGTGCTTCGAATTTTTCATAATCCCATCGACGGCATCCAATATTTTTCACCGCGCTTGGCGGCGTCCATCTTCGAGAGTATCTCAAATGCATGAAGGCCGGTTTCAAGACAGCGCTTCTCGGCAAGGTCTTTTGTTTCCGTATCGATAAACTCATTTTTATGCCGGTTTGCGTAGATTGCGCAAACGCTACCTGCGCGATGGCCGGCGAACGTTGAAAGCGTGAGGAGACAGGAGGTCTCCATCTCGAGATTGCTCACATTCATTTCATCGAGTTTGCCCGGCAGCTCCGGATCGCGAGGCGGAAAACCGGGGACCCTCCTCGCCTGCGCTCCGTAAAATCCCGGCGCAGTTGCAGTAATACCCGCATGATATGGGAAACCCTTGTCCTTTGCCGCCTCAAGTAATGCCAGCACCACTTCATAGTGTGCAACGGAAGGATAACCTTCTACCACAAATGCCGTTGATGTATTTTCAAGACGCACGGCGCCGGTCGTAATGACGAGATCGGCAAGCTCAATGCCCTTTTTAAGCGCCCCCGATGAACCGATCCTGATGAAAGTCGGATTTTTTACAATCTGCGAAAGTTCGACGACCGCTATTTCGGTGTTATCAGGGCCCATGCCGGTCGCCATAACGCTCATCGGCAACCCATGATATTTGCCGGTAATCGTCACGTACTCGCGGCTCATGATTTCCGGTTTTGCCTTGTCAAAGTAGGTTGCGACACGCCGAGCGCGCGCGGGGTCTCCGCACATAAGGATGTAAGGAGCCACCTCACCGGGGGCAAGGCCGATATGATATTGCCGCCCTTCGGCCGTTGAAACGATTTCGGCGGATTTGAATGTCTTTTTCATGGCCATGAACTTAATAACCCACGACTGAAAACTCAAGGGCAATCTGACATGCAAAAACCATCGCCGACACTTTTTTAATTGAACTTCGGAAAAAAGGCGCCGGTTTTTTGCTTATATAGAGCGTACGATGAAAAAGTCTCTAAGAGCTTTCTTTCTTCCAATCGGGCCCTTATCATCTGGCCCAAGATAAACATCACGACCAAAATAATATTGATATTAGAAAACCTGATAAAAAGTATCCCGATGATCGCCATCATCTCCCCAAGATAGATTGGATGCCGTACGTACCTGTAGATACCGCTATATACCGGTTCCCTTGCCTCAACCATGATGCTGAAAGACCTTCTTAAACAAAAGAGTCCGACGAAAGTGATCACGTTTCCTATAATCACGAGCGTCATCGAGAAAATGTTCCATGTGAGAAACTTGTGAACATAAAATCCAAAAAGAAAAGAGATGACGGTATAGAATGAACTGGCGGTTGATGTATATCTTAAGACATGGACATCGTGATAGACAATCAATGGAAGCAGCGCACAGAAAAGCGGATATATCTTCTCCCAAAAGCCATATGAATAACAGACGGCTTTTCTTCTTAAAAAATAGGCCGACACAAATAGTATGATGGTGACGATGATAAGCAGGTTATTGAGCTTTGAAACAGGGTCGATAGTATTCCATATCTTCGCAACATCAAAAAGGTGGAATGCCAGAAATGAACCGAACAGAATGATGCCCCCCATCCTTCCTGCCACATCCCGGAACGTCATCATTTCATTCTCCCCCGATCGTTCATGCACGTCACCATCGTATTCCCCTTCGATAATACGCAAGAAATGATCACTTGCGGTTCGCGCAATTTAAGAGGAGCAAACGTCATCCGGTGAATCGGCGTGGGGCCGTGTTTGATCAGTTCCCGAAGGTGCGCCTGTGTTCCATACCCCTTGTGGATCGAAAAAGAAAATGACGGATAGATCTTCCCCAGTTCCGTCATCAGGCGGTCTCTCGTAACCTTTGCCATCACGGACGCAGCGGCGATAGATATGCTCCGCGCATCACCCTTTTTGATCGGCTTTTGGGGAATTTTCGTCTCAATCGGCTGAGGGCCATCGACGAGGATAAACTGCGGTTTGATCTTCAGCCTGTCAACTGCAATCACCATCGCCTTCAGCGACGCCCTCAATATATTGATTTTATCGATCTCACCTGAATCCACGATGCCAACAGACCATGCAAGCGCCTTTTCACGGATGACATCGTAAAATTGATCTCGCTGAAGGGATGTGAGCTGTTTTGAATCCTTGAGGCCGTTGATATCAAGGTTTTTTGGAAGGATCACGCTTGCGGCGACGACCGGACCGGCAAGACACCCGCGACCGGCCTCATCTACGCCGGCGATGTGCTCGGTGCCTTCAGCGTAGAAGCGCTCTTCAAAATACGTGAGATTAATTGGCTGAGGTTGAAGGAGCAGCTGCTGTTTCTGTGGTCTGTGTTTCATCAGCAACCTCCCCTACCGCTTCATATGCCTGTTCGCGCACCCTGGCTGCCTTGCCGGAAAGTTCGCGGAGATAATATAGACGCGATCTGCGAACCCTGCCGCGTGTCACAACCTCAATGTGATCAATGAGCGGAGAATGGAGCGGAAAGACGCGCTCAACGCCAACACCGTAGGATGTCTTGCGGACAGTGAAAGAGGCGTTTTTACTGCCTCGCCGTTTGCGTATGACAACACCCTCAAATATCTGAATACGCTCTTTATCGCCTTCTTTGATGGTCGCGTGGACACTTACGGTGTCACCGGGACGAAAATCAGGAACCTTGCGCAAAGATTCTCGAGAAATCTTATCAACGATATTCATAGATTCACTCCCTTCAATATAATTAACCTCAGCGGCTTGCCGCTAAAGTTACCGACTCACCTCTCCCTTGGTGGGGCCGTTTCCGAAATCATTCCCTCCCTTTGTAAGGGAGGGTTGGGGAGGGTAGACCATGTTCAAACGGTGCGCTACCCCCTCTAACTCCCCCTTACAAAGGGGGAGGATGACTTAAGAAACAGCCTCTTGATGGGAGAGGACATTCATAAGGCGTCGTTACCTAACCTCTTTCATATGATTTGTCAATTCAAGGAATTTTCGCTCATCTTCGGTCAATTTTGCCTTCTCCAAAAGATCGGAACGCCGTTCAAGGGTACGCAGTAATGACTGTTCCCTGCGCCACTTTGTGATCTGTGCATGATGACCTGATAAAAGGACCTTGGGCACACCTTCTCCCCGAAAGACCTCCGGGCGCGTATATTGCGGATATTCAAGGAGCCCTGCTTCAAATGATTCCGATTCAATAGAGAGCTCATTTCCCAATACGCCCGGGATTAAACGGGTAACGGAATCGATCACGACCATCGCGGGTATTTCACCGCCTCCCAAAATATAGTCACCGATAGAAATTTCCCGGTCGGCAACGAGTTTTCTTGCGCGCTCATCGATCCCTTCATACCGCCCGCAAATCAGAACAATCTGGTCATATGAGATGAGCTCATGCACGATCTTTTGCGTAAGAGGTTCTCCCTGCGGTGTCAAAAGGATGCGACATCGCTTGCCAAGAGAAGGAAGACTTTCAACGCAATCGACCAACGGTTCGGGACGCATCACCATGCCGGCCCCGCCGCCATATGGCGTATCATCCACAGAGCGGTGCGCATCTTTTGTGAAGTCACGGATGTCGTGGCGATAAACCTCGATAAGTTTCGTCTCCTGCGCGCGCTTCAAAATCGATTCCGAAAGTACGCCATCGAACATCCGCGGAAAAATTGTGACGATGTCAAATCTCACATCAAACTCCCGATAAAAAACGGCTCGAAAGTGACGGGGTATGCTCGCACAACGACCCGGCTTGTAACAAACTCCTTTGATTCTCCAAAGCCTCAGAGGGGAGCGAGCAGAGTATACCCCGTCACTTTCGACACCTAATCCAGCATTCCTTCCATCGGCTTAATGATCATTCGCCTCTTTTCTATATCTATTTTCACAATGACGTTTTTGATCGCAGGAATAAGTATCGTCTCGCCTTTTTTGGGCTTCACCTCATAGACATCGTTGCTGCCTGTAGAAAATATATTTGCTATTTTGCCGAGCTCTTCACCGTTTTCAGTTTCAACTGTCAGGCCCAAAATCTGATAGCTGTAAAATTCGCCGTTTGGAAGTTTTGGCAATTCCGATTCCGGTATGTAAAGTATCTCATGCGTGAGTGCAGCGGCATCTTTGGGATCTTCGATTCCCTTGAGAGAAACCACACAACGATTGCCATTTTGTCTCGAAGATAAAACAAGATGCGGGACGTAATCACCGTCTTGATTGCGCGAATACACCGTCCCACGCCCAACCTTGACGGGACACGTCCCGCTGTTCCAGTAAACCAAGAATTGCCCCTTGACACCCCAAGGGCGACCGATTTTGCCGCACTCAACAAAATTTCCCCTCATCCTACCCTCTCCCGCCGGGGGAGAGGGCGAAGGATGAGATGACTTTTCGTATTCTTTATTCAAGGATTTCCAACACAGAGTGTCTTCTGATCTTTGCCGATGCTGCAGAAAGAATCTGCCTCATCGCACGGGCAGTCCGGCCTTCCTTGCCGATGACTTTTCCCAGATCCTCTTTTGCAACCCTTAACTCCACAACGGTTGTCTGTTCACCCTCGACCTCGGCCACCTCGACCTTATCGGGGCTGTCCACGAGCGCCTTTGCGATCGTCTCAATCAACAACTTCATTTCATTGGCCATATCCGCCTCCTCTTTAGCTCATCGTTTTAAGCAAGTTGGCGACCGTTTCACTTGGGGTTGCGCCATTGCTTATCCAATAGGCAATGCGATCTTTATCGGCTTTAATTTTCTGTTGTTTGTTGTTGGGGTCGTATGTGCCCAAGACCTCCAGAAATTTGCCGTCCCGGGGCTTTTCTTTGTCGGCAACAACGATCCTGTAAAAGGGATCGTTGCGTTTTCCGTATCTTGCCATCCTGATCCTGACTGCCATGAAACCTCCTTCATCAAAAGTTGTTCGCTTCTATCAACATTACACTTGCTTAGTCAAGTCTTTGAAAATTCAGGCAAACCTTTTTATACGACATCCATTAACCGCGTTACAACCTGTTCTATCACCCATTTCGGTGTGGAAGCACCGGCGGTAATGCCTATCGCATCGAATTCCTTAAACTTTTCGGGATCGATCTCCTCTTCCGATTCAATAAGAAACGTCGGTGTTCCCATTTCACGCGAAATCTCGGCCAGCCGATTTGTATTGGAACTATTGCGCCCTCCGACAACCACCATGGCGTCCACCTCCGCCGCGAGCTCGCGAACCTCCTCCTGACGGATATTGGTGGAGCGGCAAATCGTATCAAAAACCATTGCATCAGGATATCGATCGCGAATTAAAGTGACCAGTTCTTCAAACTTCTTGCGTTGTTGCGTGCTCTGAGAAACAACGCATACTCGCGAAAGATCCGCCGGTAATCGCATAATCTCTTCAGCCGAGATGACGCACGTGCCATGTTTTTCAGCAAATCCAAGAAGCGCCTTCACTTCGGGATGCTCCCGGTCTCCAACGATGATGATAAAATAACCCTGCCGCAGATATTTCCGGACCGTTCCCTGAATCATCCCCACGTCGGGGCATGTTGCATCGCACAAAGTGGCACCTGTTTTTTCCAAACGTGCACGCTCCTGGGGCGGCACTCCGTGTGTCCGAATGACAATCGTTCCCTCAAGTTTCTGAGGGATTTCCTGAAGCACGCGAATGCCTTTATTTTCCAGAACATCAACGGCCTGAGGGTTATGAATAAGGGGCCCGTAGGTATAGACCGGTTTTTCCGCGTTTTCCGCAATCTTCATCACCTTTTCGAAGGCGCGGTTGACTCCCCAGCAGAAACCTGCGGACTTCGCCACGGTGATTTTCTTATTGAGGCCCTTCCTCTGTTGCTTGCTTTTCTTTTGCATATTTTTTTGCGACATTATCGAGGATGCCGTTCACAAATGCGCCCGATTCCTCCGTTCCATAACATTTCGCTATCTCAACCGCTTCGTTGATAGTTACTTTGACGGGAATATCAGAACAACGGGTCAGCTCATAAACGGCGACCCTCAAGATATTCTTGTCAATCGAGGCCATCCTGGAGACCTTCCAGTTGGTGGAGTACGAGGAGATGACATCGTCAATCTCAGAAAGATTTCTCACAACTCCTTCAACGAGCGAATTGGCAAAATTTTGCACATCCGCGTCATGCTCTTGAGATGCCCAGTAGGTTTGGGCGGCATCCTTGAGCATCCCGCCGCCGATATCGAGCTGATACAGGAGCTGTAATGCGCACTCGCGGGCTTTTCTTCTGCTTCCCATATGTCACCAAGCAAATTCGAAATTCGAATATCTAAATCCTAAACAAATCCAAATATCAAAATTCAAAACATTTGTTTTGGTCATTGGAATTTTGTATTTCGAATTTGTTTAGAATTTAGGATTTCGTGCTTCGAATTTGTCTTTAAAGTTGTTTAATCACATTCGCCATCTCAATGACCGACAAAGCCGCTTCCCTGCCTTTGTTCCCGCGCTTTGTTCCGGCGCGTTCGATGGCCTGTTCAAGATCATCTGCTGTGATGACGCCAAAGGCGATGGGGCAATTATACTCGAGCATCACCGAGTTTATCCCCTTGGCAAGTTCCGTTGCGATATAATCATAATGAGGCGTTCCGCCGCGTATCACGGCGCCGAGGCAGACGATACCGTCATATTTTTTTGAAGCGGCAAGCCTTTTCGCGGCCAGCGGTATCTCAAATGAGCCCGGAACTTTGACAACCGTCACGGTCTTCTCATCGCCACCGCTCCTGACAATACCGTCCATAGCGCCGTCAAGAAGCTTGGATGTGATGAAATCGTTGAAGCGCGAAACCACTATCCCCAATTTAAGACCCGCTGCAGTGATGTTACCTTCGATTGTTTTTGGCATAAGCACCTCTCTTTTTACACCTCCCCTTTGTAAGGGGAGGTTGGGTGGGGTAGATCGCGATCTACCTCCCCTAACCCCTCCTTACAAAGGAGGGGAATATATTCACACCTTTTCCAGCAAGTGTCCCAATTTATCGCGCTTTGTGCGCAGATAAAATTTGTTATGCTTTCCCGGCTCCATCTCAATTGACAGCCTCTCGACAATTTCAAGCCTGTATCCCTCAAGACCAACGATCTTTTTTGGATTATTGGTGAGAAGCTTCAGCCTTCGAACGCCCAAATTAACAAGGATCTGAGCCCCGATGCCGTAATCGCGCAGATCAGCCCCGAAGCCCAGCCGCTCATTGGCCTCCACGGTATCCAGACCTTCATCCTGCAACGCATATGCGCTGATCTTATTGTGAAGTCCGATGCCGCGTCCTTCCTGCTTGATGTAGAGCAGAACACCGGCTTTCGATTCCGCAATCATTTCAAGTGACCGCTTCAGCTGCCAGCCGCAGTCGCACCGATTCGAACCAAAGACATCTCCGGTCAAGCACTCGGAATGAACGCGGACAAGACAGGGTTCATCCCCGCCGATTTCGCCTTTCACAAGGGCTACGTGCGTGCGCTTGTCGATGTCGTTCGTGTAACTGATGATCCTGAAATCATCGCCGTATTCGTTTGGGAGACGCGCCTCGGCTCCGCGATGGACAAGCGACTCACACCTCATGCGGAAGCGGATGATGTCGGCAATGCTGACGATCGTCAAATCATGTTCCTTCGCAAATTCCTTGAGCTGCGGCATTCGCGCCATAGTTCCGTCTTCATTCATCACCTCACAGATGACTGCCGCGTGCTTCAAGCCGGCAAGACGCGCAAGATCCACGGAACCTTCCGTCTGGCCGGTGCGAACCAGCACGCCACCGTTTCTTGCGCGAAGAGGAAATATGTGCCCGGGTCGCGCAAGATCATCGGCGCGCGTCTCATCTGCAATTGCCGTCAGAATCGTTACCGCCCTGTCAGAGGCGGAGATGCCGGTCGTCGTCCCCTTCTTCGCATCGATGGAAACGGTGAATCCCGTCTGGAACAAAGAGGTGTTGTCCTGTACCATGAGAGGAAGGTGAAGCGCATCAGCTC
>Ga0315276_10000248_pt1 | contig 45331 bp, 57 predicted proteins | sample YL17G05_0_MG_FD_204542 | JGI IMG/M metagenome (GOLD analysis project Ga0315276, IMG submission 204542) | Sediment microbial communities from Yellowstone Lake, YNP, Wyoming, USA - YL17G05_0 | ecosystem: Environmental > Aquatic > Freshwater > Lake > Sediment | place: USA: Wyoming | collected...
GCTGATCTTCGCCGTGTACTTCTTGCCGAGGCTGATGCTCCCGAGCGTCACCTGGAGTTTCTTCTGATTCGCTGTTTCTTTCGCCATTCGCGTCACCATTCTTCCTGCCGGCGTCAGGCCGGCATTGTGGGGGTTTCGTCCTTGGGCTTCCGCGCCCGCGTCCGCTTGGGCTTGTTGTCCTCCTGATATTCCAGCCACTCCGGCGCAATAAGGTCCCTGAACAGGGCCGTCAGGGACATCCTGGGCAGCTTCCGCTTCTTCGCCGCGGCGAAGAGCCGGGCGAACAACTCCGGCTCCCGGACGTTCAGGACGTTGTATGCCGGGATGTGCGCTGTCGGCCCCGCTTCCTTGCTCTTTGCTTTCGCCATGAATCTCGTTCTCCTGTTCGTCGTCGGCCCAACTGATTTCATAGGAATAATAGCACGGAGATTTTCCTTGTCAATAGAAAAACAAAAATATATTTTGATTTTCTTTGGCGACCGTGCCGATGATAGAATTGGCTTTAGAGAACGAAAGGGCAAACTCATGTGCAAGGCGATATTGGCTCTGACACTGGCGGCTTCGATCTCGGCGGCGGGGGATTCGCGGCGGACCTTCACCCTGACCGGCGTGCGAATCACCGCGTACTGCATCTGCGAGAAATGCTGCGGCAAGGCCCCCGACCATCCCCTCTACGGCGTTACGGCCACCGGCCACAAGGTCAAGGACGGGGATCGGATCGTCGCCGTGGACCGCAGGCTCATCCCGCTCTACTCAACGGTCATCATCGGCGGGGTGAGCTACTTGGCCCTGGACACCGGCGGGGCGATCAAGGGCAGGCGGATCGACGTGCTTGTCACCGGGACGGATGCGCATCGGCGGGCGATGGCTATGGGGGTCCGGCGGGGGACGGTGGTGGTGCAAAAGCGGTTGCAAAAGCGCGCAAGCGGTTCAAAAGCGGTTCCCAAATAAAAGCCCCCGGCTGAGGGTGACCGGGGGCGAGCAGGTGGGCCGGGGAGACGGGCCGGCCACGCTCAGGCGAAGGCGATCAAATGTCCGCCACGGTGTACTTCTTGTGGCTGCCCACGTCGATCGTCACGTCCTTCAAGGCACAGAATGGCGTCTGGAAGGGGTTGGTGAAATCGACCATGCCGTTGGGATCGCTCAGCACCGAGCCCTTGAAGAACTTCCAGCCCGTGGGCGCCACCTTGGCCCGCAGGTCCTCGGTCGAGAAATCCACCTTGCCGTAAGCCTCCAGGGCCGTCAGTGCGCCGACGGAGTTGTAGAAGAGGGTCGCCCCCGCCTGCTGGTAGATCGCCGCAACTATGCCGCTCTGGTGAGCAGCCACGCCGTTGTCGTAGTGCCGCCACGTGCCGCCGTACTGGTTGACGGTGGCCAGCCGCGAGTAGGTTTTCAGGTTCACCTGGCCGTCGATCTTGGTGATGGGAACGGCCGTGCCTGCCGCCTTGGTGACGTTCTCCAGGTTCACCGTGCCGCTGCCGGCAATCAGGGCTATCGTCTCGACCTGGCAGGGGGTGCCAGGGACCGGCCCGACAGTAACCGTGCCTGTCGTGTTGATCCGCAAGGTCGTGTTGGCCAGGCCGTCGAACTCGACCGTGCCGCGGCCCTGAATGTTCGCACTGACGGTGTTGGCGACGCTCATGTAGCGGATGCCCGTGCCGTAGTCGTCAAACAGGTTGGCGTGGCCGGAGAAGACCGAGCCGACGTTGAACTTCACCGGCGCCGCCGAGGATGCCCCGAAGTTACAGTTGGACAGGTTGATCACGCTGTTGACCGCCGTGGCCGACAGGTCGCCGGTCAGGGTGTAGGTCGTCGGTGCATCGGCGGGAAAGATCAGGTTTTGGTCTGCCGCGATTGCGACAGTCCAGTTGCCCGTCGTGGCCAGGTTGCCGGTCCCTGCGCCGCCCGTGAAAATGTTATCCGCTATCGCCATGATCGTTACTCCTTGTCTTTTTCGCCTGGGTCGCCTATAATCGGGGCATGAAGATCATCGCATACATCTGCTACGCCGCTCTTGCCGCCGTCGTCCTTGGCACCCTGGGTACGCTGGCCGTCGTAGGCGTCCAGGTCGCATCGACTTGTTGGAAGATCGGGTATGTTCCCATGCCGTGACATGCCGGCTTCTAGTTTCTCATCCGTCACAAACGCCGGCCCCGGAAACACCGTTACTGGAACCCGGTGACCCACTGTGCCCGCCTTAGCGACCCCGAGTCCCGCTTTGCGGCATTCGTTGTAGAGCATATTGCATCCGCAAGTGCCATCAACGGGAGCCGCCCAGCATTGGTCAAGCCGCCCTACCGCCCGCCGACTGAACTTGATAGCTCCGCTGGCAAGGCCGGTCGGGTGCGCCTCACGGCCACGGGCATCGACTACGTGCGGCCCGGTCACGTCGGCTTCGCCGAGGATGAACGGCTCGCTCTCGACCGTTAGGACAATATCGTCGTCGAGCATAACCAGCCAGGGCAGGTCCGTTTCAGTGATGAACCATCGGAATATCTCGTTGCGGACGGCGAACGTGCCTTTCCACGTGGCCGAGCCGATGAACTCGCGGTAGTGGGCGACGGACTGGCCGAAGCGGCGCAGGTGCCGATTGACCGTCGGCCGGCCTTTGAGAACCGCGAATTGAATCTCCGGGTATATCATGCCGGCGGCTCCCATACGCCGTCGCCCCATTCCGTGTCGTCGTGGCAGCCGCCTGCCCCAAACTCGATAGTGCCGGTGCCTCCTGGGTAGCTCTTGCGCCAGACGGCGCCGGAGATTACGCAACTCAACGTCAGGCTATCGTTCGTCGTGCGCAGTTCCAATAGGCCGGCGGTGGTGACGCGGGCATGAATATGAAAGTCAGCGATAGCCTCAACGCCCGTGGCGATTAGGACCCCGTCCTTATCATGCGCGGTGTATGAAAGTTCAATCCACTCGCTGTCGTCGCCTAGCCAGGACGCGATGCCGTTGCCGGCAAACCCGCCATTTGTGCGGGCTTCGGTGTTTCCGGGGTGATTCCCAATGAATAAGTCATACTCGCACCGCCGCAAGTCAAGGGCAATTTGCAGAAATGAATTGAGGCAACCAGCCAATGTCCAAAAGGTGCATTCTTCCGGGTAACTTTCATAATACCGGCTCATGCTGTAGTGAGCCGTGAACGAAGCTGTAGTATCGGCCCCGCCGCCACCCGCGCCCCCGCATCCGATCAAACACGCGCACCAGACCGTCCCTGCCCCGGTCCCCTCGCGCCAGAGTATCTTCGCCGAGCCGGTAGCGGCGGCGGTCAATGTGGCCGTCGAGCCGTCGGTGATGTCCGCCCACTTCTCCGTACCCGTGGCGAATATCACCTTCACGCGGACGACGCCCTGAATGATAGCCAGGCCGCGGCCGCTTTTGGGAATGGCCTGTTGGAGCACGGCGAACCTGCCCTCATGCCCGCGCGCCACGGAAGGCACGATGGTAGTGAAGGCGATGTCGCTGTACATGAAGGTGGCGGGGTCCTCCGTCGGTTCCTTGTGGACGGGATTCTCAAGGCCGACGACGGCCGCGAATTCGAGATCGAGATCGGAGTAATTCTCGATGTATACGAGAGTCTGCTCGATGTCCCGATGATCGTGGGGGTTCCCGCCGACGATGGCCTGAAGCTCCTGAATCGCCAGCGCATGCGAGTCGATCAGTTGCTGTGTGAGCAGGTCCTGCGGGTTGAATCGTATCGGCTTTATCATGGCGGATTAAGGAGTCCTGCGAAGCTGACTGCCTCAAACTTGCGATTTACGCCGTCAGGTAAAACGTATTCCCATTTTCCGGTAATTTCGTTGTAGTCCTTGTTCCACTCTTCCGACCGAGAGGCGACCGTCACTTGATGCTTGTACGCCTTGCGGCCGTCAGGCAATTGGAAGGGGTCGGCGCTGCCGCCTCTGAACAAAACATGCCCCGGCGCGCCGCCGAGGAACGTATCGGAGTTCACCTTGTCTGCCCACTGTGTGTAGGTATTCAGCCCCGCGGTCATGCGCACCCCGAAAAGGATCGCCTCCGTGATCGACAGCACCTTGCGGGGCAGGACTTCCCTATTCTCAACCGACTTGCCCGATTCCCACTTGGCTTTGGGATTCTTGATGTTAAAGGTGAACCCGTCGGCGGAATAGTTGTACCTGATTGCGAAAGCCGCGGCGGGGTCCAGGGCGTCCACCTTCCAGGCCGGGACAAACTCGGCTACGGTTGTCGCCTTGTTGCCAGCAGGGTCGTCGCTGCCCGTTCCGTACCGCGTCTCCACCGACATGCACTTGAGGAGGCCATTGACGGCGCCGCCGGATGTGTCCTGGGAACCAAGAAGGGACTGCCTCACGGCCTCGATCTCGCTGATGTCGCTGACGACGACGTGGGTACTGCTCGAACCGCCGTCGAGGCTGAGACGATTGCGCCAACCTTTTGAAGGGTCTATTGCCATTGGTCAACCTCTCAAGGGTATCCCGTCTCGGACCATGATCGCCACAGAAGCCACAAGGGCGTTGATGCCGTCCCTGGTCTCTTTGGGAATGTTCGCGTCGGCAAGAAGGGCCGTCTGCGTGTTGCGGACATAACTCATCGCGTCCATAAACTGCCCATCCGTGCGGCCAAGAAGTTCCTGGGCCTTGTCCATCTTCCGCCGATCATACTCCGCCTTGGTGATCTCTTTGTTGCCCAGCGCCTGCAAAAGTGACTTGTTGTATTCGTCGTAGACCTTGTAGGGGTCTTTCTTCATCCGCTCCTGCTTGACAAACGTGGCGGAGTCCCCGCGAGCTTCGCCCCGGACAATGGACTCAATCTCTGCCGGGGTGTACTTATTCTGCCTGCGAAGCTCTTCTCTCTTGGCCTCGTAGGGGTCTATCGTGCCGTGAATCATGCCAAGTCTGATCCGCTGGCCCGCGGCAATGTCCGCGAGTTCCATTTGGTGCTTGTCGCTAAAATACTTCTGTGTCGCGGCGGCTACGTCCTGGATTTCCGCCCGGCGGCCCTCTCCCCATGATCTAACAAGAGACCGCTCGGTTTGATTCCATTGCACCTGCTCTTCGGTGGTCTGCCGCGTCACCAGCGACTGCTTGTCCCTGATGTCATCGAGCGTGTCCTTGACGTTCTCCCCATATTGCTTGTCAAGAATGGCCAGTTTGAGAGTCTTGTCCGCCTCGATCTTCGTAACGTCATCGCCAGCTTTCTTGCCCTTGTCGATCTCAAAATCGTACTGCTGAACGAGGGAAGCCCGCTGCTGCTCGTATCCCCTTTTGTAGAGTTGGATTTTGTTCAGGGCGTTCTCTTGGTCCTGCTTCTTATCTTCCTCTCTGTCCTTCGTGTCCAACTCGTGCCTTCGCTGCTCCTGTGCGAAGGCTAGCCTCGCCGCCTCATTCCTCTGCTTCTCTGGCAGGCTTTTGACCACCTTGTCGGCCTCTATCGAAGCCCTTGCCGCGACCACAATCTTTGCTTCGAGGCCTGGTATGAGTTCCTTTTGCCCCTTCTTCCTCACTTCTTCCAGTTGTGTGTCAAGTTTGTGGAGTATATTCGAGCTTTGTTCGGCGGCGAACTTAGCCTCCTCCGTTTGCATTTGGTGGCCCTGCGCCATCGCCTCCGTTTCTATATTGGCCTGGGCGCCGAGAATTCCCCATCGGCGATTTCTGCCCTCTGGATTCGCTTGTTCTTTTACTAGCCGCCTCTGAAGTTCCGTGTTTCGACTATCATTCCTCTCGGCCAAGTTCGACTGCTTATCGGCGGCTTCCTGACCGGCCACGTAAACCATGTCATTGATTGCCGTTTCCTGCTTTATAACTTCCATCTCCCGGCCGATGCCGGTCTGGCCCATGCTTCTGCCAAGGATTGTCCGCTCAAAGGCATTGCCAAGCACCTTACTGACAGACATCTCCGCCAGGTTCGCGTACCTCTGCGCCACTGACACCTGGTTCTCGCCGGCCTGCGCGGCCAGCCCGGCCGCCTTCGCTCCGAACGGCGTGGTGGTGGCGCTTCCCGCGCTCATTGAGGCAATCTCTTTTGAGAGGGATGAAAGGCGGTCGGAAAACTCAGTCATGGCCTGCTTGGCACTATTGTTGGCATCCGTCATTCCCTTGAGGGTTTCGCCAACAACAACGGCGGCCGCCATTACCGCGCCAAGCATCGGACTGCCATACAGAAATCCGCCGGCGATCAGCCCCGCCTCCTGGCCTATTCCGGGAATGTTTCCAAGTGCGCGGGACGCCTCAAAGCCGATCATCTGGCGAAGGATTCGCTTTTGGCCCATGCCGGAGAACGTGCCGCCTTGCCCACCCCCGGCGGTTTCGGCCTGAATCTCCCCGCGTTGCCGCAGGTATGCCTGGTCGATGCGGGCAAGCTCCTGAGCGTTCCCGGCGTGAAGCTGCCGCATGGCGCTGTACTGCTCGGTCAGGACGCGAAGCTTCCGCTCGCCCGTCGTCTCGGTTGACCGCTGGAATCCATCCTCAATCTTCGCCCGCTCTTTGGCCCCCTGTGCGGCGAGTTTGGTCTTTTCCTTTTCGGATGCGACGTTGGCGGCTATCTCGGCCAGGGCGATCTTGTTGTGAGCCTTATTGGCATCGAGCCGGCGCTTTTCGTCCTCCTGCTCGGCCCGCGTGACCATCACGCCGCCAGCGCGTTCTTCCTTGGCTTGGTTAGCTTTGGCGTTCGCCAACTCATTATTATCTCTCAAGCCCACGGACAAAGCGGCGGCCAGTTCTTTTTCACGCGCGTTGTATTCTTGATCTTTACGCTTCGCTATGCTCTCAAAAGCTTTTTCGCCCTCCCGTGATTCTTTGAATGACTCCTTAGTACGCTGCCGGGCGCCGGATTCTCGTGCCGCTTCAAGCTGCAAGCGCCGCTGGGCCGTAATCGCCTGGTCGGTCATCTTCCATAGGCTGTGGTAGCCTACCAGTTGCTTCTCTATGTCGCGGACAGTTTCACGGGCCGCAATCCCTTCCGGGGTACGCGGCGTTGTCTGCCGGGCAACTTCATAAGCCCTTTGCAGATTGCGAGCCGTCCGAAAGCCGGCGGCTTCAATCTGTGACAGATCGTTCTTGACCGTCTCTGTGCCGACGACCTTCAGCCGCAATATGGATTCGCGTCCCATTTATCCGCCCTCGATGAAGTTCATAACTTCGGTTTCGGCGGCGTCCAGGGCCTGCTCGGCGCCCTGCTCGGCCGCGCGCCTGGCGAAGTAGACGGGGGCGGTCCTGGGCCTCTTGCTCGACTGGACCAGATTCCCCGCCTTGTCGCGGTAGACGATCCTGTGCCCAAGCTCGACCATTTCGTCATAGAAGACCCGCTTGGCGCGGCCCTTCTTTTTCTTCTCCTTCTCCGCCCAGCCCCGCTGCTGCTTTCGCCCGCCCTCCCACTTCTTGATGAGCTTGGCGCGGGTCATCTTCGACGACGAGAAAACGCTGATGACGTTGGGCCGGTCTCCGCTGCCAGCCCTTGCGGCAAGGCTGGCCGACAGGGCCCCTGACTCGCTGTGTATGTTGCCCTTCTCCAAGGCAACAAGGGGCTGGAGGTGCTTCAGCAGGATCGGGCGGATTTCCTTATCGGCCATCCGCTTGACCATGCCGTCGAGATACCGCGAGAAGGCCGCGATGTCTTCGGGCTGATAGATGACACTCAATGTCGGCATTTACCATCCTGCCTTCTGAAACTTTCGCCGAATCTCTCGGGAACTCATCGACCGCTTCTTTGCCCGGCCCTGGGCCTTCATGCGCCGCTGGTGGTCTTCCTTCATGTCCTGAATCCAGTCCGGCGGCTCATACTTGCAATCCGCCAGCGCCGCCGCTTCCGCAATGTCCCACGGCTCCATGATGTACCGTGCTTCCCAGAACTTCAAGACGCTGGGCGGGATCTCGTTGCGGATGAAGTCGAGGTCCCAGATTCCAAACCGCAGCCCGAACGTGGCGGCAAAGGCAAGGTCGGGCTGCTCTATCAGTTTTTTACGGCGTCCTTCGCCTCATAGCCGTTCACCGCCCTGGCGGCGTTGTAGAGGTCGATGATCAGCGAGTCGGGCCACTCCGGGCCAAGCAGTTGATCGACCGTCACCGGGGGTTCCATCGTGGCCGCGATCCACTCCTCAAGGAAGTGGGCGCCTTCGACCTCCTTCACATCCTTGCCGTTGGGGTCCGGCTTGCCATCGGTGTGCGTGAGGGGGTTGCCGTCCGGGCCGCACACCCACACACGGGCCTTGAGCGCCGCCAGTTCGGGCCGAAGCAACTCCCGAAGCTCGACCTTCACGTCGCCGATGGGGAAAGACTTCCGCTTGACCGCCTTCTTTGCCGCCGCCGCCAGTTTCTCGTAATCCAGTGCTGCCATTTCGCGTTACTCCTGTCTCTGTTAATTGCCAACTGCCAACTGTCAACTGTCAATTGCCAACTGTCCACTGTCCACTGTAAAAAGGTCACCAAGGGCCGGACACGGCGCGGATGACCGGCCGGCCCCTGGTAACGCGAATCCGTAATCAAGCCGCCAGGATGGCCCGGAATCGGACCTGGAGCGCCTGCGTGAGCGTGCCAGCAAGGTCAATTTCCTTGTCCCCGGAAGCAACCGTGATCCGGTTGGCTGCCGCGAACGTGATCGTGTGTTCGTTGCCGGGCTCCACAACCGCCGTATCGACGAGCGTGTACCCGTCGCTGGCGCCCGACGACACGGTAACGTCGTTGGCATTCGTGGCTGGGGCCTTGAAGTACATCTCGGTGATCTTGTAGCCGGTCAGGTTCACCGTGCCGGCCGATCCGCAGGCCGTCAGGTCAATCGTGGCCACGCCAGCCGCCATCGTGACGGTGTAGAGCGGAACAACGACTTCGCCGGCAACCGCACTGCCGTCTGTCATCGTCCAACCCGCGTTCAGGGCGATGGTGAAGTCCGACGTGTTATGCTTGCTGTCCTCCATCCGGCCGAGGCTCATCTTCTCGATGCCGCCCGTGCCCGCAATGGTCAGACCGTCAGACAGGAGCAACGAGATCGCGCAGCCGTTGATGCCTACAACGTCGTTGATCTCTTTCTGCCGGACCTTCTCGTAGGTCAGGGTGGCCTCGATGGTCGCCGACTGCTGGCTGCAAAGCGCCTGCTGCTCAAAGCCGGTGCGGTCGCCGCTGATGGGCGTCCACGTGTCCTTCTTGTGCTGCCTGCCGGGCGGGGTCAGGTTCTCGACGCCCTGAATGTCCACCGTGACTGTGCCGCCGCCGGGCGTGACGACCGTAAGGTGCGCCACCGTGTTAAAACTTCCGTCAAAATCGTCCGTTGCCATGGTTGATTCTCCTTGTGTTAGGTTCGGCGGCGCAACCCGACCGCCCGATACGTGACAATGATGTCCGAGTAAAACAACGACGCCTCGGTTTCGAGGCGCAAACGATCGTAAGCACCCTCTGGGCCGTGCCGCACGGAAATCACCTGTGCGCCGGCAAAGGGGTGGACCGCCGCCGGGCAAGCCAACTGCCGGGCGCACAGCCATTCGATGATCTCCGAACGCAACTGCATCAGGAGGGCGGCCTGGCTCTCGCTGATGCCGCCGCTGGTGAGGTCCGCGATCCGCTGGAGCATGACGACGTGGACGCCGAACGTGTCGTCGTAGAGTCCGTTCATGCTCAGGCGGTCGGAAAGGTCGTCGCCCGGAATGACCTGGAGCATCACGGCCTGTCCAATCTCGGGGATTGAGGCCAGGTCCAGCTTGCGGGCGAAGAGCCGCACGGCGGACACCGCCAGGCAAAAGGTGGCTGAGCCTGTGGTCAGGCTTGTCACGACCGCCCTGGCGGCGGCATCGGTCTGTCCAAATGTGGTCTGTGTGGCCATGTCAGATTGGACCCTTCGTGTGAATCTTCAGTGCTGTGCCGGCCGGGCCGATGCGGTCGTAGACGTTCATCGGCGCCGGGGCCGTGACCTCGTACATGGCCCCCGTCTGGTCTGCGATCCGGTCGCCGCGGGCGGGGATGAAGGCGGCGCCCAGGCTTGCCGCCGCCACGATGAAATCGACGAACTCGTGAGTGATCGGCACTTCGCCGTCGAGGATTTCACAGCCGCCGCGGGTGAGGGTCGCGTCCACGTTGGCAATGGTATCCCCGCCGCGCATGTAGGTGATCGGCGTGTTGGCGTGTGCAGCGAAGTCGCCCGCGAGCTTCGATACCGCCTCGGCCATTCTGTTTGCGTTCCGTGTCATCGGGTCGTTCAAACTCCGGCGGCAATCGCCTTCTTGACAGTCATCCGGCCATGTGTGCGGTATCCGATATGTCCATTGGCCAGCGTGCAGACGAACTCATAGACGTAATTGTGCGCCAACTGGGGCGGGCTGGTCTCGAAGGCCGCCGTCTGTGCCGCCGTCAGGTCGGCGGCAAAGGTGATCGTGGTGCCGTCGATGGCGATGGTGGCCGCGACTTGCAGGTCGGCCTTCACAGACACGCCGTCGACCGCCGAGAGGTACTGCACGGAGTCCATGATTCGCAGCACGGCCGTGGCGGTGGCAAGGCTGGGCCCGGCGTAGTCTGTGACGGTGATGGAGAACTGTGTGCCGTCGGCTGCCCGGTAGTCATCGCCGGCCCACAGCGTGGCCAGGCTGGCCTCGCCGACGGTGGATGCGTAGGTGATCCGCCCGCTGCCGATGGTGTCGGTCTTGACCTTGATCGCGTCGACGACGGTGTCGATGGCGTCCAGTTCGGCGTCGACGCTTCCCGCCGCCGGCGTTCCGGTGGAAGGCGCGAGCTTTAGTGCGTTGCGGGTTTCCTGGGCGGTCAGGCCGCCGGTCTTGTCGGCCAGGGCCTCGTTGCTGTCGGTGGCGTTGTCGAAGGTTCCGCCGATGTCGCTTGGCAGGGTCGCTCCGCTGTCCTTGCGGAACAATGCGCGGAAGAAGCCCAGGACCGTGTTGACGGTCGTGCCCGTGAAGGCCCCGATGCGAGCCAACAGGGTTGTAACGCCGGCGGAGTCCGGCGGCGCATTCGTCAGGCTCGTAACCGTGCCGCTGTCAACAATCACGTGCTGGTTTGCGGCGAGAGAGACGCCGCTTGCCGCCGTTATATTTGTCGGCGTGGCGAAGCCGGTCGGGGTAATCCAGGCCGCATCGCCGCGATCCCGCAGGGCCTCCGCGCTGTCGGTGGTCGGGTCGAACGTGCCGGTGGTGTCCTGGATTTCCGCCAGTGCTGCGGAGTTCATAGTCCGCTTGTTGTAGAGTCCCCTCAGCCAGTGTGCCAGGCTCGTGATGCCAGCCAGGATGGTTGCGATTGCACCCACGCTGGCTTCCTTGGCCACGCCGCCGTTGCTGTCATACGCGGCCAGGGCGGCGGCGGCTCCGATCTGAACCACGTTGCCGGAGGAGTTGAGGAACGTGCCTGTGCCAGTAAGATAAATGTCGGAGACAACCCCGTAATTGGACTGGCCGACAGAACCCCCGATGTTGGTCTGGCCGTTACCTATGATTCCTTGATTGACCTGGCCATCGCCGCTATATCCGTAATTGTACAGCCCATAGGCGCCGCCGATATTGTTCTGGCCGTTTCTTATTCCTTCGCAGTGCAAACCGTCCTTGTCGTTCGCCGTGCTCTCCGTCCTTACCGCGTGATCCGTGTCGCTGAAGACATGGAAGTTACGCATCACAAGGTCCACGTCGTCAACGTCGCCCGTGCCGAGGAACACGCTCGCCACGTTCGCCGCCGCCGGTGCGCTGGCGTTAATCTGCCGCACATCCGCCGCCCCGCCGGCCGGGACAAGCGTCGTGCCATTCCAGTACCACAAGCACGAGCACACGCGATAGTCTGTCTGCGCAGGGTTCGCCCCGGCCTGAACGTACACATCGAGCCAGTAGAATCCCGCCGCGACTGCCGGGAAAGTGGCTTGCACGGCCACGTTGCCGCTGGAGGCGGCATGGACCTCGATCAGGGCGATGTCGTAGTCGCCCCAGTTGGCATCGTCGAACGCCTCGGGGTTCGTGCCGTGATACCAGTTGCCGAGCATGTCGCGCACTATGGCATAGACCGTCTCGGCCCCATCGTCATGGATCAGTTGGATTTCGTTAGCCATGCGACTGCTCCTCGACCGCATCGAGTATCTCGCGGATCACGTCCTGGTCGCGCGGTTCGGGGTCGTCGTAGCTCACCATCGCTCGCATCGCCCGCGCGTACAGGATACTTGCCGCGTCGAAGTCCCGCTGTGCCGCCGCCAGCAATCCGGCGTAGTGGGCCATGGACCGCCCCGCGATTCCCGCTGTCCGCTCCGCGTCGCTGGCTGTCGGTCTTGGTCGTGGTGTTGTGATTTCATTCGCCATTCATCTTCTCCTCGGCGTAGAACTGCCCGGACTGGTTCTTTTTTTACGCATTGATTCGGCCTCCTCTCACCGGGCGAACCACAAGCGTTGCGGTGGTCTTGAGCGATACACTCACACGAGGGTAGGATTGCGACCAGTCTACGTAATCTGCGTAAGTGCTACTGGCCCCGAATGTGGATGACCAGTAGAACAATATACTTGTGCCTGGAAATGCAACACGATTTACGGACGGCCCGGCAGAGGTCAGCGAGCAATCGCTCAGCAAGAACAACTCAAAAAGGTTCGGCACTCGCCAGTCCGCGCTGAAGCCCGCGTAATTCAGGGCCAGGGAGTTTGTCAGGGCGCTGGCCCACGTCACCTGTGCCACTGCCGCTCCCAGGACCGTACCCCCGGCCTGCGTCGTGTCCTCGGCTGATGAGTTCACGTTGATGGTGATCGTGTTGGCCGCGATGGCGTAGATGATATGGTTGCCGTTGACCGTTGGCGAGGCGACGCCATGATGGTCCGTCACCCCCGATATATTCACCAGTTGCCCGATGCGGAAGGTGTGGGCCGTCATCGTCAATACGGAGGTGGCTCCCTTCGTCCACGACTCCACAGTATCGGTGTTGATGGTCGCCCAGACCGTCTCTCGCCAGTATGTCGGGAAGTTGGCAATATCTGCGGCCAGGGTCGCCCCGGCGGCGTGGGCAACGGCGCACACATAATACTTGACCGCGCCGACGGAATCGAAAATCAGGTCAGCCGCCGCGTAGTTATTGGTCGTCGCCCAGTTGCCCCGAACGATCTGTACCTGGTTGGTCGCGTGTACGCCCGTCGCGCCGGGGATGATAAGCTCCGGCTGCTTGACCCATTGCAGGCCGGTGGCGCGGTCGCTGATGGTGCCGTTGCCGAGGTCGAGGAACCGCGTGGCCTGGATTGCGCCGCCGCTGACCCCGCGCGGGTTGCCGGCCTGGAGGTCGCCGTCATCGCCGGTGGCGTAGCTCGTCACCTGCCCGGTGCGCGGCAAGTACAATCTAGGCGTTTCTGTTTTCATGCCACATGTTTCCAGATGCGTCTTGACAGAATCTCGTTGATGGTGCTCTTGCCAACATTGTACATCTTCGCCAATGCGCGTTGAGTAACGCCGCCGATCGCGTAGGCAAAACGAATGGACCGTACACTGGATTCGGTTAGAATAACCCGGCCATGCTGTTCGCCTCGCATCACTCTTTCAGGATGGGTATAAGCACCATTACGTGCGCCGACTGCTATTCTCCCCTTGGCAACTGCATCCTGCATGTTGTCAGACTTCGTGCCAAGAAAGAGATGGTCCGGCCTTACACATTGCCTTACATCGCAATGATGCAGACAACAGATACCGATAGGAATAACGCCCACAATCATTTCGTAGGCAACGCGATGCGCCCGATGCCCCTTGCCGTTTATTGCAATCTGCCCGTATCCTTGGGTGTCTGTCGAACCTCTCCACAACCAACAACCGTCGAGATCGGTAGACTTATCGACTTTCGCCCAGAAACGCTCAGACAGAGTTTTTCTCATTATAAGTTCACCTTCTAAGTGCGCGGCAGCCACAGTTTGTTGAGGCATTGAATCATTGGTTCACTTCTCGCAAAGCTGGAACTCCAGCCGGTCAATCAAATGCACGTCGCAGCCTATCCTGTGGTCCTGCCAAAGCTCCATCGCCGTGTTCCGCAGGGCCGCAAGCTGGTCGCGGGCCAAGCCCTGCAACTGCACGCGGGTCAGCGGCCCGGTGTCGATGTCCTGGTTGTCCGGCTCGTCGGCGTATAGGTCATCGTCGATGTACGGCGTCTTGGCCATCTTCACACTTCCGCACCGTTCTTCACGGCGGTAATGGTCGTCTTCACACCGAGCGGGTCACCAGTGAGCGTAGCCGCCGTGGCGATAGCCGCCTTGACGGGTTCCTGGGCCTCGGGCGGCGCGGCCTCCACGCCCTGGACGACGGCACCCAGCGCAGCCGTCACACGGTCTACCGTGCCGGTAAGCGTCGTCTTTGCCGCAACCAGCGACCGGCTGGACAGCAGCCACCACACGCCGACGCCAACCATCAGCACCAGGGCCACAATGGCAATCCAAGGGTACACCTCAAAGAGCACGCCAGTGACCACCAGGGCCAACCCAGCGGCGGCGATTGCCAGGCCGAGCATGATCTGCTTTGCCCATATCGCCAGGATGATGCCGGCGGCCAGCATCAGCCCGCCGAAAATGCACAGCACGATTGGCCCGCGCCGAACCGTGTCCTTCCAGTCGGCGATTCCGCCGCCGGCAAACACGCCGCCGGACCCCTCGCCCACCGCGTAGTTCTGTCCCGTGAACGATGGGCTTTTGGAGTCGCGGCCCTTGAACGGCTCGATGCCGGACACCGCCTTGCTGGGATCGTTCCACAGCCAGACGGGCACTTCGACCTTGCGGGTGTAGCTGCCGCTGTTACCGTCAAAGGCTACCGGCGGCGGCGGCGTCTGCGTCGGAACAATGAGCAGGTCCAGAAGCGGCGTCGGGCGGTCGAGCGAGTTGCCATCGGCAGCCAGCACCGATACCGCCAGGGAGAGAATGACGAGAGCCAGAAAGATTAGACGTTTCATTTTCCACCTCCTGCCACGGGGCGCTTTACAAACACCATCTCGCGGTATTCCTTGCCCTTCAGGTCCCGCCAGGTGTAGTAGCCAACCGGAATGAACTCCTCGCCGCCCGCCTTAACGCTGAGGTCGGTCGGCTGTGGATTGCCTACCGGCACGGCTTTGCCGGCCGGCCCGCGCCAGGTCTCGCTGTACGTGGCGGAGCAGGAGGCGACCAGAAACAAGGCCACCACCACCATCAGCATCAATATCAGTCGCTTCATGTTCGGTCTCCTCTTGTGTCTCATTTGGGTTTCGGCAAGCCGCCGTCCACGCCGTCCCGCGCATCCTGGATTTGCTTGGCCCTGGCGTAGTGGTCAACAAGGGCCGAGGTCATGTCGTTCGCGTCCAGTTTCTTATTCAGGGCCAACGTGGCGTCCAGTTTTGTCTCTGCGACAAACGAATCCAGCAGGGCGCTGTACTTCGCGTTCATAATCACGTCGCCGCATCCGGCGGTCGCCGGCATCAGCCCCACGAGGGCAATCAGAATCAGTCGCTTCATGGTCGGTCTCCTTACGGTTTCGCCGCCGTTTTGGGCGGCTTGACCGCCTCTTTGATTTCGCGTATGTCTTCAGCTATCCGTTCGAGATTGACCTCGGTGCTGGCCCGGAATTGCTCGTTCGCCCGGATTCGCACTTCGAGCAAACTCGCGTTGGCCTGCTGATTCCACCAGAACCCGGCAAGCAGTGCCGCAACCAACCCCAAAATTGACAGCATCAGCGCCAAGTGTTTTCTGCCGCAATCACTCACCTTTAGCACCATCGTTCGTTTCCATTCCTGGGCCCCTGGCCCGGCTCATGCTTTCGCGTATTTGCTCAAATCTATCGGCGTCAACTGATACCCATCACCAAGCGTGGTCATCATCGCGTTGATGTCATCAGTGAACGCTTGTATATCAGTACCAGATTCCCCACCTGTAATAACCGTAAGGATTACCAACTCTCCATCAATCACCATGAACATCGGATTACCCGAATCGCCACTAACACCCACTTCATAGAATGGGGACCGTAGTACATCCTGTGGCTCGCAAGTATAAACCTTCTGCTGTGCCGGCTTGGGTCCGCTCTCTGAAACATTACTTAGGTTATAGATCAGGGCCTTTTCTTCCTGGTCCAAAACCATCACAGGTACGCCTGGCACTGTATTGTAGTCCCTTTGCGGTGGAAAATAGTCTTTCCAGTCCGCCGGCAGAACTTTGGCGAATGTGATGGTTCCCGGAACAATACTATCAAGCACACCCACGGCCAGGTCGGGATAGTTGGAACTATCCACGTAATCCGGGTGAAGCAATACGGCCGTCAATGTACGTTCAACCACTATATTACCCTGCGTCACAAACCGGACCACAGATCCGACAGACAACGGATAGTGAGCCGCAAAGATTATGTGCTTGGGGCTGACGAGCGTTCCGGCGCGCCAATGCTGACTGGGGGAGTTCCACGGGCTAATACATGTCAGATCAAACGGGTATGCCCAACAATCAACATTGCGTGTATATTCCACAGGCGGTTCAACTACCCTATAAAACCAACACTGGCCGGCCCAGTACGATGTAATATCAATGGCAGACCCGCCAGGAGTGGCCGCCAGAGAGAACTCGTAATCGGTCATGTCCGATCTGACATAATACGTCGTATCCTCCACCAGTGGGTCTGGATAATAGGCTGGATTATGCTCGGCAGTAACCATCTTTACAGCCAAGTCGGTGGTGAATTGGTGGGGGTAGAAGGCACAGGTAAATCTATCGGTCAACAGATTGACACCGTCCATTATTGCGAAGTAGCGGTCTGCCTGTTTAGAGAAAATGTCCTTCTCTTTGCCTTCTGTCAGGTTGCCATCTATCTCATCCATCGTGCTGTCTCGGAGTCACAGGGGATAACTCGCTACCGACAAGACCGACACAATCGTTCCGTTGCCGCCGGTCCAGCCAACCGCATTGACCAGCGTTGCCGATGTGTTGTAATTGCTTACGCCGTTATTAAACCTCCAGACGGTGCCGGTATGGGATATGTTCCAGACCTCGCCGCTGTGCAGCCACTTGGCCGCACCCGCGTGATCGTCCGTCCACGTGTACGTGCCGTTGGCCCCGGCCAGATCGCCTGTCCCCCCGGACACTATGAGCGTCTGCTCGTCAGAGTTGATCGTGATGGTCCACCCGTTAAAGATTGCCAGGCCGATATAGTCCCAATCCGCCGCGTTCGGCGTAGCATTCGTGCCGCCCGATACGTTAATTTCGCCCACGGCTGCACTCGTCGAAGCGTCCGCGAACAGGTTGTCGTAACCGTCTGTGATGTCATTGCCGCTTAGTATGACTGTAGGTGCGGCATCGCCACTGACATTGCCAAAGCCGTTCGTCCAGGTCAGTGAAGTCACATGCCCGTCTATTATGCTCAGAGTGGCGTCACCAGCGGCGGCTTTGTAGTACACTCCAAACTTGTTCACGGTAAGAGCCATGGGAGTCTGGTTGTTTGTAATCGTGAACAAGTATGGAGCAGCACCCGAGGTATCGGATGCATCGAAGGAGACATCCACGGAACTGAATGCCGTATCGGTATACTCGCAGGTGAAGAAGCCCTTGAGGTACGCATTCATCTTACCGATAATCAGTTCTCCGCCGAGTTTCGACCCACTGAAGAGCGGAACCCCACCGATAATACTCATATACGGCTTATTATCCAGCGTCCCCGTCACACCCAACAGCGAGACGGACGGCAGGATGCTGCCCGCGACGGCGGTGACGGCGGCAACGCAGTTGGCATATTCGTTATCAAGTTTCACGCCCATTGGTCGCTCCTCACGCTATCGAGAGCGTTTGATACGCGATGCTGTTCGACGCGCCCACGCTGTAGCTGTTGATCGCCAGCGCGGCCCCGGCACCAGAGATGTCGCAGGAGCCGCCAACGGACCCGGCCGCGGCAGCCGCCGCCAACGGGATGCCCTTGCCGGACTCCGCCGCCACGCCGACCGCGATGTACACCACGACAGTAGACAGATTGGTCAGCGTAACCGACCGCCTGCCAGTCGCCGCGGCCAGCACAACTGCCGTTGCGCTACTCCCGGCGTTCACCGCCCCGATCGCGCCAACAGTGACGCCGCCGCCCGCCGCCGCCAGGAGGTCCTGCAACGCCTGCAAGGCGTCGCCGCCAAGATCGTGCCGGGCCGTTGTCTGCTTCTGCTGCTCTGTGATTGCCATAGTGTGCCTCGCCTTCGCGTAAGCGTTCGCGTTCGTTTCCTATCCCCCCGAAAGCCCGGCCGGGGGTGTTTCGTCCCGGCCGGACTGAAGCAGCGAAGATGGCTATTACGACTCCAGTTCCAGGTCCACGAACGGGGCGTTGCTCGCGGAACTGCCGCTCATGTCGATTGCCTTGCCGGCGATCTGGAAGCCGCTCTCCACCGTGATGTCGTCGCTCGATACGACGGAACCATTGGAGGCGAAGACCAACGTGCGGTCTCCGGCCGAGTTGCAGGTGTTGCTGTTGCTGGTGATCCAGCACGGACCCTTGGTTTGGGCCCAGCCGAAATAGTTGATTGTCATGCGCCTGGCGGGCATTCCCCGGGCGGTAACGTAGGCCGAGTTGGTCACGTTCATGTCCGAGAGAATCCAGCGGTTCATCAGGGTTTCGACGCCCCGGCCGACAGCGTTCTCAACCAGGGGTTCGTCCAGTGTCAAAATGCTCGTCCCGCCGTTGGCGGCGACAACCGTGTTGCCGACGATGAGGCGGTTCTCCGGGTGCTCCGAGCTGCCGTTGCCGATGACGACGTGCCCGCCAACGAGTTCGTCGGCGGCAATGGCGCCGTTGCCGGCAAGGCCATCGGTTGCCCCGACCGTAATCTTGACGGTGTAGCCGGCGGCCAGGCCGATGCCGCTGCCCTGCGTGGGCGCCACGGCCTGGGTGATCGTCTTGGCCGCGTAGGCGGCGCCGAACTCCGGCTCCAGGGCCGTGCGGGCCTTGATGTACCGGAATCGCCGCCCGTCGGCATATTCCCGCTTGGTGCCGAGGGCGTAGTTCTGCGTTTCCGACTGCTCGCGGGTTCCCTGCGGGGCGCCGCCGGACAGCACGTCTCCGTAGGTAGCGTAGGGATAGCTGCCGCGGAGGATGTTGACGTTTTCCAGTAACTTGACTTCAACGGTCGCCACGCCGGTCGCGGCGGATTTGGTGGCCTGACCCATCAAATATCCGCCGACGGCGACGTTGTTGGCCGCGCCGCTGCTGGCGTCGCCGACAACGGGAGAGCCGGTGGTGTGCCAGTAGATCGCGTCACCAACGACAATCGTGGACGTGTCCTTCTTGACCCGCAAGCGGCCCCTGGTTTTGAGGGTGCCTTTGACGCTCGCCGGCGTCGCGTGAGGGGCGAACATCGGTTGCACGCCGAACATCACGATCTGGCCGGCCTTGACGGCCGTTCCGCCATTGGTGAAGTCAATGGTGTCGCCTTCGTCGATGTATTCGGCCTGGAAAGTCTCGGTTGCTACTGTCGGTGTGGGTCCATAATCTACCATGTGTGTTTCTCCTAAAGTTGATTGATTCGTTTTGTCTAGTGGTTATCGGCCAGGCATCAGGCCGCGTTCTTCTGTCCGGCGCGGGGCTCGCCCATCGCTACGCCGTAATCCAGGAAGGCCCGGAAGCTGATCCCGAGCCTGTTGAAGTCGGCCTCGGCCCGCTCAATCGTCGGGTTCTGCTGGCCGTTGAGGAAGCCGACGTCGATGACGTAGGCGGCCTTGACGGGGTCAGTGGTCAGGAACCAGTCGGAAGCCGAGCCGGTCAGGGCCGTCGAGCCGTCGCTTGGGTTGGCGCCGTTGGCGAGATACCCGCTGGATACCGGCTTCTGCATACCCTTAAGGGTGTTGTTGGCCGGGACGCCGCGGGCATTGCCGCCCGTCGAGAGGCTGGCGATGAGCATGTCAGACTCGCACAACTGGCGGGCAAGCCCGGCAAGCTGCGGGGGAACCAGCAGGATGCGGGGCAGGAGCCCGGCAGGCCCGCCGGTGGGCTTGGTCTGGAGGCCGAAGGACGCGCGGCCGCTTTCCAGGGTGGAGAAGGAAAGGCCGCTGCTCGTGCGCGAGTTCGCCTTCATCAGATTGCCCGCCGCCGTGACGGCCGAGGTCGTCCAGAAGGCCGTCGAACCGTCCGACTGATACCCGGTCAGGAAGCACGAGTAGATGTCGTTGGCGACGGTCTCGCCGGCTGCGAGGCCGAACTGCGACGGCAGGCTGCTGAGGACACTCTGATCGTCATTGATCAGGTCCTTGCGGGTCAGGCCGAGCATGATGGCCTTGGTATCGGCCGTCAGTGTATAGCTCTGCTCGCCGATGGTGCCGTGCTGGATCTCGCCGCCCTGGAGCAGCTTCTTCAGCAGGATGGAGGGAACCAGCCGCAGGCGGAAGTGCGTCTTGAAGTCCTGCACGCTCGACACGCGGCAGAACTGGCGCCACGCGACGCCGCCGGCGGGGTCGCACTCGTTGGGGTCCACCGAGTCGTATCCGGCCAGGACGAACTTGTTCATCACGTTGGACAGCGCCACGGGCAGGCTCAGCGTGCTGAAGGCGGCGCTGATGCGCTGGCCCCCGCGCGGGCATATCCGCTCGTTGGAGAGGACTTCCTGCCAGAAGTCGTCGCCGTGGCCGTGGGGCAGGTTGCCGATGCCGAGATGCTTGGCGCAGATCGCCGCGATGTGGCTGGGCGTCATCGCGCTTCCCTCGGCCCGGAAGAGTTTGTCCGTCTCGTTGACGGCCTTCTCCCCATATGCCCGATCCTTGACGAGCTGTTCGCCGTTGTAGCCGCAACTCAGCAGCACGGCGGCCTCCAGGACGCGAGACCCGCCTTCGGCGGCGAGGCTATGCCCGCCGCGCCCGATATTGGGCGTGCCAAACGTGCCCTGCGTCAGCGCGTCGCGCTGCGCCCGCAGCACGGCGTTGTCCGCCTTCTCGACCGTCCAGCCGTCGCGGATGGCCTCGGCGGCGATGGCGGGGAAGTCCTTGGCCGCCTCGTTGATCTTGGTGATGCGGGTCAGGTTCGCCGAGACCGCATCGTTCTGTGCCTTGATCAGATCGCCGGCGTCGGTGACGGCCCCGGAGGCCTCGATCTTCTTGTCGTCGGCCTTGGCCTTGTCGTCGGCCTTGCCGCCGGTATCGAACTCGGCCTTGACCTTGGTTTGCCGAGCGTCGGGGAGCTTCTTGAAAGCCTCCTCGTCCATGCCATACTCGGCCTGAAGCCATGCTGTGAATTCCATGTGTGTTTCTCCTGCCGCGTTTTGGGCGGCGATGCGGGCCGATGTTGATGTGTCGGCGCCAAGGGGAAGAATAGCTATGTGGTCGAGCACCGACTGTCTCGCCACCGTCGCGGGCCCCGCGATCAGGCGCCCGTTTACAATCTCTGTCTGGCCGGCCCTGATGAAACCCAGCGGCTCAATGGGCCGACCGTGAATGCTGGCTTGGAACTTAAAACCCCTGCGTTCGTGTTCGAGCATCAGGCCGATGGTTTTGCTTGACCCGGTGACCGTCCCCGCCGCGGTTATGCGGCCGTTCTCCGTTACGCAAGGGGCCTGGCCGACAAGAACCTCCATCAATTCACTGGCCGGGGCATCCGGCGCCGGGTGCCCCACGTATATCGGCAGGTCTTCAGACGCCGATCGTACCCCGGCGGCCTCGATGACCACCGGGAACTTGAACCCCCCCAGCCTCATAGGTCCGCCGTTGTATGCCGCGAGCGAGAAGCCTCTCGGCTTCTTTTCCGCACCATCGGGCATTGTGGCCACCGCGGAGAACGTAACCTCCCCGCCCCATGCTTCACTGATGATCGCGTCTCCGGTCGCACCGCCGGCCTCGACCTTCTTTTCTTCGGCCTTGGCGTTCTTGATCGCCGTGGCGATGGCGACGGATTCCTCCGCGCCGTTCTTCAGCATCTCGTTGGCAATGCCGGCGGCCTTGGCGGCCTGTGCGTCGGTCGCGTCTTTCCAGTGCTTGTCCCGGAAATCACTTGCTGACCACGGCATCTTTCGACTCCTTCGATTTTGCTGAATCTTGCGGCTTGGCCTGTTTCTCATCGTCGGCGTCCTCTTCGTCCACAGGTTCCTGTGCTCCACCCGCCTTGGCCAGCAGATGCGGGATAAGAACCTGCTCGCGGTATTCCTCGACCGTCAGGCCGAGTGCTTTGGCGTTTACAGCAAACGCCTTGCGATAGTCCTGACCTTTGCGGCCCCACACGCGGGCATAAGTATCGCAACCCGTCCGCAGGTTGGTTTCATCGGCATTGGCCGCCTGCATGGGGTTCGCCCATTCGTGGCCGACCCAGTTGTAGGTGTGAGTCGGCAGAAACGCGGCCTCTCGCGTGATGACGCCAAGGGCCTGCCGGACCTCGGCGGGCATGTAAGGGCTTCCGAAATCGTTCTGGCCGTTGACGCGGATTTGTGCGGCGTCGTAGAGCCACGCGGCCAGGATGGTGTCGAGCACCTGGTATTCCAGGTCCTTGCGGGTTTCTTCCAACAGTCGGAAATAATTCTGCCAGTCGAGGTTGCTGGATGAATAGTTTCCCTGGCTTGAGTCGCCGGCCGCAACGCTGTAGGGCAGCCGCAGGCAACGCGCTATCTCCCGCAGGATGGTGCGGACAAACATTTCGTGGGTGGTCGTCGGCTGTTCCGCCCGCGTCTGGCCGATGTCGTAGCCGTCCGGCAGCGTCGTGACGATGTTCCGTTGAAGCGGGAACAGGTCGAATGGGTTGGGAACCTCGATCACTTCGTTGGAGTCGTCGGCCATGCCATCGGCGGCCAACGGCGTCTTCATCCACAACGCGATGTCCGCGGCCGTCTCGGCGGCTTGAATCACGGCGAGTGTGTATCGGCGAAGCTGGGCGAACAATGGCAGGGCCGCGAGGGTTTCCGGCAGGCCCCGGTGCTGCTCGGGGCGGTCCTGCTGAAACCAGTGCATTACCAGCGCGGCGGGCCACTTGTCGTATTCCCATGGCGCCCCCATCGAGCCGCCATAGCCCCAATAGCCCGGATGGACGCGGAGGATGTGATACTCGACCGGGTTTCCGTAGGCGTCCATCACGATGCCATCGACGCCCGGCTGGCTGAGCATGTCCGAGTCCACGAATTGCAGGCGGTCGCTCTCGACGATCCGCAAGTCGATCTTGACCGGCAGCGGCAGTTTGGGGTTGCCGACCTGAAGGGCGATCGCCTCGCCGTCCTGGAGTTTTGCCCTGGTCATAGTGCGAAGTTTCTCGACGAGCCTGACGCTACGACACCACCGGGAAAACTCCGCCTCGATCCATTCATCCGCCGCATCGTCACCCGTTTCCATCTGGAGCCGCGGGCCGGTGCCGATCATGTCCGTTGCAATGGTGCCGATCATGCCGCGGCAGTAGGAGTTGTTCGCCGCCTCGTAGCGAGAGCGGTTGCGAAGCACGTACCGGATGCCGGGGCTGGCCGCACTGTCGGCGGCCATGCCGTCGGCCCATTGCCAATGCGCGGCGTTGTCGGGCGTGGTCTGTGCTGAATCGAACCGAGCGGCAAAGACGTTGCCGAACATGCCGGAATGGACGGCGGCGGCGCGCTCCCGCTCGTTGCCCAGGGGCAGGCCGCCGGCGAGTTTGATCGCGGCGGCAAGTTCGGTGTCGCCGGCCAGGAGGGCGGCGCGTTCGATGTTCATCACGCGACCGACCGAGAGATTGAAGGCGGCGGCCGGGGACCGGCGGGTGCGCCGGACTGTCCGCTTCCTGCCGGCCTTGGGGGTCGCTTTCGATTTGTCCTTGGTCTTGGTCAAACCGGGCCTCCCGCGGTGGCTTTGGTGAACTTGATCCCGCCACCGATTCGGCTGCGGGTCGCCGTGGACGGGCGGAACTTTGCGGCGGCGATCTGGTCGGCGAGTGGGTGTTCCTCGGAACTGCCCATGCCTGTCACGGCGATGGCCTTGGGTCCGTTGGCTGATGCCGCCACCGCGTCGGCGAGATTCGTTTCGTCGGTCATACCCGAATTGATTACAGGGTAAATCTGGAAAAACAAGAGAAAAATATGCAGAATGCTAAAATCGTGCTACTGGTAGCGTGGAAAGGCAAAAATCTTCATTTTTCGACCGTCCACCACTCGGTGCCGCAATTTCGGCACCAGCGACGCCGACGAACTGTTCCATCCTCGGTCGGAACCGTGTTGATGACCGTTTTCCCACCCTGGGCAAACAGTACGCAATGGCATTCAGGGCACCTGATGCCAAGATTCGAGTTTCCCTGGTTGGCCCCCGCGAGCATCTCTTCTATCGGGCGGCGCACTTTTTTCATGTCTTGCCTCCGATCTGATTTCTCCGCGCCAGCATCTCGTCGATGCTGACTCGCCTGCGCCTGACAACGCCCGTGCCGGTCGCCGCCGCGTTTGGCGCGGCGATCCCCTGCATGGACGCCGCGACCGCCGCGTACACGCTCGCGTCGAGCCAGTGGTTGTCGGGCTTCTGCGGCCGCAGGGTCCACTCCTGCACGTCGCGCCCATACCCGTGCGTCGGCTCAAATGTCTCGGCGGTGATATGCGAAGCGAACAGGGCATGGTCCGCCGGCTGACCGTAGATCGTCATCGCTCCGGGATCCCCGGCGGGAGTCAGAAACGCCGCGTGGATGAAGCTCTTCCAGTAGTTCGTGTCGATGGCAACGTAGGGGAACTCGCGGGTCCCCCTGGTTTGCGGCATATACCAGTGTTCGCCATGGCGCTCGCCGGGCTTCCGATTGTTCTTGTAGCTGCTCATCGGCTTCGTGCCGGCCCTGATGCCGACGCCCTTGCAGAGCGTGGTGGCGGCGCCGCCGACCTTCCGCTTGACTGCCGCCACGGCGGCCGCCCATCTGCCGCCGAGGTCGATTGTCAGCCGCCCTATTCGCATGAGCCCCGCCCCGCCGACCTTGACGTACTCCCGGTTGAGGAGCAGCGGCACTAACTCTTCCAGGCCGGCATATATGGCGCCGTCTATGCCGCGCTTGGGATATTTGGCCGCGAGATTGCTAGGCCCTTCAGCCACGTCGCGCAGGGTGAAGACGCGGCGGTTCTGCTTGGGCCAGACGCCGTAGTCCAGGATGTAGCCGGTGAAGTTTGGTTGCCATGCTATGACGACGTACCAGAGGCTCGACTGCTGGACGTCGAGGCCGGCGGTGATCTCCGTGCATTCAATCGGCACCTCGTTCGCGGCCCGGGCGTTGACCTTGGCCGCACAGGCCGCGGCGGTCAGAATCTTGTCCGCCGCCTCGGACGACAGCGGGTCGTTCTGAAACTCCGCGGCGAAGCCCGCCGGGCCGTATTTGTAGAAGGCGTGCATCGTCGCCTGCACGGCGGATAGGTTTCGTTTGTCATCGAGCCGATCCGCCCAGTCAACTTGAGCGCCGCAATCCATGCAGTTTGCCCGCCACTTGCAATCGGGGCAGGATTTGGGCGGGTCGTCCATCGCCCGGCCGCACTTGGCTTGTCGCTTGCGGTAGAAGGCGAATGATTCGTCCAGCGGCTCATCGGCGCGAAGGGCGCGGTCCCTCAACTCGCGGTATTCCTCCCAGAGGGCCTTGTTCTCCGGCCAGGAGTAGAATCGCCTCGTCCTCTCGCCGCGATAATTGGGGTATGACTTGCGGTCCAGAAGCTGGTCGGCCAGGTCGCCCGGGAGGATGACGGTGCAAGGCACCAGGATGGCCGTCTGGCGGTCCGGCCCGGCGAGGCCCTGCACGTCCTCGTTGATGACCTGCAACCGAAACGTGGTTTGGCCGCCGGGTCCCTGCGACCTCGCGGACTCTCTCGTTTGCGGGTCATCGCAGATGGCCAGTGTCGGGCGGGCAACGCTTCCGTCCGGCATGGACTTCCAAGCCCCGCGTATGTGGCCTTCAAGGCTATTGCACTCTATGATTGCGCCCGACGCCCGGCTTCCCTTGATGGTTGGCAGGACAATCGCGTCTATCCCCCACGAGATATTCGTCCGTTGCCCTTTGTGCCGCTGTCCCGGACATTTTCTGCCCTCGTTGTCAATCCTGTGGATCGGATAACAGACTTCGGGGAAGTCCTCCAGGAGCAGCGGATTTCCCGAGAGTTGGTCCTTGAACCAGGTGATGGCCTTCTTGGCGTCCGCAACCACGGCGCCGATGAGTTTCACGTAAGGGTGCCGCCAGGTCAGAACGGCCCAGAGCGCGGCGGCCTGGCAGAGCCTCGTCTTGCCGCTGCCGCGGGGCATGGCGACCGCGAGTGTTTCACCATCGACAACCACCGACTCGATCTTTCGGATTACCCGTAGAAGATCCTTGGACCATTTGTAGAAAAAGATCGCCGGAAAGTATGCTTCACAGAAATAGCGGAAAGATGCGGTGGCCTTTTGGCGGCGATTGCGGTTCTTGATCGGCGGGATGCGGCCAATATCCTGAGAGAGAAAGGTTTTGGCCCGAATCCTGTCCTGATCCTGCTTGCGCCGGTGCTTGGCGAGCAGTTCCGCCTCGGCCTTTGTGCGGCGCACCGGCTTTCGTCCCCTTTTGGCCAATGTGTCAGCCTTCCTCTTCCGTGAAGAAGCCGAGGGTTTGCTGGGGTTCACCAATCGGCGTGATGGTTACGATGCACTTGCCGCCGGGGACTACGCCGGCCTTGACTGTATGCAGGTCGATGACCTGGCTGTCATCGGTGGCGAATATCCACGCCGTCTGATCTTCGTCCTTGGGGCGGCGCTTCAGGGCGTCGAGGAGAGGCTTCTGCCTGTTGTCCGTGTCGATGCTCCGCCGGTCGGGCGGGCAAAGGGTGATATGGACCTTCAGGGGCCCGTCCACCGGCCCATGGCCAAGGCCGCGAAGAACGCGGTCCACGTCCTTGAGGTACTGCCTGCCGTCCCGCGAGAGCAAGGCCCGCACCGAAGTCCCGCAGCGCTTGCAATAGGGGCAAGCCCGGCTGATGGGAATCTGCACGTGCCTCGTGTAGTGGTTGGCTGATGGGGGCCAAGGTAGTTCGATGGTGATGCTGTTATCCATGATCGCGTTCTCCGCCATGTCAGAAAGGCGTGTTTTTGAGATCGTCCGGGTCGATTCGTGGTTCAGGCCCCGGCTTAGGGACCTTGCCGTCGAAGAAGTCCATCATCGCCGCCCGCAAGCTGCCGCCGACAGGCGCGGGCGGCGGCCGCTGCTTCACTATCCGCAGTTTGATGTCGGCCATTACGCGGGGTAGAATGTCGCCGATGCGTTCCGGGTCACTCATCGTCATCGCCTTTCCTTTTCCGCTTTGGCTTCGGAAGTATCGCCCCGAGTTCTTCAAGCCACAGTGATTCGCTATTGAATCTCATTGCAATCGCTATCCCTTGGCCCGTGGAGTCCCTGGTCTTGCATAGGTGCATTGTCCGATTCCATTCTTCCTGCGATGGGCCGAGTTCCCGTTTGACCTTGCCCTCCTTGGGCGGGTTGTGTGATTGGAGCCACATCACGCAGTCCACGAGGCGGCTGTAGGCCCTTCCGCCGGCCAGGGCGTCCATGCTCGGTGCCGTGTTACTTGCGGTTCTTGGATGCGTGACCAGCACGATAGAGCATCCGTGATGGGCGGCGAGGGATTCACAACTCAAAACAAACGCGCGGTCTCCCTCCCACGGCTTGTTGCCCGACTCCAGGGCCGTAACCGGATCGACGCCGATGATCCGTGTGCCTTCCTGCGCCCGGGCGGAAATCCACGCCTTTACCTGGTCTTGGTTCATCGCGGCGTCGGGGTCGTCGTAGATCGTCTCGCCGAAACCGTCGAGGACTTCGCGGTGCTGCTCCTCTATGGAGCGGGCTTCGGTGGGGTTTTGCTTCTGCCAATGATCCGAGAGCGCGCATGACATCCCCGCCAGTTGGGCAAGTGCCCGGTGCTGGTGATAATCCCGATCTTTCTCCAGATGCAGCGTTGCGACTTTGTGGCCCGATTTGTGCCAGCAGAGCATTGCCTGTTGAAATGCGAACGACTTGCCGCTGCCGGGTTCGCCGCACAAGCTCGTAACTGTACCGGGTGCGCATGGGTTGGCGCGTTCAGTCACGGTCTTCCAAGGCCAGGCGACAGACTCTCTCCGACCAGCAATGGCATCCTCAATTCTATTGCGTATGGCGATTGATGATCTTGATCTTCGCCGAGCCGGCAATCGAGTGGCTTGTTCCATGGTGCCTGCGGCGGCGGTGATTATGCCCGCGGCCTCGCCGCCATCGAATGCCGACTGCGCGATCATCGTACCGGCGACGATGAGGTTCCGCAACCTGGACTTGTCGCGCACGACGCGGGCATAGTATTCGACATTGGCGGCAGAGGGGACCCCTTCGGCAAGAGCCACTAGATATTCGACGCCGCCCACGGCGTCTAATTTGTCCCGCTCAGCCAGGGCGGCGCGGATGGTTACGAGATCCGGCAACCCCCACTTGGCTGGATGATCGGCCATGTATGACAGGGCGGTAAAGATTAATTGGTGGGCTGGGCGGTAAAAATCCGTTTCCGAGAGAATCTCGCGGGCAACCGCAATGGCCGGCGTGTGAATCATCATCGCGCCGAGAACTGACGCCTCGGCCTGAATGTCCTGGGGTGGAACTCGCGGGCTATCACAGGAGGGTACAGCACTCATACCGCCGCCGCCTTTCCGGCCAAGGCCTCGGCCTCCTCGCGGTGGATGTCGGCCCAGACTTTGGCCAGCCGGGCGACCGTCTCTGGTTCCCTGACCTGGTGGGTTTCGACGAGGTGCTTTTCGAACGCCTCGATCTCCGCGCGCTTGACCGCCGTGGGTTTGGCGTCGAAGGCGTCGTACATCTCCTGGGTTTCCTCCTCGGTTGGACCGCGGGAATCGGGCATCCGCCCGCCTTGATCTTCCGCCGAGTCCCAATGCTTCAGTAGGGCTTCTGGGGTAACGACGGCCGGCTCGTCGTTTTTTGCCCATCGGGCAGCCAGCACGTCGCGGCGGGCCTCAATTTCTTCGGGGGCAACTCCGGCGGCATCACACTTGAGCTTGAAGTCGCGCGAGAGCTTTCCTAACCTGGACTTGTCCTGTTTTGTTACGGGCTTCATGCCGAAGATGTCGCAGATGGCGTCCCACCAGATATTCCGGGGCCGGGGGGCAGGCGGATCGTCGGGCTTCTTCTTGACTTTCTTCTCCTTTTTGGGTCCTGGTTTCGCAGATTCAGAAATCTGGTCGCCGCCGCCTGGCGGCAATGTTGTTTCTTCTTCTACGTCTGTGTCTACATCTACGTCTACGTCTACGTCTACGTGGCGTTTCTTGCGTTTCGGAGCGTTACCTTGCGTTACAGGTGCGTTACTGTGCGGGTTTTCCCGTACTTTATCGCGGTATTTAGTGACTCTCTCCCTCGTCTTGGCTCGGCGGGCTTCTTCGCTGGCGAGCTTGTGAAAGCGGTCAAAGTTGATAATGCACCAGCCCCAGTCGCGGTGCGTGTCAAGGCGTTTCAACCGCGCACCATCCTCGTCGGGCGTCCGGCTCTGGGGGTCCGGAGCCTCTAACTCGGCAATGGTTGCCCGGATGATTTCGAGGGGCCGGTTGGTGCGGCGGGCAATGGCTTCATGGGTCATGTCCACCACGCCGTCCGGGTCAGCCAGCACCAGCAAGTCCATGAACGTAAACCGGACTTCGGGCTTCTCAACTATGCTACTGTCAAATATCTGCGCAAAATACCTTGGCGTACATGCCATCACCGCCTTTCTTTTAAGTACATGACAAGCATCCTTTCCGCGTCCATAAGAGCGCAGAACCGGCAGCCCGGTTGTAGGTTGGAAAACACACGCTGGGCGTGAATTATCCACCGGGCGGCCGATTTTGCGTTCTTGTGGTCATGTGTCTTCCAACCTACGCCTGCATTGTAGGCCGCCGCGTCCTGCAAGTCAAGGCTTCTTCTTTTTCTCGTTTTTCTTCTTCTCCGCCGCCGGCTTCTGGCTTTGTTGCTTCTGCGCAGCCATATAGGCCCGGTGGTAAACCGCCTTGAACTCGCGGCTGCCCTTGGGGTAGCCGGAGGCCCTGGCGATGGCGGCCGGCGAGCCGGGCGGGGCGGGTCTTGCCGCCGCGGCCTGGTGGGATGACTGGCCGGCCTGGTGTTTTTCGAGCAGTTCGGACAGATCCCGCCGCACGAAGGCGGTGGCTATCTCGCGGGTGCTGCTGGCGCACTTTGGGCAGGGTCCGGGGTCGGTGAGGCTGAAGCCGCACCCGGCACAGATGGCCGGGGAGTTGGCGGCGCCTTCGTAGGGTGCCCGCTCTTGGCGGGGTGTTTCGGCTGGGCCCCCGTCGAGTTCCAGGGCGAGAAGCCTACGTACCAGGTCGGGGTCCTTCATGGTATCAGCCTTTCTTGTGCCCGCATCAGGGGGCCGGTGGAGTGTGCGGCGTAGATTAGGGCGGGTCGGTTCCATTTGCGGATCAGGTCTCGCCATTCTTGAGGCGGCTTGGCTTTCGAGTCACCGTCACGATAGAACATGGCGCAGGGAGTCGCCCCTATCTCAAAAACCCATTCAAGCCGGTCAGCCGCGGCGGAAACCGTGTCGCCCCCTTGTCCGATCAGGACATAGCAGCCCACAGCCCGTTGCCGCAGGCCCGCGTCTCGCAACAGCTCTATGGCCCGCTCTACTGAGTCTTTCTGCTCCGGCGTGTCGAAAGCGGTGTACAGAATCTGCACGCGCATCCGCCCCAGTCGTTCGGCAAACCACGGCTCACACAGGCGGGCATCAATTCCGCCAGTGAACCGGGCGGGCTTGGACTGCGTTTCCAGCATGGCCAGTACAGCCTCGATGTGCGGGCGTGGGCAGGCGAGTAGGTTATTGTCCAGGATGTCCCATCCGGGCTTGATAGGAAGCAGCGTCAGTTTGCCTTCTCGCTTGGGCACAAAACAGAATGAGCATCGACGGATGCAGCCCCGGCTCGTAATGGTCATGCCAGGCTTGACGTACATGCCGGGAATGAAGTCGCCTGCGGGGGCGTCATAGGCAGGACCGCCGACGCTGACTGTGTATCCTTGATTCGCCCATGTTTTAGCAAGGCGGTCGGCTTCGGGCCGGTCCCAAGTGAACGTACAGGACACATGCACTTCATCAGTGCGAGGCAGAAACAGTGGCGGGTCGCCGACGAATGATAGGTTGTCATCCGGCGTGGCGGCGGTTCGGCGCGGAAATACGCGGACGATGTTGCCGCCGTCGAGGATGGTGGGGTCGGGGGTCATGGTATCAGCCTTTCTTGTGCTCGCCGCATGAGGGGGCCGGTGGACAGCCCAAGCCAATCGTGAAGTAGGTCTTGGAATGTGTTGAATCTTGTGACTTCTTTGCACGCATGGAACACGTTTTCTTCCGGCCCCACAACAATAAGTCTTACATCGTTGGTACTCAGTCGGCGATGCAGCATAAAACCAAACTCAACATGCCTCCCTCCGCGCCCCTTGTTTGTTGCTTCTCCTGGCGGCTCAGTAAAGGCTATGAGTGTTCCGGCCCGCCCCATATCCTCAATGTCTTCGATGGCACACGCCAACTTCGGGAGGCCGTCATTGAGGCCAAGTATCCACCGCGAGGTTATATTACAACCTAGTGATTCGAGCAGGGCTGCGTACACTTGGAGTTCGGCTCGGCGACTATATCGTGCCGCAAGGTAGATGTTTCTGCTTCCGCCGTCGAGGATGGTGGGGTCGGGGGTCATAGTGCGGCCTCCTGGAACAGGGGCAACCGGCGCAGTTCCGACTTTTGCTCGTTCAGCCGCTTCCGCAACTGCCCCGTCTCTTTCGGATGGCATCGCCAGCACAGGGTTTCGTAGTTGTCGAGTCCGCACTCGCCGCCGCCCTCGGCCACGGCGAACTTGTGGTGAGCTTCCCAATGGGATTTGTTGAATCGCAGGCCGTTTTCCCGCAGAAAGGCGCGGTAGGTCCGCGACGGCTCGCAGGAGTAATAATTGACTCCACAGCAGTAGTATCGCGGGGGCGAAAGCTCTTTGACTGCCTCGTCGAGCGCGGCCGCGTCAAAGCCGCACTTCGCGCAAATGCCGTGGTCACGCTTGAAAACCAACTGCCGGGCCATTTGCGGCCAAGCCTTGATTCCCGCTTCCTGCTCGCAGGCTTTGTTGCACCAGGAACGCCGGCCCTCGGGCACGACCTTGCCGCAGTTGCGGCATATCCAGCCGCCGAGGGCCTCGTCGTATCGCTGGCGAGGTAGCTTTCCTATCCGGCGGGTGGTCATGCCGGCTCCTCTCCGTTGACCGGTCCGGCCAAGCCGAGCACTTGTTGGTAGCTATCTTTGAAGCGCACTTTCGGGTTGTTCTTGAGGGCATTATAAACCTGTCGGGCAGCTTCCGGCGTCTGGCGGGCCTCGATGGCCTTGATGGACTGGCGCAGGTCGTATCGCTGGTCGGGCGAGAAGCAGGAGTTGGTCTCAAATGCCCACTGCGTCCGCTGGCGGAGTTTGTTGGCGTGGCCGATCCAGACGGTCTGGTTGACGAATTGAACCCAAAAGGCGACACTGTCGATCAGGTTTTCGATGGTGTCAAGCCAAGGCTCACAGGATACCGACGTGCGGATGTCATAGCGCGGCTCGATTGCCAAGGCATCGAACCGTTCATCGACTGTCGGCGCGTTTGGTTCCCATAAGCGCCCCACAGCAGGCTCATGATGTGTCAGCGTGAACCGAATTTCGGATTGCTCGCGGGGATATTGCCGCAACACAGTCACGATACGCTGGACAATCACCCGCTCCGCCTTTGTCACCACCAGCACCATATTCCCGGCATCAAGCAAATGGTCAAGGTACGTCAGACAGTGATCGACGTTGCCAGGCGTGAAATCATGCGAGGTGGGGAACATGACGACGCCCGGCCACTTGCGCACCTTGGGAAACGTCAGTTCCTCTTTCGCCCAGTCCAAGCCTCGTTTGGTGTTGAAGCGGCTGTCACGCGCGTAACAATAGATACAAGAATTCGCGCAACCCTTGCAGCAGTTGAAACTATGATTGCTCCATTCGCGGGTTCCGGTTTTTGGTTTCATTGTCATTGCTCCTGCTCTGCCGTGGCGAGGCGGTAGGCATACACCCACACCCACGGGTTTGACTCCCACGGGAAGCCGCGTTTGGCATTGATCGAGTTCCAGAGTAGGGCGAAGTCGCGTAGTTGCTTGTCCGGGTTGCATGGGTTTGTGGCAATGCCCTCCCTTGCCGCATCGCCCGCCGGCATGGCCTGCAACCGCTCCACCCGCACATCAGTAATCAGCAAAAACGTCCGCGCGGCCCAGCGGGGCATGTACATGGAGGAAAGGGTGTTGTGTTTGTAGAGCCATTGGGGCGAGCGGATTGGTTGTTCATCCCACTTGTAGGCATAATTGCCGTCATCCAGATACAAAGACTCGCCCTTCATGCCCAGCATTAGTGGCTCCCTCATATACCATACGTCGTCGGGTCCGCCGTGGGGCGATTTTGCGCTAGTGCCATCGGGCCAAACCCACATGTCGCCGTCGAGTTGCGGCGGGGCCATATCTGTTTGTGTTTCGACAAACACACCAAGTCCACGTATTACCCGCCGCGTCATGGTCTTGTGCCCGTCGCGGTTGACCTGGCGGAGTTCGGGCTTGAATAGGGGGGATGGTAGGGTTCTCATTGTCATTGCTCCTGCTCTGCCGCCATCGTGGCTCCCCACAGCGGCCCGGCGGCGTCCATCGCGGGGGCCTGGCCTTTTGGCACGAGGTAGGCGCTCAGCCGCTCGATGGCGTACTGGACGTACTGTGGGTTCAACTCGATCCCGTCGGCCTCACAGCCGAGTTCCAGGGCGGCTTGAAGGGTTGTGGCGGTCCCGGCGTAGGGGTCCTGGACTCGGCAGGGCACGCTTGGCAGCGGCGGGCAGGAGCAGGAGGGGCGATAGCCGAGAAGTTTGCCGGGTTCGCCTTGGGCGTTTCCGCCGTTTCTATGCAGGCCCTTACTTGTCTGGCGATTCCCACCCATATTGGCCGCACCGCCCGTCAAATCCTCGCCGGCGTTGAACTCCTTGCTCGGATTCATTTCCCGCTCCACCACCGGGCTGTACGGAATCCCGCAGGTGGGGCAGCAGCCCTTGGGTGAAGTCGCGGCTTTGATGAAGAACCGCGGCAATTTTTTGGGAAAACTTGCATAATGACTGAACTTGCACGGCTCCGGCCCCCAGGTCTGGACGCTGCGGGGGTTGCGGGTTGCGCCGGTGAACTCGTGGTCATGCACCACGGCGTACTGCTCGTCGGGGTCGTCGATGACGCGGCTGTACTGGTTGCGGGCGATCGTCGCGCCCGTGGCCGGTTCCTTCACCCCGGCGGCGTCGGTGTAGTATTTGTCGCTCTTGACGAACATGAAGCAGTACTCATGCGCCGTCGTCGTTCGCCACTGGCCCTTGCGGAGGACGTAGCCGCCGTGGGGGAGGCACTTGGCACATCCCGGGCAGTCGGCCCAGGTGGCGTTATTCCTCGATTCCAAAAACGTGATACCTTCTCGCCGCAAGCCGTTTGCACCTATGCCCAATCCAATTCCGCCCGCGCCCGTCTTGCCGCCCTTCACCTTCACCTTGCAGCGTTCCCATCGCCACCCGGAAATCGACTGTGGCATACAACTAGGTTTTTTCCATATCACGGTGTCCCTGTGCCGCCAGCCGTCGGCGCGGAGGGCGTTCTTGAGCATGTCGGGAATGCCGACGGGCTCGCCGTCCTGTACGCCCGGCGTGTCGGGACAGGGGGGAGTTAAACTGCCCGCATTCGTGGCTTGCTTTCGATAGGTCGATTCGGCGGGGTTTCCGCCCCTACCACCACCAGCATAAGTTTCTCCGATGTTCACCACCAGCACGCCGGTCGGGTGCAGCACGCGGCGGCACTCGCGGAACACCGCGACCTGGGCGGCGATGTACTCAGCGGGCGTCTTTTCCGAGCCGAGTTCGTACGCCTTCTCGGCGGAATCGGCCTTGCAATACGAGCGAAGGCCCCAGTCAATATGGCGGACTGCATATCACCAAATGGTAGCAGTCCGCCGGCATCTCCTTGAGGATGGTTAGAACATCGCCTTGATAAAGTTTTGCGCCACCATGATTGAATACTGGGCTTCTCATTCAGACTCCTTTTTGTCCCTATGCCATCCGACGGGGCCATTGCCTTTTGGAATCGGCTTCCCATTGCGTTTCGCTTCCCAATATGCCGTCTTGTGTATGCTCATGTGGCACGGGGGCGGGGTGTAGCCGTTTAGAATAATAATGATGGGCGCCACGTCCGATAGGTTGGTGCATCATCCCACTGGATAAGCGGAGTGATCCTGCCGGAGCGACGCCCGTTTTAATTGTTTGTTGCTTGTTTTCCATGATGCACCGGGGGGCAGTATATGGCGGCACTTCGGCTTGTCAAGCGAAAAATAAAAAAAACGACAATATTTTAGCGTTTGACCGCAACCCACAAGGTCTTGGGCTTATCTCCCTCTCGGAAGGACCCCGAAAACCTATGCGGATTGGTGCATATGTCCTGCTGGCCTAGTGCTCCGCCGGCGGCGGCGGATGTTGCATTGTGTCAACGCGATGTTTCAATGTATCAACATTTGTGTTGCAAGGTGTCAACAATTCGCCCATGCCGAAAACCCTTGCACGGCGCAAGTGTGGTACAGTCCACGCCTTGCGATTTCTGGCCGCGATTGGTATGGCGCTTGCATGGTAGATAAGAGCATCACCAACGATGCGACGGCAAAGCCTGGCCGAGACAGGCATAGAGGAAGAGGACAATGTCGAAGGCTAGATACAAGACAATTGATACGCGAACCCTTGCCGGTCTACGTCGGGCCGAGCGCCTCCGCCGCTGCGGATGGCGGATCGGTTCTATTGGTTTCACTACGATTCAGTTCTACAAGCCCAAAGACTGACCTTCCTGGGCGCACGGCGCGCCCTTGCCTCCAGGTCATGCTGGGCGCAAGGATGCGCCGGGTGAACTCGGCAAGCCTTAACTGAAGGGATAGGACAATGTCATTGAAAGAAGCCAAGATGATCCTGGCATACGCCCGCAAGCGCGGTCTTCATGCTGCACAGATTGACCGTGGGCCGGTGGCTACATGCGCGTGCAAGAGGCACAACCCGGCGGACCGTGGCGAATACGCCGTGCTCGTGCCCGTTAATGCGTGGCGCGACGGTCAGTATGTATTCACCGTGGAGCATGTAGAAATCATCCGAGCCGGCTGCCTGGCGGCTGTGTAGCACCCTCCCCGCGCCGCTTCGTGGCGGCTGCCCTCGACGGCGAGCGGGGAATTGGGTCCGGCGGTGTACGCCGGGCCGGGCGTGCTGGCCTGGAAACCCTAACCGAAAGGATCGTGTACCATGATTACCTATCGTGGCCGGGAGTTCCCCGACGCGCGGACTGCCCGCGCTTCAGTGTTGGAGTTTGCCGGGCCTGCCGTGGCCGTGGCTGAGGCCGAGCCGCCGATGCCCGTCGCGCCGATGCTCGAGCGCAGGCGGGATGAACCCAAGCGGCGGGCGCTCGTGGACAGGTATCGCCCGCGGACCCTGGCGGAAGTGGCCGGGCAGCCGGAAGTCCTGGCCGTGTTGCGCGACTTTGCGGCTATGCCTTACTCCTGGCCCTTCATCCTGGCCGGGGATACAGGGACCGGCAAAACGTCGGCGGCCTGGGCGCTTGCGGCGGATCTGGGTTGCAACGTGGATTCGGCGCCGGCGGAGTTTGGCGGGGTGTTCTCGATACCGTCGGGTGAGCACAACTCCGAGGCGATCCGCGACCTCTGGCCGGCGCTCTGGCTGACGCCGTTTGATTCGGAGCGGGGCTGGAAAGTCTTGATCGTGAATGAAGTCGAGCAGGTAAGCGCCAAGGTCGAATTACTCTGGCTTGACCGCCTAGAGGACTTGCCCCCGCGAACCGTTATCATCTTCACCACTAACGAGGTCGAGTCGTTGCCGGCCCGGTTCCGGGATCGGTGTACGGTCCTGGCCTTCGAGGCTTCCGCCGACCGCCTGGACGGCCCGGCGCGTGGCCTTGCCCGGCAGATATGGCAGCAAGAGACCGGCGAAGAGTGCCCGCCGGCAATCGTGCAAACAATCGTAGATCGTGCAACACAGTCCGGGCGGGTGTCGTTCCGGCGCGTTGTACAAAACATAGTGCCGCTGCTGGCGGCGAGAGGAAAGTGACCTATGAAAGAGAACACGAAACATATGCCGGGAACATGGCGGCAAGGAACCCCGTTTTTAGGCAAAGACACGCTGCTCTGCCTGAGCATCGTGGACGACAGCGGGCGGGGCGTGGCAACTGTCTACGGTTGCGGCAACGGCGGGGTTGACGCGGGATTCCCGCCCGACGATGAGGCGCGCAGGTACGCCGCCCTGATAGCCGCCGCGCCGGACCTGCTGGCGGCGTGCAAGCTGGCCGTGCGGTTCGTGGAGGATGTGTGCAAAGGCCACCAGTGGCCGCATGAGAATTGCGAAGCGTGGAAGGCGGCTACCGCCGCTATCGCCAAAGCGAAAGGAGAGTAAGACCATGCGTGGACAACTTGCAATGTATGACGTGCTTCCCTTTGAGGACACCATGAAGCCCGACGATCCGGGCGATGCCGACGCCGACGATGACCCGGATTGCGAGCGGGATGCCGACGCTTTCGCGGCGTTTGACGCCTGGCTGAAAGACAAGGGCTTCCCCTACGTCGAAGTAACGGAAGCGAAGCGGGCAATTTTTGCCGGGGCGAAGCTCGACGCTTTCGACTTCCTAGTATACTCCCAGGCCGGGCCGAATCTTCTCGTGCTGTTGACGGCGGATCCGACGCCCGATGACGTTGACTTGTTGCGGGAATGGGAGAAAACCTTTGGCCCTGGCTTTGCCGGGGCTTTCGTCTGGCAGGCCGACGGCGAATGGGTGACGGTCCTGTTGAATGACTGGAACGGAAACAAGCTGCAAGCCCGGTCGTTGCGGGACCATCTATGAAGGGACACTGACCTATGGGATACACGAGCGAACTAGACATCATTATCGGGAACCTGGCCGAGGCTTTCGTGAAGCAACACGGCCTCCGGGCGGATATGACTCCGCTGATCTACAAGGCCATGACCAACGGGGTTCAGGCGACAGTATCGTTTCTCAATCGGACCACTGCCGATGGCGATGACGCCGGGAGCCTGCGGCCCTGCCGGGTGTGCGGCGGGCAATTCACTGGGCCGGGGGAGGTCTGCCCTGCCTGCGGGGGGCGATGATGGGAACCGCGACCTATAACGGAGTGACCTACGATACGGCCGTGGAAGCCCTGACCGAGGAGTGACCCTATGCAACTTACCCTATTTAGCGATGCGACGGATCCGGCGAGCAAGCCGGAAGTGCGGCATACTCCCAAGACCCCCCTTGCCCCCGCCGAGCGGGCTGGCGCCGTCGGGCCAAGCAACCTCGAACTAACCCTGCGGGGCCACATTGGCGTGCCTGTCGCCGCCGATGAGCAGTGGATGTGGCGGTGCGAGTGCGTCAACTACTCGCGCGGCATGTGCGTGTTCACAAACCGCGTATGCCCGCTGACATCGCATTCGGCGGCATGTGAATCTCACCGACTGCCGGCCAGCGAGCGCGAGATACTCGCCATTCTGGAGAAGCGTGCCCGATGACCACCGCGACCTATAACGGAGTGACCTACGATACGGCCGTGGAAGCCCTGGGCGCGGCGTGGAAGGCCGAGAATCCCGAAGTCGTTTGGGCCTGCTTCAAGTGCGGTAAGAAGTGGCGACTGCTTCAGGCCGATGGGAGCATGTCCCTGACGTGCCCGAATTGCGGCGCGGAGACCAGCGAAGAGACGGCCCGCGGCGCCCTGCGATACTTCAACGAGCGTATCGAGGCCGGCCAAGCTGAAGAGCGGAAGGTGGCCGAGAAGGACCGCCGCGAGCGGGCGGCGCGCAATGCCAAAGCCGCCAAGACCAAGCCCGCCCCGCCCAAGCTGGACGACGTGATCGGGAACCCCGCCGCCGTCATGCAAATCAGGACCGCCCTGGACGCTTTCGCCGGGCGGCGGGCGGCGGCGGAAGACCCCGGCTGGCTGGCTTTCCCCCACCTGCTGCTGTCCGGGCCGGCGGGGATGGGCAAGACAATGCTGAGCCGGATCGTAACCAAAGAGATCGGGGCGAAGATGCATCTTCAGATGGGCCAAACGCTCAAGAACCCGGCCCTCGTGGGCGAAATGCTGTTGGCCCTGGACCCCGGCGATGTGCTTTTTATCGAAGAAGCGCATGGCCTCAAAACCACTTGCCAAGAGGCCCTGTACCTGGCGATGGAGGATGGGATTCTCGTGCCTGCCGCCCGCAAGGGACACGCCGGGGACAAGCCCATTGCCTTGCCGCCATTTACGATCATCGGCGCGACGACTGACGAATGGGCCTTACTGCCGAGCCTGTGCCGACGGTTCAGGTATCGGGTGAGGCTGAAGCGGTTGACGGCGGCGGAGATTGCCGAGGCTATCGCGGGCCTGGCCAAGCGCGGCGGCCTGGACCTGGACCCCGAAGCCGCCGCGATGATCGGCCAGCGGTCCCTTGGCACCCCCGGCTTGTCGATCAACCTGCTGGACGGCTGCGCGGATACCGCCATTGCCCAGGGGGGCCGGGCAATAACCAAGGACATCGTGGCGATGACGTGCGAGATATGGGAGCGGGACTCCCTGGGCCTTGACCGCGTTGCCCGCGACTACCTGGGCTTCTTGCGGGACTCCGCAAGCGGACCCGTCCGCCTGAACGTGCTGGCTGCCCGCCTGGACGGGCTGAGCCGCCGGACCGTGGAAACAAAGGTCGAGCCTGATCTGGTCTGGCTTGGCCTGGTCGAGAAGAGCGCCGCCGGGCGGACGTTGACCGCCAGCGGCAAGGAACATTTGAGACGGAGCAAAGAATGACACGCCCAACTGAAGCAAACATTCGTGAAGCACGCAGGATACTGACAGGATGCTTGGGCATGATCTGCAATGTGCAATATACCAGCAAGTCCCCGCGAGATTGTTCGGCCCCCGTCGTCATAGCCAATGTCGGCCAAGGCATAAAGGCCGTTCTGGCCCTGCTGGACGAGCCGATTCGGGACTGGGGAACCAAGAAGGCGAAGCTATGAGGATATCCTGCCCCCATTGCAGTAAGCGGTTTGACGTTCCCCACGTCGCGGTCCTGGTCGAATCCCGGCGGCTGGCCGACGTTGCCAAGGCGGGCAAGGCCCTGACCGGGGCCGACGGGAACCGTCTTGATCCCGCCGACGATGCCGCCGCGGAACAACGGGCCGAGGCTATCCGGCGGCGGAAGCGCCAGAATAGCCCGCCCTGACGCCAGGCTGGCCCTGTTCGTGGCGTTATGACAAGAACGGCCTCTGGGGCGTCCAAACGGATCGTGCCTCTGGAGGCCGTTTCTATGCGCCCAAAGGCAGGCCCCCGCCGGTCGTTACTTACCAGCGGGGGCCTTTTACCAGCCGGACCTTCCAGCCGGGCCTTGGGGCGACTATCTCTGCCGCCGCGGGGGCCTGGGCGGGACATCCTCGCTGCCGGGGACGGGCGGCGGGGGCGTGTTGAAGTCGTGGCCGTCGTCGAAGTCGTCCACCGGGGGCGGCGCAGGCTCGTCGGGGACCTCGGTCTCCGCCGGGGCTTCCGGCTTGCCGAACGGGATCTCGTCGGGGGCCTCGTCAGGGGCCTGCTCGTCAACAGGGGGCGGCGTGGGTGTGGCAGGGCGTGCCGGGGCCTGCTGGCGGGGCCTGGGGGCCTCCTTGGACGATCCGCCGGGCTTGGAGGTCTCTTCCCGGGCCGGGCCGAGAATCTTGTCAACGTCGATCTGCGCTTTCTCGCGGGAAACAACGCGGGACTCGACATAGTGCCGATCGTCCTCTTCCTCCGCCGAAGCCACGCCACCAGTTAGACCGGTATCGCGGAGCGCCCATGCCCGCGCCCGCATCTGAATCATCCGCTTGGGATAGTTCTTGTAAGTGTCCTTCTTGTCGAGGTTGGCGACCTTGGCGTCTGCCCATTCAAAGGTCCGCACGATTGGCGAGGGCTGGCCCTTCTTCTTGATCGTGCATGTCCAGGCCAGCGTGCCGTCCACCAGCGAGCCGGTCATTTCCTCGTTGATGTCCTCGATCATGCCCGTGTTCAACGCCGCCGCCAGTAGGCCGTCGCCCCACAGCGAAGCCCGGCTGTTGATGAAGCATGTGAACTGGAGGGCCTGGGTGAAGCTGATGCCCGTGTCGCACTTGATCTGGTACAACATCACGATCTGCGACGGGTTCTTGAACTGCGGGAACATGTTCGATGCGATGGCGAACTGCCCGAATCGGAAAACCGCCTCGATGTTGGCGAAGTTCATCCCATCCGGGCCGACGCCGATCTCCTGCCGGATTTTGGCAAGCTCTGCCGGCGACAACTGTTCTGTTTTTGCAAGCTCGTTTTCTGCCATGTTTCTCGTCTCCTGTTGTTGATTGTCCATCGTTCTTGACTGTTACCTATCTTCTGGCGAGCCGGGTTGCCGGCGGCGCGGGGCTTGGAGCCATATCTGGCATGCCCGCGCCGCCGTCAACCGTCGCCGTCCTCGGTCATATCGTCACCGCCGCTCTTCGCCCGTAGGGGCAAACGTCGTTCCAATAGCCACAAAACTTAGGACCACAGAGCCAATGATCCGGCGAACACGGCGTGAAGGCGCCGGCCTCGATTGCCCGCGACACCGCCTCGACTCGCATCAGGAAGGCCCGGTAAGCCGCCTCCGTCCTCGTGGTCAACTGCGTTTCCAGCCGGGGCCGCTTGCCCCGCACAAGGAAGTCCAGGGCCAGCCGGGCGGGCGCCACGTGGTCAAGGGCCCGCGCCGCAAGCCCGTAGCACGTCAGGTCGAGGCTCTTGTCCGCAGCATCGTCACCGGGGGCCTTGCCGGTCGTTTTGAGATCCCGCAACGTGCCGTCGGCCTCCTGGAGGTCTATCGTGCCCGACAGGTCCACCGGGAAGTTCTGGAGTTCCACCGTGAAGGGCCGCTCGATGTGCTTGGGCGAGATCGTCGGGGCGAGCTTCGCGTGGTGAAGGCCGGCCAGGGCGACAGTGGCGTCGACCGCCTCGCCGCGGGTCCGCTTCTCGCCCATGAACTTCTCGGCGGGGTCAAGGGCGACGCCTTCCGCCTGCCAGGTCTCATTCAGCTTGTCGCGGGCGATGTCGCGGACCTGCGAGTCGGCAAGCAGGAAGCCGGAGTCCCGCTTGGCTGTCAGGTCCACCGCCGCCGCCTTGTGGGTGCTGATGCCGACCACCGCCGCCGTGCCGGGGGGAATGCGCAGGCCGTCAACATACCGAAACAGGTAGGCCATGCCGCACTTGTCGAAGAGATTTATTTGACTTTTGTGGAGGACGGGCTTGCGGTTCACTTGCCGGCCTCCTGTGCGGCAGACGATTCCAGCATCCTTGACGGTTCGGTCAACGCCGGTAATGCCCCGCCTCGGCCAAGGCATTCCTCGACGGTAGGCAGAAGTGTATCGGCCGTCGTTCGCCCGTCGCCCCAAACCATGTAGGGCATGAATATCTCAGCGAAATTGAGTATCCCATCCTCGACGCCAACGAGCATCGACTTGATAACCGTGCGAAGGGAGCGCCAGCGGCGAGCGTTCTCGTCCCCAATGATCTGTTCGACCTGATTACTGACCCTGAGCCGGCCCGATGCGGTGAACTTGACGGCCTTGTCGTTGGCGTCGGCCATTGGAAGCCGGAATAAGAAGTGAGCGCCCTTGTAGCGGAACCATAGTTTCGCGCACTTCGATACTTTGTCCATCGCGTAGCCGAACTGATCCGCACCGAACTTGCCTAAGACATACTCGATTTCGGAGCGGGATCGTTCTGCGGTGACCGAGGTTCCTTGGGCGTATTTCACTTGCCTACCTTCCCTTCCACCTTCCGCCGCAGGCCGCGGGCGATCTTGTCCCGGCTTGTGGGTAGTTTCTTGCACTGCCGCCGTCCAAGGTTCGCCCCCTTGTTTGCCGCCACGATTGCATCGACGTTCGATTCAAGCGGGCTTCGGTTGCGGATGATCGTGCCTCTATGCCATCTCATTTCGTGGACTCCCTTCTGTAGCCCTGCTTGTCTCGCATGGCATCGCGGCTTAATTGAAACTCGCCATCATGTATGGCAATCCGGTTCGCCGCCTCTTTCGTACATGGTTCAAGGAACGTTGAGCCGCAACCGCCACACCGCGGCCGGCACCGGCGGGCAAACTCATCCATGAAAAACATGCCTTCCCATCCGCAATCGACGCAGAAATACTTGAAGCGGTTTTTCATTTGCCCGACTCCCTTCTCCGCTTCTCGGCGATCATGGCGTCGGCGAGCATATATGCGCATTGCGCAATATGCTCATCCGTACATTCTGGATGCTTTGCCAACAAGATTTGCATCGCCTGCCCCGCAAAGTAGTCCAGCAGGGTCATGCCGGCATATGCTCCGCCAGTGACGAGACTCGAATCAGGGGGAAGTTCTCCGAGAATCAACCCATAGGCCTGCAACCATGACCGCAGTTCCAAGATCGTCGTCTGCCCCACATTCCGCTCTAGCCCTAATTCTCTTGGCGATGTTGCCGCAACGTCGCGCAACGTCTTTTTCCCCAATCGCATGAGGGCGTTCCTTAGGCGAACAGAACAATGTGGCAGGGCCGTCTGGAACGGCATGTCCAAATCTATGTCAGCCATTTTCCACCGCCTTCCCGTCAACCATCAAGAACTCGCACTCGCCGCCGGTGGACGCCCGGAAGCAGAGCACCTGGAAGTCGTTCTTCTCCGCCCAGTCGCCAAGTTCCTTCAGCCGGGGCAACATCAGCCGCTCCGCGTCGTCGATGAAGATCGTGCGAAGCTCCGGGTTCAGGGCCGCGACAAGCTCGACCGCCCGGATCATCTGCCCGCTGCCGGAGTCCTGGCTGAGCGGCAGGCCGTTGAACAGCACGCCGTCGTCGGTGAACTCCAGACCGTCAACGGGGGCCTTGGCCATGGAGAGCCGGGCCTGCTTCTCGGCGTCGATGGCCTTGAGGTCTTCGCCAAGCTCCGCGAACCGGGCGTGGTCTTCCTTAAACTGCGCCTCCAAGGCGGCTCGGGCCTGGTTGGCCCTCACCTTGCGGTTGACCTCATCGACCTCGGCAAGCCGGGCAGTCAGGGGGGCCGTGTCGATGGGGGTGAGTTTGTCGAGGACAGCGGCGACCTCGGCCAGGTTGTTCTTTGCCGACGCAAGGCGGACGTGGGCGGCTTTCAATAGGTACTGGAGCCGCACAATCTCTGCCGCGGCCTCGTTGCCCTCTTGCGTCCACTCCCCTACCGCCTTCTCGTATTCCTTTCGGTTGGCGTTGCGTGCGGTCGCCTTCTGTAGCTCCGCGGCCAGAGCCGACGCGCTGGTTTCCTCGGCGGGGGCATTGGGGAACGCCTCCATGTGGTCAAGCTGCCGCTGCCGACCGGCCACGTCGCGGCTGACCACGGATCGTTGCTCTTTGATCTTCTCGGCCCGCTCTTCGAGGTCGTCGAAATCCACGCCGAGGCATTGCAGGAGCGTGTCGCGCTGCTCGCGGCCCCGGAGCTTCATAATCGAGAACGGGTCGAAGCTGAAGCTGTTGACCAGGGCCTTGAGCATCGTGGCGGGCGACTTGAACCGCGGCCCGTCTTTCTGCCGCACGTTCACCTTCATCTCGCGGTCCTCGCCGACCTCGACCTCGACGAACGCCGTCCTGCCCTCGCCGTCCAGGGTGATCGTGCCGAGGGCCTGCTTGGCCCCCTTGTTTCGCACCGGCTTGTCGGGCAACTCGACCTTGCCCTTGAAGGCCGCCAGCAGGAACGCCCACAGGCTGCTCTTGCCGCTACCGTTCTCGCCGCCAATCGATATTACGCCGTTCGGCTTGAAGGTCATATTGGCGACCTCGACCTTCATCCACTCTTGCAGTTTTAGTCCGCTGATTTTCATGGTGTCTCCTTAGTGATAGTTGCGTAAAGGTAATCTCAGACCAGCCTGTATCTCACGCCGTTCAGTACGATCTCGTCGGCGGGCGCGGCTGTTACACTCACAAGCATCTCTGTCCGCACGTCAACGCCGGTGCATTTCAAAAACTTCTCGGCGTCGAAGTTCGGCAGGTCGAGGAAACGCCGCTTGGTCGCGGCGTCCATCTTCGCCCATGCCAGGGGGAACGCCTCCTGCACTGTGCGACAGAGAATCCGCAGGAAGCCGCCAGTCGTTTTATGCGCCGGGGCGTACGCCTTCTCGGCGTCAGTCATCTGGTCCACAGGCACCCACTCACAACCCATCGGCAGTTCGATGTAAGGAATGAGACCCTCCGCCTCTTCCCACGTGCCGTTGAATGGTTTGTCAAAGAAAGAGGGCGCGGGCGTTTCGGCGCAGAAGTTGCCGGAGTTCCGGTTGCCGGAGTTCCAGTTGCCGGAGTTCCAGTCGCCGGAGTTCCGGTTGCCGGAGTTCCGGTTGCCAGAGTTCCAGTTGCCGGAGTTCCGGCTGCCGGAGTTCAGGTCGCCGGAGTTCAGGTCGCCGGAGTTCCGGCTGCCGGAGTTCAGGTCGCCGGAGTTCAGGTC
>Ga0315276_10000249_pt1 | contig 45329 bp, 37 predicted proteins | sample YL17G05_0_MG_FD_204542 | JGI IMG/M metagenome (GOLD analysis project Ga0315276, IMG submission 204542) | Sediment microbial communities from Yellowstone Lake, YNP, Wyoming, USA - YL17G05_0 | ecosystem: Environmental > Aquatic > Freshwater > Lake > Sediment | place: USA: Wyoming | collected...
CCGTGACGACCCCTGAGCATCAGTTTACTGATGATCGACCCGAGCCTGTCATCGGCGGGCGGTTCCAGGGTTTGCCGCCTCATGGCCAGACCTGCGCCGAGTGCACCGCGCGCGGCTTGGTGCGGCGCAGCGCAGCGGCGTTGTGCTTCACGCGTCCGAATGCGGCCGGACAGACGCGGCCACATGCGCGACGATGCACTCCTTGTTGCCCGAATGCCGCCACCATGCCCCAGACCCTGCTTCCCCCGATCTTCCAGCGCCTGGCCGGGGCCAACCTCGCGGCCCAGTCGGCCGAGCAGATCAGCCTGGCCGCGGTGCCGATCGTCGCCGTGCTCGCGCTCGGTGCCGGGCCGGGCGAGATCGGCACGCTGGCGACGGCCCAGACCTTGCCCTTCCTGCTGTTGTCGATTCCCGCAGGGCTGCTCGCCGATCGCTGGTCGCGCCGACGCTTGATGGTGCTGGCCGAAGCCTTGCGCGCGGTCTCATTGATCGCGCTGTTGGGCGCCACGCTTGTCGGCGAACTCTCGCTGACCCTGCTCGCGCTGCTGGGTTTCGTCGGCGCGGCGGGAACCGTGGGCTTCAGCGTCGCCGCTCCGGCGCTCGTGCCCTCGCTCGTGCCCAACGCCGCGTTGGCGGCAGCAAATTCACGGCTCGAACTTGCGCGCAGCATCGCCTTTGCGGCGGGCCCGGCGCTGGCCGGCGCGCTGGTGGCCTGGGCCGGCGCAGCGTCGGCGTTCGTGCTCGCGGCGATGTTGTCGGTGGCGGCACTGGCCTTGCTGCTGCGCCTGCCGGAAGCCGCGCGCGCTCCGACGCGCACGCGGCATGTGATGGAAGAACTGCGCGACGGCGCGCGCCTGGTGTGGCGGCATCCGCTGCTGCGCCCGATCCTGTTCACGGCGATCGCCTGGAACATGGCGTGGTTCGTGTTGCAGGCGGCGTATGTGCCGTATGCGATGCGCAGCCTCGGCCTGGACGCGGGCGCCGTGGGCGTGACGCTCGCATGTTATGGCGCGGGCATGGTGGTCGGTGCGTTGCTGGCGTCACACGTGTTGCGCGCCTTGGCGTTCGGCCGCGCCATCCTGGTCGGCCCGTTCACCTCGGTCGGCGCGGCGCTGGTGATGGCCGCCACGTTGTGGTGGCCCAGCGGGTTGCTCGCCGCGATCTCGTTCTTCATGTTCGGCGCCGGGCCGATCCTGTGGACCATCACGTCGACGACGCTGCGCCAGACCGTGACGCCGGGCGCGATGCTGGGCCAGGTCTCGGCGATTTTCCTCACGGTGAACACCGGCGCGCGTCCGCTCGGCGCGGCATTGGGCGGGGTCATCGGCGCGGCGTATGGCGAGCAGGCCTGTTTGATCGTCGCGGCCATCGGCTTTTGCGTGCAGGCGATCGTGATTGCCGGCTCGCCGGTGCGCACCCTGCGCCAGTTGCCGGTGACGCCGGTGGCATTGAAGTAGCGCGGGGCGCTTTGCTTTCAGCGCGCAGGGTTGTCAACTCATCGAAGGCAACACCATGTGGCATTGGGGTAGCGCGGCGCTCTGTGCCTTCAGCGCCAGGCACGCCACACGAACCCGGCACCGCCGACCAGCACCACCGCTTCCATCAGCCCCGTGTGCACGCCTGCCGGAATCAGCGTCAGCAGTCGGCGTGCGACGAACGCGCCCGGCGTCGTGCAAAAGCCGATGAGCAGGCCGGCGATCGCGAGCGACGCGTCGAGCCGATCGAAGCCGCCGAAGATCGCGACCTTGAAAAGGCCCATGATCACCGAGATCGTGGCGTCGGTCCCGATCAAGGCCGCACCCTGCACGCCACCGGCCATCAGCAGCGAGATCAGGAGCACGCCGGTGCCGGTCATGCCGCCGTTGATGAAACCGAAGCCGGCGCCGGCGCCGACCTCGCCGCGCGCACCGAGCTCGTAGTTCGCGCGCTTCAGCGCTCGCCGCAGCGGGATGCTCGCGAGCAGAAACAGCCCGATCAAGAGCGCGACCCAGCGCGCGTCGAGCAGGGTGTAGCCGTACGCGCCCGCCACGCACGCCGGCAGGCCGAGCAGCAGCACGCGCCGTACGTGCGGCCACTGCACGTCGCGCCAGAACGCGGCGACGCGGCTGCCGTTGTTCAGGACCATCGCCAGCGCCATCACCGGCACGACGTTGGCCACGCCCACCACCGGCGCCAGCACCACCGGCAGCACGAGGCCGGTGCCGTAACCGGCCAGGCCACCCAGGATCGATGCGGCGAACGCCACCACCCCCACCCCCAGCCACTGCAGGAGTTGTGCGTCGCCGAGGGAAAAACCGAGTGCCGTCATCGCAGGGGATGGCTCGCATTCTCGCCGCGGCACAGCGCGCCGCGACCAGTGGTGCTAGGCTGGCGCCTCACAGGGCCAACGCCGACCCCGAGCAACGGCAGCGGGCTGCAAGCGATCTGAAACCATCACTTCAAGGCAAACCATGAAACGCATCGTCCTGTTCGTAATGACCAACTTGGCCGTGATGCTGGTGCTGGGCCTGGCCGTGAACCTGCTCGGGCTGAACCGCTTTCTCACCGAGAGTGGGCTCGACCTGACTTCGCTGCTGGGCTTCTCGCTGGTGATGGGTTTCGGCGGTGCCTTCATTTCGCTGCTGCTGAGCAAGCCGATGGCGAAATGGACGACGCACCTGCAGCTCATCAACGACTCGAGCGACGCCACGCATGCCTGGCTCACCGCGACGGTGCGCCGCTTCGCCGATCAGGCCGGCATCACGATGCCCGAGGTCGGCATCTACGAAGGTGCGCCGAATGCGTTCGCCACCGGCGCCTTCAAGAATTCGGCGCTGGTGGCGGTCTCCACCGGGCTGCTGCAGTCGATGACGCGCGAGGAGGTGGAGGCGGTGATCGGCCACGAAATCACGCACGTCGCCAACGGCGACATGGTGACGATGACGCTGATCCAGGGCGTGATGAACACGTTCGTGGTGTTCCTGTCGCGCGTCATCGGCTACCTCGTCGACCGGGTCGTGCTGCGCAACCAGAACGACGGCCCGGGCATCGGCTACTACGTGACGACGGTGGTGCTCGACCTGCTGCTCGGCGTGGCGGCGGCGATCGTCGTCGCCTGGTTCTCGCGCCAGCGCGAGTTCCGCGCCGATGCCGGAGCGGCACGGCTGATGGGGCGCAAACAGCCGATGATCAACGCGCTGGTGCGCCTGGGCGGGCTCGACCCCGGCGAGATGCCCAAGACGATGCAGTCGCTGGGCATCAGCGCAAGGCCGGGCGGCCTGATGTCGCTGTTTGCGAGCCACCCGCCGATGCAGCAGCGCATCGCGCGGCTGGAGCAGGCCGCGTGATCGGAGCGCGCCGCTGGGCGCAGCGCCCAGCCCTGACGACGCAGCAGCTTGCGCTGCGTGCGCAGGGAAATTCGGCGTGCCATAGCGACGCAGCCATCACCCGAAAAGGCAGATCACGGTCGCGCGGCCCGGGGCCTTTGGCATACGCTTGGCGTTGTGCCAGCCAGCGCAATCCGACTTCGTTCGCCCGCCCACCCCTCGCTCGAGCCGACGTGCTCCGGCCTGCGGCCTGCGCACGCAGCTGAGCTCGAACGTTGGCCCATAGCCACCTTCGTGTCGCACTGCCACACCTGGTCACCACGCGCCTTGGGGCGTTCGACGCTGCCTTGGTTGCTCGCCGCAGCGCTCAGCGTGACGGCGGGCACCGCCGATGCGCGCCGCAGTGGCGCAGTTCGCAGTGAGAGCATCAACCTGGCAGTCATCCACTCCACAGGCGGCCCCACTTGCGATGCAAGGACGGGCAAGCCCATATGGGTAGGCGGCGGCATTCTGCAGGAGAACCTGCGACAGATCGAGGCCCATCCAGTCCTGGGCATTCACTACATGATCGACCGCGACGGAACGGTGCGCAGCAGCGTTCCGGAAGATCGGGTCGCACACCATGTCTATCGCCTTAGCGCACGCTCGATTGCAATTGAACTCGTGAACGACGGTAACGGAGTCGACCCATTCCCGGAGGAACAGCTGGCGGCCCTGGTGGTGCTGTTGAAAGGGATCGAGCAGCGGCACGGCATCGGCCGTGGCGCTGTTCGGCGCCATTCGGACCTGGATCTTGGTCGCCTTGCTTGCGACCGCGCGCAGCGCAGAAAGGTGGACCCGGGTTCCGCGTTTCCCTATGAGGCGGTGCTGGATCGTGTCTACCGCGCTCGGTGAATTGGTCGGGGCCTCATCCTTGCCTGAAGTCAATCCGCTGCGGCAGGGCGCAGGCCGCTCTCGTTTCATTCCGGTCCGGGCGCGCGGCGCCGCTGCGGTCGGCTCACGTCAAACGCCAGGCGTTCCGCGCGACACCCGCTGAAGATTGAACAGATCGGTCGACATCGCTATCAACCGCCCACTTCGTACTTCCATATGTCCGCTGCCCTGTTCCACGCGCCGAAGGTTCTGGAACAACGTCTTGAGGCGTTGGCCCAGGAACTTTCGACACGCGACGATGCTCTGGGCCTGTTGGCATTGGGATCCGTGGGCACGGAACTCGCTCGCCTTGACGCCTGGTCTGACCTTGACTTCTTCGTACTCGTGCGTGAGGGCGCAAAGCAGCGGTACATTGCAGATCTTGACTGGCTCGCAGCCGCGCACCCGCTGGTCTGGCACTATCAAAACACCGCAGACGGGCGCAAGGCGCTCATGGCGGACGGCGTCTTCTGCGAATTCGCCGTGTTCGAGACGCACGAGCTGCGCCAGATCCCCTACGCACCCGGCCGACTTGTCTGGCGGCGCAGCGAGGTCGACCCAGCGCTTGCCTGCCCCGAGCAGCCACTGCCTGCCAGGCACGACTCCGACTGGTGCATCGGTGAAGCCTTGTCCAACTTGATGATTGGGCTTCGAAGGCACGCAAGAGGAGAAAGACTTGCGGCGATGCGCATGATTCAGTTCCATGCGCTGGACCGCGTGCTGGAATACCTGGAGTCGCAGCAGCCAAATCCGCAGGTGGCAGGTTCGGCACGAGATCCGTTCAACATCGATCGACGGATCGAGATGCGCAGTCCACAGGCTGCGCAAACCCTGCCCGTCTGGGCAGGCGGGTATGAACGCACAAGGCAAGCCGCGCTGGCCCAGCTTCAACTTCTTGAGGCGCACGCTGTGGTGCCCGCCTGCGTCGCCGAACAAATAAGGGCGCTGGCCGACTTGCCATCTCCGCCTCTCGATGAAGACGCTTGACGCTCCGCTCAAGCAGCGCTCCGACGCCAAGGCCCGCCGAACGCTGCGCAAGTGAGGCGTGTCTGTGCGCGACGCGTGCAATCTCAGCACGAGCGCGCATGACTCATGGCAATGGTGCTCACGATCGTCCGTCCGCGACGGTCAATGCCCGCTGTTCTTCTATTCCCGTGAGGATGGCCGAATTCAGGTCCAGGTTGCGCATCCGGCAGGCGAAGCGAAGTTCTGGGTCCGGCCGTCGGTAGATTCGGCAAGGAACCCAGGCTCGTCGGGTGTCCCGCTGCGCCAGGCGCAGGCCGTTGTCGAAGCTCCCCTGCGGGAGATCGAAGATGCATGGAACCGTCACTTTAGGGGCTGAAGTCACAAACGTCTCCAAGCACTGCGTCTGGTTGCCACGCGGAGATGCAAGGCTCGCCGTACCATTTGCAAACTTCCCGTGCTTCAGGAAGGCCACCATCGGGCAGGTCTCTGACGTACGGCACCCGACGCAAGATCATCTGTACTGGCCGCAACTCGAGGCAGACTTTTTCATCGAAACCATCCGCAAACCAGAAACGTTGCGTCTCGTGTCGCGCAGCGCTGCCGAACCCTTCGGGTCCAGGGGTGCACACAAGGCTGCGACTGTTGCGAACCCCTCCTGTGAGACGTTGGGTATCGCGCGCGTGCGAAACGCCGGGAGAGAAAGAATGCATCGTCAATTCCGCCAACGCTTCCTGCATGCACTTGCCGCCGCGACGTCGATCCTTCTTTCATGCAATTCCAGCGCGAGCCCGACGAGTGATCTGGTTGCTGCGCTGAGCGAAGAGAAGCGCCAAATCCTCTTCGCAAAATTGATGAAGCGTGAGGGCAAGCGTTGCCCAGTGGTGAACAAGACGTTCTCCCAGGGCAAGTCCAAGGACGGCACTGCGTTCTGGTCAATTTCATGCACCGGCGGCAAGGACTGGCAAATCGTGATCAAGAACGCGTCTGAGGGCGAAATGACGACTTTGGACTGTGCGTTTCTGAAAGCGGTCGGTGGCGACCGCTGCTTCACAAAAATCAGGAAGTAGTGCGCGTCGGAAGCAAGGCTTTGGCCGGCGTCACTGTGGTCCCTTGCCCTGCGGTCGAGCCAAGCGCGTCCGGCCTGCGGCGGGAAGCGGTCACCTGCGGTTTCCAGGATCATTGCCTGCGTCAGCGCCGCGGCAGGCGTGCGATGCACCCTACGAGCGCGAGTCCCAGTGCCGAGCACGCAGCAGTCGCGAGCCAGGTCCACTCCCAGCCGCCGACCTGGCTCGCAACCCAGGCGACGAGAGGCGGCCCGGCGAATTGCCCGAACGCCGACCATTGCTGCACCCAACCCACCGTCGTCGACAGCGTGTTCTCGCTCGGCGCCAGCCGCACCGCAAGTGCAAACAGCGTCGCCGGGATCAGGCCACCGACCATCGAGAACAGCAACACGGCAAGGTAGCGCAACGCCGGTGGCGCAGCGGCGCCGGGTTCGCCCGCGAACGCGGCAATTGCGGCGAGGCCCATCACGCTGAAGCCGATGTTGAGCAGCAGCGGCGCCGCAAAGCCACGCTGCAGCAGGCGGCCCGACGCCACGTTGCCCGCGATGTTGACGGCAGCGGCCAGCGCTGTGAGCCCACCAGTGGCCGCGCCTGACAGGCCGGCCTGCGCGGCGATGACGGGCAGGAAGCCGATCACCGCCAGCCATTGGCCGGAGTAGACGGCGAACGTCATCGCCACCAGCCACGGCCCGCGTGCGGCCAAGGTCTGCCGCAGGCGCGCCGGCCACTGCGTCGGCAGCGCCAGCGTCGCGCCACGTTCCGGCGCGCGCGGCACGGCGCGCACGAGCCACAACGCCATGGCGAGCGAGATGCCGGCGAGCCACCACCACCAGGCACGCCAGCCGGCTGCGGCAATGCACAGCGGGCCGAGCAGCAAGGCCAGCGCGGTCGCGAAAGGCATGTACGCGCCCCAGATGCCGAGCATTGCGCTCAGGCGTTCGCGCGCCACGAGCTGGCGAACCAGGCCGGGCACAGGCAGCACGACGAGCAGAAAGCCGAAGCCCTCGACGGCGCGCAGCCACATCAGCACCGGCACATCACGCGCCCAGCCGCCGAGCGCACTCGCCGCTGCCAGCACGAGCAACCCGCACAGCATGCTGCGCCGCAGCCCCAGGCCGTCGGCCAAGACACCGAACACCACGCCCACGCTCATGCCGGCGAGTTGAACCAGCGACAGCAGGAAGCCGGCCTGCAACAGCGTCAAGCCCAGCGCCTGTTGCAGCGCGGGAATCGCGGGCGGGAGTTTGCCGACGTGCAAGGCAGCGCAGACGCCGGCGAGGATCACGATCAGCGCCGGATCGATTGCAGTGCGGGCAGCGGGGGTCGGGGCAGCCATTGCTGCGAGTGTGCCGTGTCGCAGGCCGGCCCCGCACAATCGCGGCGTGACTGAACTCCACTCTCGGCCGGGCCAGAAGTGTTTCGACCGGCGGCGCCGCCGGTTCTCAGCGGCAGCGCTGGGCACGGTCGCACTGCAAAGTTTCTCCGGCTGCGCATCGCCCGGCGCCGCCACGGCCGCTGCCCAGCCCTGGGAGGCGCGCCTGCAAGGCCCGACACTCGCCCTGCTCGGCGAAGTGCACGACAACGCCGAGCACCATCGCCGGCGCGGCGCCATTCTGCGCCGCGCTTTCGAAGCCGGCTGGCGCCCGGCGGTGGTGATGGAGCAGTTCGACACCGACCGCCAGGCCGACATCGAGCGCAGCCGCAGCGAACGGCCGCTCGACGCGGCGTATCTGATCGCGAATGCAGGTGCGGTGCGCGGCTGGAGCTGGGCCGACCTTGAGCCGATGATCGCATGCGTGTTGCAGTTCGACCTGCCGCTGCTCGCGGGCAACTTGCCGCGCACCATGTCCGCGCGCCTGGCGCGGGAAAGCTATGACGCAGTTCTCGGCGCCGAACGCGTGCGCGAGTTGGGATTGAACGCGCCGCCGGATCCAGCCTGGCAGGCGGCCCAGGAGCACGCGATCGATCTCGGTCACTGCGGCGCATTGCCGCGCGGCGCGCTCGCCGGCATGGCGCGTGCCCAGTTCGCGCGCGACGCGGTGATGGCGCAACTGCTGCGAAAGCACGCGGCGCGCGGTGCGGTGCTGCTGGCCGGCACCGGCCATGTGCGGCGCGACATCGGCGTGCCACGCTGGCTCGCGACGGTTTCCGCGCAAGACCTGCTCGCAGTCGGCTTTGTCGAGGCTGGCGACGAGCCGCCGGCGCCCGGGCAGTTCGACGCCGTGGTGATCGCGGCGCCGGCACCGCGCGACGACCCTTGCGCGGCGTTCAGGGCCAGGCGGGTGCGCGCGGGCGCCTGACCCGGGAGCTGGGAGCCTGGGCAGAATTCTGCCCAGGCTCCTGGCGGCTAACCCGCGAGGCCTTTGTCCAGCAACTGCGCAACCAGCTGGTTCACACCACCCTCATGCCCGGTGGCGCGTTCGTGCAGCCGCTTCAGCAATGGGGCAGGCAGCTTGCAGGCAAACGGCACCAGGCCGGCCGCAGCGTCGCGCGCGCGACGTTCGCGCTTGTCAGCCGCGGCTGCGGCACCCTGGGCAAAACGGTCGGGCACGGTGCTGGCCTTCATCGTGCCGGCGATCTTCTTCGCCTTGTTCTTTTCGAGGTCGGTTGTTTTCATGCTCATGGCTGGCTTGTCAATCGGTTGCAGTGGCAGCATTGTCACGCCGCCGGATCGTCGAGAATGAACGGGGTTCGGTTGCGCACCCCTTCCGGGAGAAAAACAGAAATGGGCACACTCGAGGGCAAAGTCGCCTGGATCACGGGCGCAGGCAGCGGCATCGGCCTGGCCGGCGCGCAGGCGCAGGCAGCGGCCGGCGCCACCGTCGTCATGTCGGGGCGGCGCAACGAGTTGCTGGCGCAGGAGGCGCAGAAGATTCGCGGCACCGGTGGCGCCGCGGAAATTGAAGTCCTCGACGTGGCTGACGCGCAGGCGGTAAAGAGGGTCGTCGCCGCGATCCTGGCGCGCCACGCGCGCATCGACATCTTGCTCACAAGGAAACGCCGGGCCGCCCCAAGTTTCCTTGATCCCCTCGGGGGGCGGACGACGTATGTCGTCGGCCTGGGGGCGCTCAACAGTGCCGGAATGAACACGCCGAACCGCCTTTGGAAGAACCAGACCGCCGAAGGCTGGCGCGATGTGGTCGGCGTCAACCTCGACGGTTCGTTCTACACGGCGCACGCCGTGCTGCCGGCGATGCGTGAGCGCAAAGACGGCCTCATCATCAACGTCTCGTCATGGGCCGGCGTGTTCCACCCGAAACTCACCGGTGCCGCCTACAACGCGACGAAACATGCGGTGACGGCGATGACGGAAACGATCAACATGGAAGAGGGCATGAACGGCATTCGCGCCTGCGCCATCTGCCCCGCGGAAGTCGCCACGCCGATCCTGGACCGGCGCCCCGTGCCGCCCAGCGCTGCGGAGCGCGCGCGCATGCTGCAGCCGCAAGACCTGGGCCGGACAATCCGCTTCATCGCCGAAATGCCGGCGCACGCGTGCATCAACCAGATCGTCATCAGCCCGACGTGGAACCGCATCTACATCGAAAACCTGTAGCGCGGCAGCGCGCAGCCCAACCTTTGCCCAACCGAACCGACACTCCATGGTGAACTGGCTCTTCAAACAACCCGGCGCTGCGCGCGCTGCTCCGCCCACGCCGCCGGCGCCGCGCAGCGTGCCCGTGAAAACCGGCCCGACGCCGCAACAAAAGGCCGAAGCGCGAGCGCAGCAGCTCGAACAGGCGCGCGCCGAATGGGCGCCGCGTTTGCAGGCGGCGCTGGGGGACGATGCGGCGCTGCTGCGGGTCGCGATGGAAGCGCCGGTGGTCGAGCTCAAACTCGGCGCGATCGAAGCGCTTGCGGGCGAAGACGCGCTGAAGCAGGCCGAACGCGAGATGCGCAACCACGACCGGCGCGCACACCGCGCGGCGAAGCAGCGCCTGGACGCAGCGCTGAAGCAGCGCGAATCGCGCGCGCACGCGGCCACACTGCTCGATGCGGCGCGCGCGCTGGCCGGCGAATCGCCGATTCCGGCGAACCGCCTGGTGGCCCTGGACCGTGCCTGGCAGGCGCTCGATGCGCAAGTCCTCGAACCCGCGCAGGTGCAAGAGTTCGCCGACGTTCGTGCGCGCGTGAATGCCTCGTTGCAGGCACGTGGCGAGCAAGAGCATGCGCAGCAACAGTGGCTGGCCCAGGCGAAGCGGGCGCTGGCCGAATTGCAGCGCGCCTGTGCCTTGCCCGCAGCCGCGGGCGGCGCCGAACAACTCGCGCAAGATTGCGCCGCGGCGCAACTGCTGCGCGATAGCCGCGAACAGGTTGCAGCCACTGCGGCACTCGACATGGCCCTGGCTGCAGCGCTGGAAGCGGCGCAGGTGCTTCAGGCGCGCTGGGCCGAACCAGCACCGCCCGAAGTGGCCGCGCCCGTGCCGGAGCCTGCCCCACAAGCGCCCCCGACCGTAGCGCCCAAATCACCCAGAACGCTGAGCGGAGAACAGTTCGAGGCATTCGAAGCGCTGCTGCAACAGTCGGAAGAGGCACTCGCGCAGGGCCAGCTCGGCGTGATTCAGCAGCGCCTGGAGGCGATCGACGCCCTGCTCGAAACTTTGCGCGGCGCCAGGTTGGGCGATGCGCAACATGGCCGGCTCCAGGCGTTGCACGCCGAACGCGGGCGCCTCAAAGGCTGGCAGCAGTGGGGCGGTGGCCGGGCACGTGACGACCTGGTGAGCGAGGCCGAAGCGCTGGCGCGCGCGACACTCGAGGCCACTGGCCGGCCTGCGCCCGCCGCTTCGTTGCGGGCGCCGGCCGAGGCCGCGCCTGAGGTCACGCCGGGTACGCCGGACGCACCGGTGGCCGTGCCCGAGGCACTGGTGGCTGTGCCTGATGCACCGGTGGCTGCGCCTGAGGCACCGGTGGCTGTGCCTGATGCACCGGTGGCTGCGCCTGATGCACCGGTGGCTGCGCCTGAGGCACCGGTGGCCGCGCCCGAAGCACCGGTCGCTGCGCCGGTGCGCGCACACGGCGTGCGCAAATTGAACCTCAAGGCCCATGCCGACGCGATCCAGGATCTGCGCAAACGCTGGAAGGAACTCGACCGCCTTGGCGCGCCCGCGAACCAGACCCTGTGGAAGCGCTTTGACGCGGCGCTGCATGCAGCGCACGAGCCGGTGGCCGCGCACCTCGATGCGCTGAAGGCGCAGCGCGAGGCGAATCTGGCGACGCGCGAAGCCTTGCTCGCGGAGCTTGACGCCGTGCCTGCCGAGCCGCAATCGCAGGACGAAGAAGTCCTTGCCGCCCATTGGAAGAAACTGGCGCGTGCGCTGGAGAACTTCCAGCGCGCGTGGCGCCCGCTCGGCCCGCTGGAGCACACCGTGCCGGCGGCCGCGCGCAATGCCTTGCAGCAACGCCTGCGCGCGAGCGTCGAGCGCATCGAGCTACCGCTGCAGGCGGCGCGCCAGCTGGCCGAAGGTGTGCGTGAGCAACTCATCGAGCGTGGCTTGGCGCTCCAGGAAGAGGTGAAGCAGCAACCGCAACTGCGCGATGCGATTGCGCGCGTGCGCGAACTGCAGGCGCAGTGGCAACACAGCGCGCGCCAGTTGACGCTGCAGCGCGGTGTGGAAAGTGCGCTCTGGGCACGCTTCAAGGCCGCCACCGACGGCGTGTTTGCACAGCGCGATGCCGCGGCAAACGCGCGCGACGCCGAACTCACGGCGAACCTGGCGGCGCGCGAGGTCTTGCTGCAACGCCTGGAAGGCCTGAGCAGCACCACGCCCACGGCACAGATCGAGCGCACGCTGGACGAGGTGGATCGCGCCTGGCGCGCCGCCGGCGAGCCGCCGCGGGGCACGCTGAATGCGCTCGAGGCGCGCCTGCGCGACGCGCACGCTGCGGCGCTGCGCGCCTTGAGCGCGAGTGTGCACGTGACGTGGCAGGCCACGTGCGACGCGCTGGCGGCGCAACTCGCGCTGTGCGAAGAGCGTGAGGCGGCGCCGCAGGACCCGGAGGGTCTCGCGCAGCGCTGGGCCGCACAGCAGGCGCTGCCGGCCAAACTGCCCGCGGCGTGGGCACAAGCCTTGATGCAGCGCTGGTCCGAGCCGGTCGGCGCTGCCGTGCCTGCCGGTTTCAACCTGGAAGATCTACTGCTGCGACTCGAATCCACGCTTGACCTGCCGGCCTCGGAACAGCAGATCGCGGCCCGCCGCGCGTTGAAGCTGCGTGCGCTGAAGGACACGCTGGAAGGCCGCAGCGCACCGAACAGCGACGCCGCGAAACGCGGATCAGGCTTGAGCGGCGCATTGCGCCACCGCTGCGGCGATGCGGCGTTGCGCGAGCGCCTGCACGCCTTGATTGCGGCACTGCGCTCGGCCGCACCGGGCACGCTGCTGCCGCCCACGGGGCGAAGTTGAGTCGTCGCGCGCGCTGCTCGCGGCACGCGCGGTTTGTGCAACGCGGCCTGCTGCCGGCCTCACAAGGAAACGCCGGGCCGCCCCAAGTTTCCTTGACCCCCTCGGGGGGCTGAGCCCGCACCGAGTGAGCGCCTGCGCGCTCACGAGTGGCTGGCGAAGGCCATCGGGCCTGCAAGCCCGATGGCGGACGACGCATGTCGTCGGCCTGGGGGCGCTCAATATCAATCCGGCGATTACGCCAGAAGGCGAAGGCCGCGCGACCCTGGCACCGAGCCGATCAAAGAATCCCCAGGCGCCGAAACACATCCCCCAACAACTCCCCAGCGCGCAGCGCAGCGCGCGACTGGTTCTCGCCCGCCACCTTTTCCAGCGCAAGCCGGACGACCTCGGCCTCGCGCTCGCGCGGAATCACGACCACGCCGTCGACATCGCCGAACACGATGTCCCCCGGCCGCACCGCAACACCCGCGCATTCCACCGCCACATCACGCTCGACCATGCGCGCGCGGCCTTTCGTGTCGAGCGGCCCGATGCCGCCGTGGAACACCGCGAAGTTCATCGCGCGGATTTGTTTCACGTCGCGCACCAGGCCGTCGGTGACGCAGCCTGCGGCGCCGCGCACCTGCGACGCGGTGGACAGCAACTCGCCCCAGGGTGCGATGCGGTCCGTGGGGCCGCTGCAGGCGAGCACCACCACGTCGTTCGGTTTCAGGTGATCGACGAGCGCAATCTCGACCTCGTAAGGGTTCTCGCCGGTGCGGGTTTGATACACCGGCATGTACAGGCCGGTGCGCGCGCGGCCGATGAGCTGCAACTGATCGTCGAGCGGGCGCACAAAAGGCTGCATCGCCTGGTGCATCAGGCCCAGGCTGTCGAGCACGTCGCAGAGCACGGCGGCGTTGAGCGTGCGCAATGCGGTCAGGTCGAGATGGGTCATGGCCATGGCCTCGCGCCTTGTGGATCCCACGAGTCACACAGGCTCCTAGGGAAATCAACCGTAGCACGCATTGCTCCCGGCGTCAAAAATGCGGGAATGAAACTGCACCAGGCTCGCCCGGCTTTGCTTGCGTTGCGCCGCTGGGCCGTCGCTTGCGTGGCCGTGGGCCTGCTCGCCGGCGGCGCGGCGCTGCCGGCGCTGGCGCAGCCCGCCGCTTGGCCCGACAAGCCGGTCAAGCTGGTCGTTCCCTATCCGCCGGGTGGCTTGACCGACACGCTGGCACGTTCGATTGCCGAGCCGCTCGCCAAGGCCCTGGGCCAGCCGGTGTTGATCGACAACAAGCCCGGCGCCGGCACGCTGCTCGGCGCGCAACTCGTCGCGCGCAGCCCAGCCGACGGCTATGTGCTGCTGATGGCGACGAGCACGACACTCGGCGTGAGCCCGGCCCTGTACCGCAACAACATGATCGACCCGGTGCGCGACTTCACGCCTGTGAGCCTGGTCGCCAGCGTGCCGTTCTTCCTGGTGGTGCACGCCGATTCGGGCTGGAACACGCTGCAAGACATGCTCGACGCCGCGCGCAACGCCGCCGCGCCGCTGCAGTACGGCTCGGCCGGCAACGGCAGCCCGCATCACCTGGCGATGGAGATGCTGCAAAAGGCGAGCGGCGCGAAGTTCGACCACATTCCCTACAAGGGCAGTCAGTTGGCCGTGCCCGACCTGCTGGCCGGGCGCTTCAAGCTGATGGTGACCGACCTGACACCGGCGATCGCCCACATTCGCAGCGGCAAGCTCAATGTGCTCGCGACCACTGCACCGCAACGCTCCGCGATGCTGCCGCAAGCGCCGAGTTTCGCCGAGGCCGGCGTCAACGGCGTGCAGGCGGTGGCGTGGCAGGGCATCGTGGCACCGGCAGGCACGCCGCGCGGTGTGGTCGAGCGGCTCTCGGCCGAGATCAACCGCATCGTCGCCAGCGACATGCTGAAAGCGCGCTGCGCGGCGATCGGCTGCGACACGCTGCCGCCGATGAGCCCTGCAGAGTTTGCCGAACTCGTGAAGACCGACCTCGTGCGCTGGACATCGGTCGTCGTCGACTCGGGTGCGAAGATCGATTGATTCGAGCCCGAACCTTCCAATTTCGACCCAAACCTCCGAGGACCCCGATGGCCGCAGTGATCGACGTGCACACGCACATGCTGACCGAACAATACCTGGCGCTGCTGGAGCAACACGCCGGGCCGAAGATCACGCTCAAGGCCGTGGCCGGCGGGCTGCGCGCGATCCACCTCGACGACGCGCCGTTCATGACGCCGGTGCCACAGATGTTCGACTACCCGGCGCGCATCAAGATGATGGACGCGGTGGGCATCGATGTCTCGGTGATCTCGCTCACCTGCCCGAACGTCTATTGGGGCACGCCCGAGGTCAGCCTGCAGGCGGCGCGTTTCATGAACGACGACATGGCGGCGGCGCGTCAGCGCCACGCCGGGCGCATCGAGTATTTCTGTTCGCTGCCCTGGCAGCACGCTGAACTCGCGCTGGCCGAGTTGAAGCGCGCCAGGGCCAAGGGCGCGGCCGGTGTCATGGTGCTCGCCAACATTGACGGTGAAGCGCTCACTGCGCCGAGGTTCGCGCCGGTGTGGCAGGCGATCGATGCGCTGGCGTTGCCGGTGCTGGTCCACCCCACGGCGCCGCCCGGCGTGCAGGCGATGCAGATGAATCAGTTCCAGCTCACGGCGTCGATCGGTTTCACGTTCGATACCACACTCGCGGTGGCGCGCATGTTGTTCGACGGCTTTTTCGACCGCTACACCCAGCTCAAGATCATCGCCTCGCATGGCGCGGGTGCGCTGCCCTACCTCATCGGTCGCCTGGACCAGTGTTTTCGCAACATCCCGGCGTGCCGCACGCAGACGCAGAGCGCACCGTCGAGCTACATGGGGCGGCTCTTCGCCGACTCGGTGGTGTTCACGCAGCAAGCGCTCGATCTGTGCCTCGAAGTCTTCGGCGACGAGCAGGTGCTGTTCGGCTCGGACTATCCGCACACGATCGGCGACCCGGTGCGTTGCCTGGCCCAGGTCAACGCGCTGCACGGCGCGCGCCGCGAGAAGGTGCGCGGCGGCAATGCCCAACGCATTTTCAATCTATGAGCACCCCAAGGCCGCCGCCTCGCGGCGACCGTCCCCCGAGGGGATCAAGGAAAGTGGCGAAGCCACATTTCCTTGAGAGAGCCCCAAGGCCGCCGCTGCGCGCCGTCCGTCCCCCAAGGGGATCAAGGAAAGTGGCGAAGCCACATTTCCTTGGAGTCGCATCCACATCATCCACAAGGAGTCTTCGATGAAACGCCGTGTTCTGAATCTGGCCGCCATGCTTGCCGGCGCCCTGCTTGCCGTTCCCTGGGGTGTGCAGGCACAAGACAAGGCGCCGCTGAAAATTCTGGTCGGCTTCCCGCCGGGCGGCTCGGCCGACGTGGTGGCGCGGCTGCTGGCCGACAAGATGCGCGTCACGCTCGGCCAGACCGTGATCGTCGACAACAAGCCCGGTGCCGCCGGTCGCGTCGCTTTGGGCGAACTGAAACGCGCTGCGCCCGATGGCCAGACGATCGCTCTCGCCCCGAGCGGCGCCTTCGTCATCCTGCCCTGGCTCTTCAAGAACGTCGGCTACGACCCGGTGCGTGACTTCACGCCGGTGGCGCGGGCCTCGACTTTCGACTTTGCGGTCACGGCCGGCCCTGGCGCGCCGGCCGGCGATTTGAAAGCCATCCTCGACTGGATGAAAGCAAACCCGGGCAAGGCGAACATCGGCAACCCAGGCGCTGGCACCGTGCCGCATTTCACCGCCGTGCTGCTGGGCCAGGTGGCAGGTGTGCCGGTGGCGCATGTCTCCTACAAGGGCGGCGCGCCGGCGCTGAACGACCTGCTCGGCGGCCAGATTCCCCTGCTCGTCGACACCGCGACAGAAACGATCGAGCACCATCGCGCCGGCAAGCTGCGCATCGTGGCGATGACGGGCGAGGCGCGCGCGAAGTCGCTGCCCGAGGTGCCGACGCTGAAGGAGCAGGGCGTCAACTTCTCTGCCGACGCCTACTTTGGCGTCTACGGTCCGCCGGGAATGTCCGCCGAGACCACGGCGCGCATTTCGCGCGCCGTGAGCGACGCGCTGCGCCAGAGCGACGTGCAGGACAAGATGTATGCCCTCGGCCTGGTGCCGAACTATGCCAACGGTGAAGGGCTCGCCGCGACGCAGGCCGAGCACTACAAGCGTTGGGAGGCGCCGATCAAGGCTTCGGGGTTCACGGCCGAATAATCGGCGCCGGCCAATGCCGCACGCCGCGGGTTGACGGGCGACGCCGGCGCCGGAGATCCGCGTCAACGCTTCGGCGCCGACTCCAGGATGCGCAGCATATCGGTGTAGCCGCGTGCGCGCGCCAATAACGCCGGCGTTTGGCCGGAGCGGTCGGTCAGCAGGGTGTTCGCACCGGCGTCGACCAACGCGCGCAAGCAGGCCTGGTGCCGCGCACCGCCGTCGCCGAGCACGATGGCTTCGATGACGGCGGTCCAGTGCAGATTGTTCACATGGTCCAGAGGTGCGCCGGCCCGGATGAGCTGGCGCACCACGCCGTCGTGGCCGAGGTGTGCCGCAGCGATCAGCGCCGTGCCGTCGTAGCGGCTGGTGATGAGCTTTGCGCTCGCGCCAAGTGACAACAGCAAGCCGAGGGTTTCTTCGTCGTCGGCCACCGCCGCGATCGTCACCGCGTCGTAGCGGTCGTTTTCCAACGCACCCAGGTCAGCGCCTGCCTGCGCGAGCTGGCGCACGGCTTCGCGCTGGCGCGCGAAAGTCGCGACGTGCAAGGCGGTGCGGCCGCGCGAGTCGCGGCCGTTGATTGCAGCGCCGCCGGCCAATGCCGTCGCCAGGCGCTGCGAGTCGCCACGCTGTGCTGCCGCGTGCAGCGCGCCGAACGACGCGGCCTCGGTGGGGCTGGGTGGCACTTGCGCTTGCGTCGCCACACAGCCCAGGCCGAGCCAGGCCCAGACCAGGATGCGCCGCAGCCGCAGGCGCGCCTGCGCGTTTCGCAACGAGTTTTCAACGTCGCGCGCGCAAGACATGGCGAGCAGCGTGCCGGCTCGGGTCAATCGCGGTCGCCGCCGTCGGCACGCGCGCCTGGCGCCAGCGGCAGCAGCGCGCCCAAGGCAAACAGGCATCGAGCGCTGAGATTCAGCCAGCGGGTCATGTTTATCCCTTGTCGTGGGTGAAGCGGCGTTGGATTGCGGCCTCAACCTCTTGGCGACGGCAAGGCAACGATACCAAATCATGCCTGCAATTCATCGCGCCGCAATCACGCCGCGCCGACCGCGACGCGCATACTCGCACTCTTTGCCTGACCCAGAGCGCCCGACCGCGCCTATGCCGCCATGCCGGGCTACCAGACCAAGCAGGAACACATCGGAATAGCCGGCGTCGCCGACTTGGTGATCCGCTCGCTGCTCGACCGCCAGCAGTTCGCCGACCCGCGCGGCGAGGCCGAGCGGCTGGGCATCTCGTCCGCAGCATGGCCCTTGTTCGGACTGCTCTGCCCGAGCGCGGCGCAGCTCGCTGCGCGGCTGGCATTGCGGCCGGTCTTGGAAGGCGAACGCATCCTCGAACTCGGCTGCGGATTGGCGCTGGCGAGCCTGGTCGGGCACCGGCGCGGCGCCGACGTGACGGCGAGCGACCGGCATCCGCTCGCGCCAAGTTTTCTGCGCGAGAACCTCTTGCTCAACGCGCTGTTGCCGATGAAGTATGGCCACGCCGACTGGGAGCAGCCCGAGCCGGCTCCGTTCGCAGCCGGAACGGGTGAAGCCGATTCGGTGCGCGGCCGCTTCCAGTTGATCATCGCCAGCGACGTCTTGTACGAGCGCGACGTGGACGGCGCGCTTGCCGGATTCATCGATCGACACGCGGCGGCGCACGGCGAGGTCTGGATCGTCGATCCGGACCGTGGCAACCGGCCCGCGTTCAACCGCTTCATGGCCGCTGCCGGATTCGACCTGAGCGAACTGCGGCTCGATTCCGTGGCGACGCCGCATGCGCCCGCCTACAAAGGGCGTTTGTTGACCTACCGGCGCGGCGCAATCACGAGCTCGACTCTGCTGCAGGGTGTGGCCGACCAATGCTAATCTGCGCGGCATGAAGATGTCGCGATTCGAAGTCTTGCGGGCCCGAGCCGGGGCCGTGCCGCGCCGCGTGCTGTGTGCTGTGGCCGTCGCGCTCGCCGCTGCCGGTTGCGCGAGCCTGCCGCAAGGCGTGAGCCGCGTGCCGTCGACGGCGCTGGCGGCCTCGCCCCAGACCGATCTCGGCCGCATCGCCGCCGCGTCGACGCCGCGGGCTGAAGCGGCTTCAGGTGCGGCTGCGGGCCTGAGCGGCTTTCGGCTGCTGTCCTGGTCGTCACAGGCGCTGGACGCGCGCATCGAGCTTGCGCGCCGGGCGCAGCGCACGATCGACCTGCAGTACTACGTGATCCACGACGACGAAACCGGGCGCTACCTGCTGCGCACCTTGCACGACGCGGCGCGGCGCGGGGTGCGGGTGCGGCTGCTGCTCGACGACCTCTACACCGCAGGCATGGACCCGCTGCTGCTCAGCCTGGCGGCGACGCCGAATTTCGAGCTGCGACTGTTCAACCCGTTTCCGGCCGGGCGCGGCAGCCTGACCGAGCGTTTCAGCGCCTCGCTGTTCGATCTCGGGCGCGTGAATCACCGCATGCACAACAAACTCTTCATCGCCGACGGCGCGATGGCGATCGCCGGCGGGCGCAACATCGGCAATGAGTACTTCATGGCGCATGGCAGTGCGAACTACATCGACCTCGATGCGTTTGCGCTCGGCGCCGTGGTGCCGCAGCTCGCGAGCCTGTTCGACCAATACTGGAACAGCGAATTTTCCTACCCGGTGGCTGCGATTGTGCGCAGCGAACAGTCGGCCGACGAGCTGCAGCGCCAGTTTCTTGAATTGACGCACCCGCAGCGTGCCCCCGCGCCGGTGCCGCCCAGCCCCGGCGTGAAAGACCTGCTTGGCTACCCAACGCTGAGCGAGGAGATGCGAAGCGGCCGCATCAGGCTCATCTGGGCCGCGGCGCAGGCGTTTGCCGATGCGCCCGAGAAGGTGCTCCACCACCGGAGCGAGGCCCCGCCTGAAGACCAGACATTCGGTCCCACGGTGCGTTCGAGCCTGATGCACGAGTTGCTGCAGGCGCGCAAGGAGGTGCTGGTCAGCTCGCCCTACTTCGTGCCGGATGTCTACGTGATGCAAGACATCCGCGAGGGGCGGCTGTGGGGCGTGTCGATCACGATCATCACCAATTCGCTGGCCTCGACCGACGAACCGCTGGTGCATTCCGGCTACCAGCGCTACCGGCATGAATTGCTCGACCTCGGCGTGGCACTGTACGAAGTGGCGCCAAGCCGCGTCGGCGGGAGCGAGAATCTCGGCCCGTTCGGGCAGTCGATCGGGCGCTTTCACGCGAAGGCGGCCGCGATCGACCGCGAGGTGGTCTTCATCGGTTCGCTCAACTTCGACCCGCGCTCGGAGCGCCACAACACCGAACTTGGCCTGATCGTCCGCAGCCAGCACCTCGCCGAAGAATTGCTGAGCATGGCAGAGCTCGTGAAGGCCGAGGCTGCGTACCGCGTGCGCCTGGGTGCCGACAAAGAAAGCCTGGAGTGGCACATCACGTCGCAAAGCCGCGAGCAGATCCTGTTTGAAGAACCCGACACCGGCTTCTGGCAGCGCCTGCTGTTGCGCCTGATCGGGCCCTTCGTGCCCGACGCCTTGCTGTAGCGAATTCAGGGGCGATCAACGCTCGCTGCCGAGCCGTCGGTCGCGGTTCACAGACTCGCCGTGATCCCACCGTCCACATACAGGATGTGGCCGCTGACGAAACTTGACGCGTCGGAGGCGAGAAAGATTGCCGCACCGTGCAGCTCCTCGACACTGCCCCAGCGACCCGCCGGGGTACGCCCGGCGAGCCAGGTGCTGAAGGCCGGATCGTCGACCAGCGCCTGGTTCAGCTCGGTCTTGAAGTAGCCCGGCCCCAGACCGTTCACCTGGATGCCGTGTTTGCCGAGGTCGATCGCCATGCCCTTGGTCAACATCTTCACTGCGCCCTTGGTCGCGGCATAGGGGGCGATGCCGGGGCGACCGAGTTCGCTCTGCACCGAGCAGATGTTGATGATCTTGCCGCGCCCGCGTTCGATCATGCGCTGCGCGACGGCGCGGCCCACAAAGAACACGCTGTCCAGATTCGTGGCGGTAAGTTTGCGCCAGACGTCGAGCGGAAATTGTGCGAAGGGCGAACGGTGTTGCATGCCGGCGTTGTTGACCAGGATGTCGATCGCGCCGATCGTCGATTCGATCTGCGCGACGCCGGCTTCGACCGCGTTCGCGTCCGTCACGTCGAAGGGCAGGGCATGCACCTTCAGGCCGCGCCCCTGCAAGTCTTGGCGCGCCAGTTCGAGGCGCGCCGCGTCGCGCGCGTTAAGCACGAGCGTGGCCCCGGCAGCACCCAAGGCCGCGGCCAGTGACAGGCCGATGCCCTTGCTCGAGCCGGTAATGAACGCTGTGCGGCCGGTCAGGTCGAAGATTTTCATGTGCGGGCGTCGGCGCCGTTGCCGAGAATGACCTGGGTGGACGCCGCGCGCGGTGATTCGGACATCTGCGGGGTACTGCGAGCTTGGGTGGATTCGACTGTAGCGCTTGAGATCGGTAGGCCTGACTGCGTCGACAATCGCGCCAGATCCGGAGGGTGCGATGAGAGTTCAAGTTGTGATCGTCGGCGCCGGCCCGGCCGGCCTGTTGCTCGGTGCCCTGCTGCACCAGGCCGGCGTCGAAGCATTGATCGTCGAACAGCGCAGTGCCGACTATGTGCTGGGGCGGATCCGGGCCGGGGTGCTGGAGCAAGGCACGGTCGACCTGCTCGATCAGCTGGGCTTGGGCGCGCGCCTGCACGCCGAAGGCTTGGTGCATGCCGGCATTGAGCTGTCGTTCGGCGGCCGGCGCCACCGCATCGACCTGCACAAGCTCAGCGGCGGGAAAAACGTCACCGTCTACGGCCAGACCGAAATCACGCGCGACCTGATGCTCGCGCGCAGCCGGTCCGGCCAGCGAACGGTATACGACGCCGATCAGGTCAGCGTGCACGACTTCGAGACCAACAAACCGAGCGTGCGCTGGGTCGAAGGCGGCCAGGCGCAACGCGCCGAGTGCGACTTCATCGCCGGATGCGACGGCTACCATGGCGTGAGCCGCGCCAGCGTTGCGCCGGGTGCGATCCAGACCTTCGAGCGGGTCTATCCTTTCGGCTGGCTCGGTGTGTTGTCGGAGACGCCGCCGGTCTCCCACGAACTCATCTACACGAATCACGAGCGCGGCTTCGCGCTGTGCAGCATGCGTTCCATGACACGCAGCCGCAACTACGTGCAATGCGCGCTCGACGATTCGCTGGCGCAATGGTCCGATGACGCATTCTGGGACGAACTGCGGCGGCGCCTGGATCCACAAGCCGCCGAGTCGCTGGTGACAGGGCCATCGATTGAAAAAAGCATCGCGCCGCTACGCAGCTTTGTCGCCGAACCGATGCGCTTCGGCCGTCTGTTCCTGGCCGGCGACGCCGCGCACATCGTTCCGCCCACGGGAGCGAAGGGCCTGAACCTGGCAGCGAGCGATGTGCGCTTGCTCAGCGCGGCGCTGATCGAGCATTACCAGGACAAGAGCGACGCGGGTATCGACGCCTACTCGCAGCGCTGTCTGCGCCGCGTTTGGCGTGCCGAGCGCTTCTCATGGTGGCTGACCTCGTTGCTGCACAAGTTTCCTGACACCGGCGCGTTCGGCCAGAAGATGCAGGCTGCTGAACTCGACTACCTGGTGCACTCGGTGGCAGCGTCCACCGCATTGGCGGAGAACTATGTCGGACTGCCGTTGTAGAGCAGCGAAGTACTAACATCGGCGAGCGCCGCCACGCAAATGCGCAGCAGAAGCTGGAACCACCATGAGCACACGCACCACACCGCCGTTTCGAGCCGACCATGTCGGCAGCTTCCTGCGACCCAAGCGCTTGCTCGACGCGCGCGAGAAACATCGGACAGGCGAGTTGAGCGCGGCCGGCCTGCGCGCGGTCGAAGACGATGCGATTGCCGAGGTCGTCAAGATGCAGCAGGACGTGGGGCTGAAGAGCATCACCGACGGCGAGTTTCGTCGCACCTACTTCCACATCGACTTTCTCGAACAACTCGGCGGCGTGAAGACCGACATTCCGGTGCTGGTCACCAAACCCGACGGCAAGCAGGAACTCGCGCCGCCGGTGATGCGCGTGATCGGCAAGGTGCGACACGTGAAGGACATCCAGCGCGCCGATTTCGAATACCTGAAGAGCAGGGTGGCCAAAGGGTGCACGCCGAAAGTGACGATCCCTTCGCCGACGATGCTGCACTTTCGCGGCGGCCGGGCCGGAATCAGCCGCGAACATTACCCCGAGCTCGAACCGTTCTACCAGGACGTGGCGAACGCCTACGGCGACGAGTTGCGCTCGCTCGCCGCCGCCGGCTGCACCTATGTGCAGATGGACGATACGAATCTTGCGTATCTGTGCGACGACAAGATGCGCGAAGCGGCGCGCGGGCGCGGCGACGACCCCGACGAACTGCCGCACCGCTACGCTTCGTTCATCAACCGCGTCGTCGCGCAAAAGCCGGCCGGCATGACGCTCGCGGTGCACCTGTGCCGTGGCAACTTCCAAAGCACCTGGGCGGCGCAGGGTGGCTACGAACCGGTGGCGCAAGCACTGCTGAGTGAAATGAACGTCGATGGCTACTTTCTCGAATACGACGACGCGCGCAGCGGTGACTTCAAACCGCTGCGCCACTTGCCCGCGGGCAAGACCGTGGTGCTGGGGCTGGTGACCACCAAGTTGGGTCAGCTCGAATCGAAGGATGATCTGAAGCGGCGTATCGACGAAGCGTCGAAGTACGCACCGCTCGACCAGCTCTGCCTGTCGCCGCAATGCGGCTTCAGCAGCACGGTGCACGGCAACGACATCGCAGTGCAGGCGCAGCGCGCGAAGCTCGCACTCGTCGTCGAAGTCGCGCGCGAGGTCTGGAACTGAGCCTGCGCGCGTAGCAGCGGGGGGCTTCTGCCGCGCGGGCTCCTGGCAGCGCGCCGGGCGGAACCCGACCAGCGGTTTCCAGGTTCAATCAGGCCTTGACCCCGAACACCTGCCGCAGATAGGCCAGAAAGGTCTCGTCGGAGCACATGGTCTTGCCCGGCGAATCGGCAAGCTTGGCCACGGGCTGGCCGTTGCAGCGCACCAGCTTCATGACCACGCCCAGGGTCGTGAGGCCGGTGTCGTTGCTCAGGTTCGTGCCGATGCCAAAGCCGAGCTGCGTACGGTCGCCGAAGTGGGCATAGAGGCGAAACGCAGCATCCAGATCCAGGGCGTCGGAAAACACCAGGCGTTTGGTGTGCGGGTCGATGCGCAGCTTCGCGTAATGCGCCAGCGCCTTTTCGCCCCACAGCACCGGATCGCCTGAGTCGTGGCGCAGGCCGTCGAAGAGTTTTGCGAAGTACAGATCGAAGTCGGCGAGGAAGGCGTCCATGCCGACCACATCCGTCAGCGCCGTGCCCAGGTCGCCGCGATATTCCTGGACCCAGTCTTCGAGCGCGGCTTTCTGGAAATCGCGCAGGCGCACGTCGAACGACTGGTATGACTGCATGTATTCATGCGCCATCGTGCCGATCGGCACCAGGTCGAGGGTGCGCGCGAGGTGCACGTTGGAGGTGCCCTTGAAGAACTGCGGCACCTCCTGCTTCAGGCGCTGCACGACCTCGGCCTGCCACGCACCCGAGAAACGACGCCGCACGCCGAAGTCGAAAAACTCGAACGGGTGGCGGCGTTGCGGTGTCTCGCCGAAAGCACGAATCTGTGCCACTTTTTCGCGCAGGCGGCGCCGGCCGAACTGCAGCGCCGCAGCCTCGTCGAAACGGCGGAAGTAGAGCTCGTTGATGATCGCCAGCACATAGATCTCGAAACCCATCACGTGCACTTGCGGCCCGCGCGCGACAACCTCGATGGAGTCGCCATTGGCCCGGACTTCGATGAATTCGCGCTGAAAGCGGAAGATGCGCAGAAAGTCGACGAAGTCCGACTTCATGAAACGCAGCCCCCGCATGTACGCGAGTTCGTCGGCCTTGAATGCCAGCGTGCACAGGTGATCGAGCTGCTCGTTGACCTCAGGCACCAGCTCTGCCAGTGGATACAAGGTTTGATTGCGGCACGCAAAGTTGTATTCGGCCTGCGCCTGCGGGTGCCGGTGCAGCATCGTCTGCCACATCGTGAACTTGTAGAGGTCGGTTTCGAGCAGGCTGTGAATGATCGGTTTCATGGCTTTTGACGGCTGCTCGAGGACGTTGATTCTGCCCCGGGCGGCGCCGGGTTGCGGCAGGGGTCGCCGCGTGCGCCGCAGTGGCGTCAAACGCGGGCGGGCAACAGCCGTTCCTCACGGTACAGAGCGGCAAGTTGCTCGCGCTCCCGAATCAACCACGCCTGCCCGCCCGACACCATGACTTCGGCGGCGCGCGGGCGGCTGTTGTAGTTGCTCGCCATGCTCATGCTGTAGGCGCCTGCCGACAGCACCGCAACATGGTCGCCGGCGCGCACGTTCAGGGGTCGGTCGCGGCCGAGCCAGTCACCGGATTCGCAGATGGGCCCGACCACGTCGAAAGTCTGGTTTGCGCCGTCGCGCAGCCGGCAGGGCCGGATGTCCATCCACACGCCATACATCGCCGGACGGAGCAGGTCGTTCATCGCCGCGTCGACGATGCAGAAGTTCTTTTCCGCACCCGGTTTCAGGTACAACACTTCGCTGACCAGGACTCCCGCGTTGCCGACCAGGGACCGGCCAGGCTCGAACAGAATCTTGCGCCGCGAATGGCCGCGCGCATCGATGCGCTGCAACAGCGCCGTCACGAGATCGGTCGCCGAAGGGGGCGTCTCGTCCCGGTAGGTGATTCCCAGGCCGCCGCCGAGGTCGAGATGGTGGATCGTGATGCCCTGCGATTCGACGCGTTCGACGAGATCGAGCAGGCGGTCGACGGCATCGAGATAGGGCCCGATCTGCGTGATCTGCGAACCGATGTGGCAATCGATGCCGATGACCTCGATCCCCGGCAGCGCGGCGGCGCGTTGGTACGAGGCGAACGCATGCTCATGGGCGATGCCGAACTTGTTCGACTTCAGGCCCGTGGAGATGTAGGGATGCGTCTTCGGGTCGACATCGGGGTTGATGCGCAAACTGACGCGGGCGGTGGCCGTAGTCTGCTGCGCCACTTCGGAAAGCACCTCGAGCTCGGCGTCACTCTCGACGTTGAAGCACAACACGCCCGCCTCGAGCGCGCGCCGCATTTCGGCGCGCGTCTTGCCGACACCTGAAAACAACACCGTCGAGGGCGAGCCGCCCGCGGCCAGCACACGTTCGAGTTCACCCACGGAGACGATGTCAAAGCCACAGCCCAGGCGCACGAATTGCTGCAACAAGGCGAGGTTGGAATTCGCCTTCATCGCATAGCAGATGAGGTGCTCGCGCCCGCGCAGCGCGACTTGATACGCTTGATGTGCCTGCTCGATCGCCGCGAGTGAATACACGAACAGGGGAGTGCCGAATCGCTGCGCGAGGCTGCTCAGCGAACATTGCTCGACACAGAGTTCGACCCCGCGGTAAACGATGTGCGGTGCGCCCGGCAGCTTCATTGATTCGTCGCCGGTGACGAGGCTGCCGGAGCTGCGCTTTGCGCCTTCGGCAAGCTCAGCGGGCCCTTTTGCCCGCAGCCAGCGACGCCGAGCAAAATGGCGCAGAACTGTGTGCACAACAGGGCCTTGCAGCCGACACGCAGCCACGCCCTGGATGACGCGGATAATCTGGTTCGGTCACACTTCATCAAAATGATTCTAGCGTCGATGACTGATTCAGCCGACCCTGCGAAACTGACAGACGCGTCGTACCACAGCCTGAGTTTGAAGCTGCTGAGTTCGGTTGAAGCGGCGCTCGACGCTTGGCTGCAATCCGATGTGATCGACATCGACAGCGCCAGAACCGGAGGCATGCTGGAGATGGGTTTCCCCGACTCGAGCAAGATCGTCATCAATACCCAGCCGCCGCTGCACGAGATTTGGCTCGCGGCGCGCTCGGGCGGGCATCACTTCAAGTACCGGGCGGGCGCGTGGCGCGACACCAAGGACGGGCGCGAGTTTTTCGAGGCGCTGTCTGCATGCGCCAGCGAACAGGCCGGGGTGGAGCTTCGTTTCGTCGCGCCGCAGTAAGACAGCGTTGAAACCGCGCCGCCAACTCCGCCTCAGCGCAATGAGTTCGGGTGACCTGCGGCGAGCGCCAATTCAACGCCGGAACAGATCCAGGATTCCCTTGCGCTCTTCTTCCTGAGGGGCGGGCACCGCGTTCTCCTCGAGGCCCAGGCTGCTCACGCCTTGACCCTGCGCGAATTCGGTGAAGAACCACTCGTTGTCAACGTTCACGACACCCGGCGGCGCCTCGGGTTCTTCGACGGCAACGCCTTGCAGCGCGTGCGTCATGTAGTCGATCCACACCGGCAGCGCCAAGCCGCCGCCGGTCTCGCGCGCACCCAGCTTGCGCGGTGCGTCGTAGCCGATCCAGACCACGGCCAGGACCGAGCGCTGCCAGCCCGCGAACCAGGCGTCTTGCGAGTCGTTCGTCGTGCCCGTCTTGCCATAAACGTCACGGCGCTTGAGTTTGGCTTGGGCGTCGGCCGCGGTTCCCGAGCGCGTCACCTCCTGCAGCAGGCTGCTCATGACGAACACGTTGCGCGCACTCAGAGTCCGAGACGACTCGTCCAGCACGCTGGGCACGGCCTCGCTCAGGACCCGCCCTTTGGTGTCGGTGATCCTGGCGATGAGTGTCGGGTGGACCCGGTATCCGCCGTTGGCAAAAACCGCATACGCACTCGCCATCTGCATCGGGGTGACCGAGCCTGCGCCAAGCGCCATCGTCAGATACGCAGGGTGCCGTTCCAGGTCGAAGCCGAAACGCGTCAGCCAGTTGCGCGCGTAAGCGGGCCCGATGGCCTGCAGGATGCGAATCGAAATCATGTTCTTCGACTTGGCCAGGCCGCGGCGCAGCGACATCGGTCCTTCGAAACCACCGTCGTAGTTCTTCGGCTCCCAGGGTTGGCTGCCGGTCGCGTCGGCGTCGAAGAACAGCGGCCCGTCGTTGATCACGGTTGCCGGCGTGAAGCCTTGCTCAAGCGCGGCGGAGTAGATGAAGGGCTTGAAACTCGACCCCGGTTGGCGCCAGGCCTGGGTCACGTGATTGAACTTGCTCTTCGCGAAAGCGAAACCGCCAATCATCGCGCGCACGGCGCCGGTGCGTGGATCGAGCGCGATGAACGCGCCCTCGACTTCGGGCAATTGGGTGATCGTCCAGTCGCCTTTGGCGGCCTGCGTGATCCGAATCACGGCGCCACGCCGCACCCTGATCTTGGCAGCGGACTTGTCAGCCAGCCCCGATGCCGCGGGCTTGAGGCCGTCGCCGGTGATCGACACCGTCTCGCCGCTTTGCAGCATCGCCAGCACTTTCCTGGGGCTTGCTTCGAGCACGACCGCGGCCTTCAATTCGTCGTTGTCCGGGTGATCCAGCAGCACTTCGGCAACCCGGGCATCGATTTCGTGGGGGTCGGCGGGCAGGTCGGTGTAGGCCTGCGGTCCGCGGTACACCTGGCGCCGTTCGTAGTCCATGAGGCCCTTGCGCAACGCACGGTAGGCGACGTTCTGGTCGGCGGAATTCAAGGTGAGGTAGACATTCAGGCCGCGGCTGTAGGCTTCGTCGCCGTACTGTTCGAAGATCAATTGGCGCGCGACCTCGGTCACATGCTCGGCATGGGCCGGCAGTTCCGACGGGCGGCGATATCTCAGAACCTGGGCTTTGGCAGCCTCTTGCTGCACCTCGTCGATGTAGCCGTTGACCTCCATCCTGTCGATGATGTGCTGCTGCCGCTCCTTGGCGCGTTTGGGGTTGCTGATCGGGTTGTACGCCGAGGGTGCCTTGGGCAGGCCGGCGAGCATGGCCGCCTCGGCGATGCCGATCTCCGACAGCGGTTTGCCGAAGTAGATTTCGCTCGCCGAGGCAAACCCGTAGGCGCGTTGCCCGAGGTAGATCTGATTCATGTAGACCTCGAGAATCTGCTCCTTGCTGAGCAGGCTCTCGATCTTCATCGCCAGCAAGATCTCGTAGATCTTGCGCGTGAAGGTCTTCTCGGTCGACAGGTAGAAATTGCGCGCCAGCTGCATCGTGATGGTGGAAGCGCCCTGGCTGCGTGACTCGCCGAAATTGACCATCCCGGCGCGCAGCAGGCCCTTGTAGTCGACGCCGCTGTGCTGAAAGAACCGCGCGTCCTCGATCGCGAGGACGGCGTCTTTCATCACTTGCGGAATCTGCCCGATCGGCATGAAACTGCGACGCTCTTCACCGAACTCTGCGAGCAACACGCCGTCGGCGGCGAAGATGCGCATCGGCAGCTTCGGCCGATATTCAGTGAGCCCGCTGACCTCGGGAAGGTTTGGGTGGGCCACGCACAACGCGATCCCGATCAGGAGTGCGACCGCGGTGGCAGCCGCCGCGCCCAGCGCAAGACTGAGGGCAACGATTCTTGCCGTCCAGCGGGCCCATGGCGGCAGCGATGCCAATTGTCGTTGGAGCCTGGTGGGCTCGGTGGGCGCGGTGGGCTCGGTGGGTTGTCGCTCCACCCGATCAGTATCGTGCATGAGGCTCCAGGATGGGTGGCGCATTATAGGAAGACCGCAGCCTTGAATGGCGCTCAAGCCCCAGGACGGCTGCGTCGGATTCGGCGGTGACCTCGGGATGCGTTGCGGCTCGCGCCAAACTTCCAGCGCTGGGTTTCAAGTCCTCGAACTTCTTGCCGATATCTGAATTGCCAGGGCTGGCACGCTGCCGCGCCAGCGCGCCATCGCGCGTGCGAGGTTTTGCGAGGGCACGGACCCGGCCAGGCCGAAATCTGCTTTGTTGTTCAAAAGTTTTACTGCTAGCATTGAAGTGACATATTTCACAGTCGACACCTGTTTAAGTGGCGAGTTAGAGGGGCACCGTGAGCTTTGTTGACGCGTTGTTGGGCCGCAAGTTTCCGCCAATGATCGGCTTGGATATCAGCTCGTCGAGCGTCAAGTTGGTCGAGTTGGGCCAGTCGGGTTCGGGCGAGTATGTCCTCGAGCGTTTTGGCGCCGAGAGCTTCGCCAAGGGCTGGATTGCCGAAGGCCAGATTGAGAAGTTCGACGAAGTGGCCAACGTCGTGAAGCGTGTCGTCGCCAGAAGCGGGACAACGACGCGCCAGGTGGTGCTGGCCATGCCGCAGTCCGCGGTCATCACGAAGAAGATCGTTCTCCCCGCAGGACTGAGCGAAGAAGCGCTTGAGATTCAGGTCGAGGCCGAGGCCAATCAATACATTCCGTTTTCGCTCGATGAAGTCTGTCTCGATTTTTGTGTGCTGGGCCCGAGCCCGACGTCGGCGGGTGACGTTGAAGTGCTGATTGCCGCGTCGCGCAAGGACCGGGTGCAGGACCGCCAAGGCCTGGCCCAGGCCGCTGGCTTGCAGCCGGTTGTGTTGGACATCGAATCGCATGCGTCGCGCATGGCGATGGGGCGCGTGGTGGCCGGCCTGCCCAATGAAGGCAAAGACGCGCTGGTGGCGCTGTTCGAGATCGGCGCCGACACCGCCAGCCTCAAGGTGCTTCGCGACGACGAAATGCTCTACGACCGCGACCAGGCTTTCGGCGGTTCGCAACTCACGCAGTTGATTTCGCGCCAGTACGGGTTCTCCTACGAAGAGGCCGAGCAGAAGAAGCTTGCCGGCGATCTGCCCGAGGACTACGAAACCACCTTGCTTGCGCCATTCGTCGACAACCTGTCGCAAGAAATCGGCCGCGCGCTGCAATACTTCTTTACCAGCACACCGAACCACAAGGTTCACTATGTGATGCTGGCCGGCGGCACGGCCTCGCTGCCGGGCCTGAAGGAGCGGGTCACGGAATTGACGGGGTTTGCGTCGATGGTCGTCAATCCCTTCGAGAACATGAGACTCGGCTCTGCGGTTCGCGAGAGCAAATTGCGGCGTGAGGCGCCGTCCTATCTCACGGCGTGCGGACTCGCGATGCGGAGGTTCCTGCAGTGATTCTGATCAACCTGCTGCCACACCGCGAAGAGAAGCGCAAACGCCGGAGAATTGCCTTCTTTGTCGGGCTTGGCGCTTCTGCCGTCACCGGCCTGGTTGGGGTGGGCCTGGCGTATGGCGCGTTGGCGCAGCTGACGGCGGCGCAGCAGGACCGCAACAAGTTCTTGACCACCGAAATCAAGAAGCTCGAGATCCAGATCAAGGACATCGTGACGCTGAAAGGGGAGATCGAGTCCTTGATCGCGCGCCAAAGGGCCGTCGAGGACCTCCAGTCCGACCGCAACTTGCCAGTGCACCTGCTGAATGAACTCGCGACGCAGACCCCCGAAGGGATCTACCTCATGACGGTCAAACAGGACGGGCGCATTCTCAACGTGAACGGCATTGCCCAAACACAGGAACGGATCTCCGAGTTCCTGCGCAACACCGCAAACACTTCTGAGTGGCTGGTTCGGCCGGAATTGGTTGAAAGCAAGGCAGTCAGCTTGCAGGCTGCCAACCGAGACCAGAAACGGATGTTCGACTTCACGATGCGGTTGAACGTGAGTCAGCCACAAGACAAGGCCGCCGCGGCTGCTGCGCCGGCTTCGGCGGCAAGTGCCCCGGCACAAAAGAAGGCTTGACCGGCGATGGCGACCGAAGCGAAGGCGACCGAAGCGAAGGGGACCGAAGCGAAGGCGGCCGAAGCGAAGGCGAACAAGGTCGACTTGCGCGCCGTTCTCCAGAACGCAATTTCGCAATTCCAAGGCCTCAACCCCCGTGAGCCCGGGCAATGGCCCTTGCTGCCCAAGGTCGCGGCCTGGGTTCTGGCCGCGGCTGCGATGCTTGGGGCGGGCTGGTGGTTCTTGTTGTCCGGGGCTCAAACCGAGCTCGAAGCCGAGCGCAACAAGGAGCCGGTGCTCAAAGCCGACTACCGCTCCAAGCTCGCCCAGGCGGTCAATCTGAACGAGCTGCGCAAGCAAAAACTCCAGGTCGAAGAGTATGTGACGCAACTCGAAAAGCAGTTGCCCGGCAAGGCCGAGATGGACGCTTTGCTGTCCGACATCAACCAGGCCGGGCTTGGGCGAGGTCTGCAGTTCGAGCTGTTTCGGCCGGGGCAAGTGGTCGTGAAGGACTACTACGCCGAGTTGCCGATCGCGATCCGAGTCTCCGGCAGGTACCACGATCTGGGGGCGTTCGTCGCCGATATCGCGAACCTGTCGCGCATCGTGACGCTGCACAACCTGAGCATCGTCGGCCTGCGCGACGCAGCCGCGTTGGCTTCAGGCACATTGGCGATGGAGGCGACGGCGCGGACCTACCGCTACCTCGATACCACCGAGATCGAAGAGGTCAAGCGCGCGACGGCGGCGCGCAACAAGGCCGGGGCGAAAAAATGAGACCCACCTTGATCGGCGCGAGGCAGGGGGCGTTGCTCTGTGGTGCAGTGCTGGTCGTTGTGGGCTGCAGCGGCGAGCAGCCGGAGCTCACGCAATGGCTCGACCAACAACGGCGCGAAGTCAAACCCAACGTTGCCCCGCTTTCTTCGCCGAAGAGGTTTAATCCTCAGGCCTATCTTGCGTTGACGAGTGTTGAGCCGTTCAGCACACAAAAACTGAGCGTCGCGCTGAAGCTCGACTCGCTGCAGCCGAACTCCCTTCTTGCGTCGGAAATCAATCGACGCCGAGAGCCGCTTGAGGCCTACCCCCTGGATAGCATGACAATGGTCGGCAGCGTCGTGCGCACCGGCCGGCAATACGCGTTGCTCAAGGTCGACAACTTGCTGTACCAAGTCAAACAAGGCGACTATCTGGGTCAGAACTACGGGAAGATCACCAAGATCTCCGAAACCGACGTGTCGTTGCGAGAGATCGTTCAGGACGCTTCGGGGGAGTGGGTTGAGCGAATCAGCGCCCTGCAGCTTCAGGAGAAGACGCGGTGACCGGCAAAGGAATGGCTTCGATGCTTGTCAGGTGGCGGCCATGCGCATTGGCGCTGGCCCTGCTTGTCGGCCTGCCCGTGGCGGCGCAGAACGCGATTCAGTCCATCAACACCACGCAACAGGCGGGGACCGAAGTGGTTCGGATCGAATTCTCCGAGCCGCTTGCCGCCGTCCCTGCCGGGTTCACGATTCAGGTGCCGCCACGCATCGCGATCGACCTTCCGGGCGTGAGCAATGCGCTGGGTCGATCCAGCGTCGAAATCAATCAAGGCAACCTGCGCTCCGTGAACGTGGCGCAGGCCGGTGCAAGAACGCGTCTGGTCCTCAATCTGCGCAAGGCTTCGAACTACAAAGCCCAGCTTGAAGGCAAAGCGCTGTTGCTCGTGCTCGACGCGGCGCCCGCGCCGGCCGCCGCCGCCGCTGCCGGGCCGGATGCTCCAACGCGATTCGCAGAACCGCTGAATACGAGTGCGCAGACGCTGAAGGAGATCGATTTCAGACGCGGCGCCGACGGCGCGGGCCGCGTTGTCGTCGAACTTCCGAGCACTCAGGTCGGCGTCGATATCCGGCAGCAGGGGCAGACGCTGGTTGTCGAGTTCCTCAGATCCACGCTGCCCGAGGCCATGAAGCGGCGGCTCGACGTGTCCGACTTCGGCACGCCGGTCCAGTTCGTCACCAGCTCTCAGAGTGGGGATCGCGTGCGCATGGTGGTGGAGCCCAAGGGGCTCTGGGAGCACAGCGCCTACCAGAGCGACAACCAGTTCGTGCTGGAGGTTCGCAGCCGCAAGGTCGAAGCGAACAAGCCCGCGCAGGGGACTGTCTACGTCGGCGAAAAGCTTTCGCTGAACTTCCAGAACATCGAAGTCCGCGCGCTGCTGCAGGTGATCGCCGATTTCACCAATTTCAACATCGTGGTGAGCGATACCGTCGTCGGCAATGTGACGCTGCGCTTGAAGGACGTGCCGTGGGATCACGCACTGGACATCATCCTTCAGGCGAAAGCGCTGGGCCAGCGCAGGTCCGGCAATGTGATTCTGATCGCACCGAAGGACGAGCTGGCGGCCAAGGAAAAGCTCGACCTCGAAGCGCGCGCCCAAAACACGGCGCTTGAGCCGGTGCGCACGCAGTCGTTCCAGCTGAACTACATCAAGGCCGATGAAGTCGCCAAAGCCTTGACCGGTGGCGGCGCGGGCGTCGGTTCACCTCGCCTGTTGTCGAATCGGGGAAGCGTGCTGTCCGAGCCACGCACGAATCAATTGTTCGTCACTGATGTTCCGGCGAAGCTTGAAGAAGTTCAAGCCTTGATTGCCAAGATCGATGTTTCGGTTCGCCAGGTGTTGATCGAGGCCCGCATCATCGAGGCCTCCGATTCCTGGGGCCAATCACTGGGTGTCAAGCTTGGGGCCGCTGACTACACCGGCGTCAATGGCCAGGGCCCGCCGGGCTACGGCTTTCCGACCGGCGTGCGCGTCACCGGCACCGGCAATATAAACGCCGTGGGTGCCCAAACGCTGCAGCCGGGAGCGACAGCGTCGTTCACCGACACCCAGTTTGTCACCTTGCCGGCCACCGGGATCAACAACTTCAACCCTGCTACTTTTGCGCTGTCGCTTTTCACCTCCGCTGCCAACCGCTTTATCAACCTTGAAATCTCGGCATTGGAAGCCGACGGCAAAGGGAAAATCGTATCGAGCCCACGCGTCATCACCGCGGACCAGGTGAAGGCATTGATCGAACAGGGTGAAGAGTTGCCCTACCAGACGGCGACGTCGAGTGGTGCTACAGCGCTGCAATTTCGAAAGGCCAACCTGAAACTCGAAGTAACGCCGCAGATTACCCCTGAAGGCAATGTCATCCTCGATGTCGACGTCACGAAGGACAGCGTCGGCCGGGTTACTGCGTCGGGCTTCGCGATCGATACCAAGCACGTCAAGACCCAAGTGCTTGTCGAGAATGGCGGCACGGTGGTGATCGGCGGCATCTTCGAACAAAGAGAGCGCGAAGACGTGACCAAGGTACCGTTCCTTGGCGATTTCCCATTGCTTGGCTACTTATTCAGGACTCGCACGAAGTCCACCAGCAAGACCGAGTTACTGATTTTCCTGACGCCGAAGGTCATCGCCGAAAAGTCCGGCGCGCGTTGAGCACTTGCTCGAAATCAGACGATTGATACTCAGGGAGTGGGTGTTATGAAGACGTTGAAAGTTGCGGCCTTGCTGTTCTTGGCCGGTTCGATTGTTGTGGCTTGCGGTGGTGGTAGTGGCACGGGGCCCTATTTCAAAGCGGCGGCCCCGACGGGTGGGGGCAGCTCGGGCGGTGGTGGGACCACCGCCGCGCCAAGCCTGGTTCTAACGCTTGAGGACATTACCGGAGTTCCGCTGCCGGCGCCAGCATTGACCGGCACCCAAAATGCTGTCGCTGTAGCGCGGGTCTTGGACGCTGCTGGCCAACCTGTCCCGAACGTCCTTGTCGCGGTTGCGAGCACCGGGCTGACATTGACCCCTGCGACTGGCCAGGTGATCACGGACGCATCAGGAATCGGTCGAGTGCAGGTGCGGCCAACGGATCCATTTGCCTCTGGTGCAACACTGATCAACGCCGCGAGCAGCGTTGCCGGTACTTCGGTGCAGGCGAGCATCGCAGTCGGGCTTGGTGCTGCGACGGCTTCGTTGTCGACCCTCACGTCGTCCGCGAACTCTGTTCCGGCCTATCAAACGATTCAGGTGTCCGTGGCCGCGACGCTTGGGGGCACGACTCCGGCGGTGCAGTTTCCGGTCGTTTTTTCAACCTCATGCGGGACTTTCGATCCGCCGACTGCGCTCACTGACTCGGTGGGAATAGCGCGTAGCGCGTACCGTAACCAGGCCGGTACGGCGGCGTGCTCCGGAACCCAGACCTTGACTGCGAATGCGGGCACTTCGACGGTGACGACCACGGTCAGCACGCAAGGGCCGATTGCGGCGAACATCGTATTTGTCTCGGCCACGCCGAGCCGCATCTACTTGAGCGGATCGCCAGGTGTAAGCCAGGCATTGTTGAAGTTCAAACTTGTCGACAGCAACAACAATCCGGTTCAGGGTGCGAACATCACGTTGAACATGACCCTGAGACCCGCAGGAGCGTACTTGGGCTCCGCTGCTGGCACCACGGCGCTGAATCAGCCGACGAATGCCGATGGCACCGTCGATGTCGCCGTCAATGCGGGGCCGCAGCCCGGGCCGGTTCAAGTCAAGGCGACGCTTGACAGCAATACCGCCATCAGCAACGTTTCAAACAGTCTGGCGATTGCTTCGGGTTTGCCGGTTCAGCGCGCGTTCTCGCTGAGTGTGTCGAAGTTCAACATCGAAGCGTGGTCGCATGACGGGATCGAGACGACCATCACGCTTCGCATTGCCGACCGCCTGGGAAACCCGGTTCCTGACGGAACAACAGTGAACTTCGTGACTGAAGGTGGACAGGTGGTGGGCTCGTGCAGCACGCTAGGGGCTGCATCGAACAACACGTCCGCGTGCTCGGTCACCCTGTCCAGCCAATCACCTCGCCCCGCCGATGGTCGGCTCACCGTGCTCGCCTGGGCCCAGGGAGAGGAAAACTTTACCGACGCCGGAACGCCTACGAACAACATCTACGACGCACTTGAAGTTTTCGAGGATCTGGGCCAGCCCTTTCTGGACAAGAACGAGAACGGAGTCTTCGATCCGGGCATCGACGTCACCGTCGGTACAGCGGCGGGTACGGCAGCCTGCCCTGCGGGATCCATTTCAGTTCCTGCGACCTGCGATGGTGGGTGGGGAACAGCGCTGGTTCGTGCTCAGGCGGTGATTGTTTTTTCTGAGTCCGATGCTTTCGTGGCGAACGCGACGAGTATGGCAACGTCAGGCCCCAATCGCTGTTCGATGGCGTTTACGCTGCAGGATCTCAACGGCAATCCCCTGCCCGAAGGTGCGACCCTTGCGGTAACTTCGGTGTTGGGCGGAGGGCCTGGCGCGCCCGCATCGGCTGACGCCACTTTTGAAGCATTTGGACTCGATGGCGACAAGGTCCCGAACACTGCCAGACCGGGTGGAACCGACCATTCCGTCACGTTCTCGAACTGTGCTACGCCGGCAGCTGTCAGGTTCAAACTGGTTGTGACCACCCCCAAGAAGATAACGAATATCTTCTTTCCCTGAGGTTGATTCGACTTGGCCACCATCAGCCTGGTCGGCATGCCCGGCGGCGGCAAGTCCACCGTCGGCCGCCACCTCGCGCGCAACCTGAACCTTCCATTCTTCGACGCTGATGTCGAGATCGAACGGCGCATCGGCTGCCCGATCCGCCTGTTCTTCGAGCGCGAGGGTGAAGCCCGTTTTCGGGACATCGAGCAGGAAGTGTTGGTCGGCCTCGTCGGTCAGCCGGATACGGTATTGGCCACCGGCGGCGGGGTCGTGCTTCGTGAAGCAAACCGCCGCAGCCTGCACGAGCGAACGACCGTGGTCTACCTGCGCTCGACGCCGGAAGAGCTGTTTCGGCGGCTGCGCCATGACACGCACCGGCCGCTGCTGCAAGTGGCAGACCCCTTGCGCAAATTGCGCGACCTGTTCGCCGTGCGCGACCCGCTGTATCGGGCGACCGCGCATTTCGTCATCGAGACCGGGCGCCCCTCGGTGCACACGCTGGTCAACGTGGTCATGATGCAACTCGAGTTGGCGGGGATCGTCGAAGCCAGCAGAAAGAGCATCTCCAGCGCCGCCACTGAGACCGCGCCGAAAAGAACCAAAGGCGCGTAGAGTCTCTTCGAGCACATGTTGATGCGGCAAGGGTCAGGAAGGCAAGATTCAGGTTGGAAAGGTCCATGCGCCTAAACTTCAGTCATGACTTCTTCGGCTCGGCTCGTAGCGCGCGTTCCCATCAACCTTGGCTCGCGCAGCTATGACATCCTGATCGGCTCCGGCCTGATCGATGCACCTTCGACCTGGGCCGACTTGCCGCAGGCGACGACGGCAGCGATCGTGACCGATGGCAACGTCGCGCCGCTCTATGCCGGTCGATTGAAGGCAGCGCTTTCGACCCGGTACCCGAAGCTGATGGTGATCGAGTTGCCCGCAGGCGAAGCGCACAAGGATTGGGGCACGGTGAATTCGATCTTCGATGCCCTGCTGGGCTCGGGATGTGACCGCAAGGCCTTGTTGTTTGCGCTGGGCGGTGGTGTCGTCGGCGACGTTGCCGGCTTTGCCGCGGCCTGCTACATGCGCGGCATTGCCTACGTGCAGGTACCCACCACGTTGCTGGCGCAGGTCGATTCCGCCGTGGGCGGCAAGACCGCGATCAATCATGCCCTGGGCAAGAACATGATCGGCGCGTTCCACCAACCCCTGAAGGTGGTGGCTGACATCGATACCCTGTGCTCGCTGCCGAAACGCGAAGTCGCCGCGGGACTTGCCGAAGTCATCAAGTACGCGCCGATTGCCGATGCCGGCCTTCTGGACTGGTTGGAAGCTCATCTCGGCGCCCTGCTGGCGCTCGACGCCACGGCACTGCAGACAGCGATTCAGCGCTCCTGCGAAATCAAAGCGTCTGTCGTCGGCGGCGACGAGCGCGAGCAGGGCCCGCGCGCCATTCTCAATTTCGGCCATACCTTTGGCCATGCCATCGAAACCGGGCTCGGCCATGGCCATTGGCTGCACGGCGAGGCTGTGGGCTGCGGCATGGTCATGGCGGCCGACCTGTCGGTGCGCCTGGGCCTCATCGAGTCGGCCGATTCGTTGCGCTTGAAGCGCATCATTGCCGGGGCCGGACTGCCGGTGCGAGGACCTTCATTGGGGGCCGATCGCTATCTCGAATTGATGCGCATGGACAAGAAGGCCGAAGGCGGCGCGATGCGCTTCGTCGTTCTCGAAGGTCTGGGGCGTGCCGGCGTGCGCGCGGTGCCGGACCAGATCGTTGCCGAAGTGATCGAGGCGAATTCGGCGGCCTGACGCACACACTCTCAATGGCCCGTCTGTCACGCCTTTGCATCGCCGGTGAACCGCACCTGGTGATCCAGAAGTCTCTGGCCGATGCGCCGGTCCTGGGCGCCGAAGCCGATCGCGATGCTTACCTCGCCTGTCTGCGCCAGGCTTGGCTTGATTGCGGCATCGCTGTCCACGCATTTGCTTTGACGCCGACGCAGGTTCGGCTGCTCGCCACGCCCCCGAGCGACTCGGCGCTGGGAACGATGCTGCAGGCCGCGGGCAGGCGTTTCGTTCCCGCGTACAACCGACGCCATGCGCGACGCGGCCCGTTGTGGGACGGGCGCTTCCATGCCACCGTGATCGACGCCGATCAACACTTCATCGAGAGCCTGCTGTTCGTCGAAACCGCGGCGCTGCACATGGGTATGGCGGACCAGGTTGGACAGTGGCTCTGGTCGAGCGCGGTCCACCACGCCGGCCACGGAAGTGCGGCGGGCCTGACCGAGCACCGTGGCTATTGGAACTTGGGCAACACGCCGTTCGAGCGTGAAGCTCATTACCGGCGGCTCCTTGAGGTGCCATTGGCGCAGGAACGAAGGCAGGCGATCGAACGTGCCGCGCTGCAAGGCTGGGCGCTCGGGCAGGCTGGCTTTATCGAGGCCATGAGTCGTCGCGCGAAGCGCCGCCTTCAGCCGCTGCCACCCGGCAGACCGGCGGCAAGGAGTGAGTGAGGAGCGAACCCCCCCCCGCTTTGATATGTCCCTGAATGTTTTGGGTGCCTGCCGGCGCAGCGGAAATCGGGGACATACCAGGCTATATTCCACTTGAACGAATTGCTGCGGCGCAGTATTCTGCCGACGCAACATTCCCTGTTCAACGGAGATCCCCATGTCGCAGGCCAAAGTCGAGGTCGCCGCCACGCCCGAGGAAGTAATGGCCGCCAGTGAGGCGGGGCTCTATCACCCGGCGCATGAACACGACGCTTGCGGAGTCGGATTCGTGGCGCACATCAAGGGTCAGCGGGCACACGCGATCGTCGTGCAGGGCCTGAAGATCCTGGAGAACCTCGACCACCGTGGCGCGGTCGGGGCCGACAAGCTGATGGGCGACGGCGCCGGCATCCTGATCCAGATCCCCGACGAATATTTCCGCGCCGAGATGTCGGCTCAGGGCGTGCACCTTCCTGCCCCCGGCGAGTACGGCGTCGGCATGATCTTCCTGCCCAAGGAGCACGCGTCGCGCCTGGCCTGCGTCCAGGAACTCGAACGCGCCGTGAAGGCAGAGGGGCAGGTGCTGCTCGGCTGGCGCGACGTTCCCGTGGATTCCGATCTGCCGATGTCGCCAACGGTGCGCACCAAAGAACCGGTGATGCGCCAGATCTTCATCGGCCGCGGGCCGGATGTCATCGTTCCCGACGCGCTGGAGCGCAAGCTCTACGTCATCCGCAAGACCGCGTCGAGTTCGATTCAGGCCCTGAAGCTGACCCACAGCCGTGAGTACTACGTGCCCAGCATGAGCTGCCGCACGATCATCTACAAGGGCCTGCTGCTCGCGGACCAGGTCGGCAAGTACTTCAAAGACCTGGCCGATCCACGTGTCGTCTCGGCGCTGGCCATGGTGCACCAGCGCTTCTCGACGAATACCTTTCCGGAGTGGCCGCTGGCCCACCCCTACCGCATGGTCGCGCACAACGGCGAAATCAATACCGTGAAGGGAAACTTCAACTGGATGCGCGCGCGCGAGGGCGTGATGAAGTCGCCCGTGCTCGGCGAAGACCTGAAGAAGCTCTACCCCATCAGCTTCGAAGGCCAGAGCGATACCGCCACCTTCGACAACGCGCTGGAGTTGCTGACGATGAGCGGCTACCCGATGGCCCAGGCGATGATGATGATGATTCCCGAGGCATGGGAACAACACACGATGATGGACGAACGCCGCCGCGCGTTCTACGAGTACCACGCGGCGATGCTCGAGCCCTGGGACGGGCCGGCCTCGATGGTGTTCACCGACGGCCGCCAGATCGGCGCCACGCTCGACCGCAACGGCCTGCGCCCGGCGCGCTACATCGTGACCGACGACGACCTGGTGGTCATGGCCTCCGAATGCGGTGTGCTGCCCATCCCCGAAAGCAAGATCGTCAAGAAGTGGCGCCTGCAACCGGGCAAGATGTTCCTGATCGACCTGGACCAGGGCCGCATCGTCGACGACGAGGAACTGAAACACCAGTTCGCCTCTGCCAAGCCCTACCGGCAATGGACAGACGCCGTGCGCATCAAGCTCCGAGACGTTGCGCCGCTGGCCGAGGCGGCAAACTTCAGCGAGTCGCTGCTCGATCGGCAGCAGGCGTTCGGCTACACCCAGGAAGACATCAAGTTTCTGCTCAGCCCGATGGCAGTGGGCGGCGAGGAGGCTGTGGGTTCGATGGGCAACGACACGCCGCTGGCGGTGCTGTCGGACAAGAACAAGCCGCTCTACAACTACTTCAAGCAACTCTTCGCGCAAGTGACGAACCCGCCGATCGACCCGATCCGGGAGGCCATCGTCATGTCGCTCGTGTCGTTCATCGGCCCGAAGCCAAACCTGCTCGACATCAATGCCGTCAATCCGCCGATGCGCCTGGAGGTGCCGCAGCCGATTCTCGATTTCGAAGACATGGCTCGCCTGCGCGGCATCGAACGCCACACCGCCGCGAAATTCAAGAGTTATGAGCTCGACATCACCTACCCCCTGCTCTGGGGCGACGAAGGCGTCGAGGCCAAGCTCGCGTCGCTGTGCGCGGAAGCCGTCGACGCGATCCGCAGCGGCCACAACATCCTGATCGTCAGCGACCGCCGCATGACGCGCGACCATGTCGCCATTCCCGCGGTGCTTGCCCTGTCTGCCGTTCACCAGCACCTGATCCGCGAAGGCCTGCGCACCACCGCAGGCCTGGTGGTCGAAACCGGCTCGGCGCGCGAAGTGCATCACTTTGCGGTGCTCGCGGGCTACGGTGCCGAAGCGGTCCACCCCTACCTCGCGATGCAGACCCTTGCCGACCTGCAGCGCGAACTTGCGGGCGCGCTGAGCGCCGACAAGGCGATCGCCAACTACGTCAAGGCCATCGGCAAGGGCCTGTCGAAGGTCATGTCGAAGATGGGCGTCTCGACCTACATGTCTTACTGCGGCTCGCAGCTGTTCGAGGCGATCGGTCTCGAATCCGGGTTCGTGCAGAAGTTCTTTCGCGGCACGGCAAGCCAGATCGGCGGCATCGGCGTCTTCGAAGTTGCCGAAGAAGCGATCCGCATGCACGACGCCGCATTCGGCGACGACCCGGTGCTCGGCACCATGCTGGAAGCCGGTGGTGAATATGCATGGCGCGTGCGCGGCGAAGAGCACATGTGGACCCCCGACGCGATTGCCAAGCTGCAGCACAGCGCACGCGCGAACCGCTACGACACCTACAAGGAATACGCGCAGATCGTGAACGACCAGTCGCAGCGCCACATGACGCTGCGCGGCCTGTTCGAGTTCCGAAACGACCCCGCCAAAGCCATTCCAATCGACGAAGTCGAACCGGCGGCAGAGATCGTGAAACGATTTGCGACCGGCGCGATGTCGCTCGGCTCGATCTCCACCGAGGCGCACACGACTCTCGCCGTGGCCATGAATCGCATCGGCGGCAAGAGCAACACGGGCGAAGGCGGCGAAGACCCGGCGCGCTACCGCAACGAGCTCAAAGGCATTGCGATCACTGCCGGCACCCGGCTCAGCGATGTGCTGGGCAGTGGCGTCGTCGCTTCTGACTACGCGCTGCAGCAAGGCGACTCGTTGCGCAGCAAGATCAAGCAGGTGGCCTCGGGGCGCTTCGGCGTTACCACCGAGTACCTGGTCAGCGCCGATCAGATCCAGATCAAGATGGCGCAAGGCGCGAAGCCCGGCGAGGGCGGTCAGCTGCCGGGGAGCAAGGTCAGTGACTACATCGGCATGCTGCGCTATTCGGTGCCGGGCGTGGGCCTGATCTCACCGCCACCGCACCACGACATCTACTCGATCGAAGACCTGGCGCAACTCATCCACGACCTGAAGAACGCGAATTCGCGCGCCAGCATCAGCGTCAAACTCGTGAGTGAAGTCGGCGTGGGCACGGTTGCCGCGGGCGTGGCCAAGGCCAAGGCCGACCATGTCGTGATCGCCGGCCACGACGGTGGCACCGGCGCCTCACCCTGGAGTTCGATCAAGCACGCCGGAACGCCCTGGGAACTGGGCCTGGCCGAAACCCAGCAGACACTGGTGCTGAACCGCTTGCGCGGCCGCATTCGGGTCCAGGCCGACGGCCAGATGAAGACGGGTCGCGACGTTGTGATCGGCGCGCTGCTCGGCGCCGATGAGTTCGGCTTCGCCACCGCGCCTTTGGTCGCACAGGGCTGCATCATGATGCGCAAGTGCCATCTCAACACCTGTCCGGTCGGCGTCGCAACGCAAGACCCGGTGCTGCGTGCCAAGTTCCAGGGCCGGCCGGAGCATGTCGTCAACTTCTTCTTCTTCGTCGCCGAAGAAGCGCGCAGCATCATGGCGCAGCTCGGGATTCGAAAGTTCGACGAGTTGATCGGCCGCGTCGACCTGCTCGACACACGCAAGGGAATCGCCCACTGGAAGGCGAAGGGGCTGGACTTCAGCCGGATCTTCCACCAGCCCACCGCTCCCGCCGATGTGGCGCGGCGCCAGGTTTCAGAGCAGGACCATGGCCTGAGCAAGGCGCTGGACGTGAAGCTGATCGAAAAATGCCGCCCGGCGCTGGAGCGCGGCGAGAAGGCGCAGTTCATCGAGGCCGCGCGCAACGTGAACCGCACCGTGGGCGCGATGCTCTCCGGTGAACTGATCCGCCTGCACCCCCAAGGCCTGCCCGACGACACCATCTTCATCCAGATGGAAGGCTCGGGCGGGCAGAGCTTCGGCGCGTTCCTCGCCAAGGGCATCACGCTGTACATGATTGGCGACGCCAATGACTACACCGGCAAGGGCCTGAGCGGCGGGCGCATCGCGATCCGGCCGAGCATCGACTTCCGCGGCGACTCCACCGCCAACATCATCGTCGGCAACACCGTCTTGTACGGCGCCACCAGCGGCGAAGCGTTTTTCCGTGGCGTTGCCGGCGAGCGTTTCGCGGTGCGCCTGTCCGGCGCAACCGCAGTCGTGGAGGGCACCGGCGACCACGGCTGCGAATACATGACAGGCGGCACCGTCGTCGTGCTCGGCAAGACCGGCCGCAACTTCGCCGCCGGCATGAGCGGCGGCATCGCCTACGTCTACGACGAAGACGGCCAGTTCGCGCGGCGTTGCAATCCAAGCATGGTTGTCCTCGGGCCGGTGGCGAGCAGTGCCGAGCAAGAGCTTTCGCTGGATCGGGCTCTGTGGCACAAAGCGAGCACCGACGAAGCATTGCTGCGCGGGCTGATCGAAGGCCACTACAAATGGACCGGCAGCTTGCGAGCCCGGCACATCCTCGACCATTGGGTCGAGTCGCGCGCCAGGTTCGTCAAGGTGTTCCCCATTGAATACCGGCGCGCACTTGCCGAACTCGCGGCCAGGTCTGTCGGCACGCCCGACCAGGAACAATTGAAGCCGCAACCAGCCGCCAGCTCTGCGAGGCTGCGCAGCGTTGACCAGAACAAAGCAACCGTGCCTGCCAAGTGAGCCGCGACCGCTGACGAACCGACGAGAACAGCATGGGAAAAGTCACCGGGTTCATGGAATATGGCCGCCTCGAAGAAAGCTACGAGCCGATCGCAAAGCGCATCAAGAGCTACGACGAGTTCGTCATCACGCTGAAGGAAGATCAGGCCAGGATCCAGAGCGCGCGCTGCATGGATTGCGGGACGCCGTTTTGCAGCAGCGGCTGCCCGGTCAACAACATCATTCCCGACTTCAACGACCTCGTGTATCGAGGCGACTGGCGCAACGCGATCGAAGTCTTGCACTCCACCAACAATTTCCCGGAGTTCACCGGCCGAATCTGCCCGGCACCGTGCGAAGCCGCGTGCACCTTGAACGTGAATGACGACGCGGTGGGAATCAAGAGCATTGAACACGCGATCATTGACCGCGCCTGGGACGAAGGTTGGGTCCAACCCCGGCCATCGAAACACGCCACCGGCAAACGCATTGCCATCGTCGGTTCGGGACCGGCCGGCCTGGCCGCGGCACAACAACTCGCGCGCGCCGGCCACGCCGTGACGGTGTACGAAAAGAACAGCGCCATCGGCGGACTGCTGCGCTACGGCATCCCCGATTTCAAGCTGGCCAAATCGCACATCGATCGGCGCGTCGAGCAGATGCAGGCCGAGGGCGTGCAGTTCCGCACCGGTGTCCTGGTCGGCGAGTTGCCGGCCGCCAGCAAAGTCACGAACATGGCCACGCAAAGCATCACTCCGGCCGATTTGAAGGAGCAGTTCGACGCCGTGCTGCTGTGCGGCGGCGCTGAACAGTCGCGTGACTTGCCGGTTCCGGGGCGGCATCTGGGCGGGGTTCACTTCGCGATGGAGTTCCTGCCGCAACAGAACCTCGTCAATTCCGGCGCCAAGCTTGCGAGTCAACTGCGCGCCGATGGCAAACACGTGATCGTGATCGGCGGCGGCGACACCGGCAGCGATTGCGTGGGAACGAGCAACCGCCA
>Ga0315276_10000251_pt1 | contig 45148 bp, 72 predicted proteins | sample YL17G05_0_MG_FD_204542 | JGI IMG/M metagenome (GOLD analysis project Ga0315276, IMG submission 204542) | Sediment microbial communities from Yellowstone Lake, YNP, Wyoming, USA - YL17G05_0 | ecosystem: Environmental > Aquatic > Freshwater > Lake > Sediment | place: USA: Wyoming | collected...
CGAAAGCGCGACAAGAGCGAGCGTCCGCAGGCCGCGAGCGTCACGTGGTCGAGCTGACGGGACGTAGCAAGGCGGCTGGGCGTAGAGGCGGCATTCGAAACTCCGACCGCTCACGCGAGTACACGTGCGCGTGCGGGCACACCGGCTGGTCTCGGCATGTCGATCTCGAATACCGCGCGAAGGCGCGCGACAAGAAGCACGATGACAACCCGTAGTATTGTCGACGATCGCACGCTCACCGCCGCGCGCGCGGTCCGGGCCAAACTGCTCGCGCGTTCGACCGTCGAACGAAACCTTGCCGGCTATTGCGGGCTCGCCTCGATGCTGATCGCTGACGCGCTTGGCGACGTCGACGTCGACGTCTTCCGGTTCGGCTTCTTCATGCGGCGCGAGACATTTCTCGGCAAGCGCGGTCGGTATCCGAACTCTCACGCGTGGTGCCAGGTAGGCGCTACGATCATCGACGTGACCGCGACGCAATTCGGAGGGTTCCCTGCGATTCATGTCGTTGAGGCAACGGACACCGATCGCTACGTCGAATGCGCCAACGGCATTCAAGCCGTGGACGAGATCATGGCCGCTTGGTGGTGCGACAAGGAACCGGAGTACCGGAAGATCTACCGGAGACTGCGGGCGATGGACGATGAAGGACGATTCCGACGAGTTGCGTGAGGCTCGAAGGGCCTTGCACCGCGTGGGCATCACGCCTCCGTGAGCTGGTCACGCCGCGCTCGCGCAACCGAGGGCTGATCGCCGTTTCATCGTCACAGCGCTCACTTTTCGAGCGACCGCGCCCGTCCGTCACAGCGCCTCGACCGGCGCTTTTCCAATCTCAAGGCGGGTAGCCTCGGCGGCGAGCTTTGCGTCGCCGCGCCGATCGTAGATCTCGGAAGACTCGACGACGATCAAGGTGTTGCGTTGAACGAGCCGCCACCGCCAGCCGCCGTCCTCGCTCTTGAGCACCTCAAACTTCCACATGCCTGATCCTATTGACGCGCGGCGACCAACGCGAGAAATCGGCCGTTGGCACGTTCCCTGTAGTCAGGTCCCAGGCGCGCGCGATCGCAAGACTGTCGCTGTGCGCTTCAGGAGGAACTTCGTGAGATTCGCGAAACGATCAGGTCAACACACCGCTGCGATCCACGCGGAAGTGCGCGCGGACAGCACGCGCTGGAAGTCGCTGCCATTCGTCGGGTTTCAGCAGTGCGGCGAACCGCACGATCCCAACGACGTTATCGAGCTGCGCAACTGCACCTGTGGCAGCACGCTGGGCCGCAGATCGCGAGAGAAGGCAGAGAAGTAGCTGTCGACGCGCTGGTGCGGCACCCTGTCGAAAGCATGCTGATCTATCTACGGCACGGCGACGATCGAGGCGAGGACGCCTACCGGCACGATCGCCGACTGAATGACCGTGGGCGAAAGCAGGCCGGCAAGAAGGCCGGCCAGTTGATCCGCAAGCATGGTCATCCCGACACCGTGTTCGTGTCGCCGTTTCGGCGAACGATCGAGACCGTGAACTGCATGACCGCCCGGTTCGAGCGGCTTGTCGCCGTGCACTGCGACGCCCGGATCGCGCAGCTGCTCACGGAAAAGCACCTGCGCGACCTCAGCGTCGCCCCCGACACCCTCGACGCCATCCACACGGAGGAGAATCGAAAGCTGTTTCAGCGCCGCGTGAAGGACCACGTACGCGACGTTCGAGCGCGTGCAGCGAGGGGCGCCGTGATCTGGTGCATCACGCATCAAGTTGTCATCGAGGAAGTGGCCCGACGCTTCGAGGTGAAGATCTCCGGCGACCTGGACTTCCTAGACCACGTCATCATGCTCAAATAGGCTTCTCGGCGCTGCTAGTTATCCGGCTTCGCGGCAGGTGCCAGGTGCCAGGCCGGATCAGTCCAGGACAACTCACCTGTCGACCATGACGTAGTTATGGCTCCCACTTTCGGGCCGCGATAACATAGAGCCATGAACGAACGCGGCCACTACGGCCACTACGGCCATCCCAGGATCGGCGCGGATCCTTTCACAGCCGCAAAAGACTTCTTAACGTCTACGGCATCAGCAATTGCGTCGGCACCTGCCAAGAAGGCTGCCGATAAAGAGGCTGCTGAGAAAGCTGCCGTCGAGAAAGCCAAAAAGAGCGCGCTCGCACACTTGGAAGGCTATCGATACGGATCGCGAGTGCGCGCCCCAGGCAAGCTTGCTTTCTGGGGTGAAGCCCACCTGGATGGTGGCCGCATCCCTCTTCAGAAGGAGAGCGCTGATCCTGCGGAGATGGAGCATTGGTTGCTTTCGAACAGCGGCGCTGACTGTATCTGGGCTGGGTACTTCGACGTGAAAAACGGCCGTCTCATACGTGAAGCGATCCGAAGCAAGATCATCGGGACACGGCCCGCGTTGGAACCTTCACCACCAATACCTCCGTCGCTGCCCGCGAGCATGTTGCCAACGAGTCCGCCGCCTCTGCCTCCGGAAGAGGCGAAGTCCTCGACGGGTCTCTACGTCGCCATCGGCGCGCTGGCCGTTTTGGGTGTCGGCGGCGCGCTGTACTTGGCATCGCGCAGCTCCAAAGCGCACGCGTACTGATCTGTCTCGCGAGAGCTGCGCCCGTCGAGCGGATCGGCCAGAACTCAGATAGGCGCCGAAAACTGTCCGAGTCGAGAACGAACCGGGTACCGTTAGCCGCGAACGCCATGCACTCTCTCCAACCTGCCTACGTCGGAACAGTGCTGCCAGTGACCGACGACATCGAGTTCTGGAGCCGGCAGCTCGCCGAGCACGCGCTCTTCATGCAGCTCGGCCTCGACGACCCGAAGCTGAAGCAGCGCTGTGCCCAGCTCCATCAAGCCTGGGAGCACTTCCGTCATGGACCGCGGCAGATTCCGACGGCCATTACGCTCGTGCACCATCTACGGGATCTCCAGTTGGAGGTCCATGCCCGCCTCGGACGCGGAGAGTGGCTGGGCTGGATCTGGCCCCTGTTCGTCGACCACATCCGACGCGAGGGCGACTACTTCCTCGGTGCGCTCCAGGGAGCGAAGCTCGATCCCGTCGCCGAGGCCCAGATGTGGCTGACGTTCATGGCCGATCATGCTGCGTTCGCGGCGCACTTACTCGACCCGACTGAAACAGCGCGTATTCGTGAAGCACTTACGCTTCTCGATAAGTTTGGAGAGCTTTGGCACGGATGCGGCACTGCGGTTAACGATCAACTGTTGTCGCTAACGCTGCGCAGCGGCACGGACCTCGACAGCTATCTCAAGGGGCTCGGGATCGGAACCCCGAATGGGGCGCGATCGATTATTCATCCAGTTCTTGCCGAGCATGTCGTTCGCGAGGGTCAGCGTTTTTTGAAGGCAATGTCCGCGCTACAACAGCAGGCTTCAGCTCTTAGCCCGCAATAGACGCTTTTGTCGACGCGCCTCAGCGCGCTTCGCATGTATCCGCGCCACATGCTCGCGGAGCACTTCTTCGCGATGCGTCGGGCAGTATTTGCCGCTGTAGATCTTGTTTTTAAGCGGCACGTCGCAACGAAGGCACCGCAAAACAGGACGGTTTGGGAATCTGTTTTCGCTGCTACGCTCCCGATGCTCGAAACAGTAGCGCGCCGAAGATCGCCGATCGCAAATCAAAGCCGAGCACACCTTACAGCGTCCAGGTTTCCACGGGTCATCAGGAACTTTGTAGGCGAAGCTAGCAACCACGTGAGGTCTGACAAGATTCGCGAACTTAACAGCCTCACGATGGAACATCGTGAGAATCGGCTGCCCCCGCCAGTGGCTGATGGTGCATTTGATGGCGAGATGTATACGAAACTGATCTCGGAGCCACGCGACGTCTTCCTCGGGAAACCCGTTGGTATGCAGCTTGATGGTTAAACAATTCTTGCGTGTTGAAGCACTGCCATCGCCCATGTGCCAGAGGGCAAGAGCTACGGGATTCGTGACGTCAAAATCGCGGGGGATTCGCTTCTTATTTTCAGTCGTGTACCACCGACGGCGTTCATCAAGCAGCTCTCGATAAGATCTGGTCGCAAGCTTTACAGAGGGTTTTGCTCTCAGCAGTGCGCCTGCGTGTTTGCCGCGACGCACCCACCTTTTTCCTGCCGGAACATCCTTGATCGCTGCTGGCAGGCCGTGGCTGCCAAGAAGCCTCCTTACCCAGACGACCCAATCGCGGTGAGCCGCAGTTGATGAAAGGGACAAATAGGAGGACAGACCGCTTGCTGTCCTTGGATACGAGCCGTCGCCGATGACGACGCCGTCCAAAAGGACGCGCAGGCCACCGTCGATCTCACAGTGGTTGGCGGGTCGGCCAGTAGACGGTCTCACCAATACAACGATAGCCGAAAGGCTGTGCGCTGTCACGAACACGCGACATTAGCCGCACAGGTGCTTGATCCAGCGGCGGTGCTTCAGAAGTCAGTGTGACGGCGGCGCGTGTTCGATCCATTGCACTCATCACGGTAAGCTAACGCCATGGCACGACAGTCGACCAAGAAACGAAGCCACCAGCTGGATCGCGACATCGCGCGTGTGCTGGCCAGCCGAACGAAACGCGGCTACCACGCGACGATTCGCGAGTGCGCGACGTGGGCCCCTGAAGCCACCGTCGAGCCGCTCACCGAAGCGAAGCGGCAGTCCGCGAACGAGTTCGAGCGCTGCTATCTGATCAACCTGATGGCGAAGGCCGGAACGGTCTCAGAGGCCGCGCGAGCCGCCAAGCTCGACCGTTCCAACTTCAAGAAGCTCCTGCATCGTCACGGTCTGCGCGTCTCCAAAGAAAAAGACCTGTAAACGATCGCAGGACCGCGACGGAGATCTCACTTCCACGGCCAGGATCTCAAACGCTAGAGCAGCGCTTCATGCGTGCCGGCGCCACGTGAGAGGATCGCGGCGTGAACCCGCACATCTTTCGTGAGTACGACATTCGCGGAAACGCCGAGCGCGATCTGCCCGACGATCTCGTTCGTGCCATCGGGCAGGCGATCGTGCCATCGGGCAGGCGATTGCGGAGACGGCGTACGGGAAACCTGGCGGCTCGATCGTCGTTGGCCGTGACTGCCGGCTGCACTCACCACGCCTTCATGCAGCGCTCATCGACGGTCTCCGCATTCTCGCGAACGTCACGGACATCGGCATCGTCCCGACGCCTGTCGCGTACTTCGCCCAGCAGCACCTGAAGTCGGCAGCAACCGTGATGATCACCGGCAGCCACAATCCGGCCGAGGACAACGGCTTCAAGATCATGGTGGGCGCCAAAGCGCTGCACGGCCAAGCGCTCACAGATCTCGGCAAACGCGCCGACGACATCACGCGACTCGGATTTGTCGCTTCGCGCGTCGGCGAACACTCCGTCGTCGACGTCACGGATGACTACATCAGCCGCGCGCTCAGCGAACTGCGTTTCGGATCGCGAAGGCCAAAGGTCGTCGTCGATGCGGGCAACGGTGCCGGCGGTCCGACGGCCGTGGCGCTCTACAACGAGCTGGGCTTGGAGGTCATACCGCTGTACTGCACATTCGACGGAAACTTTCCGCACCATCATCCTGACCCGACACAACCCGAGAACCTTCGATTTCTGATCGAAGCCGTACGAGTCACGGGCGCAGAGATCGGTATCGCGCTCGACGGTGATGCGGATCGCATCGGTGCTGTGGATGCCACCGGTCGTATTCTCTGGGGCGATCAACTCATGGTGCTGCTCGGACGTGCGGTTCGTGAAGAAGTTCCTGACGCGAAGTTCGTCGGGGAGGTGAAGTGCAGCCAGGCGATGTATGACGCGCTGCCGAGCTGCGAGATGTGGAAAGTCGGTCACTCGCTGATCAAAGAACGGATGCAACAGATCGGCGCGCAGCTCGGCGGTGAAATGTCGGGGCATCTCTTCTTTGCGCATCGGTGGCTCGGCTTCGACGATGGAATCTATGCAGGCGCCCGCCTCTTGGAGCTGTTGTCGAAGTCCGACCGCACCCTCGCTGATTACGCGGCGGAGCTTCCGGTAGTCGCCAACACACCGGAGATCCGCATCGAATGCCCGGACGATGTGAAGTTCGACGTGGTCGCAAAGGTCACCGAGAGCCTTCGTCACGATCCGTCGGTGAAAGACGTTGTCACGATCGACGGGGTTCGAGCGAAGTTCGCCGATGGCTGGGGTCTCGTGCGCGCTTCGAACACGCAAGCCGCGCTGGTCATGCGCTGCGAGGCGATCGATCCCGTCAGCCTTGCTGCAATTCAACAGACGCTAGAGCAGCATTTGGCTGCTGCGCGAAATGCTCTTTGATTCGCTCGACTCCGTCGAACAGCGACGAGAAACATGTCTCGAACACGTCTTTTTCGGGTCCGCAAGTTTTCGTCAAAGCAGTCGTGGAACCCATCAGAACTGCGCCTCGTAAAAAAATCTCAGCCAAAAATTCGACCTCTCGGAACGCGGTCCATAGACTGGTCCCATGTCGTGCAAATGCAAATCCTCCAAGCATGTGAAGACCGCCTGTGTCGACAAGTGTCGTCGCCGTTGCCCCAAGATCCGCCGCTGCAAGTTCAAAGCAGCGAAGTGGACCTGTCCGTGGAGCATCTGCGCGGGCGCCAACGTCCTGACCTGCTGCCGCTGATCGTCGCAGGCACGCTTGTCACCCGACATGGGGGCCTGCCACGACACCACGCGCGCAGTTTCGCGCGCGTAGGCTCGGTGCCATGTCGGTCAAAGACGAGCGCGTCAACGCGAGCTGCTGCTGCGGTCATGACGTAGTTGCCTTCCTTGGCGACCACGCGACTGCGCTTCTCGGCTAAACGCCCGCGGCGTGATCATCACGCCGTCGGGCTATTCGTCGTTGAGATAAAAGCCGACGGCGTTTGGTCTCTTCGCGCAACCCACCGATCCGCACGAGCTGCGGAGCGGCACGCGTGGGATCTACTCACACGCGAAGCCGATGCGGTACGGATCCGTCAGGGTCATCGTATCGTTGCCGAAGGTGCGCGGACTGCCATCGCGCGTCCGTAAGCTGCGACGGGCAACGGACGAAGGCTGCCCGAAGTTCGAGCCCCCCGACCAGCTGCGGCTCCCTTTGACAAAAATTCGCGCGACTCCGAGACCAGGTGTAGCGTGAACGCATGGCTGACTTTTACTCCGCTTTCTCCTGCAACTCCTGCTGCGCTGCCGCGGACTTCTACGGCGCGAAGCTCATCCTCTGCTGCGAGAACAAGCAGTCGTGCTGCATCATGGGGCGCAGCCGTCGCCGCTGCTGCAAGAAGAAGCACCGCAGGTAACAACCGCAGACACCCGGCCGCCATGGTAGGATAGGCCCTATGGGTCGTGGCGAATACAGGACGTCGTACACCAACGGACGTGGATGCTACGGCTCACCATGGAGCCCGCCACCGATCGTCGCGCGAGAACTCTCCGATGAAGAAGTCCGCAAGGCGACCGAAGCGGGCAACCGTGCGGCGCAACCGCTCATCGACGCGCACAACCAGATGATGCGGGGCTGGCCGGCGAGCAAGCCCCTAACGCGCGATCAGATGACGACGATCATGACCGAGGCGCTGAAGGTCGCCAGAGAGACCGAGAAGCAGCTCGTCACCATGATCGACAAGGTGCCCAAGCACTGGGAGACCATGCTGCGCCGTGACGGCGGTCTCAAGCATCTGCGCCAGGGCATCGACGAAGCCCCAAAATTCCAGGGGCTCGTCGACAAGGTTACCTCACCGACGGTCATCCCCGACTTTCGGCTGTGGATCGATCACCTATTCGGCCGTAGCGAGAGCGCCGTCATCGCGATGGGCGCTGCCGGTGACATCCTGCCAGACTGGCTGCGCATGCGAGCTATCCTCTCGCGTATTCACGGCGGTGCGGTCGCCGCGATCAACGGCATCCTCGCGCTCGGGGAAGCAGCCGTGAAAGTGGTGACAGGCTTGCCGAGCTTCGTGAAAATTGCTGGCATTGCCGTGCTCGGTCTCGGCGGGGTATGGGCTGTGTCGAAGCTGGCGACCACGAAGCGCCGAAGCGGACGGGCGCTCGCGGAGAGTCGCTGATGCCGAATGAGTGCGCGGTCGCGAAGTACCTCGAAGTGCTGTCGCACGAACTCGTTCGCTATGACATGCAGACGAGCGCGCGTGAAGCCAAGCGCGGTCGCGTGAACATCTACCGCCTGGGACATCTCATGGGAGCCCTTGGGCGCGTTCGTGATGCGGTGGGCAACCGAACGTCAGATAGCGAGGCCGACAAGGCCGGGTTTCGCATGGCCATGTACCAGAACTTCGAGCGCGACTTTCAGCCCGTGAAGAAAGTCGTCAAGCAGCTCGAAGCCGGTACATGTAAGATCAAGTGACTAAGGGGTAGATCATGGCTAGCCAACAAGAGGTAGCGCGCGAAGCGAACGCGCGGTTCTGGATCACGTCGATGTACAAGCCGGGCGTTGCGCTCAGCAAGAACGATTCCGCGGACAGGGTCATGGCAGGACGCTGGCTCACCATCTACCGCGACCTGCAACGGCAGAATGCCGCCGGCACGCTGTCGCTCCTCCACAAGCACCCGCAACTCGCCGCTCGCCTCGCCGACGCCATCAGGGAGTACCAGATCGAGAGCAGGACGAACCCGAACGATTGGCGCCACCGCGAAGCGATGCTTGCGAAAAACCAGGCGCTCGATGAAGCCGGACTCTGGCACACGATGCTGACCAGCCCGTCGCACGAGCGGATCGCCGGCTACATCGACGGTCCGCCCTATACAGAACGTCCCAGTATCCGAGCAGCGGAGCGCCAGAAGGAGATGTACTAGCTCTTGTCGATCGCCTGCGGAGACTTCCATGTCCCAGAAGAAGACATCCGCCCAACTCGACGAGGAGATTACGGAGGCGCTGGAGCGCCGGAAGTCTCCGCTTCGAGTCGTCTGCCGTACGCTCGCGTTCGGCATCAAGCAGTGCGACTGGAAGGTCGTCGGCGCGTTTCGCGGCGCCGAGTTCACGGCGAGGAGGTATCGCGAGACCGCGATCATTCACCAATCGACGAGGAAGCCTGGAACGTGGCAGGTGAGCTTCTTCGATGATATGGGTGCAGTACGTGACTCGCAGCATTCCACCGTCGAGGACGCGCTCAAGCAAGTGCCTCCCAAACTCTGGAAGCTGAAGGCGTTGCCGTGAAAACAAGAGGAGACCGCGCATGTGGCCGATCGTTGGACCTTTAGTGCTCGGCTCCTTGATCGTCGGCGCGGCAGGTCGCAGGAGCCCCCGATCGACGCCTGGCTACGGTCCCCCAACACGAACGCCCCGTGTTCCCCTTACCGGCGTTCAATCGCTGTGCATGACCAAAGGCGCCATCCTGGCCGGTGGGCGTATTGATGCACCGACGTTTCGTGCGGTCGCCGTCGGAACGGCGGGACAGGCGGCTGCCCTCGTCTTCGCGTACGACGGCGGTTCCCGCGGCACACGCGCGCTTGGCTCAGGCCAAATCCGTCGACAGCTCGGGCTCAAGCTCAGGGCGGAAAACGGCTGCAACCTCGTCTACGTGATGTGGCGGCTCGATCCGAGCCCGCAGATCGAGGTCTCGGTCAAGATCAACCCCGGCGCACGCACGCACGCGGAGTGCGCCACGCGCGGGTACAGCAAGATCACGCCAGACTTCCGCGGACCACTTCCGGCACTCAATCCGGGCGAACAGCACTGGATGCATGCCGAGATCGTGGGCGACGAGATGGTCGTCTGGGCCGACGGGCAGATCGCGTGGCAAGGCAGACTGCCCGCGCAGGCGCCTACGATGAGTGGGCCGTCCGGCATCCGATCGGACAACGTCGGCTACCGAATCATCGGCTTCTACGCACCGGCCGGCACCAGCGGTGCTGCGATTCCCCGCTGCGTGATCGACGGCGAGGACTGATCGTTCGCGAGCCCGTATCTGGATGTACCATCGCCTCACTCACCCCAACGGAAAGTTCCCATGTCCCAAACAACAGACAAGCTCGGCGCGCTCAGCTCGATCTTTACTGCGCTCGGCCTTTTCGCCGCGCTCTTTCAAAACTACACGCTGAGAAAAGAAAATGATCAGCTGAAGCATCAGCTGAACGCTCTGGGGCCGCCGACATCAGGACCTGGCGCGCAGCGCGTGAATACGCGTGGAAGTTACGGCTGACCAGATCAACGCAACGCCCCGCGTTTCGCCATGAAACCCGACAACGAACTTGTTCGCGAGATCAACGAGGTCCTCGCGCGTCGCGACCGCATTCAACGGCTGTGGCAGCGCGTCACGCGACTCCTCGCAAAATGGCAGCCGCGCGTGGGCGTCCACGTCCAGAGCTGGCAAATCAAGCCCGCGAAGGGCTACTGGGCGACGATGGACGAGAACAAGAGCGAGATCTGGTTCGACGAGGACCTCGCTGACATGCCCCGCAGCTTCGTGGAGGTCATCGTGGTGCACGAGCTGGTGCACTACCGGACCAACGGGCACGACCCCGCCTTCTTCGAGCTGATGGACAGTCTTCTCCCGGGCTGGCGGGAGGTGCACGCCCAGTACGACCAGGTTCCAACGCTCTACAGCCACGGGATCCGCCGTCGAGGTGCCCGTAGCGGCTGAGAACTGGGCCTGGCAGCAAACGCCGTTGTAGGATAGCCGAAGCATGCTGTCGGCCAAAGACATTCGCGAGTTCCACGGCTTCCTCCGCAACGCCACCGATCGCCAGGTCCAAGGCATCTACGACAAGGAGAAGGGCGCCGGCCGCGATGACTACGCCGAGCTGGCCGTCGCAGAAGCCGAGCGTCGCGGCATCGATCTCGACACCCGTGCGCGCTACGGCGCCACGAAGAAAAAGAGCGGCGCTCAACTCGATCGCGAGATCAACGCAGCGCTCAACGGCGGCGGCAGCGGCAGCGTCAAGCTCGCCTATGACGATCCCGACATCGAGCGGATGTTCAAGAAGCGCGGCGATCACGACAAGAACGTGACCGCGATCCTCGGAGACGCTGCGTACACGAAGCGCTTCAAGATGCCGAAGTGGAACATCAAGCCGACGATGCTCCAGACGCCGGACGTCGCGATTCGGCACTGGAGTGAGCTTGGGATTCCACGCAGCAAGGGGGCCCACGCGCAGCGTGCAGACGCCTTCCGCGATCTGAAACGACGTTTCGAAGCAGAGCACCAACGACTTCTCGGGGAAGGAAGCCGCGCCTACGGCAAGGAGGGGGCCCTGATCTCGGGCGGCTTCCGTGAAAACTGGCCGGCGCCGCTCAAAGAGCGCATTCGCTTCGTGGCTCAAGGATCCACGATTCTCGGAGATGCCGTGCAGCTGCATGAAGCGCTCAGCAAGACGCGGTCACCCGTGTTTCAGTGGTGATCCATGTCCCCATCCTATTCCTCGCTCGCGCGTAGAGTTCCCGGGGTTCGTGATCCGAAGCTGATCAAGAATCGCAAGCCGTGGGGGCTCATGCTTCACACCACGGGCGGCGGTGTCACCTCGAAGGCGCGCAAGGAAGGCAAAACGCCGCTCGACGTCGCGCTTGAGATCTACATCAAGTCGCAGAACGGCTCGAACGGGTACCCCTGGGGAGGCCCCAACTACGTGATCGATCTCGACGGATCGATTCACCAGATCGCACCAGACGAAGCTCAAACCGAGCACGGTGGCGGCGGCAATCGCGAGGCGTATCGATCAGGCTCGTGGACAAGCCGCGTATCACCCGAGACCGTCAGGCAGTGGCGCAGGCAGTGGCCGGGGACAGAGCACCCCTACAAGCTGTTCCCGTCCTACTCTCCGAACACCGACTTCATCGGGGTCGAAATGATTCCGATCGGCGACGGCTTCGGCGGGCCCCCGATGGCACCAGGGCTGCGGTTTTCGAAAAAGCAGCACGACGCCGCCATCGCCATCGGGCGCGACCTCGCAAACCGTTTTGGCTGGCCCGCTGACTGGGCAAGCACACGGCTTGTAGGTCACGAGGATGTGGACCCCATCGAGCGTTACGACACCAAAGGCGGTTGGGATCCTGGATGGCTGCGCGAGGCGCCTTATTTTGACTTCGGCTATGTGCGCCGCTCGCTCGGAGGTCGCGAGAGAGGGATCGCGAGCGGGCCCGAGAGAGGGATCGCGAGCGGGCCCGAGAGAGGGGTCGCGAGTGGCCCCGAGAGAGGGGTCGCGAGCAGACGCGGTGGCGTATCGCTGCCGCTGGTGATCGGCGTCGGCGCTGGACTTCTGGCCCTCGGCATCTTTGCGGTGACGGCCGGCAGCGATGAAGCGATCTGATAGGATCAGCCACGACGTGTCGAAGGCGACCAAGAACGTGCGCTCGAAGAAACGCTCAAGCGCGCAGCTCGATCGGGACATCGCTGAGGTCCTCACCCGATCGCGTGCGCACGCAACGGCAACGAAGCGTGACGAGGCGCTCTGGTCCGAAGTCGGCCTCGAAAATGCGCCCGAGCGTGAGAAGGCCGCCTTCTGGCGCGAGCAGCTCCTCAACGACGTCGACGATATCGACGCCGGGGGCGTCTCGTCCACGCTTCGTCCCGTGTTGGCCGACGTTACGGAAGTCTTGGATCCAAAGGTCATGCGAGCGCTCAAGAGCGGCCAGGTAAAAGCTCTTGCGCCGAGGGACTTACGTGACGCCGTAAGAGAGATCCGCGAGCAGATCCTGAACGCATCCATCGGGCAGATCGTTCAGTACGCGGACGCGCACTACCGCAGCGTCTAGGACGAAAGTGACGACCACGACGAGGTGTCTTCCTCGTCGGAGAACGGCGAAGCGTCGATCTCACGGACACCGCGTTCGAGCCGACGGAACATCTGTTTCGCGCGCAAGCGATTCTCACGAGACAGATGCCGGCGGATGTAGCGCAAGTACGGCCGTCGCTTTCCACCGTACCAGTGCTCGGTATCGATGAACGCGAGCTTCCCTTCCGTCGTGAACGCGATGTTGTCGATGATCGAGTCGAGCCCGCGAAAGTGAAACAGCACGAAGCACAGCTCGCGAAGCCGCTCGTCATCGATTACGCGATACTGCTTTCCGATCTGGTTTACGCCGATCAAGTCCAAGTGCTCGACGACGAGCACGTGCTCGCACTTGCCGTGATCCAGCGGCAGATCGATGACCCACTTCCTGGGCACAGCCACGTGCTTCAGATCGTGCTTGGCGATGAGCGCGCGAAGCCGATCGGCGCCCTCGACGCGCGCGTCGTAGTTCTTGCACTGATTCACCGTGGCCGCGCCGCTGTACTTCTTGAACAACAAGCCCGGAGCCGTCGCGTGACGCGCCACCATGATCCGCGTCTCGTCGTGACGGTCAAAGACCGTAAAGCCTGCGGCGGTCCAGTCCCGCCGCGAATCGAACATCGAGGGCGATCGGAAAAGCCCGACAAACGCGATCGCCGGATCGATCGACGGATCGAACGGCACGCTTACCGCCTACGAGCTGGAGCTGCTCGACGAGTCGCTGCCGCTCGACGAGCCCGAGTCCGAGTCGGATCCGCTGGAAGAGCCACTCGACGAGTCCGAGTCCGATCCCGAGTCGGAGTCGGAGTCCGAGTCGGATCCGCTGGAGGAGCTGCTGGAAGAGCTGCTCGACGAGCCAGACTCGCTGGAAGAGCTGCTCGACGAGCCAGACCCGCTAGAAGAGCTGCTCGACGAGCCAGAGCTGCTCGACGAGCCGGTGTCCTCCTCGAAGGAGAAATCGTTGTCATGGTGATGATGGCGGGCCATTGACGCATCGTAGAGAAAGCCCGCAGAAGATACGAATTTTTAGCCGTTTGCCTCGCATTCGTCACCGCTCGTTTGACCTTCCCGACACGAAAATCCTCAAGCAGCCGTGAGAGATCGCTCATGTACGAAACCAGCGGGGCCCTGCACACTTTCCGTGCGACTGCGGCACTTCCGCGCATGACGCGGGTCGGCGGCGACCCTATCCTGCTCACGACGAACAAAGGAGCCCCCGATGGCGCAACTGGCAGTGGACTACGCGAACACCGACACGATTAACAAGCCCGGCGTGGCTGGCTTCACGCAGGCAAAGAATGCCGGTGCACGTCTCATCATTCCGCGAGCCGTGTTCGGACGCCCCGAGTACGGACAAGCGCCTGTCTACCTGGATGCGTACTGGGCGCGTGACAAGGAAGACATCGTCGCGGCTGGTCTCAACCGATCGGCGTACATGTTCTCGTGCGTTCCGACGAAGGCGCGACCGGATGCCCCGAGCCCCGACGTTCAGGTCGCGGCGTTCTACGGCTACGTCCAGCTCGAAAAGCCCGCCATCAACAAGAAGCCGCACGACATGGTGCCCTTCTTCGACGTCGAGATGGCGTCCGACGTGCTCAGCCCAGACGCGTACTACGACTGGATCCTCAAGACAGCGCGAGCACTGAGAGTCGCGTTCGGCGCGTGGCCTGGCCTCTACACGAGCGCGCGTGTGTGGACCGAGGTGCTCAAGGATCACGCGGCCGGGCCCCTCATCAACTGCCCGCTGTGGATCGCCAAGCCCTGGCCATGGGCGACAAACACGCCCGTGCATCTCGACGGCGCGCCCGGCTACAACCCGACGACGATTCCCCAGTTTGGTGACGAGACGAACTGGATGACCTATCAATTTCAGGGCGATGGTCTCGGCATGCCCGGCTTCACGCCAGGCGCGGTGGATCTGAGTCGCGTCAACATCGTCAAGCGCGGTGCCAAGGGAACGATCGTCAAATGGATCCAAGCGCGCGCCGGCAATCTGACCGTCGACGGCGACTTCGGTCCGCTGACCGAAACACGGATCAAGCAACTTCAGACCGCCTACGCGCTCGCGTCCGACGGCATCGTCGGTGTCGACACGTGGACGCTGCTGACGTGGCTCAATCCCGCGCCGCTCTAGGTCGCGACGGACAAGACGCGCCAGAAGTCCCACAACTTTACGGCCATCTGCGGCGTGGTAGAATCACGGCGATGCGCGGCCACTACGGCAATCACTACGGTAGGACGTCGGTCGGAGCGGATCCACTCACGCTCGGCGTAGGTGCCATCGGCACGATCGCACTGGCGTTCATTCTGCTCGGTCCCTTCATCGGAACCGCGGCTACGGTCGCCATCTTGCGAGGAGATCCGTCGCAAGACGACCGATCAAAGCGCGGTCTATCCGCACCCCCAAAGCGAAAATCAATTTCTTCGCCGTCGCTGCCAGAGCCAGCCGCCGAACCGTAGGAAGTTTTTCACGCGGGCGTCAGCGCGTCGTACCTCGACGCGGGGGCAGTTCGACGGGCAAGGCGTGAACGGCGATGAGGAGAAGACCGAGGACGGTTGCCGTGCCTGCGAGGCGCTCGGAAGGGTCACGCTCACCGCGAGACGCTCCGCGCACCGCTTGGTTGATTGCAGGTCCTAGCGTCACGCTGTCATTGTCACGTGCACCGGTACCAAGCACAACGCCGATCGGCTAGGGCACGTCGATGACGTTCACGCGACTAAGAAAGACCGGCGTTTTCTCTCCGACCCACGCGTCTTCTGTGTTGTAGGCGAAAAATTCTTCGGCTTCTTCTTCGGCCATACCGTCGCGGGTCATGAGCACCGCGATGCACTTTTCGCGGTCGTAGCAAGCAACCGGCTCACGGAGCTTACCGGCCACAACGCCGACGAAGGCATCCTCGAAACCATCCGCGAGAAGAAATTCCTCGTCCGGGTACGTCTCGGTGAGCCAGGTTCGAATAGTGGTGCGTGTCATCTCTTCTCTCATCGGCGCGGACTTCGTTTGCTCGTGCGCTCCGCAGCTTTGCGCTCCGCCGCACCTTCCTTCAAGGCCTCCGCGACATCATCGAGCGTGAGCATGGAGCTGTTGAACCCGCACGTGTTGCACGTTGCTGCGAGGGGACCGATCGGGATCATGGTGCCGCACGTCGGGCAGGTCATCAGCGGCACAGCGTCAAGCAACTTCCTGAAGATCGTAGATGGTCAGCTTCTGCGCCCACGAAGCGCGTTGATGCGGCGGCAAGACTTCACCCGCCATCGGCGCGCGTCGCGTTGACTCGTGCGCGTTGTGTGCGTCAAGGCGCGGGGGCTGACCGCAGTCGAGGACGAGGTTGTAAAGCAGCTCTCCGATCTGGTCGTGCGAGAGCGCCTGCACATGCGGCACGAGAGCGTCGGTAGCAGCATCGATGATCGCGCGTTGTCTGTCGTTCATCGGCGCAGTCTAGTGGACGGGTCTGACGCTCAACGTTTGTCAAGTTTTGATCCAGCGCAGCAACGCATCCTCCCGCGATAACCGCGCTGACGGATCAGCGACGCGGATTCGTCGGCAAGTCGGGTACTGCGACGGCACGTTGAGCGGAGTTGCGCCGTAGCCGTGTCGGCGGTTCGGTTGCTTTGGTCCACCAGTTCTGGTGCCAGTTGAGCGTGCGCGCGGGCTTCGCTGGGCGATGCGCATCGAGAGCCGCCACCGCAGCTGCATCAAGAATCTCGACGCGTACTTGATTCGGTGCCGTTTCCTCGTCGGGCGCGAGGACCACACCTACGGTGCCGGCGCGAAACGCGTGGCGGTACGTGCGAAGCGCGTCATCGCTCGGCACCACCTGCTCTCCCTCAACGAATGCTTTGTCCCTCATGAGCCTCACCTGAACGAAGAAGTAAATGGTACCGCACCTTGCTTCTTCAGATCCTTGAACATCGCCCTCGCGGCATTTCGCTGGTGCTGGGGCAAACTGTCCCCGATCTTGCGCAGCAGATCCTTGCCGTGGTGCCACCGCTCGGTGTCGATGAAAGCGATCTGCCCGTCATCGGTGTAGGGCAAATTCGCGATCCATGAGTTGAGGCCGCGGAAGTAGTACAGCATCGTCGCCAGCTCGCGCAGCTGATCGTCCTTGATGCGCGCATACCGGCGCGCCGTGTCCGGTTTCGAAACGATGTCCATCTTCTCCGCGACGAGTAGGTGCCGCGCTGGGAAACTGTCGGGCAGCTCGTACAGCCATTTTCTCGGAGCGATGACGCGTGTGAATCCGCGCTCTGCGATGAAACGACGGATCAGCTTCGCCCCTTCGATCCGGTGCATGTAGTTCCGCAGCTGCTCGTCGGCGGGCTTGTCGTTGTTGTACTTCTTGAACAGGTAGCCCTTCGCGCGCTTGTGGCGGCCGGTCATCATCTTGTGCGGCGCGTGGTCGACGAGCGAGAACCCCGCCTCGCTGAAACGGCGGAACGATCCGAACATCTTCGGATCGGTGAATAGCTCCGGGATCACGGCGATGATCGGAAGACTTGTCCTCGCGGCGTCGAGTTCGGCCTGTACCTGCGTGGGCGTGAGTTTCGCGGACATCGAACCGACCCTAGCCGATCACGCTGCGTGAATGGCGCAAGCTCCGCTCAGCTCATCTGCTCGCTGGCGTCGGTCCCGAAGGCATCGTCGAAGGAGGCGTCGTCGACTTCGCCGCCATCATCGAGCACGATGCGCGGAGCCGACGGACGCGCGCGGAGATCCGCGATCTCCGCGTCGACCTTCACCAGCGACGCGATCAGCTCGCGTCGCCGACGCTCAAGCTCCGTGATCCGTGCACGACGGTGCGTGCGTTCGAGATGATCCTCCGTGCGCAGACGCTCATCTGCGCAGCCAAGGCACACCGAACTCAGCTGGCCGCCACCGAGATCAAATTCTCGGAGCGGACGCTGCTCGCGGCAGGTCTCGCACAGACGGTTCATGATCTTGATCTTACTGCAAGCATGGTGCGCTTGACGATCGCTGTTTCCCTGATCTCCCCCCTCCCCCGTAAATTTTACCCTGGGGGGATCGGACTAAGCTCGGACGGACGCTCGATATTCTTTCTTGATCTCCCCGTTCCCCCCTATAAAGAAATAGGGGACCCAGAGAGCATCTTCGCGCTCCCTCAAGCAAGTCCGGGGGCGCTCCATAGTGCCGGGGGGACAGGGAGGAACAGGAGGCACGCCAAGGCGCACGCCGCCTTCGCGCGATCGCGAAAACGATAGTGCGGACGCTGTGTTGCAGGACCGCCTCGATCACAGGTCGTTGCTGATCCTCCCCCCTCGGGTCTGATCAGCTCCTGCCTCAAAAACGCGCCATGTAAGACCGTCCTTACTGGGTGTCTCACAGGGGTCATAGCGGATTCGCGCCATAGCAAAAACCACTCAGACGGGAGGGGGGAGGATCGGGCTCACGGTCGCTTGTTGTCCGCTCGCTGCGCGTTGCCCGTGTCGGGCAACACCCAGGTTTGAGACAACGCTGCTCGTCCGTGCAGGCGAGATCTCGCCGCGATCTCTCCCGAAGCGATCCGGGATCGCTCCCCCTTGTGCTTGCGATCGCGACTCTGCTAACGAGGCTCTTGCGTGGATGAGCAAGCCAAGGATCCGTTCGACATGATCATGGAGCGGCTGCGCACCGCTCTTGATGGCGTGAGCGGCAAACTTCGCTCATCTGACGCGCTCGCGCTCGCGGGGTTCAAGAGCCCGAGCTACCAGCGCCAGCAGCTCGTTGCGCGTGCGCTGCGCGAACTGGGCTGGGAACGCGGCAGATACCGCCACAACGGCGTGATGGTGTACGCGTACGCGCGTGGCAACGAGCTTGATCGTGAAGTGATGCTCGATGTTGAGCACGGTGACGACGGCCGACTCGTCGTGCGGCGGAGAGAGTTGCCATGAGAGAGGGCACCGTGAAACGCATGACGACCAAGCGAACCGCCGCAGCAAGAACTTCCGTCAAGAAGCCTGCCGCGAAACACGTTTCGCTCGCGATGCACAGCTCGTCGAGTCCCGACTGGGGGACGCCGATGCTCCTGCGCGCGTTCTCCGCGTGCGTGCTCGCACCGGCCGCGTTCGGTCCTGCGATCGATCTCGACTACGCCAGCTCGGCGTACTGGCAGGACTGGTGGCCCAATCCTGCCGAGCGCCCGAGCGCGTTCCTCGACGGCAGCAAGGGGCGCGACGTGCTCGTTGCTGCGGATCGTATCGCAGCAGCTAGAACCTTCAAGCGCTTCAAGACCCCAGATCCCCACATGCTGATCGGTGCGGGTCACCTGAACGCGCCTGGCTTGGACGGCGGCGACATGGTGCAGCAGTGCTGGGCGCTCTTCGAAGAAGATCACCGCACCGGCAAGCTCGGCTCGGGAAACTGGGTCGGGTTTTCCGTCGAGCAGTTTGGATCGCTGCAAAACGTCGCCGAGCGAAATCCGCTGACCACGGACACCGACGACCTCATCACGACGATCGTGCCGAGCCGCCGCGCGCACTACGTCGTGCACCCCAAGGCGCTGATCGCGATCACGAAGAAGAAGCAGGCTCGTCGCGATCGGGAGAGCACGCAGTGGGCTGCCGAGCAACGCCTGCTCTCGCGGCTTCGCAAGCGCGAAGATGATCGCCCGGTGGATGCCGGAGCACCGAGCCACCTTTCGTACGTCACCCTCCTCTGGCACCGCGCCCGCGATGTGCGGCGCGCGCAGATGGAGCGCGCCCGCGCGTTCCTGAAGGAGCAGCAACAGGACCCGAAGTCGCTGCTCTACAAGTTCGAGGCGATCGGTCCCCTGGAGGTCCGGTGATGACGCTCGAAGAGAAGTTGAAGGACATCAAGCAGCCGCATGACGGAGGCGCGCAGGACGTTGTCGGTCACGCAGTCCGTGCTCAAAGAAAAGCTCGACGCGACGGAGAACATGCCGGTCGCTGAAAGGGAATCGCGATGAAGATTTACTCCATGGAAGTACAGACCGATCTCGGGCGCCGCGTCGTGCAAGTCGCCGTGCCCTTCGATGTCGATCCGCGCGGCGAGATGCCGCCAATGTTTCGATCGCTCACCGAGAAGCTCTGGGAGGGCATTTGCAAAACTTCGGCGATGGGTCCGGAGCTGGCCGCGCGGGCGCCGAAGGTGGAGGCCTAGATGGCGCACCCTGGTTTCAATCCTGCCGACGAGCGCGCGTGGTGGTGGAAGGTGGCGAAGCATCTCGACGCCGCGCAGCTCGCGCTCGTCAACGCGATTGCACACAACGTCGATGATCCGCGTCCGTTGCAAGCTCTTCAGGAGCGCCTTCGCGAGAGCACGGCCATTCTTCTGCATATCCTCGGCGTGAAGGGGCTGATGCCCGGTGCGCCGAGGCCGCCACAGCAGCAGCATGCGCAGCACGTGCAACAGCACGCACAGCCACCGGGCCCGCCGCCACTATGGGCTGCCCCGCCTTCGGAGGCTCCGCCGCCATGGTTCCCCCCGGACTTCCCCCCGGACCTCGCAGCCGCCGCAGCCGCCGCAGCCGCCGCAGCGGTGGTGACGACAGCTCCGACCAGCGATCCTGGCGAGCCGATCGCCGCGGATGCACAGGCTGCGCCCCAGGTCGCGCACGCAGCGGCGCCGCTCGTCGATAGCGCGCCCGCGGCGCCTCTCGCGGATGGTGAGCCGGCCGTTCCAACCAGCGGTGAAGCGGATCACGAGGCTTCCGCATCGGGCGTCGATCAGGCGCACGTCACCACCACCGAGACACCGCCCGAGGTTCCTGGGGGAACGGCACCTCCAGCACCTTCGGCACCAACGAGTTCTGACGCCGCGACATAACGTCGACGGCGAACGAGTAACAACACACAGCGATCGACAGGAGAGACATCAGATGGCACAGCCCCAAACGACTTCCACCCAGCAGACGAACAACACGCCACCCGCCGACATCAATGGCGCGGCAGCACCCACGGCCAAGCGCGAGCCCAAGACGCTGACGGCGATCGAGGCGGTTCAGCGGATCGGCAAGATCCTCGATCAGCTCGCCGAACCGCGCGACCGCAAGCGCGTGATCGATTTCGTCCGTGGTGGTGACTCCGAAGGCGGCGAGTAACTCGGGGGACTGGCGGCTCGATGAGTCAACCGAGTGGCGATGCAAGTGAACGCGGCCGGTTTGCGGCGAGCGCGTTCATTGCGCGCTTCGTTCGCGAGACGGGCGAGCCGCCACCACCAGCGTTCGCGTACGAGATGGGATATCTCCGTGGCCGAAGTGAAGCCATGGAAGATTCGATGAAGATGTTCGACGAGGTCGCGCAAGCGCGCGAGAAAGAGACGAGCAGCGCCAATGACGACGAAGCCAAATAGCCCTACCCAGGGACAGCCCGTGACGCCGGAAGTTCTCGTGAACAACTTGTTCGACGCTGCCGTCATGGCAGGCGGCGGCGATCCAACGGAGCACGTGATCGGCTTCCTGACGAACTCGCTGTTCTACGCACTCACCTCGGCGAAGCGTGATCTGGTCATCTTTCTCACCGAGGCGATCTTGTACGTCTCCGCGATGTCGTCGCCGGACGAGGCCTCGCGAAAGGAGCTGCTCAAGAAGATCAGCGACACGCTCCTGAACGCGCCGCCGCTGCAACCGCCCAACACGCAAGCGCAGGCGCCCGCCAAGCCATGAAGAAGCCGCCGCGCGAGAAGATCGATCCGCCTCGTCCGCTCTGCATGTGCGGCGAGCCAGGCGCGTTCCAGGTCCAGATCGACGTTCAGGAGCTGATCCTCGATCGCGACGTGGGCATCTCCTCGCGACCGTACTGGACGGCGAAGTATCGGACGGGGACGCGCATCGAAGCGATCATGTGCCAGAAGTGCCTCCGATCGAATGTGAACGTTCAGGTGGTAGCGTCCGCGAAGATCGAGAAGGGCAAAGAGGTCCCGTGATCACGACGATCTTTTACGAGGATTCCTCGCCGCAGCATTCGTTGTCGCAGTCGATCTTCCTTGCGGGTCCGACGTGCCGATCGGGCCGCACGGCGTGGCGCGAGGAAGCTCTCGCACTTCTTGCTGCGAAGCAGTTCACGGGAACCGTGATCATCCCCGAGTTCCGTGACGGCGCCTTCGCCGATCGTGTTCCGACGCGGTTTGCAGGATCACCGAGCCCCGTGCCGGGGATGCGGGACACGAGCTATCACATCCTCGTCTGGGAAACGAACGGCATCGAGCACGCACACGTCGTGCTGTTTTGGATGCCGTTCGGTCTTGGCGCGAGCGGCGGCGACGTTGACACCCTGCCGGGGTTCACAACGCGCGCGGAAGTCTCTCGCGAGATCGCGCGCACGCGAAAGCGGCTGCTTCCAGAGCGCTTTGTCGTTCTCGGTATGCCGCCAAACGCGCTGTCCGCGAGCCACATTCGCTTCCACGCGCATCAGGCCGGCTGGAAGATCGAGACCTCTCTCGACGCGACCGTTGAGGCTGCGATCGAAAAGATCCGTCGCTGACGACCATGACGCTTCAAGAGTTAGCGCCGGGGATGCACGTGTCTTGGATCCACAACCCGCGCGGCGGCTATGGATTCGCATTGCCCGTGGACGCACTCGTGGTGAAGGTGACCAAGAGCCGTGTGCGCATCGAGGTCCCGCTCCACGACGGTACACGCGTCGCGCGCATCGTCAAACCAGACTCGCTTCGCCCGAGGTATGCGTGAACACGCCGAACAAAGAGCCGCCGCCGCTGTTTCGTCACCAGCAGGAGCTGTTCGAGAAGACCTGCGATCAGATCGCGTGGGCGTACTTCTTGGAGCAAGGGCTCGGCAAGACGGCGCCCGCGATCCGGACGATCGAGCACCTCTATCGCTCGAACAAGATCGATGGGGTGATCGTCGTCGCACCTAACGGCGTGCACCGCAATTGGGTGAGCGACGAGCTGCCCAAGCACTCGGGTATGCCGTATCGAGCACTCGACTGGCATTCCGATCGTGGCAAGGGCCAAGACAGGGCGCTGGAGCGCTTCCTTGCGCCAACATCAGGACGCACCGAGCTGGCGTACTTCGCGCTGACCTACGACGCGATGCTCACACCGCGGGGTCGCAGCGCGCTGCTTGCCTTCGCCACGGGTGACCTCGACAAGAACGGCCGGCCCGTGCCCGGGGGAAAGCCCGCGCGGTTCCCACGCTTTCTGTTCGTAATCGATGAAGCAAGCAAGGTGCGGAACCCCGAGGCCCAGCGCACCAAGAAGGTCGACGCGCTACGGAAGTTTGCCAAGTACGTACGGTTGCTCAACGGCACGCCGATTGGCAACAGCGCGCTCGACGCCTACAGCCAGATGAAATTGCTCGACGACAAGTTCTGGATCCGCCACGGCATCGGATCGTTCGTTGCGTTTCGATCGCGTTTCGCGATCGTGAAGAAGATCCAGGTCGGCGGCGAGGATGATCGTGCCGATCGTGGCAGGCACGGCTACGAGCCAGTCGTTCCGCATGACGCGACCGCCGAAGGAGTCGCCGCGTACGAGCAGCTCGACTTCCTCGACGAGATTCTGACGCCGCACGAGAAGCGCGTCATGGAAGTGAAGCAAGCAGCGTCAGCGTCAGGAGCCAAGAAGACGACGGGACGAACGATCGAGGTCATCGTCGGTTATCGTGAGCTGGACAAGCTCAAGGAAATGATCGCACCTTTCTCGACGCGTCTCACGAAGGGTGACGCTGGTGTCGAGCTGCCGCCCAAGCTCTACAGCCGTCTCTTGTTCGATCTGCCGTCGGAGCAACGCCGCGCGTATGACCAGCTCCGCCGCGATTACATGCTGGAGCTGGAATCCGGCGCGCTCATCACGGCGAACATCGCGCTCGTCCGCGTCCTGCGTCTGCAACAGATCGCGTGCGGCTATCTACCGAACCCCGACGATCCGGACAACCCGAAGCTCTTCTACGATGACGACGGCAAGAACGCACGGCTACAACTCTTGCTAGAGCGCCTCGAAGACACGCCGCACCAGGGGATCATCTGGGCGCGCTTTACGCACGACGTCGACTCGATCTGCCGCGCGCTCGGGCCGCCGAAGTGCACGCGCTACGACGGCCTCATCAGCCAGAAGGAGCGTGACGCGGGGATCGACGCCTTCAAGCAGGGCAAGCGAAAGTTCTGCGTTGCGAAAGCGTCGTCGATGGGCATGGGGCACTCGCTACCCATGGCGAAATCAGTTTTCTACTACTCGAACACGTTCTCCTACATCGAACGCCTTCAGAGCGAGGATCGCGCGCACCGCTTGGTCGGTGGCGGCCTCGACGCGGTCTGCTACTACGATCTCGTCGCGTACAAGACGGTCGACGAGAAGATTCTGAAAAGTTTGCAGGAATGCGCCGATGTCGCTAACGCGGTAACCGGGGACAGCTATAAAAAATGGCTGATCGAAGAAACCTGAACGTCAGAGTCCTACGGCAGCATGTGACCCCACGTGGCTAAAAACCGTTCCGAGCAAGGAGGACTGACTTCACGTCGTGGCCGTGGTCCCGCGCGGCGTGATTGCTCTCCGCCCGCAGTTTCGGAAGTCGAGAAAGCCTACTTTGCAGGCTATACCGACGCGGAGGGATGCATCGGTCTCGTCACGTTTTCAAGAGGGTCGGCACGTTACTGGAGCGCGTTCGTTTGCTTTGGCCAAACGCAACCCATGGCGGTTGAACGGCTGCATGCGCTGTATGGCGGACGTTTAAACTCTCGAAAGCGCGGACACCGGCGTCGTCAGAAAGAATGGCGCCTATCCGGAATCGAGGATGTCCGTCGTTTTCTGTCGGACGTCAGCCCATACCTCCGTGAAAAACACGCGCAGGCTGCCATTGTGCTGAACGAATTTGATCCAAAGGCCGCGCACGCCACGAACGAGGCGCTGCTGAATCGTTTGGTGCAGCTCAAAGCAAAGTGCCTTGGCGCCGTGTCGATCGAGTCGCGGCTTTCGATCGCACCGCAAGCACAGCGGACGTGCCTTGATTGTGACGCACAATCTTTTTCGCGAGGCTTCTGCGCAAAGCACTATCAGCGAGCCAGGCGCGAGGGCCGCATTACAACCAACCCGAAGGGAAACGGCGTTCCGTTTACGTACGGCCGCGCTCTCAATGAAGGCGAGCCGCCATACTTTGCAGGTTACTTCGACGGCGATGGCTGCGTGGCGGTCGCTCACGAGAAGCGTCGTTGGTATCCACGCGTGGCGTTCGCACAGACACAGCCCGACACGCTGATGGAGTTGCACGCGTTGTACGGCGGCTCTCTTACTGTTGATCCTCCGAGGGGACCGACGCGTCGACCAAAGCTGTTTTATCAACTCGTTCAACGGCATGCCGTCTTGGCGCTGTTACGCGACATTCAGCCGTTTCTCGTCGAGAAGCGGGACCAGGTCGAACTGTTCTTGGCGAAGTATCAAGCCGACCTGTCCTTTGAGGATGGACAGAAACTCAAGGCGCAGCTTTCCGAGATGAAGCGACGGACTTTTGATGAAACGTCAGAGGCGCCCAGTAATGTGGATTCATGAATGAGACGCCCACGGCTGAAACGAAGGAGCCCGCGAAGGTGACGATGAAGGCGAAGAAGGTTGTGAAGGTCGAGTTCTTCTCGAAAGCAAACGCTTCGCTCGAAGACGCGAAGAAGTGGCTCCGTGAGCGCTTCGGTAAGGGAGCCCCGTGTCCCTGCTGTGGCCAGCTGGTCAAACTTTACCGTCGACCCCTCAACTACTCGATGGCCGTCGTGCTGCTTCTCATGGAGCGCTACTACCGCCGCGTGGGCATCAGCGAGCAGGAGTGGCTGCACGTCCCGAGCTACATCACGGAAGCCGTCGCGTACCATCCTCGCGGCGCTGTGGCCATTCGCGGCGGTGACTGGGCGAAGATGAAATACTGGGGACTCATCGAGGAGAAGCCCGAGACCCGCGACGATGGGAGCCCGCGCGCTGGATACTGGCGCATGACGCCGCTCGGCCGTCAGTTCGCGACGCGGGGAGCCAAGGTTGCTTCCCACGTCTACATCTACAACGGCGAACCGATGCAGAAGGCAGCTGACGAGCTGATCACGATCGATGACGCGCTCGGCACCCACTTCAACTACTCCGAGTTGATGGGGGATGCGGAGGCGTGAGGCGTGAGAAGTGAGAAAGGGATCGCGTCCGAAGCCCAAGGTCTACGCAGGACCGGAAGCCTATGCGATCGGCGAGTTGATCGAGGTCAAGCTCGATCATCCAGGCGGGGATCGGATCTTCTATCCAGCTCGGGTGATTGATCGCTCACGCACGCATCTTCGCGTTCGGGTGATCGGCACGGGCAGCGAGATCTCGCTGACACGTTGGGACGTGCGGCTCTTCGTGCGGCGCCCATCTCCCGATAGCATGATCACTGAATGAAGCGGGACGCGGCGGAGGCTGGGAAGAAGAAGGTGCGCGTGCGCAACCTAACGATCCGCTTGTCCACCGATGACTACGACACGCTCGTGCAGCGCGCGGAGGAAGCAGGCATGTCGCAGTCCGAGTACGTTCGCTTCTTGATCCGACGCGCGCGCATTCGCGTGACCGTCGAAGCATAGGAGTGCCGTGGCACGCTCGCTTCGTCCCTATGGTCCCGGCACAGCACGCTTCTCGTCGTGCGAGACGTGGCGCTACGAGCTGACGCGCGATCTGTCCGCGCAGCCTTTCAAGAGGAAGCGGTCGGGCGTGCTCTTGTCGATTGGACTCAACCCATCGACGGCCACCTGTGACGATGACGATCCGACGGTCCACAAGGAGTCGGGGCTCGCGCTCGCGTGGGGTTACGCGCTGTACATCAAGACGAACGCGTATGGCTTTCGCGCGATGGAGCCGCCGGACATGTTTGCGGCCCGCGTTCGCGGCATCGACATCGTGGGCGCCGACAATGATGCAGCGATCCGCGCAGGACTGGGGCGCGTCGCGCGCGAGGGCGGGCGCGTGCTCGCTACGTGGGGACAGAACATCGACGCGGAACGCCAGCGCGAGGTCGCGAAGCTTCTCAAAGGGGTGCGCGTCCTCTGTGTCGCGATCAACAACGACGGCAGCCCGGGGCATCCACTGTACCGTCGCGTCGGACGCCTGCTGCGCTGGACGTGTCCGAGGGTGGTTCCGTAGAGTCCGGTGGAGAACTAGCGCTTGACGTCGAACGCCACGGTGATCCGAGGGAGATCTCCGTTGTAGGTTGGCACGCGATGCCAGGTCTCGCCACGGAAGAGCGCCATGCGACCGACCCGCGGCGCGACCTCCAGCTCGCCTCCGGGGTACTCGAAGATCGTCGGAGCGGACACATCTTCGTTGCCAACAGCGACGTAGTAGACGCCGGTGATCATGGCGACCCGGTGCTGGTGACGCGGATGGTGGCTACCGCCGCGGTTCAGCATTGCCCATGCCACGATCTTGGACACGGCCACGCCCACGGTGCCCGCAACGACGTCACGCAGCTGCTGGACGACGTCGTCGCGCCACGCGAAGAAATCTTCGCTGGACTTCCAACCGCCCACGTTGAGAGAGGCCGTGCTGCGGGCGCTCTCGGCCCGACGGCGGATGATCTGCTCAAGAGCAGGACATAGATCTGGGCGCACGTCGTCGAAGACGAGCGGCGCAGAACCACACTGCGCGGCGATCTGCGCGGGTGACAGCGGCGCTGGAGCAGCGTGGACCATAGCCCGTTATCTTACTCTACGCCGATGGTCACCGACGTGTTGACCGTCTCCGTGACCGTCCCCTTCGTAGAGCGGCGCATCGTCGTCGAGTGGTGGAAGCGCTGCGCATCCAAAACCGACCGCGTAGTACGTCCCCGATCCCATGCTGCGGTTGTACTGCATTTCGTGTGCACTTGCAGGCAGCAGCCGCAGGCGTCACCCCGCAAAACGTAAGGCGCTCGCGTGCCAGCGCGTACACGTGCAGTACATTTGCAGTCAGGCCTATTCGGTGCCCTTCGTTGGATGACCGCGCATGTACTGCGGAGCGTGTGCAGTTGCGGTGCAACTTTAGCGTGTTGCTGCACACGCATCGGGCGTTCGAAAAAAAGATCGCGACAAGATCTCGCCGGGATCTCGTCTTGGATGCACAGGTTGTTCACAGGGACTGTGGACGATCGGCGTTTGCAAAAAACCAGCGCGCTCCCGTCGACGTTTACCTGAGACGAACGCCTCAGTTCACAGGTGTTCACAGCGTGTGATCTACACGCGGCGCGCCTCGTCTCGATCGCCCGCACGCACACACCGCGACCGTCGCGTCTGCTCCCGCTTGACGGATTGATCGTGGATTCGCTACTACTTCTTTCCCTTGTCGGATCGGCCGCCCATCGATGTCACACCCGCGTGTGAGAGTGCCCCCATGGATCGCTCGGCTGACATCGCGCACCTCGCTGAAATTGGCATCCCGTCCGGTACTCCCGGACCTGCGGCGGATCGCGCCACCGCTCCCGCCACCGCTCCCGCTCCCGCTCCCGCTGCCGTAACGCCAGTCGCCCCGGCGACCACTCCGAGCGCTGATGATTTTGACTACGGCGCGGACGCTGATCCGGATGAGGAAGCCGTCGCGCGCGCGTTCGCGGATCTCGACAAGCTGACGCTCCAGGCGGAGCGTGTCACGGAGCAGCGCAAGCGCGCCGAGGATCAGCTTCAGAAGCTCAAGCAGCAGGAAGAGCAGCTGCTGAACAAGGACATCCCCGAGCTGCTCGCGAAGATGCGTCTCGATGACTGCGTCACGTCGTCGGGCATCCAGGTCAAGGTCAAGCGGGACATCAAGGTGTCGCTGCCGGGCCACGATCGCATCGAGGCTCGGATGGGCGCGCTGCGCTGGCTCGTCGAGCACGGCCACGGCGGCATCATCAAGAACCAGGTCTCCGTCGCGCTGGATCGTGGCGATGACACACGCGCGGACGAACTCGTGACGAGGCTCCGCACCGAGGGCTTCGAAGTCGAGGCCAAGAAGGACGTGCACGCGATGACACTCAGCGCGCTCGGCCGCGAGCTGGTGGCCGAGGGCAAGATCATCCCGCGCGAGTATTTCAACTACTTCGATATGCGCTTGGCGAAGCTGTCGCGCAAGTAACGCTCACTCGCTTTCCATGGCGGCGCTTCGGGCGCTGCTCGAACAAAGAACGATCGAACAAAGAAGGACGAAGGAACATGGCTGGAGAACAGAAAGCAACGAAGAACGGCAACGACAACAAGCCCCCGATCACGGCGATGACACCGCCGCCGCCGGAGGGTCAGGCGATCGAGGTTTTCGACTACGGCGACGACGCCGGTCAGGGCTTCGAGAACCAGGACATGAGCGATCGGAAGCTTCCGATCATCGAGCTGCTCCAGTCGAACTCGCCCGAGGTCGCGGAGAGCAAGGGCAAGGTGTGGGCGGGCATGTTCCGCAACACCGTCACCGGCGAATTCTACGAAGAGGTCTACTTCACGCCGGCCATCACAGATCACTGCTGGACCGAGTGGATCGGCCGTGATGATGGCGGCGGCTTCCGCGGCCGTCACCGCAAGGACGCCAAGATCGTCGCCGAGGCCGTCGCGCGCAACGAGGGGCGCGCGATCGGCAAGCTCAAGGTGCCGCAGCCCAAGGACGACAAGGGCAAGCCGCAGCCCGATCACGAGCTGGTCGAGAGCTTCGAGATCTACGGCATCCTCTACGACGCCAAGACCGGCGAGGTCTTGGGCTTCGCGGTGATTCCGTTCGTGTCGACGAAGATCAAGATCTACAAGGCCTGGAATTCGGCGATCGGCAACTTCGCCCCGACGCTCGGCGGCAAGAAGCTCGCCCCCGGCATGGTGCCGATCTTCGCGCACAAGGTGAAGATGACGTCGGAGTCCGAGACCAAGGGTCAGAACACGTACCAGGTGCCGGTGCTCTCGCCTGCCGAAGGTGGCGACGATCTCAAGAACTCGCTCCTGCCCAAGAGCGATCCGCGTTACGTCGCCGCGAAGAAGCTCCACGACGACGTGCTCGCGGGTCTCGCCAAGGCGGCCTACGAGACGTCGCAGCAGGAGCCGGGCAACGATCCCGAAGCCGGCGTCCCGTTCTGAGCGTGATCGCTCAGCTCTGACTGTCTAACGAGCAAAAAATTTGCTCGCGGCTCCGGTACGACTGATCGTGCCGGAGCGCTCAAACCGTTGCTCGGCCCGCGCCGAGCACTTCGATAAGGAACGGATCTGTGAACACGTCCAAGTACGATTCTGACACGCGCAAGAACCTCAAGCGTTTCCAGCGCTCGCCCGCCTATCAGGTGATGAAGAGCGAGCACGTCGCCGCGCGTGAGGCGCTCGAAAAGAAGTTGCGCGAGCGCAACGAGGTCATCGATCGCCTCAAGAAGAAGTTGGTCGAGTCGGGCGTGAGCGCCGACGAGGCCAACAAGCTCGCCGCGTGATCTTGCCGGTGTAGATCATCGCGCTCGTGGTCCCTCCCTAGGTACCGCCGCGCCCGGCGATCGACACCATCATGGGCCTTGCCGTCGCGACAGGCGACGGCAAGGCCGACATTTCATTCCTGTTGCCTCAGTTTCTTCTTGAGGTGCTCGTGAAGTTTTTGCCTGAACAAGCGGTGTCGGATGTCGACGGAGCGGGGCGCGGCCACAACGCGCGCGCATCTCGCGACGATCGTGCGCTTCGTCAGCATCCGGCCGTCGGAGCCGTGTGCCACAGCTGCGGTGCCCGCATTGGCAAGCCGTGCGTCTCGACGGTCCGCGCCTTTGGCGTGGGGACGGTCGGGGGCCCCATCGAAGGCGTGCACGCCGAGCGCATCGCGCACGCGCGCGAGCAAGGGCTCGTATGAGCGTCGAAGCTGAACCAGCCACCGGCTGGCCTCGGGCAGCGTCGTCCCTCACGATCGTGCAAGCGCTCGCCAAGGGCTCACCGATCCGGCGTCGCGAATGGGCACGCGCCAATGGCGCACGCATCAACTACGACACTGTCTTCGGCCCGCAGTGGATCACGCTCGGCGAGAAGAAAGACGGGCTTACCCGTGTGCGCCATCCGTGGATCGTGGTCGCCACCGGCTATGAGGTGACGTTGTCGCGCGAGGACTACGTCGCGCTCGACTGGGAGGCTCAGTCGTGAAGTGGTCGCCGTCGCAAGCCAAGGCGCTCGACGCGATCGCGGCATGGCTCCGCGATTCGAATCGCAAGCCGACGTTCTACCTCGCGGGGCTCGCCGGATCGGGCAAGTCGACGATCTTGAAGCACGCGCTCGCGGAGATGAAGGGCAAGATCTGCTACGTCGCTCCGACGGGCAAGGCGGCGCTCGTCATGCGTCGAAAGGGTCTGCCGACGGCGGGCACGATCCACGCGCTCATCTACACGGTCTCCGGCGGGGATCCGATGTCGCCGGAGCAGCTCGTGAAGTTGCGCGAGGAGATGAAGCGCCTGCGCGCGGTCCAAGATCCTGGCGCACAGCGGACCGCCGACCAGTTGGAGAAGCAGCTGGAGCGCGCCGAGCAGGATCAGGATCGTACGGGCCCGAGCTTCGCGCTCAACCGGCAGAGCGCTCTCGGAACCGCGGCGCTCGGCGTCGTCGACGAATGCTCGATGTGCGACGCGCGCATCGGCAAAGATCTGGAGTCGTTCGGCGTGCCGCTGCTCGTCGTCGGTGATCCGGCGCAGCTTCCGCCCGTGTACGGTGACGGCTACTTCACGAGCCGTGATCCGGATGCGTATCTGGACGAGATCCACCGTCAGGCGCTCGACAGCCCGATCTTGCGGCTCGCCGATCTGGCCCGTCGTGGAGAGCGGCTGCCGGTGGGCGAGATCGGCGAGGGGGTCGACGTGCGCCGCTACGGCGATCCGGCCCTCGAAGGTCGCGCCACGACCGCCGAGATGATCCTCGTCGGCCGCAACAAGACCCGTCACGCGTCTAACGCCAAGATCCGTCGCCTGCTCGGTCGCTCGGGCGAGCCGGCACCCGTCGCCGGTGACCGCGTCGTGGGGCTTCGCAACGATCACGAGCTGGGCCTCCTGAACGGCTCGACGTGGGTCGTGGATCGCTGCCTTCCCGATCTCGATCAGATGACCGCGAAGATCGAGGTCACCTCGACGGACAACGAGAAGGACACGATCGAGACCACGGCGTGGCTCCATCCGTTCATGGCGCGCGAGACCGAGCTGGTGGGACGGCCGGATCGCCGCCATCGCAGCGAGTTCGGCTACGCGTACGCCCTCACTGTCCACAAGAGTCAGGGCTCGCAGTTCGATGACGTACTGCTGTTTGATGAGTCGAAGCAGTTCGGCAAGGACGCGCGCAAACACCTCTACACCGGAATCACGCGTGCTGCGAAGACGCTCACGGTGGTGGTGACGTCGTGAGCGAGATGACCGGCCGCGTGATCTTGGTTGGCGAAGACAACCCTTATGGGTCGGATCCCGCGTTCGCGCTCTACTGTTACCCACCTGGCTGCGCGGGCTACCGACTGCGCCGCATCCTCGGACTGCCGCAGCATCAGTACCTCGCGCTGCATCGCAAGAACCTCTGCGATAGCGCCTGGACCAAGAAGGCTGCGGAGACCCGGGTGTTCGAAATCTTGTCGCCCGCGGCGCCATGGAACGTGGTTGTCTTGCTCGGGCGCAAGGTCACCAAAGCGTTCGCGAGCGTCGCGCTGGATGACGCGGACTTCGTCCCGTTCTCGACGAAGGTCTGCTGTCCCGGCATGACGCTGGTCTCGCTGCCGCATCCTAGCGGCGCGAACGCCGGTTCATGGAGCGGCGACAAGCCGCGTGATCGCGCTCGCGAGATCATGCGCGAGGTCGCTCCCGAGCTGCCGTGGGGCGCGATCGATGTCGAGGAGCAGGCCGCGTGACCTCGCAGCCGCTCACCGGCGATCGGGCGGCGCGGGGTTTCCGCGCGTTTCTCGCGGCGTATGACGCGAGCGACGTGAGCGATCGCGCCGTCGACCCTGCCGCCGCCTATCGCATGCGTGAGCGGGCGCACAGCGAGATCTATCGACGTGAGCGCGTGCTGCACGCGGCGTGGGTCGACATCGGGGGCGAAGGCGCATGATCCTCTGCCCGATCTGCGGCGCCAAGACGCGCGTGACCGAGACGCGCGTGACCGAGCGGAGTGCGCGGCGTCGGCGCCTCTGTGCCGTGTCAACCTGCGCTGGCAGGCTGACGACCGTCGAGGTGGTTGTCCCCGACGGACGCGCGTCGGCGCTCGCAGCGGGCAACATCATCGTGTCGGCTAAGCAGATCGCGCGACTTCGTGACCTCATCGCACAGATCGAGGAGAGCGCCCTGTGAAAGCCACGAAGGCGCAAAAGGCGGCGGGCTGGTTGCAGGCTCCGCTCTGGCAGCCAGAAATTTCGTGGAAGGCGACGCCCGTGCCGCAGTTGCCGGTGTGGACCGATGCCAAGCGCGTCTGCGTCGATGTCGAGTGTCGCGATGACAACCTGTTCGCGCTCGGACCTGGCGTGCGTCGCGGCGGCTACGTGTGCGGTATCGCGTTCGCGATCGAAGATGGCCCCGCACACTACCTGCCGATCCGTCACGAGGGCGGTGGCAACCTCCCCGAGCAGCACGTCTGGGACTACCTCCACGATCAAGCGCTCAAGCTGACCGGCGAGGTGGTCTTCAACTCGGCACCGTACGATCTCGACTACCTCTGGCAGAACAAGGTCGAGTTCAAGAACGCGAAGAAGCACCGCGACGTGCAAGTCGCCGAGCCACTGCTCGACGAGCTTCAGCGTCAGTACAACCTGGACGCGATCTGCGCCCGCCGCGGCCTCATGGGCAAGGACGAGAAGACCTTGCGCGATCACGCCAAGGCGTGGGGCATCGACGCGAAGACGGGCCTGTGGCGGCTGCATGCCGGCGCGGTCGGTGAGTACGCGACGCGCGATACGGTGGCGCCGCTGCCGCTCCTGCGCTTGCAGGAGAAAGAGATCGAGGAGCAGAACCTCCGCGAGACATACGATCTGGAGTCGGACGTCACGCTCGCGCTCGTGCGCATGACGCGGCGAGGTCTGCGTGTCGATCTCGACGAGCTGGATCGCGTCGAGGCGTGGGCGAAGGAGCGCCTCGAAGAGTACCTCCAGAAGATTCACTACCTCACCGGTATTCGAATCGGCTCGATCAGCAACAACGAGGAGGTCGGCCGGGCGCTCAAGGCTGCCAATCTCGACGTGCCGACGCGCACGCGCAAGGGCACGGGACCGGGTACCGGCAAGGCGGCGAAGGTTGAATTTCAGGTTCAGAAGCTCTGGCTCCAGCGGCAGACCGACGAAGTTTCGAAGGCCGTCGTCTCGGGGCGCGAGTTCACCAAGCTCCTCGGCACGTACGTCGGCGGTTACCGCAAGCACCTGATCGGCGATCGCCTCCATCCGTCGTTCAAGCAGCTCGTCGGCGCTTCCGATGAGGATGAGGCCGACGACGAGGGCGACTCCAGCGGCGCGCGCTTTGGCCGCGTCGCAGCCAAGCACCCCAACGTGCAAGCTTCGATGAAGCGCTCCAAGGAGATCCAGAAGCGCTGGCGCAAGGTGCTCATCCCCGACGAGGGCAAGCGCTGGTTCAAGGCGGATCTCGGACAGCAAGAGCCGCGCCTAACCGTGCACTTCGCTGAGCTGGTGCGCTTGCCGGGCGCAACGCAGGCGGGCAACGAGTTCCGCAACGATCCCTGCTTCGACCCGTACCTGCTTATGGTCGAGCTGTGCAAGACGCCGCAGGACACCGATCTCAAGAAGCTGCGTGACGAGCTGAAAGAGGTCTACCTCGGGCGCTGTTACGGGATGGGCGGCGGCAAACTCGCCAACAAACTCAGGCTGCCGACGATCTGGAAGACGAACGAGCGCACGGGATTTACCTACGAGGCTGCTGGCGAGGAGGCACAGGAGATTATCAACCGCTTCGACCGCGGCGTGCCGTACGTCAAGGCGCTCGCGCGCGCGTGCACCAAGAGCGCTCAAAAGAAGAAGTACATCATCGCGCTCGGTAACCGGCGCGTGCGGTTCGAGATCGACGCGAACGGCGAGATCATGGACGAGCACAAGGCGCTCAACAAGCTGATCCAGGGCTCGGCGGCGCACCAGACCAAGAAGGCGCTGGTCAACCTCGATCGCGAGGGATTCCCATTACAGATCACCGTTCACGACGAGTTCGGCTACTCGGGCGAGAGCGAGGACGAGGCACGCCGCATGGGCGAGATCACCTGCGACTCGGTCGTGATCCGTGTGCCGTTCCGCTGCGACATCGAGGCGGGACCGAACTACGGCGAGCTGATCAAGCTGTTCACGGTGGCGAGCAAGCACACCACGCTCTCGCTGGCGCAAGCGTCCTACAACTAGGAAGGAAACCAAGACATGATCAAAAAAGACGAGATCGATCACACGGAGAGCTGCCTCAACAAGGCGCGCGACAACGAGCGGCTCTTCGTGTTGCTGGCGCGTGACGCGGCGGCTCCCGTGGCAGTTCGTGCGTGGGTCGCCGAGCGCCTGCGCCTCGGCAAGAACCAGCCCGACGACGCGCAGATCCGCGAGGCGCTCGATTGTGCCGCGCGCATGGAGATCGAGCGTCAGGAGATCGAGGAGTCCCGCCGACAGGGCGAGCTTCGCATCGCTCCTCACGGGATGGCCGCGCTGTGAGCGAGATCCTCGACATGTCGCGGATGCCGACGGCAAGCGTGCTGATCGACATCTCGCGCTTCAAGTCGCGGACCGCCGCCCCAACGCGCGACTGCGTGTCCTGGAACTGGCTCGTGCACCAGCTGTCCACGCCAACGCGAACGTCGTGCACGACGTCGACGTGCTCGGGATCGGGCTGCCCGCACAAGGATGGCGGCTGCTGGTCACCGGCCGTGTTCGCGGCGGACATGCCGCGGCAGAAGCAGTGCGTCGAGGCGGTCGCGTGCCTCGTGCTCGATATCGATCACGTCTCCGCTCGCGCGGTCGCTGCGCTGCAAGATCATCTTGCCCGCTACGAGCACATCATCCACGCGACGCACTCCGATCGTGACGACGATCGCTGCCTGCGGGTCGTCGTGCAGCTGTCGCGGGCCGTGCTGCCCAGCGAGTGGCCGATGTTCGTTCGTGCAGCGATCGCGTCGTTGCCCGCTCCAGCGGATCCGCTGAGCATGGACATCGCACGGCTGTACTTCCTGCCAAGCCGGCCGCGCGACGCGGACTACTTCATCGTCGCGCATGCAGGCGAGCCGCTCGACGTCGACGCGACGCTCGCTGCGGCCCGCGCCGTCAATCTCGCGCCGCCTGCCCAAGCCCCACAGGAAGGTGTCTAGGTCATGGACAAGCTCCCGATCATCTTTCTCATGCATCCGGTCGGCATTGGATCGACGCGCACCATGAACGTCGCCTCCACGAAGATGTGGATTCGCGCGCTGGTCGACATCCTGCCCGACGTCGTGATCTCCGCGCCGTGGCTTCCGTACGCAGAGGTCGGCATCGATCGTGACCGTGGCCTCCGCGACGCTTTCGTGTGCATCGAGCGGCATGACGGCGCGGTTGCCGTCGGCGGCGAATTCTCGATGGGCATGCGTGGCGAGTGGGACCGCTTCGGCGCGCTCAAGCTTCCGCGGATCGATCTGACGCGCAAGCCGCTGCCCGGGCTGCTAACGACGGAGAACTTCCCCGACGCGCTCAAGCAGTTCCGGCACACGATCATCGAGGCCTTCCAGCCCGTGCTCATGAAGAAGGCCGCGGCGTGATGACGGTGATCGTCGACCAACCGCCACCGAAGGCGACGGATCGCCGGCCGACGTGGGACATCGTCATGGCCTACGTCGATCAGCTCCGCCGCGAGGGCGTGCACGTTTCGCTTGGCATCGACGCGGATGTGATCAGTCTTGTCCTCGCGGACATGCGCCATCGCGACGTGGTCGGTGAGAAGCGCCACGGCGTGCGCTTGACGTCCGGCAATGGTCGCGATCACCTGGTCGATGCGTATCAGGAATTGCTCGACAGCAGTGTCTACCTCATGAACGAGCTGGACGAGCACGGCGTCGGGCTGTCGACGGAGATTTCCGTCGAGGCGGTCCCCGACAAAGCGCACCGCTGGTACCTCCACGATATCCAGCAGCTGTGCGTGTCGCAGATTCGGGCCTCGCTCCATCTACGGGCCGTCATGGAAGAGCGCGGCCGTCGACAGCTTTCTACGTCGGAGGTCGCGTCGTGAAACGGCTCCAGATTGCGCTTGATGCGGACGGGGTCCTCCGAAATTTCACCTTCGGCGCGCTCGCCATCGTCAAGGAAGTGACGGGCAAGACATTCACCGAGGAGGATGTGACAGCCTTCAACTTTTCGGCCGCCCTTGGACTCTCGGAGGACGAGACGCGCGCGGTCATGTCGGCGATCAGCGCGCGCCGCAGCTTTGTCACGGCGTTGCCGCCCTACGCCAACGCGCGTCAGGGCGTGGGGCGCCTGCGCGAGCTAGGCGACGTCTTCTGCATCACGACGCCCTGGGTGAGTCCCTGGGGAACGAACCCGTGGTGGCGCGCCGAAAGCGAGGCGTGGCTCGCGCTTCACTTCGGGATCGAGCGCGTGGAGCACGCGGACGACAAGTCCGGCTATGAGGCGGATCTGTTCGTGGACGATCGCTCCAAGAACGTGGGCGCGTGGCACGCCGCCTGGCCGGGACGCGTGGCCGTGTTCTGGCGGACGCTGCACAATACATCCGAGGCCGCGCCGACCGGCGCGCATTCGATCAGCTCGTGGGACGCCCTGTACGAGATCGCGCGCGACGTCGCGCGCGGGCCCAAGCAACCCTTTCTTCCCACGCTGGAGGCAGCTCAATGACCGCGACCGCGATCCCCACGATGATCGTCGAGGACGTCGAGCCATGCGCTCGACTGAGTCTCATCAAGTTCGCCGCGGATCCGATGGAGTGCGGCCACCGCTGGGAGCCTCACCTGTACGAGACCGGTCGCGCGTACTGCCCGCGCTGCGGATCGATCGCGCGTTGGGTCAATGATCCGCGGGCCGACGGAGCTGCGTCGTGACCGGCGTCGGAGATGACCTGAAGATCGTCGTGCTGGACGTCGAGACGACGGGCACGGAGAAGGCCACCGATCAGATCATCGAGCTGTGCCTTCGCTTTGGGCTGGGGTCTGACGCGGTCGCGCGCACGTGGCGTATTCGTCCCGAGGCGCCCATCAATCCCGAGGCGACCAAGGTCCACGGCATCACGGCCGACATGCTCGCGGACTGCCCATTGTTCCCCGCAGTCGCGACGGAGTTTCTCCCGCTGATCACGGGCGCGGACATGATCGTCGGCTACAACGTGGCGTTCGATCTGGACATGATCCAGGCCGAGCTGGCGCGCGCCGAGCTGGCGCCGATGAGCTTCGCGGGCAAGAAGATTGTCGATGTGCTGCGCCTCTGGCATCACGTCGAGCCACGCACCCTCACCGCGGCGCACGCGAAGTTCTGCGGCGAGGCTCATACCAACGCGCACCAGGCGAGCGGGGACGTGGCCGCGACGGCGCGCGTGCTGGAGTCGATGCTTGCAGCGTTCAATCTCACGGACAAGCCGCTCACGGAGATCGCGTCGATGTCCGATCCATTCGCGAACCGAGCTTCGTGGATCGGTCCGTCGCCGCACATCCAGTGGGACGCGAGCGGCGGCGTGATCTTCGGCTTCGGCAAGTACAAGGGGCAGCAAGTGTCCGCCGCTGATGGCGGGTTCCTGCGGTGGATCTTGGGCAAAGACTTCCCGCCGCACGTCAAGAAAATCTGCCGTGTCGCGCTGGAGCGCCGCCGTCAGTTCATGGCCTGGATCGAGCAGTATTATCCGCGGCCGGTCGCCAAGGAGACCCATCCGATGGTGGCGGATGAGCCGGATCCATTCGACCAGAGCGGTTCGGCGCCTGCACAGGGTGTGCTGCTGTGACGCCGACGTGGATCGTGTGGTCGCCGACGCCGCCGCAAGCGCGTGAAAAGATTTCGTGCGCGTCGCCGCTCGACGCGGCACGTGCGTGGGCGGATCGTCAGTTTCGCAAAGGCTGGGTGGCCCGGCCTGGGCTCGATGTGCTCGTGCGCAGCGAGAGCGATCCGGACATCATCCGTCCGCCCGGGGCGACGTCAGGACCGCCGATGGCCGCGACGACGTACCAAGTGCGACTCACGATGGCCGACGCTCCGCGATACGTCGCGAGCATGGTGGGTTTGGCCTTCGAGAGTGGGCCAGGGCCAGGGCCAGGGTCAGGCACGGGCAATGGCAATGGAGCCCGTCATGGCTGATGCCTTGGACGAGGCCCGCGCTCACTTCGCCGCGTCGGAGCAGAGCTGGCTCGCGGCGCGGGCCCAGCATGCGCAGATCCGTGCTCGTGGCGACGAGCTGGCCGCCCAGCTCCGCGCGAGGACACCTGCGGACCATGCGGACGAAAACGCGACGGAAGCCCTCTTCCGTGGACTCGAAACGTCGATCGCCGATGCGCAGCGATCGCTGCGTGTCGAGCGCGAGACATACCAGGATCTTCTTCGCGCGGAGTGCGCCTACAAGGAGCTGGAGTTGGCGTGGTTCGCGACGGCGCTCTGCTCGTTTCAAGCCCGGCGGCGGGGAGTCCACGCTTCCTTGGAGGCGCCTCGTGGCTAGCCGTAGAACTCCACCGCCCTGTGTCTGTGGATGCACGTACAAAGACTTCCGGCTCGGCATGTCGTTCGCCGACGTGCGCAGCATGCTCTGGGATCAGGAAGATCGAAACCGGCCGGGCTGGTTTCGGCAGAAGCGCCGCAGCAGCGTGCTCGGGTACGCGCGCGAGCTGAAGTTGCACGCTTGGGACATGACGCACGGCTACTGTGAGCAGGCGCTGGAGCGCGCCGCGTGAAGCACATGCACGCCATGGATCGCGATCTCTGCACGATGGCCTCGGTGGACATCGCTGCGACGACGCGTGCCATCTACGCCGCGATCGACTGCGTCGATTGTTTGCGGCGGGCGATTGCCGAAGCGGAGGAGCGCGCGGCGGCCCTTCGCGAGCTGCTCTCTCGGGTGGAGGTCGTCTCGTGAAGAAGCACGTGTGCGTCAGAGAGCAGGCCATCTGCGAGACGACGTTCTTTGTCGAGTCGGCGCTCGACACGACACGCTCGGCGTGGCGCGACATCGATTGCCGCGCGTGCTTGCTTCAGGGCATCGCCGCCTCCGAGGCACGCACACAAATTCTTCGCGACTTTCTCGTCGCCGTCGACGCGGTCCCCAGCTCGGAGGACGATCTGTCGTGAAGAAGACGGTTGGCAAGCTTCGTCCGTCGACCCGTCGTACGCTGCGCGCGCTCGGCGGCCGTCGCATCGTGATCGAGGGGTTCGGTCGTCGATCACCGGCGTTCGTGACGATCACCGGCGGCAGCGACGTGCCCGTCGGTGCGTGGATCTCACCAACGGAGTTGCGCCGTTTGGTCGAGACCGCCCGGAGGATCTTGAAGTGAGGACCGCGAAAACGCCAACCACGCCGCCGATCGCGGCACCGCCCGTCGCGCCGTCGATGAAGCGCGTCGATCGCGCGATCGTGACCAAGGAGCTGGGTAAGGCGCAGACCGCGCTGTGGGCTGCCTTCCAGGTCGCGGCGCGCGCGAACGATCTCGATCTGGCCAAGGTGCTTCGCGACCAGCACAAGGCGATGGGTGACAAGATCGTCGAGATCAATGGCGGACCGATCGTGTCGGTGAGGGAGCTGTTGCGGTGATCACTGCAACCAAGGTCTCTTCTTGCGTGGACTGCGGGACGCCGATCATTGGCGATCGCCTGCGATGTCCTGCGTGCCATGACCAGCACGCCGCGACCCTCGTGGCCGGGGATGAAGACGTCACCTTGCCGCGCGATCGCGCGCCCAAGTCTTCCGTTCGTGAGTCCTCCGTGCGCGACGCGCTGATCGCCTGGATCGTCCGGATCGCCACGTTGCTGATTATCGCGCTCAATATCATGCTGCTTGGTGTCGTGCTGCTGTTGATACAGAAGGGCTGCCAGTGATGGGCCGTGAGTCATCGAAGCCGGATGCCGCCGTCGTGGCCGCGTCGATCAACGCGCGGCTCGCCCAAGAGGGGCTGCTCTCGGCACCGCAGGAGCTTGCCGCGCTCGACGACATGGTGCTCGCGCCCAAGACCCGCAAACGGCTTGCGCGGATCGTGTTGGAGCAGTCGCGTCGCGACGTCCTCATCGCGCGCGGCCTGCGCCCTGCGCGCAAGCTGCTGTTCTCGGGGCTGCCTGGCACGGGCAAGACCATGGCCGCGGGCGCGCTCGCGCGCTCGATCCGCTTGCCGATGTTTCGCATCGAGCCGCACGGCATGTTATCGCGCTACTTTGGCGAGTCTGCGCACCGCCTCGCGAAGATCTTCGAGTACGTGCGGATGATGCCGGCGGTGTACCTGTTCGACGAGTTCGACTCGGTGGGCGCCGATCGGGCTGCGATCGGCAGCGAGTCCGATGGGGGCGAGGCGCGCCGCGTGGTCAACGCGCTCCTCCAGTTCATCGAAGGTGATCAGTCGAACAGTCTCATCGTCGCGGCGACCAACCACGCGCAGCTCCTGGACAGCGCGATCTTCCGGCGCTTCGACGAGACGATCGTGTTCGAGCCCCTGACGAAGGACGAGCTAGCGGAGCTGATCCGGCGCAAGCTCGTCGGCTTTCCGATCGAGCCTCTCGACTTCGACGTGATCCACGCGACGAGCCTGTCCCTGGGGCACGCGGATCTGTGTGCGGTCCTCGATCGCGCGCGCAAGGATCACGTGCTCGAAGGTGTTTCGATCTCGACCCAGATGATCGTCGACGGAATCGTCGATCGCGAGGCACTGCGATGACGTCGCTGGCGCAGGTCACGGCGTTGGTCGACGCGCATGTCCAGCACGACAACGCGCGGTTTCGCGCGGTCACGCTTCAGATCGCCGCAAACCTGGCGGCGCGGTCCGAGCGCGGCGCGGATCAGCTGCGCAAGCTCGTCGAGCATCAGCCCGCGCAGTCGTTCACGCCACTGCCGAGCGCGAGCGGCCTGCTCTCGTCTCCGCCCGAGCTGGCGCTGCTCGACGACATGGTGCTCGCAGGCGTCATTCGTGAGCGCCTCGATCGCGTCATTTTGGAACACGCGCAGCGCGACGTCTTGTTCGTGCACCGCCTCCGGCCCGCGCGCAAGCTCTTGTTCACCGGACCGCCGGGCGTCGGCAAGACGATGGCGGCAGGCGCGCTGGCCCGTGCCGTCGATCTGCCGATGTTCCGTGTCGAGCTTCACGAGGTGATCGCGTCCCATCTCGGCGAGACCGCGGGCAAGCTGGCCAAGGTGTTCGAGCATGTCGCCGCGATGCCGGCGGTTTACCTGTTCGACGAGTTCGACGCGATCGGCACTGATCGCGGCACCAACGACGGCTCTTCGGCGGGCGCCGAGATGCGGCGGGTCGTGAACTCGCTGCTTCAGTTCATCGAGGACGATCGCTCCGAGAGCCTGATCGTGGCGGCGACCAATCACGGACACGTGCTCGATCACGCGATTTTTCGGCGGTTCGACGAGGTCATCAGCTTCACACCACCGTCCAAAATCGAGGTGATCGAGCTGGTCCGCCGCACGCTCGTCAGCGTCGACATCGAGCAGCTCGACCTCGACGCGATCTACACGGCGGCCGTGGCGGCCAAGCTCGGGCACGCAGAGGTCTGCGTCGCCCTCGAACGCGCCCTCAAGGACAACGTTCTCGCCGGAACGCTGATTGATACCACGCGGCTCATCGACGGTCTCGCACAGAGGGCGCGCTTTGACGCGGGAGCGCCTGCGGGAGTCGCTGCATGAGCTTCGAAGTGATCTCCGAGGACGTTCACGGACAGCCGGCGCGTTGTTCGTATTGCTCGCGCGGGGCTCCGCGTGTTGTTGTGCTGCCTCTTGTGGATCGGCCGGCCTTCGCTAATGACGGGACGCCTCCGGCGCCACCTTCCGACGACGCGTGGCTCGGCGTCTGCGCGTACTGCGTGCTCGACATGGCGAAGGCGCTCCAAAAAGCGGATGGCCCACGCACATGAAGAATGAGTCCAAGATGTGGGCGAAGCTTCGACCCTTCCTTCTGGAGGCGAAGCTCGATCCGGTGCGCGTCGAGAATCCGATCCACCCGGGCACGCCGGACGTGAACCTGTGCAACGGCGCCTGGGTCGAGCTGAAGTGCGTCGAGCGCTGGCCGGTGCGCGCCTCCACGAACGTGCGCATTCCGCACTACACGCCGCAGCAGCGCGTCTGGCTCTATCGACGCTGGCTGCGCGCGCCTGGATCTACCTTCCTCATCCTGGAGGTTTCTTCCGATAAGCAGTGGCTCGTGTTCCAGGGGGATGTCGCGGCCAAGCTTGTTGGCAGAAAACCCGCCGCGGAACATCGCTATAGCGCGTGCGCAATCCTTAGCGAACGCGAGCTTGTTGATCTTCCCAAGGTCCTGGCCGAGGTGATCGACCGTTGTCGAGAGGGGCGCCCTGCCACGTGATCGACAACATCGTCATCTCTTCGCTCAAGGACAAGCACGACTCGTCCCCTCGGCGTGCGAAGGTCTCGTGGAGCAAGTTCGTCGAGGCGTTCCGCAAGGTACGCAAGACGGCATGCGTGGTCGCGAACTGCAAGCACCACCTGTGCGTGCACAAAAACGGCGGTGCGTGGTCACCTGCTGTTTACCCGCCAGGGATGCCGCGGCAGAAGCAGTTCGTCGAGGAGATCTCGCTCCTCGTCGTCGATCTCGATCACCTGAGCGACGAGCAGCTCGCGGCGGCGCTTGTGCCGCTGGTGACCTATCAGCGGATCCTTCACGCGAGCCACAGCGATCGTCCGACGGGCAGTAACGTCTGCACGTGCGGAAGCGAGCCTGGCGCGCTGCATGGGCAGAGCTGTCCCTCGCGTGTCGATCGCTGCGTCCGCGCCATCGTTGCCCTGAATCGTCCCGTTACCCGAGATGAGTGGCCGCGGTTCTGGCCGACCGCGATGGCGTATCTGAAGCAGCCGGCCGATCCGTCGACCTGCGACGCAAACCGCCTCTACTACCTGCCGAGCCGCCCCAAAGACGCGGACACCTACTACTTCGAGGCACACGACGGCCTCGCCCTCGATGTCGAGGCGATCTTGGAGTTGGCGCCGCCGGAGGCGCCGTCGATCGCGGACAGCCTCAAGGTCGATCCCAATGGCGCCGTCGAACCTGGCCAGCGCCACGCGATGCTCAAGTCGATGGCCGGCGCGCTGCGCTATCGCGGCGCGGGCTACGAAGAGATCGAGGCGGCACTGCTCTTAGCCAACAAGAGCCGCTGCATTCCACCCAAGACCGACGCCGAGGTTAGAAAGATCGCGGAGTGGGCAGCCAAGCAGCCCGCACATACCCGTGCGCGTGGACCGTCGAATGACAGCAGTGGCGGCGGCGGCGGTGGCAGTGGCGGCGGCAGCGGTGACGGAGATGGCGCAGGAACCGCGGGTGGTGACGACGAGGCTGACTTCCTTCGGGACAAAAATGGCCAGGCTTTCAACAGCCAATGGAACATCAAGGTCGCAATCCGCAAGCTTCGTGTCCTGCTTCGCTACGACGAGTTTTCAGGCGACGAGATCATCGAAGGCTTGGCGGGCTTTGGCCCACGCTTCGACGATCCAGCGGCAAATCACCTGCGCCTCAAGATCGATTCAACCTTCAACTTCCTTCCTGGACTTGAGCTGTTCCTCGCCGTCACGAGCGACATTGCACGCGCGAACCGTTTTCATCCGGTGCGCGACTACCTGAGCACGCTTGCGTGGGACCAGGAGCCACGCATCGAGCGCTGGCTGATCGACTACGCGGGCGCGCCCGACACGCCGTACGTGCGCGCGGTGTCGCGCATCGTTCTCATCGCTGCGTGCCGCCGCATTCGTAAGCCGGGCTCGAAGTACGACGAGATGTTGATTCTCGAATCACCCCAAGGCACCGACAAGTGCCTGGCGCGTGGGACCCGCGTGCTCATGCACGACGGATCTTCGCGCGCGGTTGAAGATGTGCGCGCGGGTGATGTGCTGCTCGGCCCCGACTCTGAACCGCGGCGCGTTTTGGAGACCACGCGCGGTGTGGGGCCGTTGCGAAAGATCGTGCCGACCAAAGGCGCCGACTGGGTCTGCAACGACAAGCACATCTTGACGGTCGCGCTGCACGAGAAGCGCGGGTACCACGACGCGCCTGTGACGGACTTCGTTCCGCACAAGTGGGGATCGAGACACGCGCCGAGCAACAAGTACGCGATGCAGGTACGATCGCCGGCCATCAATTTCCCGCAGCGGGATGTTTCCGTTGAGCCCTACCTCGTCGGTTTGTGGCTGGGCGACGGGACGTGTGGCAAGCCAGAGATCACGAACGTTGAGCCAGAGGTCCACACGTACTGCCGAGAGGCTGCTCCAAGGCACAGCGTCGAGTACAGGACGCGGATCTCGAACCACGATTGTCCGATCATCTTGTTGCACGGGCGCGGCGGTAACCAGAAGGGTGTCCCAAACCAGTATCGCCGTGGGAAGCCGCATCCACTCCTTGCGGTGTTCAACAAGTGCGTGGTCGCGGGTGAAAAACGAATTCCGCGCGAATACCTGGTGAACGCCACGAAGAGTCGAATGGAGCTGCTCGCGGGCTTGATCGA